>OIZR01000021.1_pt1 | contig 163538 bp, 144 predicted proteins | sample 1588591 | NCBI WGS metagenome assembly OIZR01 (sample SAMN03283249) | human gut metagenome | biome: human-associated habitat; material: feces | host: Homo sapiens | place: USA | collected 2013 | reverse complement strand
CATAAACTTTTCGCCCTTGCCAAAGCCTCTCCCTTTCGGGAGAGGTGGCACGGCGAAGCCGTGACGGAGAGGGTTGCTTCCGGACGAACCCTCTCAGTCTCGCTGCGCTCGACAGCTCCCCCGAGAGGGGGAGCCCTTGGCAAAGAGGGTAACTCTCGTCCTTATAGGTCAACTACTAGAAGAATCTGACCTGTAACCCCATAAACTTCCCGCCCTTGCCAAAGCCTCTCCCTTTCGGGAGAGGTGGCACGGCAAAGCCGTGACGGAGAGGGTTCTCTGCCTTTTTCTGCCGTTGGAAAGGATTCTCTTGCCAGATTTCCCTTGAAAACAGTTCAAAAAAATGCGCCGGTGTGCTATACTAGTCTATGTGCAAGTGGTTTTTGCGCTGCCGCGCAGTTTTGCGGGGGTGAAAAACCACCCAAAACCACACTTTGGTGGTTTTTGGACGGTGTGCAGGGGCTGCGCCGGGTGGGAACGGCGGGCTGCCCGATGGGCCGGAGCGGATGCAGATCCTTTTCCGGCGAAAACGATTGTTCCACGTGGAACATCGAAACATTTCCCGGGAGAGGAAGAAATCGAGCGTGGCAAAGATCGTTGCGGTCGCAAACCAAAAGGGCGGTGTAGGAAAGACCACCACCGCTGTGAATCTGTCCTGCTGTGTGGCGGCGCTGGGCAAAAAGGTCCTGATCGTGGATCTGGACCCCCAGGGCAACAGCACCACCGGGTATGGGATCCCCAAGCGCAGTGTGGAAGCGGGGACCTATGAGCTGCTGATCGGGGAGGCCAATGCCCCCGATACGGTGCGCAAGACCGAGTTCCGCACCGATGTCATCGGGGCCAATAGCCGGCTGGCCGGTGCGGGTCTGGAACTGATCGACCTGCCCGGACGGGAGAGCCGCCTGCGCAAGGCGCTGGCTTTGGTGCAGAAGGATTATGACTTTATCTTTATCGACTGCCCCCCCAGCCTGGACCTGCTCACCCTCAACGGCCTGTGTGCCTGCGATAGTGTGCTGATCCCCATCCAGTGCGAGTATTATGCGCTGGAGGGCCTGTCGGAGCTGATCAGCACCTTAAAGACCGTGCGCAAAAAATACAATTCGCACCTGGATATTGAGGGTGTGGTGTTCACCATGTTCACCGGCCGGTATAACCTGACCCTGCAGGTGGTGGAGCAGGTGGAAAAGTACTTTGGCAATAAGGTCTACGAGACCACCATTCCCCGGTCCATCCGTGTGTCGGAGGCGCCGGGCTACGGCCAGCCCATCAACTTTTACGAGCCGAAAGGCAAGGGCAGCGAGGCGTATATGGACCTGGCCATTGAGTTTGTCAAGCGGAACAATCCGGCCGGGGGCGTGCAGCGCACCCGCCGCAAGACCCGCCTGACCCCAAAGGATGCGCTGGCGGAACCCGCCGCAGAAGGGAGGAGCTGACCCATGGCAAGAGGAAGAGGGGGACTGGGCCGAGGACTGGAGAGCCTGTTTGAGGATGCCGCCCCCAGCTTTGAGACCGATGCCTCGGTGCAGACGCTGCCCCTGCGGGAGATCGAGCCGGACCCGGACCAGCCCCGAAAAAGCTTTGACGAACAGACCCTGGCCGAGCTGGCTGCCAGCATTGCTGAGCACGGGCTGATCCAGCCCATTGCAGTGCGCCCTATGCCGGCAGGCGGTTACAGCATCGTAGCGGGCGAGCGCCGCTGGCGGGCCTGCCGGATGGCGGGCCTGACCGAAGCGCCGGTGGTGGTCAAGGACGTGACCGACGAGCAGGCCATGGAGCTGGCGCTGGTGGAGAACCTCCAGCGGGAGGACCTGGACCCGGTGGAAGAGGCCGCCGGCATCCGGGAGCTGATGACCCGCTGCAGCCTGACCCAGGCCGAAGCCGCCCAGAAGCTGGGCAAGAGCCGCAGCGCGCTGGCCAACAGCCTGCGGCTGCTCATCCTGCCGGAGCCGGTGCTGGAATTGCTGAAAAGCGGTTTTCTCACCACAGGCCACGCCAAGGTGATCCTGGGGCTGCCTACCCCAGAGCTGCAGGTGGAAGCCGCCCAGCTGATCGCTGGTCAGCAGCTGAACGTCCGCCAGGCCGAAGCGTTGTGCAAGCGGCTGGCCAAAGCACCCGCAGCGCCCAAGGCGCCGCCGCTGCCGGATACCCTGCCGGTAGAGGTGGAGCAGAGCCTGGAGCAGGTGCTGGGCAGTCAGGTCAAGGTGGCCTATCACGGGGGCAAGGGCAAGCTCACGGTGCATTTTTCCTCCGATGAGCAGCTGCGGGCTTTTGCAAATCTGCTGGGCCGCTATCGCCCGGAAGAGCAGGCCTGAACATTGCGATCCAAGGCGGTGCGCCGCCTTTGAACGGCGCAGACAAGGCACCCGACCTTTGTCTGCGCAGCTGAAATAGAGATAAGGAGAGTACATCATGCTGGATATCAAGTTTATCCGGGAGAACCCGGATGCGGTGAAGGAAAACATCCGCAAAAAGTTCCAGGAGCATAAGCTGCCCCTGGTGGACGAGGTCATTGAGAAGGATGCCGCTTACCGGGAGTGCCTGAAAGAGGTGGAGAACCTGAAGGCTGCCCGCAATAAGCTCAGCAAGGCCAACGGCCCCCTGTACGGCCAGCTGAAGAAGTGTGCCGATGAGGCCCAGAAGGCGGCTATCCAGGCACAGATCGACGCCAACAATGCAGCGGTCAAGGCAGATGCAGACCGTATGGCAGAGCTGGAGACCCAGCAGCAGGAGCTGGCTGCACGCATCCAGGAGATCCTGTACACCATCCCCCAGATGATCGACCCCAGCGTGCCCATCGGCCCGGACGACAGCTGCAATGTGGAAGCACAGCGCTTTGGCGAGCCTGTGGTGCCGGATTTTGAGATCCCTTACCACACCGAGATCATGGAGAGCTTTGACGGCATTGATATGGATGCCGCAGGCCGCGTGGCTGGCCAGGGCTTCTACTACCTGCTGGGCAACATTGCCCGCCTGCATGAGGCAGTGCTGGCTTACGCCCGTGACTTTATGATCAGCAAGGGCTTTACCTATGTGATCCCTCCCTTTATGATGCACGGCAACGTGGTGCAGGGCGTTATGTCCTTCCCTGAGATGGATGCCATGATGTACAAGATCGAGGGCGAGGACCTGTACCTGATCGGCACCAGCGAGCATACCATGATCGGCCGCTTCATCGACCAGACCCTGGAAGAGGAGAAGATGCCCCTGACCCTGACCTCCTACAGCCCCTGCTTCCGCAAGGAGAAGGGCGCCCACGGCATCGAGGAGCGCGGCATCTACCGCATCCACCAGTTCGAGAAGCAGGAGATGATCGTGGTCTGCCGCCCGGAGGAGAGCGCAGATTGGTACGAGAAGCTGTGGCAGTACTCGGTAGAGCTGTTCCGCAGCATGGAGATCCCGGTGCGCCAGCTGAACTGCTGCTCCGGCGACCTGGCTGACCTGAAGGTCAAGAGCTGCGACATCGAGGCATGGAGCCCCCGCCAGCAGAAGTACTTTGAGGTGTGCAGCTGCTCCAACCTGGGCGATGCACAGGCCCGCCGCCTGCACATCCGCATCAAGGGCAAGGACGGCAAGAGCTACCTGGCCCACACCCTGAACAACACCTGCGTGGCACCTCCCCGTATGCTGATCGCCTTCCTGGAGAACCATCTCCAGGCAGATGGCAGCGTGACCATCCCCAAGGTGCTGCAGCCCTATATGGGCGGCCTGGAGGTCATGGTGCCCACCCGCAAGAAGTAAGCGGAACGATCCATAGCACCCAAAGCGCCCCCGCAGCCGGTTTTTCCGGCGGCGGGGGCGCTTTTTTCTGTAAACCGTGCAGCAGAGAAGGAATAAGAAGAAAGTGCGAAATTTTTTGAAAATAAATGTTGACAAATGCCTCTTGTCCGGGTATAATAATAGAGCACTCAACGAGTGCAATAAATAAATATGGCGGTATAGCTCAGTTGGCTAGAGCATTCGGTTCATACCCGAAGTGTCACCGGTTCAAATCCAGTTACCGCTACCATTTTACAGAGCTTCGCTAAGATATGGGGGACGGTCGTCTGCAATAGTGGATGATGAAAGTCGGAGGTTTTAGCGAAGCTCTGTATTTATCCCGGCCCGTTGGTCAAGCGGTTAAGACACGGCCCTTTCACGGCTGTAACATGGGTTCGATTCCCGTACGGGTCACCAAAAAAGCTCACACAAATGTGTGAGCTTTTTTATTTTGTGACCCGTACGGGAATCGAACAGGGCGGCGGCGCAATGCGCCGTAAACAAAGCCCCAGTGGGGCTTTGTTTAGCCCGCGGGGTAACCGTACGGGAATGTCTACCGGGGACGCAGCATCCAGAAGTGTGAGCTTTTTTATTTTGTGACCCGCACGGGAATCGAACAGCACGGCCGAGCCGCAGGCGAGGTAAAGAACAGCCCGGTGGGCTGTTCTTTAGTGCGCGGGGTAACCGTCCAGGAATGTCTACCGGGGACGCAGCATCCAGAAGTGTGAGCTTTTTTATTTTGTGACCCGCACGGGAATCGAACAGCACGGCCGAGCCGCAGGCGAGGTAAAGAACAGCCCGGTGGGCTGTTCTTTAGTGCGCGGGGTAACCGTCCAGGAATGTCTACCGGGGACGCAGCATCCAGAAGTGTGAGCTTTTTTATTTTGTGACCCGCACGGGAATCGAACAGCACGGCCGAGCCGCAGACGAGGTAAAGAACAGCCCGGTGGGCTGTTCTTTAGTGCGCGGGGTAACCGTCTAGGAATGTCTACCGGGGACGCAGCATCCCGAATGTGTGAGCTTTTTTATTTGTGACCCGTACGGGAATCGAACCCCGCATCTCTCTTTTTGAAAAAACGAAGATCCACCCCTGCTGTTGCCGGAAAAGCGACCGGCGCAGCGGAGGTGGATCTTTTTTATGCGGTATTACTGTCCTGCCAGCAGAATGGACAGGATGGCTTTCTGGACGTGGAGGCGGTTTTCGGCCTCGTCAAAGATCTCGCCGGCGTGCTGTTCAAATACAGCGGCCGAGATCTCCTCACCCCGGTGGGCGGGCAGACTGTGCAGCACCAGACACGCCGGTTTTGCGTTTTGCAGCAGCGCATCGGTGAGCTGATAGCCTGCAAAGTCCCGGCGGCGGCGCTCGCTCTCCTCGGTGCCGGGGGCGCAGCTCCAGGCGGCGGTCACAGCGGCGTCAGCATCCCGCAGACCCTGGACGGGGTCGGTCAGCAGCTGGAAGCTGGGGTATTGCTGGGCAAACAGGATCACATCGGCGGCGGGGCGGTAGCCCGGCGGGCAGACACAGCATACCTGCATCCCGGCCAGCAGGCCGCCTACGATCAGGCTGTTGGCCATGCTGCCCCCGTCGCCTACAAAGCAGAGCTTGCGGCCTTCCAGACTGCCCAGCCGCTCCCGAATGGTCATCAGGTCGGCCAGCACCTGGCAGGGGTGGGCGTAGTCGGTCATGCCGTTGATCACCGGAACACCGGCGTAGGAGGCAAACTCCTCCAGGTCGGCCTGGCGGTAGGTGCGCCAGACCACGCAGTCATAGTACCGGCCCAGTGCCCGGGCGGTGTCCCGCAGGGGCTCGCCCCCGACGGATTGCAGCTCGGTGGCGGCGTTCATGTAATGGCCCATTCCTCCCAGCTGCCCGACCCCCACCGCAAAGCTGGCACGGGTGCGGGTGGACGCTTTGGAGAACATCAGCGCCACGCTCTTGCCCGCCAGCAAGGGGGGCGTGCCGCCGGCGGCCTGCTGGGCCTTGAGCTGGTCTGCCACATCCAGGATGCGGGTCAGCTCTGCCGGGGTCAGGGCGCTCAGTTTCAGCAGGTGCTTCATGCCGGATCCTCCCCGCCGGACAGGGCTGTGCCGCAGGCGGACAGAGCGTCTCCCAGCATACTCAGGGCGCGCTCAACGTCGTACTCGGTCAGGGTCAGCGGGGGCAGCAGACGCAGCCGGTCCTTGGCGGTAAGCACCAGCAGGCCCCGCTCCCGGCAGGCCTCCAGCACGTCGGCGGCCCGCAGTCCGTTTTCCAGCTCGATGCCCACCATCAGGCCAATGCCGGTCACGCTGCGGACGTAGGGCAGCTTGGCCAGCCCGCTGCGCAGCTGTACGGCACGGTCGCTGACGTTGGCCAAAAAGCTGTCGTCCAGGCGGTCCAGCACCGCATTGGCGCCGGCGCAGACCACCGGGTTGCCCCCAAAGGTAGAACCATGGGTGCCGGGGCCCATACCGGCGGCGGTCTTTTCGTTCAGCAGCACAGCGCCAATGGGCAGGCCGCCGCCCAGGCCCTTGGCCAGGGTCACGATATCCGGTTGCAGGCGATAGTGCTCGCAGCACAAAAAGCTGCCGGTGCGGCCTACGCCGGTCTGGACTTCGTCCACGATCAGCACCAGGTCCCGCTCGTCACACAGCTGGCGCACGGCCCGGACATACTCCGGGTCCAGCGCCACCACGCCGCCCTCGCCCTGGACAAGCTCCAGCAGGATAGCGCAGGTGTGCCGGTCCACCAGCTCGGTCAGGCCCTCGATGTCTCCGGCCTGGGTGTAGGTAAAGCCCTCGTTGAAGGGGCCGAAATACTGGTGGAATGTCCCCTGGCCGGTGGCGGTCAGGGTGGCCAGGGTGCGGCCATGGAAGCTGTTGACCAGGGTGATGATCTGGTAACGGTCGCTGCCGTAGTGGTCAAAGCTGTATTTGCGGGCGGCTTTGATGGCCCCCTCGTTGGCCTCAGCGCCGGAGTTGGCAAAGAACACCCGGCTCATGCCGGTGCGCTGGCACAGGCGCTTGGCCAGCTTGCCGCAGGGTGCGGTGTAATACAGGTTGGAAGCGTGCTGCAGCTTGTGGGCCTGTTTGGAGACGGCCTCCGCCCAGGCAAGGTCGCAGTAACCCAGGGTGTTCACCCCGATGCCGCTGGTAAAATCCAGGTAGGACTGCCCCTCCGGACCTTCCGCATACAGGCCGTGGCCTTTTTCCAGCACGATAGGGTTGCGGTTGTAGGTGGGCAGGACGCAGTTTTTGTCCCGCTTGATGACTTTCTGGCTGTCCATAATGATCGTACCTCCTGTTGGCAGATTGAGGACGCAGTAAATGGGATAGCCCCAGTATACTCCCGACAGCCGCCGGGACGCAAGAGGGAGCTTACACCCGGGTGCGGCGGTAGAACAGGGTGCCGGACCCCCGGTCGGAGAACATCTCCAGCAGGATGGAGTGGGGCACACGCCCGTCAATGATGACCGCCTCGCGGACGCCCTGATAGATGGCGTCTGCCATGCCCCCGATCTTGGGGATCATGCCTCCGGCAATGATGCCGGCAGCCTGGTAGCCCTGGATCTCGCTGACCTCCACCTCTGGGATCAGGGTGGACTCGTCCTCCTTATCCCGCAAAAGACCGGCGATGTCGGTCATGGAGACCAGTTTTTCGGCTTGCAGCGCCACAGCGATGCGGGCGGCTGCCGTGTCGGCGTTGATGTTGTAGGCCTGGCCCAGGTCGTCCATGCCTACGGTGGCGATCACCGGGATATACCCGCCGTCCAGCAGGCTCTGGATCAGGGTGGTGTCCACATGGATCACCTCACCCACATGGCCCAGCTGCGGGTCCAGCTGGGCGCAGCGCAGCATCTGGCCGTCCATGCCGCACAGCCCCACGCCCCGTCCCCGGAGCTTGGCCACCAGGTCCTTGTTCACCTTGCCGGCCAGTACCTGCTGCACCACCTCCATGGTGGCGTCATCCGTCACCCGCAGCCCCCCGGCAAAGTGGCTCTCCACGCCGACTTTTTTCAGCATCTCGTTGATGGCGGGGCCGCCGCCGTGTACCAGCACCACCCGCACCCCCAGCAAGGTCAGGGTGACCAGGTCGTTCATGACGGCGTTTTTCAGCGTCTCGTTGATCATGGCGTTTCCGCCGTACTTGATGACCATGGTCTTGCCATGGTACTTCTGGATATAGGGCGTTGCCTCTGAGAACAGGCGCGCCATCTCTTCGTTTTTCATCCGCAGTTACCCCTCAGGTCCGGTAATCCCCGTTGATCCGCACATAGTCATAGGTCAGGTCGCAGCCCCAGGCTTTGGCCTCGGCATCGCCCAGCCCCATGTCCACCTTTACCAGGATATCCCGCTGGGACAGCACCTGGGCCGCCTGCTCCTCGCTGAAGGGGTGATAGGCGGCGTTCTCGCAGACGTAGACCTCCCCGGCGGCGGAAGCCAGCCGGACGCAGACCTTGTCGATGGAAAAATCCCCCGGTGTATAGCCAATGGCGCAGAGGATGCGTCCCCAGTTGGCGTCCCGGCCAAAGACCGCCGCCTTGAACAGGTTGGAGCAGACCACGCTGCGGGACACCGCCCGGGCAATGGTCAGGTCCGGTGCGCCGGTGACATGGCAGGTGATGAGGTGGGTGGCGCCCTCGCCGTCTCCGGCGTGCTGGGCGCACATATACTCGGCAATGGCGGTCAGCGCCGCTACAAAGGCGTCGTAGTCCGGCCCTTCTGCGGTGATCTCCGGATTGCCTGCCAGCCCGGAAGCCAGGATCAGCAGGGTGTCGTTGGTGGAGGTGTCCAGGTCTACGCTCATCTGATTGTAGGTGCCGGGCACTACCTGACGCAGGGCTTTTTGCAGCATGGCAGGGGAGATGGCGGCATCGGTGGTATAAAAGGCCAGCATGGTGGCCATGTTGGGGGCGATCATGCCGCTGCCCTTGCCAATGGCGCCCAGGGTGCACGTCTTGCCCCCCAGGGTAAACTGCAAAGCGTACTCTTTTTTGTGGGTGTCGGTGGTCATGATGGCGGTGGCGGCATCGGCGCTGCCCTGGGCGGTGGCGGCCAGCTTGGCCGCTGCCGCCGGGATGCCGTGGCTGAAGGGGGCCAGCACCATGGGCTGTCCGATGACACCGGTGGAGGCGGGCAGCACGTCCTCTGCCGGGATGCCCAGCGCCTGGCTCACCAGGGTGCAGCAGTCCTGGGCCAGCTGTACGCCGTTGGCGGCGCAGGTGTTGGCGTTGCCGCTGTTTACCAGGATGGCCTGGGCGTGGCCGTCCGCCAGGTGGGCTTTGTCCACCTGCACCGGTGCACCGCAGACCTTGTTGGTGGTGTATACCCCGGCGGCGGCACAGCGCACGTCCGCCCGGATCAGTGCCAGGTCGAATTTTTCGGTATGATTGGCCCGGATGCCGCAGCACACACCGGCTGCCGCAAATCCTTTGGGGGCGCAAATGCCCCCTGCAACTTCTTTATATTCCATCCTAAATCCCTCCTGGGAGCACCGCAGGCTCCCGGTCCCCGCAGGCACAGCCGCCTGCGGGGGGCGTTTCTTTCCCCAAAAACGCTTTTTTACAGCTCCAGACCGGCGGTCTCGGCAAAGCCCAGCATCAGATCCATGCACTGCACTGCCGCCCCGGAGGAGCCTTTTCCCAGGTTATCAAACAGGGCGGCCAGCATCATCTGGTCCCCGGCGGGGTTTGTGTTCAGGTACAGTTCCATCCGGTCGGTGCCGGACAGAGCGTTGCTGTACAGGCCGTTCTGGGGCAGCGGCTCATTCAGGCTGTGGACAGATACGGCTGCCGCACCCTGGTAATACGCCGCCAGGCCCTGGGCCACGGCCTGGGCGCTGGTGCCAGCCAGTCCCAGGTCCAGCGGCAGCAGCACCTGCATCCCGCTGTAATAGTCGCAGACCACCGGCACAAACAGCGGCGGGCGGGTCAGCCCGCTTACCGCCTGCATCTCCGGCAGGTGTTTATGATCCAGCCCCAGGCCGTAGCTCTTGGGGGCGTCCAGCGGCGCCGGACAGGGGCGGGCCGGGCTTTCGTATGCAGCGATCATCTTTTTGCCGCCGCCGCTGTACCCGGATAAGCCGGTGCAGCTGAAGGGATACCCCGGCGGCACCAGCCCCAGCTCCACCAGGGGCCGTGCCAGGGCGATGAAGCCGCTGGCGTAGCAGCCGGGCACTGCCACCCGGCAGGACTGCTGGATGCGCTGCTTTTGCCCCCGCAGCTCCGGGAAGCCGTAGACCCAGCCCGGCGCGGTGCGGAAGGCGGTGGAGGTGTCCAGCACCTTTACATCCGGCCGCAGCAGGGGCAGGATCTCCCGGCTGGCGGCGTCCGGCAGGCAGAGGAACGCCAGGTCCGCGCTGTTGATGGCATCGGCCCGGGCGGTCAGCTCCTTGCGCTGGCTTTCCGGCAGGTGCAGCAGCTGGATCTCGGCCCGGCCTGCCAGCCGGTCGGCGATGCGCAGGCCGGTGGTGCCGGAGGAACCGTCGATGAATACCCGCACGCTCATGCGTTGGCCTCCTCCCAGGCGGCCAGCTGCTCCAGTGCCTGCCGGATCTGGAGCTGGACACTGGCGGCGCAGGGGCCGCCGTAGCTCTGGCGGTCCTCGCAGCAGTGTACCAGGTCGATGGCCTCATAGATATCCGAGGCAAACAGGGGGCTGTACTGCTGGAACTGCTCCAGGGTCAGCTCCTCCAGGGTCTTGTCCTGGGCGATGCAGTCGGCCACCATGCAGCCGGTGAGCTTGTAGGCATCCCGGAAGGGCAGGCCCTTTTTGGTCAGGTAGTCGGCGCAGTCGGTGGCGTTGATAAAGCCCTTGGCTGCGGCACGGCGCATATTTTCCGGCAGAGCCTTCATGGTGTCCAGCATGGGGGTAATGGTGCGCAGGCACAGCTCCAGGGTGTCCACTGCGTCAAAGATGGCCTCCTTGTCCTCCTGCATATCCTTGTTGTAGGCCAGGGGCAGGCCCTTCATCATCACCAGCAGGGTGTTCAGGTCGCCGTAGACCCGCCCGGTCTTGCCCCGGATCAGCTCGGTAACGTCCGGGTTCTTTTTCTGGGGCATGATGGAGGAACCGGTGGTAAAGGCATCGTCCAGCTCGATGAACTTGAACTCCCAGCTGCACCAGAGGATGATCTCCTCCGACAGGCGGGACAGGTGCATCATGCAGGTGGCCATGGCGGCGGTCAGCTCAATGCAGAAATCCCGGTCAGATACGCCGTCCAGGCTGTTGGGGCAGGGGGCGGCAAAGCCTAATTTTTCGGCGGTGAACGCCCGGTCCAGCGGGTAGGTGGTGCCGGCCAGTGCGCCGCTGCCCAGGGGACACTGGGCATCCATCCGGGCGGTGGCATCCACGAACCGCTCCAGATCCCGCAGCAGCATCCAGGCGTAGGCCATCAAAGCGTGGCCAAAGGTGATGGGCTGGGCCCGCTGCAGGTGGGTGTAGCCCGGCATGACCGAGGCGGTGTTCTGGGCAGCCTGGCGGCACAGCACCTTGACTAGCTCTGTGATCTGCTGCTGCAGGCCGCAGCTGGCATCCCGCAGGGTCAGCCGGATATCCAGGGCCACCTGGTCGTTGCGGCTGCGGCCGGTGTGCAGCCGCTTGCCGGCATCCCCGATGCGGGCGGTAAGGGTCTGCTCCACAAAGGTATGCACATCCTCGGCGGCGGGGTCGATCTGCAAAGCGCCGCTGGACAGATCGTCCGCAATGGAGGCCAGCCCTTCCAGGATGGCCTGGCAGTCCTCCGGGGAGATGATGCCCTGCTTGGCCAGCATGGTGGCGTGGACGCCGCTGCCCCGCATATCCTGGGCGATCATCCGCTGGTCAAAGCGGATGGAGGAGTTGAAGTCGTTGACCCGGGTATCGACCGCCTTTGCAAAGCGGCCCTTCCATAATTGTTCTGCCATAGCGTTCGTTCCTTTTATCTCGGTGTTGAAAGACCAGCGGCCTTTGGGGGACGCAGGCGGTAAAAACGGCAAAGCCGCCGCAGGGGAAAACTTCCTGCGGCGGTGCCGCCGGCCAGAGCCGGTTCCAAGCGCAGGGCGTGAAAGTGTGAAAACACGCCCTGTGCGGGGGCTGACATGGGGTCAGTGCTGGTCAGGCCAGTTCTTGGACAGCTTTGCCCGCTCCTTGATGGACAGGCCGAACAGGTTGATGAACCCGGCTGCGTCGGCCTGGTTGTAGTCCTCGTCCTCGCCAAAGGAGGCGGTCTGCTCGTCGTACAGGGTGTAGGGAGAGCTGACCCCGGCGTTGATCATGTTGCCCTTGTAGAGCTTCAGCTTCACATCGCCGGTAACCGTCTGCTCCAGGCTGTCGGCAAAGGCGTCCAGTGCCTGGCGCAGCGGGGTGAACCACTGGCCGTTGTAAACGATGTCGGCGTACTTCTGGGCCAGCTGCGCCTTGAAGTGGGCGCTCTCCTTATCCAGGGTGATGGTCTCCAGCACATTGATGGCCTTGTACAGGATGGCGCCGCCGGGGGTCTCGTAGACGCCGCGGCTCTTCATGCCCACCAGGCGGTTCTCGACGATGTCCAGCAGGCCGATGCCGTTTTTGCCGCCCAGCTCGTTCAGCTTCTCCACCAGCTCCACAGCGCCCAGTTCCTGGCCGTCCACTGCGGTGGGGATGCCCTTTTCAAAGTGGATGGTCACATAGGTGGGCTGGTCCGGTGCCTGCTCCGGGGCTACCCCCAGCTCCAAGAAGCCGGGCTTTGCGTACTGCGGCTCGTTGGCGGGGTTCTCCAGATCCAGGCCCTCGTGGGACAGATGCCACAGGTTCTTGTCCTTGGAGTAGTTGGTCTCCCGGTTGATCTTCAGGGGGATGTTGTGGGCCTCAGCGTAGCTGATCTCCTCGTCCCGGCTCTTGATGTCCCACTCACGCCAGGGGGCGATGATGGCCATGTCCGGGCAGAAGGCTTTCAGGGTCAGCTCAAAACGCACCTGGTCGTTGCCCTTGCCGGTGCAGCCGTGGCAGATGGCGTCGGCCCCTTCCTGGATGGCGATGTCTGCCAAAGCCTTGGCGATGCAGGGGCGGGCAAAGCTGGTGCCCAGCAGGTAGTCCTCGTACTTTGCGCCAAACTTCAGGGTGGGGAAGATGTAGTTCTCCACAAAGTCCTTTTTCAGGTCCAGCACATACAGCTTGGAAGCGCCGGTGGCCTTGGCCTTTTCCTCCAGGCCGTCCAGCTCGGTGCCCTGGCCCACATCGCCGGATACGGCGATGACCTCGCAGTTGTTGTAATTCTCTTTCAGCCAGGGAATGATAATGGAGGTATCCAGACCGCCGGAGTAAGCCAGGACTACTTTTTTGATGTTTTCCTTTTTCATCGTAAACGCTCCTTTTTATACGGTTACACTTTTGTTGTTTTTAGGGGCGGCAGCCGTCCCTGCCGCTGTGTTCGTGGCGTCTGTTTGTTATGATTTTATTATACGCGGAGCGGGTTTTCCGTCAATGCAGAAAACCGCCAAACCTTGCACCGGATTCCAAGGGCTTTTGTGACACTTTGTATGTTTATGCAATAATTAAAGAATATATCCAGGAATATATGCAGCATATTTATACAGCTGCTCTGCTTTTGGGGGCCGGTGCGCACAAAAAATCGGCCTGCGCATCTGCGCAGGCCGATGGGGGAGATCTTGCCGGGGTCAGCGCTGCTCAGCGCCGCCAGCCGGTGCAGTAACGGGCATAATCCCGATCAGGGGGACGGACGCAGAGCACAAACTCTGCCTCGCCTTTTTCATTGGTGCGGTCCACCACCTTGGTGGGGATGTTCTGGCGGTGGAGCAGCTCCAGCTGGTCGTCCAGCTCTTCCTCAGAGTCAAAGGTGTCCAGCTCCATCCAGTTGGTGAAAAACAGCCACAACCGCTGCAAGCGCTTATTCATGGTCAAGGTCCTCCTTGTTTTCAGGTTCGGCGGGACGGTCCAGCCGGTAGAAAGGGGCGATGGCGTTGGCGTCCCCGTGGCGCACGATGGAATAGGTCACGTCGCAGTAAGGCTGGATGGCGGTGCTCTTTTCCACCGTGGAGATCAGCAGCACCTGCAGCTGCATCCGGCGGAACAGCTCCATCATGGGGCGGATGCGGTCGCTGGTCATCTTGCTGAACGCCTCGTCCAGCAGCACCAGCCGGATGCTGTTCTCGCTCTTTAGATAGATCTGCAGCAGGCTGGCGCAGATGGCCACATAGAAGGGCGCCTGGTTCTCGCCGCCGGAAGAATCCCGGCTCACGCGGGAGAGCAGGGCTTTCTGTCCGGAGACCCGGTTGGTCACCTGGATATCGTAGTCCAGATAGGTGCGGTAGTCCACATAATCGCTCAGGGAGGCGGCTTCGCTGTGCCGTCCAGCCCGGCGTGCCCGGGCGTTTTCGTCCACGTCGGTCATGATCTTTTCCATCAGCGCATCCACCTGCCGCTCGTACAGCGGGTCGGCGGTGGCGGCCAGGTTGTCCAGCGAGTCCTCCGGGGTCATCTGCCGGTTGCCCTTGTCCACGATCACCTGATAGAAGGCGGCCAGCTGGGGGTCCCGGCTGGGGCCAAGCTCAAAGCGGTAGACCTCCTCGCCGTAGCACAGCTGCTCCATGACCCGGTTCAGCTCCCGGAACTGCCGCCGTGCGCTGGAGATGTCGTCCTTCATGCGGAACAAGATATCCTTGCGGAAGCGGTCCCGGCAGTCCCGCTGGGCCTGTTCCAGCCGGGCGGCGTACCGCTCCAGGTCGATGCGCACCAGGCTGTCGTACTGGGTGCGGTACTGGGCCAGCGCATCCAGCCCCAGGGCAAAGCTGCAGGCATAGCGCTGGTTGTATTGCTGCTGGGCGGGTTCCAGCCGGGCGGCCAGCTCCTGCGCCAGCTCTTGCTCCAGCCGGGGCTGGGCTTTTTCGGCCTGCGCAGCGGCTTTGGCCGGGTTCTGCTCCCCGCCCAGGGCGGTCAGCCGCTGCCGGGACGGCGCTTCCAGCAAAGGCTGTGCGGCAAAGAACTCCGCCGCTTTCCGGGCGCTTTCGCCGGCTTGAAGGGCGCACTGCTCGGCAGATCGCCGGGCGGCATCCAGCTGGCTTTGGGCTACCCGCACGTCGCCGCCGGCCTGTTCCAGGGCGGTGCGGGCGGTCTCCCAGGCGGCCTCCTGTGCGGCGGCTTCCTGGTACAGCTGCTGGACCATGGGGTCCTCCCGGGCTTCGTCGTAGGCGGTACGGGCTGCATCATAGGCGGCCTGTGCCTGCTCCAGGGCGGTGCGGGCGGCAGGCAGCCCGGAGAGTTTATCCAAAGTGCCGCTGCGCATCACCTTTTGGTACTGGTCGTACCCGGCTTTGGCGGCGGTGCGCTCCTCCTGGGCTTGGGTCAGGGCGGCGGCGCAGTCGGTGAGCTGTGCGGTCAGCGCCTCGGCTCTGGCCCGGCGGGCGGTAAGGCCGATGTACCGCTGGGGACGGCGCAGCCGCTCCAGCCGGAAGGGGTGGTGACGCAGCAGGTCACGGGTGGCGCTGTCCGGGGAGTGCTCCAGGGTGTCCGGGCTGTCGCAGCAGCGGATGCGCCGCAGCAGGGCGTCCGCATACTGGGCCGCCAGGGGATTCTGGCTGGACACCTGGGCGGCCAGGCTGTCCGGCGGCGGTGCGTCCGCTTTGCGGGCGGCGCTGCGGATGCCGGGGCTGTCCAGCAGGCTGATGGGCCCCACCCGGCTGCCCAGGGCCACAAAGGCGCTCTTGGCGGCGGCGTAGTGGGCCGGCGGTACCAGGATGTCGAACCGGCGGTCTCCCAGGCAGGCTTCTACACAGTCCTGCCAGCTCTCATCCTCCACGGTCAGCAGCTCGCAGAAGATCTTGGCATCCGGCTGCATCCCCCGGCTGGTCAGCTCGGCGTTGACGGCATCCCGCACCTTGGTGGCGGCATCCTCGTGGGGGTAGACCCATTTGCCGCCGGACACGGCAGCCAGCTCCTCCCGCAGCAGCTGCTGCTGTGCGGTCAGGTCGGCGGCTTTTTGCCGGGCGGCAAAATACTGCTGTTCCAGGGGCTTTTCGGCCTGTTCCAACCCGGTGCGCAGGGTGTCCAGCTGCTCCGGTTCCAAAGCGGCGGGCAGGGTGTCCGGTGCTGCGCCGCTGCGCCGCAGGCTGGCGGCCAGGTTCTCCACCCGGCGGGCGGCAGTCTCCAATGCTTCTGCGGTGCGGGCGGCCTGGTCCAGGGCGGTCTTTTTCCGGGCCATCGCCTCAGCCAGGGCGTCCAGCGCCTGGGCGGTATCGTCACCGGCCCGGCTGTGGGCCGCCAGATAGGCCCGCCGGGCCTGGGTCTCTGCGTCCCGGGCGGCGGCATGGGCGGCCTGCGCCTGTGCAAGGCGGGCTTCGGCACGGGTGCGCTGTGCGGCGGCGGCAGCACCGGCCTGGGCATCCGCTGCCGCCCGTCCGGCCAGGGCGGCGCCCCGGTTGATCTGGATCTCCCGCTGCTTGGCTTCTGCTTCAGCACCGGCCTGGACGATCTGTTCCAGAGCATCGGCCCGGGCCTGGGCCTCTGCCAGCACGCCGTGCAGGTTCTCCAGCTCCAGCCGGTCGCCCTGGAGCGCTTCCAGGTCCAGCTGGGGCTGGGGCAGCACATATTGATACAAAAATTCTCGGAAATTGGGGATCTCGTCCATGCTGGTGCCCATCTGGAACACCTCGCCGAACTTTTTGCCCAGCGGACTGGACGCCCGGCCAATGCCCAAAGCCCGGCAGATGCGGTCCCGTGCTTCGCCGGGGCTGCGGGTGTAGCTCAGCCGTCCCTCTGCCGGGTGGAAATCTTCCCGGGCGGTGGGGGCGCCGGTGGCTTTGTCCAAAAAGGGCAGCTGCTCCAGCGTGCAGCCCCGGTCAGAGACATACCAGGTCTGGTCGCCGGGGCGCAGCTCCTGATGGGGGCTTTCGGACTCCACCCGGGCGGCGATGACAAAGGGGGCGCGGGCGGTGCCGTCCCAGAACTCGGCGCCGATATAGGCCACCGTGCGCCCCGGGCGGCGGTAAGCGTCCTCGCCGCGCTGCTTGGCGTGCACCGACCCCTGCAGGGTGCGGCCGCTTTTTTTGTTGCCCAGGGCGTTGAAGCTGCGGCTGGCGGTAAGACAGTAGCGGATGGCATCCAGGATGGTGGTCTTGCCCACGGCGTTCACACCGATCATGTAGGTGAGACGGGCGCAGTCAAAGGTGACATTTTCAAAGTTGTGCCAGTTGATCAGGCGCAGACGTTTCAGCTCGATCATTCTTCTCCCTCCGGGGCCGTGTCCGGCCGCTCATACAGCCCAAGCTGGGTGCGGGTGCGTTCCACCTCGGCAGCGGCCTCGGCCAGGGCGGCATCCGGCAGGGCCAGCAGCACCGTGGGGTAGACCTCGATCCGGCTGGACAGCCCGCTGGGGCGGCCGATGGGCCGGGCCAGGTTGTAGCGGCGCAGGGTGCGCAGCAGTTTTTCCAGGGCAGGGGGGTCCAGACGGCGGGGCAGGTTCATTTTTTGCAGCTCGGCCTGCACCTCCTCTACCGTCACCAGCACCTGTTCGGCAGCGGTATCCAGGCTTTCGCGCTTTTGCAGGTAGAGCAAACGCAGTACTAAAAGTAGTATGCTCTCATATTTCAACAATCTGGCCTGGCTGCCCTCGTGCTCGTTCACCAGAGCAGCGGCCTGCAAGGGGGCCGGGTACAGCACCACCCGGTAGCCAAGCGGGGCAAAGACCGCCCGCACCTGGTCCAGGTGATCCTGGATGTACAGGTAGTCGGCCCGCTGATCCTCCACGCTGCCCAGTACAAAACAATGGTTCAGCAGGTAGTTGGCGGCGTGTTCCAGCATTGCATCAGTCGTCATCTTGTTCCTCCTTGCGCCTTGTCAGCAGAAAATCCTCAAACCGGAAGCCCGCCTGCTGCACCCACACCCCCAGGGGCTGCACCTCGTAGCAGCGCCGGGGCGAGCGGGAATAGGTGTGCAGGCCGATGATCCGGGCAAAGTCACCGGGGTTTTCCTGGGCAAGGACGCTGGCGGCCACCTCCCGCCGGGCGGCCAGTGCCCGGCGTGCCAAAGCGTCCACGTTCTCCTCGGTAACAGCACAGCGGGCGTAGTCCAGCAAAAGCTGCTGCTCTTTGGCCAGCTGCACGGGGTCCAGGCTGCCGTCTGCCACCGGCTCCAGCGGGGCGGGGGTGCGCTGCGCCGCCGGGGGGTACAGGGGGTCGGCGCCAAACACCGCCGCAGGCCACAGCTGCACCCGGCGGGCCAGGGGACTGTCGTCCGGCTCCCACAGATCCTCCTGGGTGTGGATGTCCCGGGCATAGGCCCGCAGCAGGGCGGTGGCGTGGCCCTGGGCCGAGCGGTCGCTCAGCAGCAAAAACTGAGCACGCTGCACCGCACGCTTGCGGTAGCGCAGATGGCTGCGGTCGATCTGCCGCACAAGCTCGCCCATCTGCTCCAGCTCATCCCGCAGCTGCTGCACCAGCTCCCGCACGGCGGCGGCCGCCTGGGTCGGGGCGCAGCCCTCCACCCGGGCGTAATCCAGCGCCAGGGCGCGGAGATAGACGGTCTCGCACTGGTCCAGCCCCTCCTCCAAAGCAGAGCGGTAGTTGAACAGGTTGTCGCTGGTCTTGAACCGGTGGTAGGCGGCGGCCACCACCTGCTCCTCGTATTGGCCAAACAGCTCCAGCACCTGCTCCGGGGTACGGTTGCGGGTCAGCCGGTCGATGTAGTGGCCGATGGAGGCGTTCAGCCCCCGGAGAGAGCGGTTCAGCTCGGCCAGGTCGGCGGCTACCTCCCGCAGTACGTTCTCATAGGGGGCGGCTTCGGCGCCGATCTCCGCCAGCAGCCGCCAGGCTTTATACAGCTTGCCGGTGTAGGTGACCACCGGCGGGTGGACGATGGCATCCAGGCCGTCCAGCAGGGGCGCCAGCTCCGGGGTAAAGGCGATGCGCGGCTCCTGCTCAAAGCCGCCGGGCTGCTCGGTCAGCCAGCCGGTGCGCCGCAGCCGCAGCAAAAACCCCAAGGCCAGCAGATGGGGGTCCCGGGTGGGCTGGGCGGCCTCCGGGTCGGAGCCGTCGGGGTCCAGGGTCACCGGTTTGGCCAGGGCGGCAAAATATTCTTCGGCCCGGCTCACGGCTTCGGCCCGCAGCAGGCTGTAATCCGCTGCACGGCGACATTCCTCCCACAAAAGCAGCAAAAGCTCTGCGTAATAGGTCCGGTTCGGCCCCGCCAACGGCCCGAACAGCTTTGGGCTGACCAGATCAAACAGGGGCATGAAAGGGTCCTCCTCTCCTTGTGATGTGTCCAAAGGATATTGTACCACAGAGTAAGGGCGTTTGTTGCTTTTTTCCGTAAAAAATCCCCCCTGCGCAGCTGCACAGGGGGGAAATGGCTCATTCAGGCCGGCCGCCCAGCCGGGTCTTGAAATCCTGGTAGCCAAAGCGCGCCAGGCGCTGCAGGCTGCCGTCGGTGCGCCGCAGCCAGATGGAAGGCAGCGGCATCCCGTTGAAGGTGTTGTTTTTGCAGGTGGTGTAGATGGCCATATCCCCAAACACCAGGGTCTGGCCGGGCTGGGGCACAGCGTCCATGCCGTAATCCCCGATCACGTCTCCGGCCAGGCAGGTGGGGCCGGCCAGCCGCACCGCACAGGGCTTGGCGGCGGGGTCCGGGTCTGCATCCAGCAGCGGGGGCAGATAGGGCATCTCCAGCACGTCCGGCATATGGCAGGCGGCGCTGGCGTCCAGGATGGCTACGGTGGTCTCCCCGTTGCGCACCACGTCCAGCACCTGGCTCAGCAGGTAACCGGCGTTCAGTGCGCAGGCTTCGCCCGGCTCCAGGTAGACGGTGACCCCCCACTGCTCCTGGGCGCGGCGGATGCAGCGCTCCAGCCGGGGGATATCGTAGCCGGGGCGGGTGATGTGGTGCCCGCCGCCAAAGTTCAGCCACTTCATCCGGGGCAGGATGTCCCCGAACTTTTCCGCCACTGCGTCCAGGGTCTGCTCCAATGCGTCGGAGTCCTGCTCGCACAGGGTGTGGAAGTGCAGCCCGTCCAAAAGCTCGGCCAGAGACGGGTCGGCGGCGGTGGCTGCGTCCCACTGGCTGCGGGTCACGCCCAGGCGGCTGCCCGGTGCGCAGGGGTCATAGATGGCGTGGCCCTCCTGGGTGGAGTGCTCCGGGTTGATGCGCAGCCCCACGCTCTTGCCAGCGGCCTTGGCCTTGGGGCCGTAAGCCGCCAGCTGGGCGGTGGAGTTAAAGACGATATGGTCTGCCCAGCGGATCACCTCGTCGATCTCGTCCGGGCGGTAGGCAGCGCAGAATACGTGTACCTCTTTGCCGGGCATCTCCTCGGCGCCCAGGCGGGCCTCGTACAGGCCGCTGGCCTCGGTGCCGGCCAGATGCTGGGCCAGCAGGGGGTACAGATCAAAGTTGGAGAAAGCCTTTTGGGCCAGCAGCACCCGGCATCCGGTGCGCTGGGCCAGCTGTCCCAGACAGGCGGCGTTGGCCGCCAGCTGGCTTTCGTCCAGCAGATAGCAGGGGGTGGGCAGAGCCGCCAGCTCCGGGGGCAGGACACCCCCCAGGGCTGCAAATGGTGCGCGGCGGTCCATCAGTCCACCAGAGCCGGGGCGTGGTCCTCACTGCGGGGCAGGCCGTACTGATCCAGTGCATCCAGGAACGGATCGGGATCAAACTCCTCCACAGTGTGGACGCCCTTGGTGGTCCACTTGCCGGTCAGCATCATCAGTGCGCCGCACATGGCCGGGACACCGGTGGTGTAGCTGATGGCCTGGCTGCCCACTTCCTTATAGCAGGACTCGTGGTCGCAGATGTTGTAGATATAGTAGGTCTTGTCCTGGCCGTCCTTCTTGCCGGTAAAGATGCAGCCGATGTTGGTCTTGCCCTTGGTGCGGGGGCCCAGGGTGGCGGGGTCCGGCAGCAGAGCCTTCAGGAACTGGATGGGGACGATCTGCTGGCCGTTGAACTCGATGGGGGTGGTGGACAGCATGCCCACATCCTCCAGACAGCGCATGTGGTCCAGATAGCTCTGGCCAAAGGTCATGAAGAAGCGGATGCGCTGTGCCTCCGGGATGTTCTTGGCCAGGGACTCGATCTCCTCGTGGTGCAGCAGGTACATATCCTTCTGGCCCACCTGGTCGAACTGGTACTCCCGCTTGATGCTCATAGCGGGGATCTCCACCCAGTGGCCGTTCTCCCAGTAGCTGCCGGGGGCGGACACCTCACGCAGGTTGATCTCCGGGTTGAAGTTGGTGGCAAAAGCATAGCCGTGGTCGCCGCCGTTGCAGTCCAGGATATCAATGGTGTCGATGGTGTCGAACTCGTGCTTTTTGGCGTAGGCGCAGTAAGCCTGGGTCACGCCCGGGTCAAAGCCGCAGCCCAGCAGAGCGGTCAGGCCGGCCTTCTCGAACTTTTCGGCATAGGCCCACTGCCAGCTGTAATCAAAGTAGGCGGAGAAGCCGGCCTCCTTGCAGCGCTTCTCGTAGACAGCGCGCCAGGCGGGATCGTCGGTATCCTCCGGCTCGTAGTTGGCGGTATCCATATAGTTGACACCGCACTCCAGGCAGGCATCCATGATGGTAAGATCCTGGTACGGCAGGGCGATATTCATCACCAGATCCGGCTTGTAGCTGTTGATCAGGGCCACCAGTTCCTCCACCTTGTCTGCATCCACCTGTGCGGTGGTGATCTTGGTGGTGGTCAGGGGGGCCAGCTTTTCGGCCAGGGCGTCGCACTTGGACTTGGTGCGGCTGGCGATGCACAGTTCGGTGAACACCTCCGGGGCCTGGCAGCATTTTTGGATGGCGACCGAGGCGACACCGCCGCAGCCAATGACGAGAACTCTGCTCATGATTCAACACTCCTTTTCAGTATGGGGGTATAAAACGAATGGGGGGCGGCAGGCAGATGCGCCGCCATTACTGCTGGAAGCCGGGCCAGCCCTTGTCCAGGGAGATCAGCAGCTCCCGCAGCACCTTGCAGGCCGTGGCGGTGGACACACCGGTGGTGTCCAGGGTGGGGGCCAGCTCGTTCAGGTCAGCGCCGATGATGTTGGCCTTGGTCACGGTGCGGATGGCGTTCAGCAGCTGCAAAAAGCTGACACCGCCGGCCTCCGGCGTGCCGGTCCCCGGGAAGCAGGAGGGGTCCAGGCAGTCCAGGTCGATGGTCAGGTAGACCGGGGCGCGGCTGGCGCACAGCCGCTGGGTCAGCTGCTCCAGACCGGTAAAGTCGAAGCAGTGCAGATCGGTGTGCTGGGCGGCAAACGCAAACTCGGACTTGTCGCCGCTGCGGATGCAGAACTGGTGGATGCGGCCGTCGCCCACCAGCTCGTGGCAGCGGCGCAGCACGCAGGCATGGCTCAGCTTTGCGCCCAGATAGTCGTCCCGCAGGTCGGCGTGGGCATCAAAATGGACGATCTCTAGGTCCGGGTACTTCTGCACAGCGGCACGCACAGCGCCCAGGGTCACCAGGTGCTCGCCCCCCAGCAGAAGGGGGAACTTGCCGTCCTGCAGAATGGTGGCGGCCCGCTGCTGGATGTCCGCCAGGGCGGACTCGCTGGAGCCGAAGCACAGCTCCAGATCGCCGCTGTCAAAGATATCATAATCCGTCAAATCGGCATTCTGGTAGGGGCTGAAGGTCTCCAGGCCATAGCTCTCGTGCCGGATGGCTGCCGGGCCGAACCGGGCGCCGGGGCGGTAGCTGGTGGTGGAGTCATAGGGGGCGCCGTACAGCACGATGCTGGAGGCGCGGTAGCTGCTGTCGCAGCCGATAAAGGTCTCGATATTCGGGGGAAGCATGGTTCAGTGTACCTCCACTTCGCGCAGCATCTCTTCCAAGAATGCCGGCAGATAGAATGCCCCGACATGAAGCCGGGTGGTGTAGTAACGGGTGCGCATGTGCAGCGCGTTCCAGGCAGCGGGGTCCAGATCGTCGATGGGGTGGTACTTCTTGCTGGCAAAGCCGAACAGCCAGTAGCCCGCAGCAAAGGTGGGGATGTGTGCCTGGTACACCCGGCTGATGGGGAAGGTGCTGGCAATGCGCTTGTGGCTGCGCTGCATGGCGTCGGCGTCCTCAGCGTAGAAGGGGCTGCCCTGCTGGTTGACCATGATGCCGTCCTCTTTCAGGGCGTTGAAGCAGTTGCCGTAGAACTCCCGGGTAAACAGACCCTCCGACGGGCCGAAGGGGTCGGAAGAGTCCACGATGATCAGGTCATATTCGTCCTCGCAGTTGCGGATGAACTTCAGGGCGTTCTCAAAGTAGATATGCACCCGGCGGTCATCCATGCGGCAGGCGTTGCCCGGCAGATAAGCCCGGCAGGCTTCCACCACCTGGGGGTCCATCTCCACCAGGTCGATCCGCTCCACCCGGTCGTAACGGGTCAGCTCCCGCACAACGCCGCCGTCGCCGGCGCCGATGACCAGGATATCCTTGGCCTGACGGTGCACCGACATGGGCACATGGGTGATCATCTCATCGTAGATGAACTCGTCCCGCTCGGTCAGCATCACGTTGCCGTCCAGGGTCAGCACCCGGCCGAACTCCGGCGTTTCAAAGATATCGATGCGCTGGTAGTCGCTCTGCTTGGAATAGAGCTGCCGGTTCACCCGGATGCTGTGCTTGACATCCGGGGTATGAAACTCAGAAAACCACATTTCCATGGTGGATACCTCCTTGTAGTGGGGTGAGGTGTTTTATAAGAGGGGGGGTCACGCCAGCACGTTCAGCCGCAGGATCTCGGGGTCCTCGGGGCCGGTCATGCTGCAGCCCTTGGCCTTGGCGTACTCGATATAATCCAGGATCTGGGGGGTGATGCGCTCGCCCGGGGCCAGGATGGGGATGCCCGGGGGATAGCACATGACGAACTCGCTGCACACACGGCCCTCGGCCTGGCGCAGGGGCAGACTGACCTTGTCGGCGTAGAACGCCTCCTGGGGGCTGGCCACCACCACCGGGTCGATGTATTCCTGGCTCAGCAGGCCGGTGCCGTCGGTGTGGTAGCGGCGCTTGATCTCGGCCAGCGCACTGACCAGCCGCTCCAGCTCCTGGGGACGGTCGCCGATGGACAGATACGCCAGGATGTTGCCGATGTCGCCGAACTCGATCTGGATGTCGTATTCATCCCGCAGGATGTCATAGACCTCGATGCCCGCCAGGCCGATGTCCAGGGTGTGGATGCTGAGCTTGGTGGTGTCAAAGTCGAACACCGAGTTGCCGTTGCAAAGCTCCTTGCCAAAGGCGTAGTAGCCGCCTACGGCGTTGATCTCCTCCCGGGCATACTCGGCCATGTCCGCCACCTGGTGGAACACCTGCCGGCCCCGCAGCGCCAGGTTGCGCCGGGAGATATCCAGGCTGGACATCAGCAGATAGCTGCCGGAGGTGGTCTGGGTCAGGTTGATGATCTGGCGCACATAGCCCGCATGGACGTTGGGTCCGATGAGCAGCAGGCTGGACTGGGTCAGGCTGCCGCCGCTCTTGTGCATGGACACCGAGGCCATGTCCGCCCCGGCTTCCATGGCGGATACCGGCAGCCCGCCGCCAAAATAAAAGTGGGTGCCGTGGGCTTCGTCCGCCAGGCACAGCATCCCGGCGTCATGCGCCATCTTGACGATGGCCCGCAGGTCGCTGCAAATGCCGTAGTAGGTGGGGTTGTTCACCAGCACGGCCACGGCGTTGGGGTGCTCGGCAATGGCCTTGGCCACCTGCTCCCGCTTCATGCCCAGGGAGATGCCCAGCCGGGTATCCACCTCCGGGTTGACGTAGACCGGCACCGCACCGCACAGCACCAGAGCGTTCAGCACGCTGCGGTGGACGTTGCGGGGCAGAATGATCTCGTCGCCCCGCTTGCAGGCGGTAAGCACCATGCTCTGCACCGAGCTGGTGGTGCCGCCCACCATCAAAAAGGCGTGTGCTGCGCCAAAGGCGTCGGCGGCCAGCTCCTCGGCCTCCCGGATCACCGATACCGGGTGGCAGAGGTTGTCCAGGGGCTTCATGCTGTTTACGTCCACACCCACGCACTGCTGACCCAGAAAAGCGGTCAGCTCCGGGTTGCCCCGGCCGCGCTTGTGGCCCGGCACATCAAAAGGCACCACCCGCATCTGACGGAAGCGCTCCAGCGCTTCGTAGATGGGGGCCCGCCGCTGATCCAGCCGGGGATGTTTTGCGTTCCCGTTCATTGCGTCCTCCCAAAATTCTGTTTCGTAGGGGCCTTTTCCGGCAAAAGAAAAACGCAAGGCCGCACCAAGGGGCTTGGTGCAGACTTGCGTTCAAAAAATACTCACAGGGCAACGCAGTGAAAGCCCCGCCAGAGGGTGCTGGGCGGGGGAGACAGGGGCGTTGAACGGGAGTCTTGTCAGAGTCTATATAGCAATCACTTTTACTACTCTTTCTTATTGACCGTTTCACAAGTCTGCGCGGCGCGCAATTTCATGGCCGTAAAGGAACCAACTTATAAAATTTGAGCTTTTAACTCTATCAATAAAAGGCAACCTGCGTTGCCGCTCGGCAGTGGACCCGGCTGTCCGTATGGCCTTGTGGAAGCGCCGGCCAAGCTGGCATTTCCCTTACCCGCAGGCGGGTGGTCCTAGTGGATGCTCTTGGAAAGACCCTGAAAGCTCTTCATCCCTCCAAAATCATTTTGATTTTAACATAGCTCAGGGTAGGTGTCAACTTATTTGGCAGAATTCCACCGGGCCTACCCCCGTACACGGAAGCTGCGCTCCCAGGGGTCTGGGGGGCAGGGGTGCATCTCCAGCCCCTGGATCTGGATGTACGGGCTTTGGGAGATGCGCAGGAACAGGGTCTCCATCTGTTCCGGCCTGCCCTGCACCTCCAATGTTACAGTGCCGTCCTCCTCATTGCAGACCCATCCGGTCAGGCCCAGGCTCTCGGCGGCATAGCGGGCCCGGTAGCGGAACCCCACCCCCTGCACCACCCCTTGTACGCAGTAGCGGCGGCGCACCGTGCCCTTTGGCAGCTCCGGGGGCGGCTGAGCGGCTTTTTCGCGGAGAAAATCAAACATCCGGACCCCTCCTTTGGCGCTTACAGCTCCTGATAGGCGCTCATCAGAGCGGGGATGAACTGCTTTTTGCGGCTGACCACCCCCGGCAGGGTCCAGCTGCCGTCCGCCCCAGGGGCAGCATCGAACCCGGCCCGGAGCATGGTCTCGCCGTGGCGTCCGGTGCAGATGACCACGCTCTCCTGCTGGGGCACGTCGGTCAGCAGCATATACAGGTCCTCGACGTTCTGCTTGCTGCAGGCTTCGGCCAGGTAGGGGGACAGCAACGCCTGGGCGGCTTTCAGGTTTTTGCGGGTCATATAGCTGCCCTGGGCCACCCCAAAGCGCACATCGCCGCACATAAATACCTTGAAGTCCTGCAAAAAGACCTCCTCGGCGGTCTTGCCGTCCAGCCGTTCGCCAGCTTCAAACATCTCGGTGGCAAACTGCTCCATCTCCACCCCTGCCAGCTGGGCCAGGCTGCGGGCGGCGGCCTGGTCGGCGGGGGTGCAGGTGGGGCTGCGGAACATCAGGGTGTCGGACAGGATGGCCGCCAGCAGCAGCCCGGCGATCTGGGGGCGGGGGGTGACGCCCTGCTCGGCATACATCTGGGAGACGATGGTGGCGGTGCAGCCCACCGGCTGGTTGCGGAAGTACACCGGCCCCGCCGTCTCCAGGCTGCCGATGCGGTGATGGTCGATGATCTCCAGGATCTCGGCCTGCTCAAAGCCTTCCACGGCCTGGGTGGCCTCGTTGTGGTCCACCAGAATGATGCGCCGCTTGCGCAGGTTGATGATGTTCCGGCGGCTGATCATGCCGCAGTACTTGCCTTCCTCGTCCAGAATGGGGAAGTAGCGGTGGCGCACCCGTGCCATCACCCGGGTCACGTCTGCGATGGGGGTCACCAGGGTGAACTTCATGATGCCTTCCCGGGTCATATAATAGGAGATGGGGGCGCACTGGCTGATGAGCTTGCCGGCGGCGTAGGTGTCGTAGGGCACGCTCATGATGGCCACCCCCATTTCCCCGGCAATGCGCTGGATGGTGCGGCCCACCTTGGCCCCGTTGCAGACGATCAGCAGCGAGGCTTCCTTTTCAATGGCGCACAGCTGGCTCTCGTAGCGGTTGGTCAGGATGACGATGTCCCCCTTTTCCACCACGGATTCCAGCATCTCGCTGGTGGCGGTGCCGATGTGGACCCGCCCGGTGGTGCACACCGCATCCTCGTCGCCCACCACCATCTCGCCCCCCAGGGTGCTGAGGATGTTGCGGTAGCTGGTGCGGCTCTTGGCCAGGATGCTGGTGTCAAATACGTCCATGTTGGCGGTGGCGATGTCCTTGACCGTGATCAGGCCCTCCAGCGCACCGTCGGCATCCACCACCGGCAGGGTGTCGATCTTCTGGTCCCGCATCATCTCCCAGGCCGCCCGCAGGCTGATGCTGCCGGGCACGCCGGGGGCCTCCCGGTAGTCCACATCCCGGATCTTGGGGTTGACATCGGTACACATCCGGGGCGGTGCAATGCCGAACTTTTTCAGCACGAACTCGCTCTCTTGGTTCATCCGCCCGGCCCGGCGGGCCTCGCAGACCAGATCGCTGGTCAGATTTTTCAGCTCCGCATAGGCAATGGCGGAACAGATGGAGTCGGTGTCTGGGTTGCGGTGGCCGATCACCACCACTTTATGGGCAGTTTTTGGCATAGGGGGGATCCTCCTTTTTACAGCGGCCCGCCTGGGCCGCAGCTGCGCTTCTTCTCTCATTTACGATGCACTGGCCCCGCCCCTGCACGGCGGGGGATGGTTTTATTTTATCACATCCGCCACACGGGGTAAAGCGTCCGGCCCGGGCCGCCCCGCCGAGTCCGGAAAATCTGTACTTTTGCCTTGAATTACAGAGATCGTGCCCTCTATCCCCGTTTTTTTGCCTTTTATCTCCCTGGCGGCTTGCGCCGCAGGCCGGGCTGCGCTATGATAGGGGCCGCAAAAACAACGATCTAAGGAGGAAGCAAAGAAACGACCATGACCTCTGCGCGTTTTACATCCAAACCCTTGTTCACCCGCCGCCAGCTGGTGGCGCTGCTGCTGCCCTTGGTGGCAGAGCAGGCCCTCAGTGTGACCATCGGCCTGGCAGATACCCTGATGGTATCCTCCGTGGGCGAGGCGGCGGTGTCCGGTGTGAGCCTGGTGGACACCTTTAATACTCTGATGATCCAGATCATGAGCGCCCTGGCCACCGGCGGTGCGGTGGTGGCCAGCCAGTACATCGGCCACCAGGAGCCGAAGAACGCCAAGGCCGCTGCCGCCCAGATCCTGTCGGTGGTCAGTGCGGTGAGCATTGCGGTGGCAGCCGTGGTGCTGTGCGGCCGCCGCCTGATCCTGCGGGGCGTGTTCGGAGCCATTGAAGCGGATGTGATGCGGTATGCAGAGACCTACTTTTTGCTTTCGGCCATGAGCTACCCCTTCATCGGTTTGTACAATGCCGGTGCGGCGCTGTTCCGGGCGCAGGGCAACAGCCGGGTCAGCATGATATCCAGCCTGGTGATGAACGTGGTGAATATCGGCGGCAATGCGCTGCTGATCTATGGCTTTGGCATGGGGGTCATGGGTGCGGCTTTGGCCAGCCTGGTGTCCCGGATGATCTCCTGCATCACGGTGATGGTGCTGCTGCAAAAACCGGCCTGTGCGCTGCGGGTGGACCGCCTGGCAGACCTGCGCCCGGACGTAAAACTGATCCGCCGCATCCTGCGGGTGGGCATCCCGGCCGGCATCGAGAACGGGATGTTCCAGATCGGCAAGCTGTCGGTGGCCAGCCTGACCAGTACCCTGGGCACCGCCGCCATTGCCGCCAACGCAGTGGCCAATACCACCACCACCTTTTTAAATATCCCGGCCAATGCAGTGGGCATGGCTGCCATTGCGGTGGTGGGGCAGTGCCTGGGCGCCGGGGAGAAGGAGCAGGCGGTGTGGTACTCCCGCCGCCTGATGCTGACCGCCTATGTGGGCGCCTGGATCATGAACCTGACCGCCCTGCTGTTTGCAAACCGGATGGCGGTGGCGCTGTTCGGCCTTTCGCCGGAGGCAGAGACCATGGCGCTGCAGATCATGATCGCCTTCAACTTAGTATCGCTGGTGTTCTGGCCCTCCAGCTTTACGCTGCCCAACATCCTGCGCTCTGCGGGTGATGCCTCCTTTACGATGGGGGTCAGCATCCTGTCCATGTGGATCTTCCGGGTGGGGTTCTGCTACCTGGTGGTGCTGTGCTTCGGCGGCGGGCTGCTGAGCATCTGGGGCGGTATGTACCTGGACTGGGTGTTCCGCTCGCTGTGCTTCTGGGTGCGGTTTGCCCGGCGCAAGTGGCTGGAAAAACGTGTGATCTGACCAAAACAACAAACGGCATCCCCGGCTGAAACTGCCGGGGATGCCGTCTTTTATTTTGTATGGTTTTGGGCGGCTGCAAAGGCCAGAATATCCTCCGGCTTTGCGGCAAAGGCGTCTGCCCCTGCCAAGGCCAGCTCCTCCTGGGTGCGGAAGCCCCACAGCACCCCTAAAGCAGGCAGTCCGGCATTGTGTCCGGTGCAGATATCCACATCGCTGTCCCCCACAAATAAGGTCTGGGCGGGGTCGGCGTGCAGGCTCTCCATCAGGTCGAACAGACCGGTGGGGTCGGGCTTGGTGGGGACGCCGGGGCGGCTGCCCCGCACCCCGTCAAAGCGGCCGGGGCCAAAATAGTGGTCCAGGATGGGGCCGCACAGGGGGTCGGCTTTGTTGGAGAATACGGCGGTGCGCACGCCCTGCGCAGCCAGCGCTTCCAGCAGCGCCGGGATGCCGGGGTAAGGGGCGGTCTTATCCTCCTTATGGGCGTCGTACCGGGCGGTGAACTGCGCCAGGGTCCGGGCCAGCTGCTCCGGGGTGCGGGCTTCAGGCGGGGAGAAACGCTCCACCAGTTTGGGGATGCCGTTGCCTACAAAATAGCGGTAGGCTTCCAGGGGGTGGGTGGGCCAGTGGTTCTGTTCACACACCCAGTTGGCGGCGTCCGCCAGATCCTCCAGGGTGTTCAGCAGGGTGCCGTCCAGGTCAAAGATAATGGTGCGGATCAAAAGAGCAGACTTCCTTTCGTTTATTCATATTCCAATAACTGCAGGCAGGCTTCCGCATCTCGGATGGGGATGCTGCGCACCCGGATGCGGACCCGCCCCGGCAGTCGGAGAGTGAGGTTGGTGCGCTGGGCCAGGGCGGACCAGGGATTCTGGCGGTCCTCCAGGGCCAGGGCGGGCCGGGGCAGCCAGATCATGTGCAGCCGCAGCCCCCGCTGGACGCAGACGGTCAGCCGCCCCTGCCGGGGCCAGGCGCCCTCCCGCAGATACCCGGCCAGGCCGCCCCCCAGCAGCAGGCCGCAGGCTGCCGTAAGCAGCAGCAGCGGTGCAGTCAGGGCGGGCATCACCCGGCGGGACAGCAGCGCTAAGACCAGGCAGATGCCCAGCCCCATCCCCGCAGGGCGGAAGAAGGTGTGGCTGCGCCGTTCCAGGTCCGGCCGTACAGGCGGCGGCAGGCAGAACCCAGGCAGCAGGTCTTCCACCCGGGGCTGGTCCAGCGGACGGGGGGCGGCCAGGGGCAGGGCCGAACGCCAGGCCCCCGCCGCCAGATATAAGGGGCGGCGGTGCAAAAGCCACCCGGCCGGGCTGGCCCGCAGTTCTGCATAGCTCAGCTGGCTCAGGTGCAGCCGGCACTCGGTCTGCCGCCACAGCCCGCCCCGGCTCCACAGGATATCCCCGGCCCGGGCGGTCTCCAGCCGGGCGGCATGGTCGGCGGCCCGGGCCAGGTTCAGTCCGTACCACAGGGCTGCCGCAGCCAGCAGCCAGGCCAGACCGGCGGGCATCCAGCGGGCCGCCAGCGCCGCCAGCCGGTCCAGCTGTTCCAGCGCCAGGTCCTGTGCGCCGGGCAGACTTTGGCTGCGCCGCAGCGCCAGCGCCGCCAGCGCCAGCGAGGATAAGCCGTTGGCGCCCAGCAGGGCTGCGGACCACCGCTCCGCTCCGGCAGGCCGCCAGCGGATGTCCGGCTGGGTCAGGGGCAGCAGCTGGTCGGCCAGCTGCCGGGCCTCCTGCCGGGTCAGGCAGAGGGTCAGGGGCTTTTCGCCCCCGGCGGGGTACACCGTGACCAAGGCGGCTCCGGTCAGCTGCAAAAGCGGCCCCCGCTCCAGCGTGACCACCGCAATGGACCGCAGGGGGATGCACCGCACAGCGTGGGGCCCAAAGCCCCACCGCAGATACAGGGTTTTGTGTTCGTCCAGCCACCAGCGGGCGCCGTGCAGCAGCAGCCAGGCGGCCAGACCCAGCGCCAGCAGCAGGGCGGCATCCTGCCGCAGCGCCAGCGCCAGGGCGGGCCAGTCCCACTGGAACAGCACCGGCAGCAGCGGGGCCAGACATACAATGACCCACCGCCGGAAAAACAGCACCGCCGCCGCAGGGTGCAGCCGCCTCATGGCAGCGCCTCCAGCAATGCCTGGGTCAAGGCCTGGGCGGCGTCCGCCTCCAGCGCAGGCAGGAGCAGCCGCATGCCGGGGCTGCGCACCGAGACAAGCCGCAGCCCGGCCCGGCGGGCCAGCGGGGTGGACAAACAGACCACCGAAGTGACCGCCTGCCGCCGGATGGTGCGCCGCACCGGCCAAAAGACCCCGGAGTAGACTGTAAGCCCGGCAGGGGTCAGGACAGCGGCAAAACTCAGGCACCGCAGCCAGACCAGCCCGACCAGCACCCCCCACGCCAGGCTGAAACAGACCCCGGCCGCAGCGCTGCGGTAGAAGGCGAAGGGGGCGGCGGCTGCGCCGGGCACAGCACACCACAGACAGACCAAGGCACGGCCCCGGCGGGGGATGACCAGGGCGGTGCGCAGCAGCTGCTGGTGGGTCATTTGCCCGCCAGGCCCCAGGCCTCGGTCAGCATATGCAGGGTGTCGTCCCGGGTCAGGCAGAGGATGCGGTCCCAGGGCAGCAGCACGGTGCTGCCGTGGGGCAGGATGAACTCGGTGTCCCGGGTGATGCTGACCAGGATGGCGTCCCCGGGGATGGGCACGTCCTTGACGGCGGTGCCGGCGAACTTGAAGTTCTCCGGCAGCAGGATCTCGTTCAGGCTGGCGGTGCCGCCGCCCAAAGTCAGCAGCTGGCGGATGGTGTCGGTCTCGATCTCCCGTTCCAGGATATGGCTCAGGTTGTCGGTGCCGCAGACCACCATGTCTACGCCCAGGGTGTGCAGCAGCTCCCGGTTTTTGGGGTTGGATACCCGGGCCACGGTGCGGTCTACCCCAAACTCCCGCTTTGCGATCTGGCAGGCCACCAGGTTGTCCTCGTCCGAGCCGGTCACCGCAACAAAAGCGTCGCAACTGTCCACCTCGGCGGTGCGCAGGGTGTCAAAGCTGACCGAGCTGCCGCAGATCACAGGGCTGTCCAGCGTGTCGGCCAGCAGGCGGCACTGCTCCTCGTTCGGCTCGATGATGGTGATCTTATGTCTGTGGGACTGCAGGCTCTGGGCCAGGTACAGCCCCACCTTGCCGCCGCCGGCGATACATACGTTCATGCAAAAACCTCCTGCAAAGGATCACTTGGCCAGTGCGCGGAACACGGCCTGTTCGGTGAGTACGGTGGGGCAGATGGTCTCCAGACCGTAGCATTTGTGGTACAGCAGCTGCAAATGGGGGTCGGAGACCCGGCAGATCACTTTTTTGCGCTGGAACAGGGTCTGGGCGATCTGGCAGGCCATCAGGTTCACGGCATCGTCACCGCTCACAGCGGCAACGGCGTCGCAGGTCTCCACGCCGCCCCGGCGCAGCACATCCGGGTCGGTGGGGTCCCCCACCAGGGCTGTGCCGCGGAAGGAGTAATCGTCAAAACTGTCCAGACGCTTCAGCTGGTCAGGGTCCTGTACGACCAGGGAGATATCATGGCCGATGCGTTCCAGGTCCCGCACCAGCGCTGCGCCCACATGGCCGCAGCCGATGACAAGAATGTTCATATGCGTCACCTCTTGGTTGTGTTTTGCTGTGGGCCTGCGGTGTTGGCCGCAGGCGGGGGCGTTGGCGGCAGCAAGCTGCCCCAAAGCATAGGTTCAGTATACCACATCTGCCCAGAGGGAGAAAATAGCCCCCGCATCAAAATTTTTGTGCAAGCTGTGCGGGAATATGATATACTGGTACAGTTATAGAGTATAGGGGGACGGCGGCAGAGAGCACAGCGGCCGCCCCATCAAGCAGCGATGAAACGAGGAGGAAAGCGTTTTGTTTATCGAGATCATCAAAGCGGTGCTGATGGGCATCGTAGAGGGCATCACCGAGTGGCTGCCCGTCTCGTCCACCGGACATATGATCCTGTTGGAGCAGCTGGTGCATTTCAATGCCAGCGAGGAGTTTTTGTCCATGTTCCGGGTGGTCATCCAGCTGGGAGCGATCCTGGCGGTGGTGGTACTGTTCTGGAAAAAGCTCTGGCCCTTCGGCATCCGCCGGGGCCGGGTCAGCCCCAAGCCGGCGGTGTTCGGGCTGTGGGTCAAGGTGATCGTGGCCACCCTGCCGGCGCTGCTGGTCAGCCCCTTGGACGACTGGATGGAGGCCCGGTTCTATAACCATATCACCGTGGCGGCTATGCTGATCCTGTACGGCATCCTGTTCATCTGGGTGGAGAACCGCCCCGCCGCGCCCCGCAGCGGCCGCCCCATGCAGATCGGCCTGCGGGAGGCGCTGATCATCGGCATCTGGCAGGTGCTGGCCATCATCCCCGGCACCTCCCGCTCCGGCGCTACCATCGTGGGCGGCCTGCTGCTGGGCCTGCCCCGGGCGCTGGTGGCAGAGTTCACCTTCTTTTTGGCCATTCCGGTCATGGCGGGGGCCTCGCTGCTCAAGGTGGTCAAGTTTGCGCTGTCCGGCGTAGCCATCACCGGGGCCGAGGTGGCCGTGCTGGTGGTGGGCTGCGCAGTGGCCTTTGTGGTCAGTCTGGCGACCATCCGCTTTTTGATGGACTATGTCAAGCGCCACAACTTCACCGTGTTTGGCGTCTACCGCATCCTGCTGGGTCTGGTGGTGCTGGCCGTGGCCGGCGTACAGGCTCTGGCCTGAGCCATCCGGCAGAAAAATGCCTTTTCAAAGCGCACCCCTCAGGGGGTGCGCTTTTTGTTGCCATGGGGGCGGAGACTGTGCTATACTTGCGTCATAAAGTTTTTTGCTGTAAACGCCTGAAGGCAACTGTAAGGGAGGAACTTTTATGCAGCCGTCCACCGTTTACTTTACCGACTTCCGCTGCCCGGTGGGCACCAGCCTGACCGAGAAGCTGCGCCGCCTGTGCCTGGCGGCAGGCATCCGCCAGATCGATATGGATGGCCGGTTCGTGGCCATCAAGATGCACTTTGGAGAGCTGGGCAACCTGGCTTTTCTGCGCCCCAACTACGCAAAGGCGGTGGCAGACCTGTGCAAGGAGCAGGGCGGTATGCCCTTTTTGACCGACTGCAACACCCTGTACCCCGGCAGCCGCAAAAATGCGCTGGAGCACCTGAACTGCGCCCAGCTCAACGGCTTTTGGCCCATGACCACCGGCTGCCAGGTGCTGATCGCCGACGGTCTGCGAGGCACCGACGAGGTGGAAGTGCCGGTGCCGGGGGGCGAGTACTGCAAGACGGCCAAGATCGGCCGGGCCATCATGGATGCGGATGTGTTCATCAGCCTGAACCACTTCAAGGGCCACGAGGCCACCGGCTTCGGCGGCGCCATCAAGAACATCGGCATGGGCTGCGGCTCCCGCGCAGGCAAGATGGAGCAGCACTCCTCCGGCGCGCCCGGCGTGCAGGAGGGGCTGTGCCGCGGCTGCCGCCGCTGTGCATCGGAGTGCGGCTCGGACGCCATCTCCTACAACGAGAACAATAAGGCTGTGATCGATTACGACAAGTGCAAGGGCTGCGGCCGCTGCATCGGTGCGTGCAACTTTGACGCCATCTACTCCCTGGACAACAGCGCCAATGAGGAGCTGGACCGCAAGATGGCAGAGTATGCCGCCGCTGTCTGTGCAGGCCGCCCCTGCTTCCATATCAGCCTGGTGCAGGACATCAGCCCCAACTGCGACTGCCATGGGGAGAATGACGTACCCATCCTGCCGGATATCGGTATGTTTGCCTCGTTTGACCCGGTAGCGCTGGACCAGGCCTGCGCCGATGCCTGCCTGGCCGCTGCCCCGCTGCCCAACAGCCAGCTGGGACAGAACCTGGCAAAGCCGGGCTGGAGCTGCCACCACGATAACTTCAAGGACTCCAACCCCAACATCGAGTGGAAGGCCACCCTGGAGCAGGCGGAAAAGATCGGCCTGGGCAGCCGGGAATATGTGCTGAAAAAGCTGTAAGCTGAACTGTGCAAAAAAGCGCCCCCCGGCAGCGGCCGGGGGGCGCAGAGCACACAGCGGGCAGGTCAGTACTCGCCTGCATTTTTGGGCAGGTGGCTGTCCAGGACATCCTCCAGCGCCTGCCAGTTCTTTACGGTACAGCCAGGCAGCAGGTTGGGGTCCAGCCCGGCATCCTGGATGCGGGGGAGCATATCGGACTTTGCGGTCAGCAGCGCCGCCGCATCGGCCTGCACCAAGGGCCATACCTCTGCCAGGTTCTCCTGCTGCAAAGGCTCCAGCCCGTCGTACCAGCGGCCAAACACACCGGCCAACAGGTCCGGGCCTTGGCGGGACAGCTGGTTCTGCTCTGCCCAGGCCAAAAGGTCTGCGGCAGCCTGTACGGATTTCAGGGAGCTTCCGGCACTGCCGGGGCCCCAGCCCAGGCAGGAAGCAAAGGCTGCCGCCGGGTCCGAGATCGTCAGCACCGAGTTTTCGTCCTCATCCGGCGTTGCCGAAGGGGTGGACGCTTCGGTCTGTGCGGGGACAGAGCTGGCAGGCTGACTCTCGGATGACGAGGGGGCCTGGCTCACAGACGAGGCGGCAGACGTGGACCGGCGGCCGCAGCCAGCCAGCAGGCCGACCAGCAGCAGGCCGGCCAGCGCCAGCGCCAGGGATCGTTTCATCACCATCATAGGGGATACCCTCCTTTAAGCGAGCGGCACGCCAGGGCCAGCAGGGTCCGCAGCGGCTGCACGATATCTTCAGCCTAAGTATACTGTCCACCCCGGCGCTTGTCAATCGACGGAAGAAAACCCTTTTTGCCGGTGCGGACAGGGCGGCGCAGCCCCCTTTGCACAAAAAACGAACGGCAGCCACAGCCGGGAGGTGACACCATGAAGGACAAGCTGATGCGGACACTGGGGCAGTTCTCCCAAGCGATCTTGGCCCCGCTGACCTGTCTTCCGGCGGCGGGGCTGCTGCTGGCAGTGGGGGCGCTGCTCACCAGCGCCCCCCTGAGCCAGGTGTTTCCGGTGCTGGAATGGGCGCCGGTGCGTCTGGTGGGGCAGCTTTTGTACCAGGGGATGCTGGCGGTGCTGCATAATCTCAGCTTGCTTTTGTGCGTGGGCATTGCGGCAGCCCGTGCCCGCACCCGGCGGCAGGAGGCGGCCATGCTGGCCCTGATGGGCTATCTGGTGTCCCTGACCGCCTGCAACGTCACCCTGCGTGAGCTGGGCCTGCTGGCCGACCCCGCCCAGGGGCTGGGGCTGTATGGCACCGGACAGACCACTGTGCTGGGCATCCAGGTCATGGACCTGGGGGTCACCGGGGGCGTGGTGCTGGGGTTTGTCAGCGCCTGGCTGTTCAACCATGCATCGTCACGCCGGTTCTCCGGTGCAGCAGGGCAGCTGTACTCCGGGGTGCGGTGGGCCTTTTTGTGGGAGGCTGCCGCTGCGGTGCTGTTTGGCGCAGGGTCCTGCTATTTTTGGCCGCCGGTGCAGCGGGCCATCGGCGCACTTACCGGGTGGATCGCCGCCTCCGGCGAGGCCGGGGTGTTCCTGTATGGCTTTTTGGAACGGCTGCTGATCCCGCTGGGGCTGCATCACTTGGTGTATATGCCCTTCCAGTTTTCTGCGCTGGGGGGCGTGCTGACGGTGGGGGCCAACACCTATACCGGCGCTTACAGCATCATGATGACCGAGTATAGCCTGGGACTGCCGTTTTCCGACAGCATGGTGTGGATGTACACCGGCTTTACCAAGACCTTTGGCTACTGGGGCGTTGCGGCGGCCTTCATCTTCTGCGCCAAGCCCGGGGCGCGGCGCACCACGGCGGCGTCCCTGCTGCCGCTGGCCCTCAGCGCATCGGTGGCGTCCATCACCGAGCCGCTGGACTTTTTGTTCTGTTTTTCCTGCCCGGTGCTCTGGGTGGCCCATGCTGCCCTGGCGGGGGGATTTATGGTGCTGCTGCAGGTGCTGGATGTCACAGCGTTCAGCTCCAATCTGTTCGCTTCGCTGCTGCTCAACCTCAGCGCCGGGGCCGATGCCACCCGCTACCCGCTGTTTTATCTGCTGGGGGCGGTGCAGGTGCTGGCCTATTTTGGCGTGTTCACGGTGCTGATCCGGGTGCTGGACCTGCCCACGCCCGGCCGCTTCAAGGCCGTGGGCCGTCTGCGGGAGCATTGGCATACCGACCCCGCAATGGTGTGCCAGCTCATTGAGGCGCTGGGCGGGCCGGACAATGTACAAAGCCTGAGCAGCTGCTTTACCCGCCTGCGGATCACCGTGGCGGACCCGGCGCTGCTGAAGGCGGACGCCTTGCTGGAACTGCCCCACCGGGGCATGGTGCGCCGGGGCGGGGAGCTGCAGCTGGTCTGCGGCCTCCATGCCGGGGAGCTGTGCCGGGCGGTGGAAGCGCAGCTTTCGCAGCAGATGGCGGGCATACACTAGCGGCGGACAGCCGTTCAAGACACCGTTTCGGCGCTGCGTTCCTTGAAAAAAGAGGAAGGCGGGGCCTTATCAAAAAACAAAGGAGATCATACCTATGGAAAATGCATTTTACAGCCTGGAAGGTCTGTTCCAGTTCCTGAACGAGGGGGTCAGCCCCTTCCATGCCGCCGCTGCTGCGGCCAAGATCCTGGAGAGCCAGGGCTATGTCCACTGCCCGGAGAGCGCAGCCTGGACGCTGGCTCCCGGCGGCAAATACTACACCACCCGCAACGGTTCTGCGGTGATCGCCTGGCGGATGCCCACCGGTGCGCTGACCGGCTGGCACGCAGCGGCCAGCCACAGCGATGCCCCCACCTGGCGCATCAAGGAGCTGGACGGCGGCAAGGATAAGACCTTTGCCCGGGCCGAGACCGAGGGCTACGGCGGTATGCTGATGTCCACCTGGCTGGACCGCCCGCTGAGCGTGGCCGGCCGGGTGCTGGTGCGCACCGAGACCGGCATCGAGAGCCGCCTGGTCCACCCGGAAAAGGCGGTGGGCTGCATCCCTAACCTGTGCATCCACTTCAACCGGGAAGCCAACAGCATGAAATATAACCCTCAGGTGGATATGCAGCCGGTGTTTGGCGGCGCCGGGCAGGGCCTGCGCAGCCTGCTGGCTGAAGAAGCCGGGGTGAAGCCGGAGGAGATCCTGGATGCGGATCTGGTGCTCTGCACCCTGGACAAGGCTACCCAGGTGGGCCTGCAGGGCGAGTGGTTCATGGCGCCCCGCATCGATGACCTGGAGTGTGCCTATACCACCCTCTGCGGCTTTTTGGCTGCACGGGGCGAGGAGCCGGGCCGGGGCGATGTCTGGGCGATGTTCGATAACGAGGAGGTGGGCTCCTCCAGCCGCCAGGGCGCACAGGGCACCCTGATGGCAGATGTGCTGGCCCGCATCGAGGAGAGCCTGGGCGTCAGCCGGGAGCAGAGCATCCGCGCACGCACCAACAGCCTGCTGCTCAGCGCCGACAACGGCCATGCCACCCACCCCAACCATCCGGAGGTCAGCGACCCGGTACACCCCGTCACCCTGGGCGGCGGTGTGGTGCTGAAGTACAACGCCCGCCAGACCTATACCACCAGCGGCTTTACCGGGGCGGCCTTCCGGGCCATCTGCGCCGGGGCCGGCGTGCCGGTGCAGACCTTTGCAAACCGGGCGGATATGCCCGGCGGCAGCACCCTGGGCAACCTGCTGGGCCGTCAGATCCTGATCCCCATGGTGGATATCGGTCTGGCACAGCTGGCCATGCACTCTGCAGTGGAAACCGCCAGCTGCCAGGATGCCGCCTATATGGCTGCTGCCTGCGAGGCTTTCTATAACACGCCCATCGCACAGCCTGCGGACGGCCAGTGGAGCCTGTGAGCGGGGTGACCGGGCGCTTTGCCCCCAGCCCCAGCGGACGGCTGCACCTGGGCAATCTGGCCTGCAGCCTGCTGGCCTGGCTCAGCGCCAAAAGCCAGGGGGGACGCATCCTGCTGCGCATCGAGGATCTGGATGCTGCCCGCTGCCCCCGCATCTATGCAGACCTGCTGGAACAGGACCTGCGGTTCTTGGGGCTGGATTGGGACGAGGGGGGCAGCCTGGGCGGCCCCCATGGCCCCTATTACCAGAGCGAGTGCGGAGATATCTATACCCAGAGCTATAAAAAGCTGGAGGATATGGGGCTTGTATACCCCTGCTTCTGTTCCCGCGCACAGCTCCACGCGGCCAGCGCCCCCCATGCGGCGGATGGCAATGCGGTGTATCCGGGTACCTGCCGGAGCCTGACCCCGGAGCAGGTTGCCCAGCGCAGCCGCAGCCGTGCCCCGGCCTGGCGGGTAAAGGTACCGGATCGGCAGGTGCAGTTCGTGGATGGCTGTATGGGCCTTCATACAGAAAATTTGCAGACCAGCTGCGGGGATTTCTACCTGCGCCGGGCAGATGGGGTGTATGCCTATCAGCTGGCGGTGGTGGTGGACGATGCCCGCATGGGGGTCACCGAGGTAGTGCGGGGGGCCGACCTGCTTTCTTCCACAGCACGGCAGCTGTATCTGTACCAGCTGCTGGGGCTGCCCGCACCCCGGTTCGCCCATTGTCCGCTGCTGCTGGCTCCGGATGGACGGCGGCTGTCCAAGCGGGAGGGGGACGAGAGCCTGGAAGGTCTGCGGGCGCGGTATACCGGCCCGGAGATCATCGGAAAATTGGCCTACGCCTATGGGCTTCAGCCCACTCCGGCACCCCGTACCCCCCAGAGCCTGGTGCAGGATTTCAGTTGGGAAAAGGTGCCCAAACAGGATATCTGCCTGCCGGCAGGTCTGTTTTGATGCGGGAAGGATCTGCCCGGAAAGCGCTGGACCTTCTGCCCCTGCCAGAGCTGGGATAAAGAGGCTTTGCGCTGTTTTGCTGTAAGCATAAAACCGCCCCCGATCCGGGACTTGCAGGTTCCGGATCGGGGGCGGTTTTTCTCTGAATTTGGGAAAAGGTGCAGGCCTGCTGCGGGCGCAGACCGCTTAGGCCAGACGCTCCTCCCATGCTTTGCGCCGCCAGAGGGCACGGGCAGCGCTGTCCATAGCAAAAGCCAGCGCCAGGCCAAAGGCAACGTCAATGCAGCTGTGCTGCTTGAGCAGCATGGTGGAGGCGCAGATGGCAATGCACAGACCGTAGGATGCAGCCCGGAGCCACCGCCGGTTTGCCCCGGCAAAGATCTGGCTGCGGCGGTAGGCCAGCGCCAAGGTCACAGAGTTGAATACATGGATGGAAGGACATACGTTGGTGGGGGTGTCGGTGGTGTACAGCCAGCGCACCAGCTGGGCGCAAAGCCCGTCGCCTTGTACCATGGGCGGGCGCAGCGCCAGCCCGGTGGGCAGCAGCATATAACAGGTGAGCGCCGCAGTCATGCCTGCAAATAGGGGCAGACATAGGCGCATAAAGTCTGTGCGCGGCCCCCGCAGCAAGGCAAACAGCGTAAAGGGGATCCAGACGAACCAGGCCAGATAGGGCAGGATCGCATATTCACAAAACGGGATCAGATCATCCAGTGGGGTGTGGACCCAGACCACCGGGGTCAGGTGCAGTTCCTGCCAGCGGAACACCGCCAGATAAAGCATCAGATAACCCGCCATGAACCAGATCGGATGACGGGAACACCATCGAAGCATGGTATCACTCCTTTTTTACAGAGTTCGACTTCTGTATCATACGCCCCTGTGCCGGAAATTGCAAGACTGAACTTGTATAAGTTCCACAACAAAAATAAAGCATCGTTGTGCAGAATGTCGGCGGAGTTGGAGAACTCCTTACTATACCATACGAACGACCTGGATAAAAACTTGCAAAAACCCCGCAGAAAGTTTTCTTTCCGCGGGGTTTTCCACATAGAAAAGAGAGAATGGTGCAAAAATTACTCCACCCGTACAGCTCGTACCACCCATCGGGTGCTGTATCCGGCGCCGCCTGCTGCCGGGAAAAACCGGTTGACGCAGGCGGTGCTTTCTGTTATAATGTAAAGGCTATAAATGGAGCAGTACTCAAGTGGTCGAAGAGGCGTGACTCGAAATCCAAGTGGATGCTTCGCCGGGTGTCTCCATATCACACGAGGGAACGTCAAATTTTATGTCCTGACAGGCTTCAAAGCCTGTCTGAACGATGCGTTTTCTAACAATATTCTAATAGCAACTATTCCAAGTTTCAAGGCCGATTTGCGATATACAAATCGTAAATTTGCTATGAAAATATACTTGGAGATGTATCGAAGCGGTCGTAACGAGAACGACTCGAAATCGTTTTGTCCTTAATCGGGCACGTGGGTTCGAATCCCACCATCTCCGCCAGAAGTCGCAGATTCAAACGAATCTGCGACTTTTTCTTTTGCATCAAGCAGAGAAAGACCGCTTTTGCCTCATCACAGTATGCTTTATACATGAACGATAAATCCATAATTATTTGGGAAACTTGGATTCTCCCAAAAGGTTCGCAATGACCCCAGCAGACCCCTGTTTGCTTTTGTAATCGAGATGTGCGTAGATGTCAGCGGTGGTAGAAAAGGTGCTGTGCCCCAGCCATTCCTGAACCTGCTTCATAGATACGCCGTTCATCACCATCAGGCTGGCGCAGCTGTGGCGCAGATCGTGGAAACGGATGTGCTTCAGCCCGTACTTGGTCAGCAGCCAGTCGAAGTGCTCCGTCACGAAGTTCGGGCGGATCAGCTTGCCTTCCTGATCGGTGCAGACGAAATCCAGATACTCAGTGCTGTAGCTCTTCTTGAACAGCTTGCGGTAAAGCTGCTGCTTTTCCTTCTGCTTCAGAAGTTCTTCTTCCACAGCTGGGATCAGCGGCAGAGTACGGCAGCTGGTCTTGTTCTTCATCACATCGCTGACCACAGGAACGTACTTGCCGTTCACCAACTGTTCCGTCACCTTGTGATTGATGGTGATGGACTTGCGCTCAAAGTCGATAGACGACCACTTCAACCCCAGTACCTCGCTGCGGCGCAGACCGTAGTAGGCTGTAATGAGGATGCAAAGGTGCAGAGGGTCATCCTGCGAGACTTCCAGCAGCTGCTGGACTTCATCCTTGGAGTAGAAGTTGGGCCGGAAGCTGTTCTTCTTCGGGCGGTCAACTTTCAGCATCGGGTTGGTTTCCAGATAATCCTTGCGGACGGCATCCTTGAACGCCTTGCCGAAGATGGCGTGGTAGTGAATGACCGTGTTGGTGGTGTAGCCCTCCAGCAAGATCTTCTCCTGAAACTCATCCAGCACCTGCGGTGTGACCTCGCACAGCTTCAAGCCCAGCGGTTCAAAATACTGCGTGATACGCCCGGTGATCATCCGATTGTAGCTGATAAAGGTTGCAGGCTGAATGGATGCCTTATGGACTTGCACCCACTCGTTGAGATAGTCCAGAAACAGCATCTCCGACTTGTTGACGGGTTGGAGGGGCAGCGGCAGGGGCTTGGCGGTTTTAGCATCTACTTTTTCGTAGGCTCCGCCCCGCCCTGTGGGCAGCTCCCCGGTCTCATCATAGTGGAGCAATACTTCCCGGAGCATGGATTCTGCCTTGCGCTTGTTGCCCCGGACGGTCAGACCTGTGGAGATCCACTTGATCTTCCGCTTGCCGTTGGCATCATAAAGATTGATCACGAAATAGAAACGTCCATTTTTCTCTTGGACAGACCCTGTAGTTTTCATCATAAACCTCCTTTGGGTCAACAGGCGTGCTGTCCGTTGCTGCACCCACAGCATACCACATCCGGCGACGGATTTCCAGCCGGGAAGGTGCTCTGCCCGGTGAGCAGGAACTCGATCACACTCAGCTTCGGGATACGATAGGTGCGGCCGATTTTAAGCGCAAACAGGCGGCGGGAACGGATCAGTTCCCCAACTGTATGGCGGTTCAGACCAAGCATCTCCGCAGCCTGCTGAAGGCTGATGGCATCGGGGTAACCGGGAAACATCTGGGAATAGGCATCGTTAAATTTCATAGGCACTCCTTCTGCATAAGTAGTTTAAGGTCAAAAAGTGTGTCATCCTTTGCAGCAAGGCTGCGGTCAGGTGACAATGTAAAGAGAACTGGCAGCAATTCCAGCTCTCGCATCGCAGATGGGCTTGCAACCCATCTGCGTCAATATGATATAGGTCTCCCATATTCGCCCTCGGCACCCTAGGAGTGGGGAATCGTCAGGCAGCGGGCTTGCACCGCACCATTGGCATTTCAGCCACCCCGTCTTCGTTATGACCGGGCTGCGAGTTACAGAAGTACCTTTTGTGAAGTACCGGACGATTGAACTATTCTGTTTTCAAAGAACAGAGTTTTATAGAAAATCTTCGAAATTTAAGGCTTCCGAAAAATTGTCCCTCTAATTGGTAGGCATCGAGAAAGGCCAAAAAGTAACCCGAAAAAGAAATTTGTTGAAAAGTTCTTGAAAAATATAGTTGATGCGGCTACTCGGTTAAAATAACGTCGGTCCATGGGGCGACCGATGGAGGGTGGAACTTTGCAACAATGGCAGCGCCTGAAGTTGAAGGTGGTCTTGAAAAAAGATGCCTCTATATACGAACCTTTGAAATAGGTCATTCCATAGCATCCAAGGCGATTCTGTAACCGAATTGTAATAGGCAGACAAAAGTGAACTCCTAAAAGAAGCCTTCATGAGGCCTTCATAATGTCAAAAAGTGTGTCACCTGCGGATAGGTGGCAATGTAAAGAGAACTGGCAGCAATTCCAGCTCTCGCATCGCAGATAGGGTTACAATCCCGTCTGCGTCAATATGATATGGGTCTCACATATTCGCCCTCGGCACCCTAGGAGTGGGGAATCGTCCGGCGGCGGGCTTGCACCGCACCATTGGCATTTCAGCCACCCCGTCTTCGTTATGACCGGGCTACGAGTTACAGAAGTACCTTTTGTGAAGTACCGGACGATTGAACTACTCTGTTTTCAAGGAGCCGCTTTTTATAGAAAATCTTCGGAATTTAGGGCTTCTGAAAAATCATCCCTCTAATTGGTAGCCGACGAAAAAGGCCATTCTGCACCCACAATTTATAACCTGTAACCAAGATGTAATCTCTCGAATCGATATTCGCCAAAAAAAGAAGCCTTCATATACGAACCCAGTTGAAAGGCCAAAATACAACCACATCTTCGAAAGTTAACAAAAAAATCACAATTGGCGCTTATGAAAAAAGAAGACTGGATTTCTCCAGCCTTCCAAAAGTATGTATCAATGGTTGTAGTTCAAGATCTTCTCAAGCATATCCGCAAACCTGACATCCTGCTCCTTCGTCCGCTTTGGGCTTCCCTTGGGGTGCTTTCCGGCACGGAGGAGCTTTTTGTTTTCATAACGCCGCAACATGAGAGCGTCTATGTTGTCGGCGGTGTATTCCAGACCGTTCTGGTTCAGCACTCGTGCGCACTTGGCAAGGCACATACTCGCCAGCCCGTAGTCCTGTGTTACGACAATATCCCCCGGTTTTACCCGGTTGACGAGAGCAAAGTCTACACTGTCAGTCCCTTTATCGAACACCAGCGTCTGTGCACCTTCTCGCTCGATTTGGTGAGCTGTGTCGCACAGGATGATGACCGGAACGCAAAACTGCTTTGCAATCTGCAAAGTCAAATCCACCACCGGACAGCCATCTGCATCGATCAAAATGGTCATGCGTGTTCCTCCATCACCCACCGAAAGGCTTTCGCAGTGCGCAGGTCGGCGTCTTTGAAATGCCCGCCGCTGTTCCATTCAAGGGTGCAGTCTGCGCCACGCTCTGCAAGCCGACTGTGCAGGGTGCGGATATTATCCCCCACCGCAGCCATGACAGCGTTTTTCGTGCGCTCTTCCTTGTCGCCAAGGCTCAGATAAATGTGCTGTGCCTGTATCGGATGCTGCTGTTCAAACTCCATCCAGCCCGGAAACCAAACAGAGGGGGATGCGGCGGCGACACCATAGAACAGATCAGTCTGAGTGGATGCCCACAACGCAAACAGCCCGGCCAGTGAATAGCCGCCCAGAATGATTTTGACGTTTTCCGGGAGATGAAACTGCCGCTTCAGCGTGGGGATGACCTGTTCTATCAGAAAGCGCAGGGTGTCCATAGCATTGCCGCCAAACCCTTGCGTTCCCCACACAGCAGGGGCTTCCCACGGAGAAAGTGCATCGTTCCAGCTTTCCACTGGAATAGCCGCAAACAGAAAGTGGTGCGCACTCTGTGCAATAGCGGCAACCTCGCTGTCCATGCTTTGCAGCTCGTGTTCGCCGGTCATTTGGAGCAGTAGGTATTCTGCATGGGCTTCGCCGTAAATGCGGCAAGGTCTGCTCCCGATTTGCATTGTCTGTGCGGTCACTGCGACGTCCTCCCGAAAAAACTTTGATAAGCCCAGTATAGCAACTGAAAAATCATTTTGCAATTCAAAAGGCGTTCATAGCCGTAGCAAGCAGTGTCTTCGTATATACAAAGACCATTTTGCGTTGCAAAATGCTTGTTGGGAAATCCCAAACCCTTGAACTACATCCGATGGATGCAGGCTACGCGTTTTTTGCAAAACGCTTTTGTTGTTCATCAAACTTGTATTTCTTTGCCGGAACCGTTGCGCTTTGCCGCCCAACTTGTTATTATTAAACGTGAAAGAACTTTCACAGAGAAACGGAGAAAACACCATGCCTACTTTGGAATGGATCGGAAAAAGCAAAGTTGTCAATCATCATCAGGAAGTGCCGTTCCGTGTGTTGGAGCGTCAGTATAGCTTTGACGAAATGGGCAAGCACACCGAGGACAACGGCAGCGATAACATGATTATCCACGGCGATAATCTGGAAGCCCTGAAAGCTCTGCTGCCGCAGTATGAGGGCCGGGTGAAGTGCATCTACATCGATCCTCCTTACAACACTGGCAATGAGAAGTGGTGCTACAACGATAATGTCAATGATCCGCATATTCAAAAGTGGCTGGGCGAAGTAGTCGGTAAGGAAGGCGAGGATTTGACACGCCATGACAAGTGGCTCTGCATGATGTATCCTCGGCTGATGCTACTACAGAAGTTGCTGGCAGATGATGGTGCGATTTTTATTAGCATTGACGACAACGAGCTTTACAACTTGAAATCCATCTGTGATGAAATCTTTGGTGCGAGCTGTTTCGTTTCCAATATTTCGTGGCAGCGCACTTACTCCACTCGAAATGATTCTAAAGGCATCGTAAACGAGGTGGAGCATATTCTGGTATACAGCAAACAGCCAGGATGGAATCCCAACAAGTTATCTCGTACCGAAGAAATGAACGCACGTTACTCTAACCCGGATAACGATGTATGTGCATGGAAAAGCACAGATGCTTTTGCACCCGGAGCTACAACGCATCAAGGAATGGTTTATGCTATTCAGAATCCATTTACAGGCGTACTTCTTTACCCGTCTAATGGACGTTGCTGGTCTTTAGGACAGGATCAGATGTTTGAAATTATGTCGCAGTGGGGCGAGTATGAATTGCGCGAGATAGCGGATGCTCAGAAAAGAGCATCAATATGCGGAGTGTCAGAAGCGCAGGTTAAAAGTGGTGTTAAAGCAATCATGCTATCTGACAGCGTGGAAGATGCTGCACAAAAGGCAGCTGCGATTTATAATCGCGGACAGTGGCCATTGTTCTACTTTGGTCAAGGTGGAAAAGGTGGAATTCGTAGAAAAACATATCTTGATAATGTCGGAGGTCGCGTTCCTACAAACTTCTGGCCGTTTTCTGAAACTGGTCATACAGATGAAGCAAAAAAAGAAATGTTGACGATTTTTGACGGGAAGGCACAGTTTGACACGCCTAAGCCTCGCCGCCTGATTGAATTTGTGCTGAGGATTGCAGGTTCTGAGGATGCGCTGATTCTTGATTCCTTTGCCGGCTCTGGAACAACTGCCCATGCGGTGCTGAATATGAACAAAGCGGATGGAGGACACCGCAAGTTTATTCTGGTGGAGATGGGCGACTACGCCGATACTACGACTGCTGAACGTGTGAAGCGTGTGATCAACGGCTATGGCAAAGACAAGAACGCCGTAGAAGGCACTGGTGGCAATTTCAGTTACTACGAACTGGGCGAGCGGCTGCTTCTGCCGGATGGCAACCTGAATGAAAGCATTGGCACAGACAAAATCTGTGACTACATCTGGTATACGGAAACGAAGAAACCTGCGGTGAATCAACAGAACGGAAGCCCATATTTCCTCGGTGAGAACAACCACACCGCTTACTATTTCTACTATGAGCCAGACCAGATGTGCGTGTTGGACTATGCTTTTTTGTCTACCATCCCGGAAAAAGCGGAAAACTATCTGATTTATGCTGACCGCTGTGCATTGAGTGAGAATGACTTGCTGCGGTTTGGTATTACGTTTAAGAAAATTCCGCGCGACATTGCACGGGTGTAAGGAGGACGGCTCTTATGGAATTGAAAAATTATCAGAAAGCCGTCATTCGGGATTTGGAACGCTATCTGGAAATTCTGATGCAGACAAAGAACATCGAAACGGCCTATACTCGGCTCTGGCAGGAGAAAGATGTAAAAGTCGGATTTGGCGGAATGCCCAAGTATCAGAATATTCTGCCCGGTGTGCCGAATGTCTGCCTGAAAGTTCCTACGGGCGGCGGCAAAACATTTTTGGCTGCAAATGCCATCGAGCCGATTTTCTCCGCACTGGGTGTGGTAAAACGCCGTGCAGTGGTTTGGCTGGTTCCGTCAGATGCTATCCTGACCCAAACCTTGGCTGCATTGCGTGACCCTGCACATCCTTACCGCCAGAAAATTGATGTTGCCTTTGGCAGCCGTGTAGAAGTGTATACCAAAGAACAGCTTTTGATGGGGCAGCACTTCAATATCTCTGCGGTCAACGAGCAGCTTTCCATCATGGTGCTGTCTTACGATTCGTTCCGTGGTAAGAAAGAGCGACTCAAGGCCAAGCAGGAGAACAGCAGCCTTGTTGCGCTGGCAAATGCACTGGGCGAACCTGATATGCCGCTGGAAGATACCGACCCGACCGCCTTGATGCAGGTCATCAATCAGCTGCATCCGCTGGTCATTGTGGACGAAAGCCACCATGCGCGCAGTAACCCGAGCAAGCAGATGCTGCAAAACTTCAATCCCTGCTTTGTGCTGGATCTGACGGCAACGCCCACTAAGGAAAGCAACATCATCTCCATTGTGGATGCGATTCACTTGAAACGCGAGAACATGGTCAAGTTGCCTGTCATCGTGATGAATCGCAACAGCCAGCAGGATGTGCTGCATGATGCCATCGAGATGCAGCGGACACTGGAAATTCACGCAAAAGATGCCTACGAAAAGGGAGGCAGCTACATTCGCCCCATCGTGCTGTTTCAGGCGCAACCCAAGAGCACAGAAAATGCAACGACTTTTGAAAAACTGCGCCAACGCCTGATTGCAGCCAACATTCCAGCGGAGCAAATTGCCATCAAGACGGCGGAGATCAACGAGTTGAAAAATGTGGACTTGCTGTCGGAAAAGTGTTCGATTCGCTTTATCATTACAGTCAATGCCTTGAAAGAGGGTTGGGACTGTCCCTTTGCGTATATCCTTGCTTCGCTGGCGAACCGCACCAGTCAGGTGGATGTGGAGCAAATCGTGGGGCGTATTCTGCGCCTGCCCTATACCCGGAAACATTCTTCTCCGATCCTGAATACTTCGTATGTTCTGACCTCGTCTGCGGACTTCAAGCGTACGCTGGACGGCATCGTCAAGGGCTTGAATAACGCAGGCTTCACCGACCACGATTACCGTGTGCAGGAAGAAGCTGCCCCGGTCGAGCCGCTGCCCAAAGTGGAGCAGACTGTCTTCCCGGCACAGCCGACAAACGAAGCAATGCCTGCGGCATCGGCGGAAGAGGAAGAGTTTTTGGATTTCGACCCGACATTGTTGGGAAACACATTGGCAAAGACAAGTGTTTCTCCCTCGGTGCAGGATATTTTTGACCGCTCTGAAAAGGAACAGAACGATTTTGATGTTGCTATGCAGCAGCACCAGAATGACCCATTGAGCGATTTGCCGCTGGAGGTGCAGGACAAAGTGGATACCGCTCATGTAAACCCGGAGTTTTTAGAGGATGTTCGCACCCTCAAACTTCCGAAATTCTGCCTAAAAGTACAGCCATCGCTTTTCTCGCTGTACGACAGCGAAGAACTCTCAAAGGAAAACCTGCTCAGCAACTTTACGTTAAAGGGAAAACCAAGCGCAATCGACTTCGGCCATCTGGACGACGATTTGGCGCAGGTCGATTTGGAAGACCGCGATACCACGACACCGCGTATCTCCAAGCTGAAAGATGATTATCAGCAGTACATGAACAGGCAGTTTCCGCTGCTTCCGGGCGAGGATAAACTGCGTATCTGCAAGGATATTATCCACAAGAGCCTTTGCAAGATGAACGCGGTGGATGATAATGAACTGCGGCGTTATGTCGATGGTATCGTGGATAATATGAACCGCGAAGAGCTGGACGCGCTGGAACGGATGCCTGTTAACTTTGCGGCAAAAATTCGTGCATACGTCATGCAGCTTCAAGAGGAAACTGCACGAGAAAACTTCTACAAGTGGCTGGAAACGGAGAAAATCGTATGTGAACCCCGCTTTCAGTTGACGGAGTATATCACCCTCCCGGATAGCACTTCTTCAATGAGCAAGAGCCTGTACCAGACCGAGGGCAAGATGGATGGTCTGGAATACAAAATGGCTCTGGCAATGACCAACATGGATAATATCCGCTGGTGGCATCGCAACCCGGAGCGTAACAAGTTTTCGTTCTGTTTGAACGGATTCCGCAACCATTACCCGGATTTTATCGTCCGCACGACCAGCGGAAAAATTATTCTGATTGAAACCAAAGGCGACCAGCTGGAAAACGCAGAATCCAGAGAGAAAATCCGTCTGGGCCGTGCATGGCAGGATGCCGCTGGCAAGCAGGCATACCGCTATTATATGGTGTTCCAGAATAAAGATTTGAAAATGGAGGGCGCGTACCGATTTGATGAGTTTTTGACGCTGTTAAAGGAGTTGTAAGGCTCAATTGTAACTTCTGTTTAGAATCTGATTAGAGCGATGAAAGAGGTGGAACAACGATGGTCAATATCAATAATAAGCCTTGGGATAAACTTCGATTTCGTGATATCGAAAAATTCTTGTCTGAATCAGGCGATGAAAATTTCTTTTTTGAATTCAAGTCGGATGATGAGGAACCGAAAAAGCTAATTAAGGAAATTTCAGCGTTTGCGAATACTTATGGTGGATATATTCTTCTGGGCGTTAATGATGATAAGACTATCGGAGGTTGTAAAAAATGGACAGAGCAAAGAATTCACATTACGATTCATGACAGTATTACGCCGATTCCAAACTTTGATGTCAAAAAATTCACATCAAAGGGAAAGCATATTTTTGTTATAAAAATTGAGGAAGGTGCAACACCGCCATACATTACAAATCGTGGCGATATTTATGAGCGAGTGTCATCTGGTTCATTTCCAATAAAAGAGTCGATAAAATTGGACCAGTTATACCAGAAGAGAAAAGATGAACTGATAAGAATAAAAAATATTATTGAACTTCCATCGCTCGAAATAGACTCAAATTTTCCTCAAAATGTATTCGCATATTTTGACTTTGGATTTTTTATGGCATCATCGGATAAATCGGTACTCTGGAAAAAATATCAAACGGCTGATCTGGAGAAAATTGCAGAGTATATTCGAACTATAAATAAAAATTTTAGCATTTCACGTGTGGGTGCTTCTTATTTGTTTAGTGTTGGAGAATTTATGGCAAAAGACCAAGACGGAAATTCGTGCCCCATGAATGCTGGAATTCACGATTTTATGGAGGTGTTTCCAGATGGGAGTGCTCGTGGGAGAATACTCTTAAATGCCGACCCTAATTCTTGTCAAGTAGATATCTCAATATTCATTTATTGTTTGGGGCTAGTCTACCAAAAAATTTATTCAATGATTTTTCAGGAAGCACTTCCAAAAGAATTTGTATATACGTATAAGTATGAAAAATTGACTGTGCTAAAGCAGTTCATTCCAGTATATGACATGCTTGCGCGAAGTAATCCGGGAAAACAGACGTTGGAAGGCTATCTTAATAAGCATGAACAGAAATATGGAAATAATTTAATAATCGAAAGCAGCCGTTATCCTAAAAATGATTATTTGTTGATTGATCGTCGTTACTTTGATGAGATGAAAGTCAAATGTAATGCAACTGAGCTGTATGGAGAGTTGTTCCATTCTAAGTTTTTTAATTTGGGTTATATTGATTCTCCGTTTACAATGGAATTACTAAAGGAAGAAAATTAAATTGCATAAAAAGGAGGAATTTTTGTGGCTGGAAAATTTTCACTCCGTAAGTTTAGCGAAATTAACTTGAATGACCCGTTCTTTGATAGCTTAAAATCCGACTATCCCGGCAATGCGTCTTCTACGGGATTTTCTGTTTGGTTTGCAAAGAAGGCACAAGAAGGAAGAACGGCACTTGTTTTTAATGACGAACAGGGGCTAGGTGCTTTTATCTGTATAAAAAACGAAAATGAACCGATTGAACTAAAAAGTGGCATACTTGCTGCTTGCAATCGTATCAAAATTAGCACCATGAAAATTGCGGAACGCTTTCGAGGTCAGCGATTGGGTGAGGGTGCGATTGGATTGGTTCTATGGAAATGGCAAAAATCTGGAACCGATGAAATCTATGTTACGGCATTTGATAAGCAGGATTTGCTGATTTCTCAGCTTGAAAAGTTCGGGTTTAATAAAGTTGGGTTCAATTTGAATGGAGAAGGTGTTTATATAAAGAATCGTCATAATATTGATTATAGTGACCCCTATAAATCTTTCCCATTTATTAACCCCAATTTTGAGTCTTCAGGGTATCTTATCATCAATGATACTTACCATGATACGATGTTTCCATATTCTGAATTGAGAAATAATACATTGCAAAATGCCGTGGCCATGAATGTGAGCAATGGTCTTAGCAAAATATATGTTGGCGCACAGTATTCTAAGCCGCCGTATGGTGTAGGTGATCCAGTGCTTATCTATCGCAAGTATACAGCTGGGCAGGGAAAACGATATCGTTCGTGTATCACGTCTTTCTGTGTGGTAACAAAAATCATACAAGCAAAAGAAAACTGGACGTATTTGATGCCTTTCGAGACTTTGCTAGGTAAAATCGGTAATAAGTCGGTATTTAATCCAGAAGAATTGAGAGAACGGTATGTCAGTGACCGAAATGTACTCGTTATCGAAATGCTCTACTATGGATATTTTGGTGAAGGAAATAATGTAAATATGGACTGGCTTGAACAAAACGGATGCTGGGGAAGCAATCAATATCCTTCATTGATTTCGCTTGATTCAACGGCATTTAAGAGTATTTTGGAAAAGGGAAATATTGATGTCAGCAATGTTATTATCGATTAAACCTCAATATGCAGAGATGATTATTGAGGGAACAAAAAAATATGAATTCCGTACTCGAAAATGTCGTGATGATATAAGGAAAATCATATTTTATGCAACTGCTCCCCAAAGTCAAGTTGTAGGAGAAGCAGAAATTGAAGATATTTTAGTAGGGTCACCTACTGAGATTTGGAAAAAGACGAAACAAGGTTCAGGTATCCCGGTATCTTTTTTCAGAGAATACTATAAAAACAGAGAAGTAGCAGTGGCCTATAAGCTCAAGAACGTTAAAGCGTATAAAAAGCCAAAGACATTAAAAGACTTTGGCATTACTCATGTGCCGCAGTCCTTTATATACCTAAAAGAATCATAATATATATATATGCAAAGCCCACAGGCCTGGTATAAAATCTGTCCTGTGGACTTTGCTCTATTTTCAAATTGATATTAAATTTTGGAGTTCAAATACTCTACCAGTTCCCAAACCGTTGTCAACGGATTGCTCTGCCGTGAAATCGGTTCGAGAACCAGCTTCTGAACTTGGTCGGCACGAACTTTAGCTCTCTGAATCGCAGTTGCCTGCAAAGGCTTCAAAACGTCAAAGTAATCCTTGTTCTTCCCATAATCGGGGATTCTGTTTGGCTGTTTCAGCAAGCGGATCAGTGCTTGACAATCTTCGAGCTCTGCCTGCTGATTTACAAGGTGAAACAGGAACCACAGCTCAAAGGATGGATTGGAGTAGGCCAGATGATAGCCTTCCTTTTGAGCGGACTGTTTGGCACGCAGAAGAACTTCGTTGGAGTTATCGTCACGGTCAAATACGCACCAGATGGAGTCACCATCTTCCGGGTAGTATGGATTATTGCCCATCGTTGCTTTGGCCTTTTGCACAAGCCTGTCGGCAGATTTATACTGAGAAGAAATCGGGATAATGTCAATATTACATCCCCGACTGCGGAAACGCTTGAAATAGCGGATCTCGGTTTCACTGCCCTCGCAGATAAGATACACGACCGGGTTGCGCTTTCTGGTGTGGGCAGACTTGCGGCTGATCTCTTTTATTCTACCCATGCTGCATCCCCTCCAATGAACGGAATCGCCCCATACCGTCCTTGCAGATAGCCCTTGGAGATGTTCTCGCCTTTCCGGGGAGAAAACTCGGTCAGGGCGTAAATATCGGTCTGCATGGTCTTTTCATCCTTTTCTGCAAACCAGATCTGATCGCGTCGCAGCAACGTCAGGTCAAGAAGTCCGGTATCGTGCGTGGTGAAGATGAGTTGTGCATGGTTTGTATTGATAGCGGCATCCTGCACCATCCCGATCAGATGCCTTGTCAGCAGCGGGTGCATACTGGATTCTATCTCGTCTACTACCAAAACAGAGCCGGATTCCAAAGCCGCAAGCCACATACCGATGCGAGAGAAGAAACGCTGTGTCCCAACGGATTCCTGACCCAACGGGAGCCAGAACCCCTTAGAAGTGCCATCTTCGGCATCGAGAGTGTGCAGTGCGGAAATGATAGGCTCTTCTTTGGAGCCTGTAATGCGGATGTCCTTGATACCGAGGTCTGCATATAGCATTTCATGCAGGATACGGCTCTTTTCAGAGCCGCCCTGCCGGATGGCAGATAATGTAGCATCCAGCCGCATTTCGGTTCCCATAAAGCCTGTCAGCTTTTCAAAGAACCACAGATACGCTTTTTCGGTCTGGGGGCAGTTCCACTCGTTCGAGCTGGACAGATAAAGGCGGTTTTCAGCAGTTCGTCCAGAAAGTGTAAGCTGTTCTTGGATGTTTTCACGAAATTGGTAGCTATTTCCCACTCTGGAAAAAATCAATGCTTCCCGGCCATTCGGCCAGTGGTAGAGGTATTCGGTTAGGACTTTGGACTTGTCAAACGAGAACCCATAGGCATACTTGATGCCGCCATAAAAATAGATGGCTTCAAAGCTGGTCGGCTGTGTGGGCTGGTCAGTGAAAGCAAACGGCTCCTGCGGAAGGGACTCGCCCTTCAGCAGCTTGGTATATCGGCCACAGACCATTTCCCGCATGAGCAGGAGGGCATGGAGAACATTGCTCTTTCCGGCTGCATTTGCGCCGTACAGTGCCAGTACAGGCACAAGCTGTTTCTTCTCGTCCGGCGAAATCAGGCAATCAGACAGACTTTTATCCGTAGATGCTTTCAAGCTGATAATAGCCGTGTCCTTGATGGAGCGGTGGTTGGTGACTGAAAATTGAAGCAGCATCGCGATTCCTCCCAGATGATTTTCTGAATCTAGTGTACTCTATTCTGGGCAGAAAGTCAAATTTTGATTTTAAAATTTGCAAATATTCCGCAAAAATCAAGAATAAAATCTAAAATATCGGCTTTTGATACCGTTCAGATGCTATCGGGAATCATTCTGCATACACGACTTCCCTCACCACTACCTCTTCAGCCTGCGCTTTCAGCCCGTTCATGTGCGCCACCCAGAGAAGCTGTGCGTGCGCTTTGTCTGGTGCAGGGTAGTTGTCTAACAGAGCGTTCATCGTGCGTTCCAGCCACGCGCAGGCCGTTTTCTGGACATCCTGCAAATGCGGCCAGAGCGTACCGTTCAGCAGCATCTTGTTGTACAGCACAGGACGCTGAGTTTTGAGGTAGGCCAGCCGCATCCGGCCATATTTGCCCAGCGGTTCGGAATCATCGGTCTGCGGCTGCTTGCCGACGTACTGGTTCTGCCGTGGACAGCAGTACATCTCCACAATGTTGTCCAGCAACTCCTCCAGCTTGTCGGGGTCGTACCGCTGGGCAAGAGTGTCGATCTCCAGCCGTTCTCGGAACTCCTCCCGTACCTGTGCTTCCATCTGGTCAAAATCCGCAGATTCGTCCGTCTGCCCTGATAGATTAGTACTTTGTCTTTTAGTATTTTGTTTATTAGTATTTTGTTGTGTTGGATTCTCCAACGTTGGAAAACCCGACATTGGATTTTCCGATGATGGTGAATTTGGCACTGGAGCAGGGCGTTTTTCAATCCGTTCTTTCTGCGGCAGTTCAAAGACTTCATAGTTGTAGTCAATAATGCGGCCACGGGCATCACGGACTTTGCTCCGACACAGATACCCGCCATCTTCCAGTTCGTGAACCGCACTTCTCACACTGTCGATGCCATCCCTGCACCCGGTTGTCAGCCCTTTCAGGCTGTAATTCCAATCGTCCGGCAGGGAGAGCATATAGGACAGCAGTCCCTTGGCCTTCAGAGAAAGTCTCTTATCCTGCAGGTGGTGGTTGCTCATAACGGTGTAGTTGACGTTTTTATTGACGCGGAATGTTGACATGGCGGCTTCCCTTTCAGCCCAATGCGGGCAAGAGAAAACGCAGCATCTCCCGGCTTTCGGGAAACGCTGCGTTCAGACAGGGAAGCCTGCTGTGAGCTGGCACAGCAACGGCAGCACTGCATATTTCTAACGGACATCTAACACAACTACACCTGAAATGCAGCCGTTGACGCCCCGTGTAAAAAAAGGCTTTTTCTAACGTCATTTCGCAAAAAGTGGCTGATTTTTGCCTGCAAATTACGGTGTGACGTGCCTTTTTTGGGGTTACAAAAATGCCGTCAGCTGCCAATGACAGCCGCGAGGGACCAGCTTCATCCAACAATTTCAAAGACTCGAAATCTCGTAGGCCCCGGAAGGGGTGCCAGGGTTCAAATCCCTGCTGCTCCGCCAAAAAGGACAGATGGAATTTTCCATCTGTCCTTTTTCTTTTGTGCCCATCACAATGTAAAAGCCCCTTCTTCCTGCGGCCGGCGGCAGTCGGCAAAGCAGGAGAAAGGGGCTTTTGCGGCAGGGAAGAGAATGGGGAGAGTTTTCGATCAAAAGGGGCAGCCGTCTTTTCAGCCCAGGGCTGCGCCCAGGCTGCGGCAGGCAGCCAAAGTGTCCTGGTCGGGGGCCTCGCAGCAGATCACACTGGGGCAGACCAGGCGGGCACCGGCCTCGGTGCAGCGGGCCTCCCAGCTGCTCATCCACTCGCCGCCGCCCCAGCCATAAGAGCCAAACAGCGCCAGGGCCTTGCCGTTCAGCTGGCCTTCGCAGGCAGAGAACAGAGGCTCAAACTCGGTCTCCTCCAGCTGTTCGGCGCCCATAGCGGGGCAGCCAAAGGCGATGCCGTCGCAGGCAGCCAGCTGGTCGGGCGAGGCTTCGGCGGCGGTCATCAGCCGCACCTGTGCCCCGGTGGACCGGGCACCCTCAGCGACAGCGGCGGCCATGGCTTCGGTGTTGCCGGTGGCGCTCCAATAAACGATTGCAAGATCACGCATAATTAGCATCCTACCTTTCTTGGTTTTGCATAGCCTGCCTCAGCAGGCTACGGTGAGCTGCTCAAGAGAGCAGCCGTTTTGCCACTGCTGCAGATAGATCTGGCTGCAAGCGGCGTATTTTTCAAACTGTATTTTGGCGGCCTGTTCATCGCCGTATACTTTCCAGCAGCCCACACATTTCTGGTTGCGGGCCTGGTTGCGGATAAATCCCAGCACATCCTCCGGGGGATAGCTCAAAAACAGGCCGATCTCATGGGGGAACTGCGCCGCGGTACGCAGGCGGTGGATCAGGTGGACGACACACCCGGCGGCGTCCTCGGGAACATAGCCATATTCCAGCAGCAGCTCCCGGGCACGCTGGTCGGTCAGGTCGCCTTCCAGGGCGTGGGGGCGGTAAGCGTAGATCAGTGCCCGGCCGCCGCACACCTGCAAGGGCAGGATGCGGACCCCTTTGGGGCCTAAGGTCCGGTTCAGACCGCACAGCTGCTGGGTCAAGGCACGCGGACAGGGGCAGGGACAGGAAAACAGGTTCCCGGTCTTGATCCCGGCTAAGGTGGGGGAGCAATAACGGATAAACAGATCCTCTGACATACACATCGTCCTCCTGGTGTCCAGGGAATAAGAGGTTAGCGTATCCTAACCTACAAAGGAAAAATAAGAGGCTTGCTGTTTGGTTAGCTAAGCCTAACTTATGGGGCTATTATACCCACCGTCCGGGGTCTTGTCAAGAGGAAAAAACAAAAAACAGGATGAGGGCAGGCAGCAAAGGACCCTGCCTCCGGCAGCGGGCACAGCCAGCATGACCGGAAGCAGGGTCGATGAAGCAGAATACGGGAAAGGCTTTTCAGATCCCTAGCACCAGATGCAGGACCAGTCCCGTCAGGCCGCACAGACACATGGTGAGGACCGGGTTCCATTTGAACTTGCGCAGGGCAAAAAAGGCGGCGATAAAACTGCAGGTGCCGATCCAGTCAATGGAGGACAGCGCCCACGGCCCATCGCCAAATACCACCATGGCCAGGATGGACAGCCCCGCCCCCAGGATCAGCGCAACGATCACCGGGCGCAGACAGGCCAGGATGGTCTGCAGCAGCGAGAGGTCCTTGTACTTGCGGTAGACCCACGCCAGCAGCGACACCAAAACCAGGGCCGGGGTGATGCACCCCAGGGTGGCGATGACAGCGCCGGGCAGCTGGGCGATGCGCAGGCCCACAAAGGTGGCAGAGTTGATGGCAATGGGGCCGGGGGTCATCTCTGCAATGGTGACAAGATCGGTAAATTCCTGCATGGTCAGCCAGCTGTGCTGTTCCACCACCTGGCTGCGGATCAGCGGCATGGCGGCATATCCGCCGCCCACGCTGAACAAGCCCACCTGCATAAAGCTGAGAAAAAGTTGGAGATAGATCATTTTGCACCGCCTTTTTTCTGCTGCAGCAGCGCCCGCACCACGCCAAAGGCGGCGGCGGCCAGGATCACCAGGATTACGTTGATGTGCAGCACCGTGTTGGCCACAAACGCAGCGGCCATCAAAGCGATGTACACCCAGGAGCCGCTGCGGGCCACCTTGCTGCCCAGGTCAAATACCACATCCAGGATCACAGCCGCCACGCCTGCCTGCATACCTTTGAGCAGCAGCGCAATGTAGCGGTTGGAGGCAAAGGCCGTGTAAAAGACCGAGATGATGGATAGGATGACCATGGGCGGCAGGATGGTGCCCAGCACGGCCACCAGCATCCCGGCCAGACCTTCCACCTGCCAGCCCACCAGGATGGCGGCGTTTACCGCAATGGCGCCGGGGGCGGACTGCGCCAGGGCGGTCATGTCCAGCATCTCCTGCTCATCGAGCCAGTGCAGTTCATCCACAAACTTCTTTTTCATAAAAGTCACGATCACGAACCCGCCGCCAAAGGTAAAGCTGCTAATGTACAAAGTGGTGATAAACAGCTTCCAAAGGCGTGCGGCACGGGAGCTGTCTGGCTTTTGTGGTTCCATATACAGCGTTCCTCCTTTTTGCTGCCCTGCTGTGGTTGATCCGGGACAAACAGCCGGCGGCGCCGGGTTGGGCAGGCCGGAATTTTCCGCTTTGCCAAAGATGCGGATACTTGTCCCCTAAAGAGATTTCTAGTATGAATCACAATACAGGTCTTGTCAAGTGTGGGGCAGGCTGCGCCCCCATAGCCGGACCTATAAGCAAAAAGGACGCAGATCATTCCGGTCTGCGTCCTTTTGCGGGGCCTGGTCCAGAATGGCGGATCTTACTGGAACAGCTCCCGATATTCTTCTGAGAACAGGATGTCGCCCAAACGCCGGATGCCGCCGTACAGGTGGCGGCTGATCAGCGGCTCAATGGCATCCAGGTCTTTTTCCGTGATGATGCGCAGCATCTCTTTATGTTCGGCCAAAACGTCCGGCACATTGTTGGCCCGGATGATATCCAGCCGGATAAAGCGGGAGTAATCCGCCTGGGGGCGGGTGATCTGCTGCCACAGATACTGCTTGTTGGTATGCTCAAACCAGATCTGGTGCATATGCAGGTCGTGCTCCAGAAAATGATTGATATCAAAGACCTCCGGCTGGCTGCTGCCTTGTGCGGCCTGCTGGATCAGATTAAAGGCGTGCTCCACCTCGGCCAGCTGTACGGGGGTGCAGATCTTGACAAAGTCCCGCAGCACCATGCTCTCCACCGCTACACGCTGATAGATGATCTGGTTGACGATGTCGATGTTGATGGCGGTGACGATCGTGCCTTTGCAGGGGATGATCTGTACAAAATGGTTTTGCTCCAGCCGCTGCAGCACGCTGCGGATGGGGGTACGGGATACATTGAAGCGCTTGCACAGCTGGTTTTCGCTCAGTGTATCATTGGGCGGGATCTTGAGGGACAGGATCTCGCTTTCCAGCGTGCGGTAGATCTCGTCGGTGCTTAGCTGCTGGGCCATGGTGCGGGCCTCCCTTTGCGGTGTTTTATACTTATTGTATCGGACCCCAGGGGGAAAGTCAACCAGCAAATCGGCCTTGCTGTATACAAGGAGGGGGTGGGCGCAGCTCCGGCGGGCTGTCCAAAGGCGGCAGGGCTTCCGGCGGGCACTTGCAGGCCGAAAAGAGGGGGAGGACCGCACTTTCTGCAAAAAGACTGCTATCGGATCTGTCCCAAAAGGCGGCAGCAAGGGCGGGCGGCGGCGTCCGTCCCGAAAAAAAGAGCCTGTATACAAGACGACTCCCAAAGATAGGGCGAAACATCGTCTGTTTTTGCAGGCTTGGCGCCCGGCGACGCAGCTGCATAGGCGGGACGGCCCTGCAAACGCTCCGACTTTTCTGGGTGAAAGAAAAGAATACGCCGGGAAAGGAACAGGGAAAACAATCTTGTATACAGGATTGCACACCGGTGCAAAAGAGGGGAAAGCGGAGCGTGAAACTGATATATTAGATAAACTGTCCACATAGATCCACTCATATTCGCACAAAATTGATGAAACTGTACAATAGATTGTGGAACCTGTACAAAGAAAGGTCAGAATATTTAGCCGATTTCCCCATTGCAAAGCGTGTAAAGATTTGTTAACATATAGCCAGACGGCTAAGCTTGTATACAGGCTGCTGCAAGCGGAGGCTCAAAACGGGACAAAGCACGGATCACCCGCGGCCTGAAAGAAGAGAAGGAGAACAACCATGAAAAAGATCTCTCGTCGTAATTTCCTCAAGGTTTCCGGCGTGATGGCAGCAGCAGGCGCTCTGGCAGCCTGCGGCGGCTCCAGCTCCAGCAGCACCGCTGCATCCAGCGCACCGGCTGCAGCAGCCGGCGGCGATGACAAGTTTGCCGCTCTGGGTGATTTCAACCTGATCATCGGCCATTCACAGCCGGAGGGCAACCCCCGCTTTATTTCCATGGAGAAGTTTGCCGAGGACGTAAAGGCTGCCACCAACGGCCACCTGACCATTGAGGTATACGGCAACGGCCAGCTGGGCACCGAGAAAGAGATGCTGGAGCAGGTCGTGGCGGGCACCATCCAGGGCATGCGCGGCGGTCAGTTCGACTTCAGCCCCCGCCTGCTGATGTTCACCCTGCCGTTCCTGGCCAATACCCGTGAGCAGGTCACCGCTCTGCTGCACAGCGACCTGGCCAAGAAGGTCTGCGCAGAGGCTGAGGCTGCCAACGGCACCGTGATCGTCAACCTGTGCGACGCAGGCGGCTACCGTCAGTTCTCCAACTCCAAGCACCCCATCAAGGCTCCTGCTGACCTGAAGGGCCTGAAGATGCGTACCAACGGCATGAAGACCATCGACTTGACCTTCCAGGCTCTGGGCGCTACCACCACCTCTATCCCGTATTCTGACCTGTACATGGGCCTGAAGACCGGCGTGGCCGACGGCCAGGAGAACCCCTGGGTCAACGTGGACGGCATGAAGTTCTACGAAGTGCAGAAGTACTTCACCGAGGTGAACTACCAGTTCCATCCGGACCCGTTCTACATCAACGCTGCTTTCTGGAACAGCCTGCCCCAGGAGTACCAGGAGATCATCACCCAGTGCGCCGATGCAATGGGTACCTACAACGATGAGCTGATCGACCAGAACTCCAACGCCTCCAAGCAGGTGGTGGCATACGCTGGCTGCGAGATCTATGAGCCCACCGCCGATGAGCTGAAGGCCTTCCAGGAGGCTGTGCAGCCTGTGTATGACCAGTGCGTGTCCGAGGGCATCTGCACGGCGGAGGAGATCGCTGAGATGCAGAAGATCGTGGCAGGCGCCTGATCGAACCTCCCTGAAATCAGCAAAGGGCGGCCTTTGCGGGCCGCCCCTTTTGTTTGCATCGTTCCATTGGAAAGGAGCTGAGCACCATAGATACCTTAAAAAAAGTGGGCAAAAAGCTGTTTGACCTGTACTTCGTGATCGGCGTCGTCGCCATGGCGCTGCTGGCTGCACTGGTCATCTTTGCGGTCATTGCCCGGTACTTCTTTGCGTTGAGCTGGAAGGAACTGTCCGAGTTCAATACCACGCTGTTTGCGTTTACCACCTTCTGGGGCATGGGCATCAACGTCATCAAGGACGAGCACGTCATGATCGACATTTTCTACGACCGTGTCAAGCCCGCCCGCAAGCGCTGGCTGGCGATCGTCAACTACCTGATCGTGCTGGTGGTGGACCTGGTGTTCACCTGGCAGGGCGTCAAGTATGTGCAGGTGGCAGGCAAGCAGCTGAGCATGGGCATGGAGATCCCCATGTCCTTCATGTACGGCATCATGCCGGTGTGCGGCGTGATCTGCGCTGTGTGCATCCTGATCAAGATCGCTATGCTGTATAAGGCCGACCTGTCCTACTTCGCACCCAAAAATGCGGAGCTGGGCAAGAACGACCCCGCGTAAGGAAAGGAGAAAACACGACCATGGCAATGCTCATTCTTTTGGTGCTGTTGATCTTCTTTGCTGCGCTGGGCGTGCCCCTGGCCTTTGCCATTGGCGCATCCTGCATCAGCTACATCGTGACCAACGCCCCCAACTTTTTGTCCATGCTGCCCCAGCGTGTCTGGAACGGTGTGTTCAGTGAACTGATGATCGCCATGCCGCTGTTCATGCTGGCGGGCGAGCTGATGAACACCGGCGGCATCACCCAGCGTATCATCAACTTCTGCATGGAGCTGCTGCGCCCGGTGCGCGGCGGTCTGGGCGAAGTAAACATCGTTGCTTCCATGATCTTTGGCGGCATCTCTGGTTCCTCTGTGGCCGATACCTCGGCCCTGGGCTCCATCCTGATCCCTGCAATGGAGAAGGAAGGCTACCCCTCGGACGCCGCTGCCGGCATCACCGTGGCTTCCTCCACCATGGGCATGATCATCCCGCCCTCCACCCCGATGATCGTTTACTCCATGATCTCCGGCGCATCGGTGGGTGCGCTGTTTATGGCAGGTGCCGTGCCCGGCATCCTGATCGGTCTGACCCAGCTGGTGCTGGTGTACATCATCAGTGCAAAGAAGGGCTGGCACCCGCAGCGGATCAAGTTTGACGGCCGCCGTGCCGCCAAGAGCCTGCTGTCCGGCCTGCCTGCACTGATCATGCCGCTGTTCATCATCATCTGCGTGTCCTTCGGCATCTGCACCGCTTCCGAGAGCGCCGGCGTGGCAGTGCTGTACTCCATGATCGTGGGCTTCTTTGTGTACAGGGAGCTGACCTGGAAGGGCGTGTGGGAGGCACTGAAAAAGACCCTGGTCTCTTCCTCCTCCATCATGCTGATCATCGGCTTTACCACCATCTTCACCTGGGTGCTCACCATGCAGAAGGTGCCCCAGACCGTGGGTGCATTCTTCATGGATCTGAACCTGCCCGCCTGGGCCATCGCGCTGATTTTTGACGTGTTGATCCTGCTGATGGGCACTTTCATCGACGTCAGCCCCGCCATCCTGCTGCTGACCCCCATTCTGCTGCCGGTCATGGTGCAGTACGGCTTCTCTCCGCTGCAGTTCGGCGCTATGATGATCACCGGCCTGGCCATTGGTCTGGTCACCCCGCCGGTAGGCATGTGCCTGAACGCCTGCAACAAGATCAACCGGATGCCCATTGTGGACATCTTCAAGGGTGCTGCACCCTATGTCATCTGCAACCTCATCGTGCTGATCGCTATCAGCCTGTGGGGACCGCTGACCACGGCGCTGCCCCAGCTGATGGGATACAGCATCTTCTAAAAAAGCTCTGCAATAAAAGGTTTGTTTGTATCCGGCGCGCACCCTAGCGGCGGAAAGCGCAGCTTTCTTGCTCACTGTGCTTTCTGCCCCGCTGGGGGCGTGCCTTTTTCATGCCAAAAAGGAGGGCGTAACCATGACTTTGAAGGAAAAAATGAAGCGTGGGCCGGTGTTCGGTATGGCTTGCTTTACCGGTACTACCTGCATCATTGAGAACATCGCTATGTCCGGGCTGGACTTTATCTACCTGGATCTGGAGCACACCAACTATATGCTGGACGAAGCATTTGAAAAGCAGATCATGGCCGCAAAACTCCATGATATCTCTGTGCTGGTACGCATGGCCGATGACAACGAGGTGGCCATCCGCAAGGTGCTGGAGTGGGGCGCAGATGGTGTGGTGATCCCCCACTGCAAGACCGCTGAGATGGCACGCCGCAGCGTGGAAGGGGCCAAGTTTGCACCCCTGGGCCGCCGCGGCGGTGAGACCAATGTCCGTGCGGCGGGCTTTGGCTACCACGACTTTGACTGGAACAAGTACATCGAGCAGCAGAACCGGGATACCCTGGTGATCCCCATGGACGAGGACTTTGAGTTTACCGACAACATCGACGAGATCCTGGACGTGCCCGGCATCGACGCTGTGAACTTTGGACCCATCGACTATGCGGTGTCCAAGCAGCTGAAGATCGGCTACACTATGGGCGAGGAGGTCAAGGAGGCCTACAAGACCCTGGTGGCTAAGTGCCGTGCCAAGGGTCTGGGCGTGCTGGGCCCTGTGGTGCCCCCCACCCAGGAGAACCTGAAGCAGGCCATTGCCGACGGTTACAACATGATCATCCTGGGCAACGATATGTGGCACTTCCAGAAGGCTCTGAAAGAGCTGGTCAACGACCAGGTAGAGCCGGTGCGCAAGGAACTGGTACAGGAATAAGGCTGACCCTATCAAAGCAGGCCCGTGCAAATGCACGGGCCTGCTTTTTTGCCGGACGAGAGTATCCGTGGCTGTTGCGTTTGGTTCGAGGATATGATAATATAATTTATAATCCAGTTGATAATATCTGGTTAGAAAAGGCAAAGATAAAAACGCAATGCATATAGCAATATATGCTAGAGCCGGTAGGTAGCCCGGCCGTCCTGTTTGCCAGGGTAAGTAACCTGCCCCTCCGGGTTGTCCGTTCTTTGCTCATAACAATCGTTAAGGAGGGATTGTCATGAGTATAAGTATAGGCAAACTGACTGTGTTTTTTGAGGAACCATTTTGGGTAGGTGTTTTTGAAAGGATCGAAAATGGTAAGATGTCAGTTTCCAAAGTGACATTTGGGTCAGAGCCAAAAGACTATGAGATTTATGAGTTTGTTTTGAAATACTATAATGTCTTAAAATTTAGCCCGTCGGTAAAAACTTTAGTAAAAGAACAAGCGAAAAATCCAAAGAAATTACGGCGTGAAATTCGCAAATCATTGGCCGCAAAAGGGATAGGCACTAAGTCTCAACAGGCACTGCAGCTGCAACGTGAACAATGCAAACAGCAGAGTAAAGCGAAGAATAGAGAAGAAAAATTATTGGAGGAAAACAGAAAATTTGAATTGAAGCAGCAAAAGAAAAAACAAAAGCATCGTGGACGCTAAATGTAGGTGTTAAATCATGAAATTAAAAAGCACTTTAATTGTCGTTAAAAATATCGAGAAATCAAAACAATTCTTGCAAATTATATTTTGAAGAACAAGATATAGAAGCATTTGTTAAAAAGCTAGAGCAGTCGTATCCTTCAATTCAATATGTAAACCGACTTATGATACATAGTTGGGGACAAAAGGTAGTTCGTTTTTATGATTTGGATGGCAATTTAATTGAGGTGGGAACACCAATGTGACAAAAACAGCAGAGCCTTTCGGCTCTGCTGTTTTTTGTCGCCCAGGGCGCAAAAAAGCGGCTGGCGCACAAGGCGCCAGCCGCAGAACAAGGGGCAAGCCCCGCTGTTTTTACATCGAGATCCAGCCAAAGGCGTTGGCCACCGAGCTTGCCAGGATGATGGCGGCAAAGATGGGGCACAGGTAGCGGATCATAAAGTTGAAGACCTTCTTGCGGCGGAAGGGCTGGCCATTCAGGGTCATCTCTTCCTCGATCTTGTCCAGGCCGATCACACGGGAGACCAGCAGACAGATGGCAATGGCCGCAATGGGCATCATGACAGAGTTGGTCAAAAAGTCGAAGAAATCCAAGAACGGCATCCCCAGGATGGTCACCGAGGCCAGCGGCCCGTAGCCCAGGGCAGACAGGCTGCCCAGCAGCAGCATGATGCCGCCAATGAGCACGGTGGACTTTTTGCGTCCCCAGCCCAGCTCGTCCTCAAAGGTGGAGACGGCGCTTTCGGTCAGGGCGATGGAGCTGGTGACAGCCGCAAACAGCACCAGCAGGAAGAACAAAACGCCCACGATGGTGCCCAGACCCATGCTGTCGAACACCTTGGGGATGGTGATGAACATCAGAGAGGGGCCGGCGTTCAGGGTGCCGGGGTCTCCGCCGGAGAAGGCAAACACCGCCGGAATGATCATCAGACCCGCCATCACAGCAATGGCCGTGTCAAAGAACTCCACGTTCTGGGTGGACTCCTCAATGGAGATGTCCTTTTTCATGTAGGAACCAAAGGTCACCAGGATGCCCATAGCAATGGACAGCGAGTAGAACATCTGCCCCATGGCGGTGACCACCGTCATCCAGGAGAAGTTCTTGGGGTTGGGCACCAGGAAGTACTTCACGCCCTCCAAGGCGCCGGGACGGGTGATGGAGTAGCCGGCGATCACCACCGACAGCACCACCAGCACCGGCATCATGAACCGGGACACCCGCTCCACGCCGTTGCGCACGCCTGCATAGATGATGGACAGGGTGAACAGGGTAAACACCACAAAGCACACCTCAGCGGAGATGCCGTTGGCAATAAATCCGGAGAAATACCCGTCCGCTGCCAGGGTGTGGCTGTGCCCCAGGAAATACTCCACCAAGTACTTGATGACCCAGCCGCCAATGACCGAGTAGTAAGGCACGATCAGGATGGGGATGATGGCGTTGATCCATCCGCCGGCGGACAGGGCTTTGCCCTTGCCAAAGCTGTGAAAAGCACCCACCGGGCTTTTCCGGGTCATACGGCCGATGGCGGTCTCCGCCACGATCATCGTATAACCAAAAGTAAACGCCAGAATGATGTAAATCAAAAGGAAAATGCCGCCGCCGTATTTTGCGGCCAGATAGGGGAAGCGCCAGATGTTTCCAAGGCCCACGGATGCGCCTGCCGCAGACAGCACGAAGCCGATCTTGCCGGAGAACGCGCTTCGCTTATGTTGTGGTTTTTCCATGAATCAATCCTCCTTAACAGCAATAGGTGATGCACACAACTTATTAAGTGTAGCATAGGTGATTTTTTTATGCAAGGCAGACAAAACAAAAACCGGCCCGCAGGCCAAGGGGCTTGCGGGCCGGTCAGATAGCGGGGGGACTGCGGCTCAGAACAGCAGCATCGTGTCGTAGTACCAGTTCTCCACAGCGTCCGAGAGGGCGGCGGGCAGCTGGCGCAGCTTGTCCAGGCTGCTGCCCTGGGCGGCGCTGCCGCCGGCAGGACTGCTGCTGCCGGTGGTGGTCAGCTGCACATCGCTGAAGGTGATGTCCGCATTGCGGGCTGCGTAGAAGCCTACATAGATGTAGTCCGGGTCGTTGGCGGTCAGGGGATAGTCAAACCCGGCCGAAACGACCTCGTTGTCGCCATAGCGCAGGGTATAGCCGTCCGCAGTGCCGGTCAGGGTCAGCTCTACGGTATCGCCTGCGCCGTAGGTCACAGCAGCGTCGGGGCCGTCGTACAGCGCCCCGCTCTTGCGGCCAAAGCAGTTTACAGCGCCCTGGTTGCGGGTGCCCACGGCCACATAGTCGCCAATGGGGTCCGAGATGCTGGTATCCAGGTACAGGTCGTCCCGGGCCATCAGACCAAAGGAGACCTGGTTGTTTTTGGCCAGGCTGTTCACCGTGGCCTTTGCGGTCAGGGTAAAGTTGGTGCCTGCGGGCAGCTGTACATAGTACATCATCAGTCCGTCCACGGTAGAGGCGATCTTGCCGCGGTTGTTCTTGATCTGCATCCGCACCTGCTGGCCGTCCACCGCAGCGGCAAAGTCGCCGCCGGTGATCTTATCCTGTCCGCCCACATTGCCGAACACCGTGCCGTTGAAAACGGTGCCGTCGGCGGTGGTCAGGGCGGGCCACAGGGTGCTGGTCTCGGTGGGGGCTTTGTAGCTGGACGGCTCGTAGTCCGGGTTTACAGCGTCCGCAAAATAGGTCTTGTAGCGGGGTTTTGCCTCGCCCTTGCTGAAAGCGCCCAGGGGGGTGTCCTTGGTCAGGCGGGAGATCAGCCAGGCGTTGACCTTTGCACCAAAGCGGTTGGTGTGGGTCTGGTCCAGGCCGGTGGCGGTCAGCTGGCCGTCCGGGGTCAGCTTGGCGCCGGTAAAGGAGTGCATCCACTGGGCGTTGCGGCCCTGGGTCAGGTTCTCGTGCAGGGTGGCATCGGTCAGGTCCACGCAGATCAGGCTCAGTTCCTGGCACATATCCCGGATGGCCTGGGCGTAATCGCCGCCTGCAAAGGTGCGCTGGCCGATGGTGGTGTCTGCGGTCACATGGCCGGAGGCGCCCTCGTAGCTCTCAGCGGTGTTGTCGTTGGTCAGCCGCACCATGGGGGTGCAGACCACAGGGGTAACGCCCCGCTCCAAAGCGGGCTGGATGTAGCGGGTGTACAGGCTGTGGGCAAAGGAACCCTCGGTCTTGTAATCCCCGTTGGGGTCGGTATAGCGGGCATCCTCGGTCTTTTCGTCATTGTGGCCAAAGCCGATGAAAAGGAACTTTGCGCCCTCGGCATCGCCCAGAGCAGGCACATCCTTGGAGCCGTTCAGCAGCACCTGGTAGCTGTCCATGGAGGCAAAATCCTTGCTGGAAGCGCCGGACACAGCCAGGTTGTAGACGTTGGCGTTGAAGTAGTTGTCCAGCTCCTCGCCATAGCCCACACGGGGCAGGTAGTAGCTGTCGTTAAAGGCGGATACCGTGGAGTCGCCTACCACCCAGAAGGTGGCCTTTTCAGCCTCCGGCTGGCCCCAGGCAGCGCCCCGCGCACCGGCGTTCATGGCGCGGCGGCCCCGTGCGTTGAGCAGCAGCAGGCCGTGCATATCGATGCTGCCGTCTGCCCGGCGGGCAGGCGCCACCGAGGTGTCCAGACTCTCGAACCAGCTGGCACGGATGCTGCGCTGGTTGGACGAAGTGTTGTGGCTGGTGCCGGTCTCAGGGTCCCAATAGAAGTTGCTGTCGCCATAGACGGCGGTGCTGTTCTGGCCCTGCAGGTCCAGCTGCTCGCCATTGCCCTCGCCGCTGCGGAAGGACAGCACCCCTTCGGCCTTGAAGCCGGTCACGGCAGACTTGCTGCCGGTGTACAGGGCCACGTTGTAGCCGCCGTTGTTGTAGGAGGTGGAGTTGTAGACCTGGATATCCGGGCAGGAGTTGGAGTCGATGCCCTTGGCGGCGTTGTCGTAGGAGATGGAGTTCAGCAGCTTGTGGCCGCCGGGCAGGTTGGTGCCGCCCATCTTGAAGCCGTTGCCGTTGCCTGCTTCCACCGTCAGGGCAGCGGGGTCAAAGTGCAGGTTTCCGTTTTCGTCGTATTGGGCAGCAGCAAACTTCAGCGGCTGCTTCTTGACCGGCTCGGCCTCCAGCAGCAGATAGCCGTTTTTGTAGGCGACGCTGTTCTGGATGGTCACTGCGCCGATGGTGCCGATGGCAGCCTTGGCAAACAGGTCCCAGCCGTCGTCGGCGTTGTAGGCGGCAATGCAGCCGTCAAACACGTTGCCCTCGCCGGTGGTGATCTTGGCGGCAAAGCCGTCGGCGTCCTCCATAGCGCGGTCTGCGTTGTTCATGGAGGTGCAGTTGCGGATGGTGTTATAGCTGGGCCACAGGCTCTTATCATCGGCAGAGGAGCCGGAGACCTGCAGGCCGGAGTTGCCGTTGTTGTAGAAGTTCATCTGCTCCAGCACGCAGTGGTTGCCGGAGAGCTGCATGCCCTTGCTGCCGTCGGCAGAGTTGGTGACGTTCAGCTTGCTGAAGTTCCACCAGTCGCCCCAGGCAGTAAAGCCGCGGGCCACGCCGCCAAAGTCCAGGGTGGCGTAGCCGCCGTCGGCGGTGGTCACAGTGATGGGGGCATCTGCCCGGCCGTTGCGGCCCCGCTGGATCACCAGATCACTGGACAGGGGATAGACCCCGCTCTCCAGCAGAACGGTCTGCCCCGCAGAGGCGTAGGCCAGCGCAGTGGCCAGGTCCGTGGGGGCGGCGGCGGTGCCGTTGTTCTGGGCAGTGCCGGCAGGGGAAACATGGATCACGCCGTTCTCGCCCAGGGTGCGCAGGCTTACCGCCTTTTCCACGGTCTTGGTGCCGTAGTCGCTGAGCTTTTCAAAGGCGGAGAAAGCAAAGTCCGCTGCCGGGGTGAACTTGACCTGGAACGTGGTGTCCTGCTGGATGGGGTAGGGCTTGGACAGGGTCTGCCCCGCCTGGATGGGCAGGTCTTTTTCCAGCAGCTGGCCGTTGGCGTAGACCGAAGCCTTGCCGTCCGCATTGGTCTGGAACACCAGGGTGTACTCCTCCTCCGCACAGGTGGAAGGGCTGGTGATGCGGTAGCTGGGGTCGATGTAGTGGGTGGGCTGCAAGGTCCAGCCATCGGCAGACCAAGCGCTGGTCTTGTACTGGATGTTGGAGAAGGTGACCTGTACGCCGCGGGCCGCTGCAAAGCCTACATAGGCTTTGTTGGCTTCCTGCACGGTCATGGGGTCTGCAAGCTCTGCATATTTGCCCACGCTGACGGCGCTGGGGTCCTTAGCCGGGATATACAGGCTGGAGCTGCCCACCACCTTGCCGGTGGAGCCGTCGGGCAGGATCTCGTATTGGGTGGCGGTGTAGCGGTTATCGGCCTTTTCCAGCTGCAGGCGGTATACATCGCCCTGGCGGAGAGGCTCTGCGCTGAAAGCCATCAGGGTGGCCTTCACGTCGTTGGAAGCCGCAGACTCGTTGGAGACGATGCCGGTGTAGCCGCGCGCACCCAAGCCGTCCTTGATGCGGCTTCCGTCCAGGGGCAGCATGGTGCCGGTGACCGAGAACTGGTTGGAGAAGTAGCTGCCGGAGCCGCTGAGGGTGTCCCGCACCATCAGGGCAAAGCCCTCCTGTCCATCCGGGGTGGGGTTGATGTAGTCCAGCGTGACGTCCGCCAGGAGCGAGAAATTCTCCTTGGTGGGGTCAAACTCGGTGTAGTAGAAGGACAGGCCGTCCGCAGGGGCGTCTGCCACAAATTTGCCGCCTTTTTTGTCGATGCTGCCGTCCGGCTTGACGGTGCAGGCATTCAGCTTGACGGTGCCGGAAATGGACGACCCTTCGCCCAAAGTGTTGGCTGCGGCAGAGGAGGAGGTGCCGAAAGCGGCAAACTTCCAGTCGCTGTCCGCTGTGGTCCCGGCGGCAAAGGCTGCTGCGGGCAGGTTGGCCAGGAGCATAGCTCCCGCCAGCACAGAGGCCAGCATGCGCCGCACCGGGTGCGTGTGCTTTGCGTTCAGACTCATGATGTTTCTCCTTTTTTTTGGCAGCGGCGGGGCAGGCGCCTTTACCCTTGCAAACTGCACATTGTTGGATACTAGTCTAGCGTGAATTTCGGATTTGACAAGATGTTTTTGGTAATATATCAATAAATTGGTGAGTGCAACAAGACGCTGAATGGATTTTTGTCGGTTTTTACAAAAATCCGGAGGGCGCAGACGGCCCCCGCAAAGGGGACAAGGCGGCAGCAGACAGCAAAAAAATACCCCCGGAAGGGTGTTGGATACCATTCCGGGGGTCGATTTTTATGCACGGGTTTCTGCAAAAATGCAAAGGGTCAGATCACGCCGTTCATCACCAGCACCAGCAGCACGCAGCTGACCAGCAGAAAGCCGAAGAACAGGTACAGCCCCGTGGGGCGGCTCTTGGCGGCGGTGTGGCCGGGGCGCTCCAGCAGGCCGCTCTTGCGCAGAGCATCGGACACCGGCTTGTAGAGGAAGAAGGTGATCCCCGTATTCAGACCGGCTTTCAGCAGGTTGAAGGGCAGGAAGGCGGGGAGCAGCAGCTGCACCACTGCCTCCCGGGGGTAGCCCATGTAAAGCGGGGTGATCAGGTAGTTCCACAGCATCATCAGCGCCACCATGACCGCGCTGCCCAAAGCCAGCCCTGCCAGCGCACCTTTCAGGCTGCGGTGCTTTTTGTACACCAGCGCTGCGGTGCAGGCAAAGGAACAGGAGGACACGATGTTCATGACACAGCCCAGGATGCCCGTCTCGCTGACCGAGAACATCTCCAGAAAGGATACGATCACCGATACGGCTACCGAGGTCATAGGCCCCCAGAGCAGACCGCCCAACGTAATAACAACGTCTTTGGGCTCGTATTTCAGGAACATGACCACCGGGAACCGGGCCACCAGCATCACTACATAGGCAATGGCGCTGAGCATCGCGATCTGTGTCAGCTTGCGGGTGTTTGTCTGCATAAAGAACGCTCCTTTTTTCTGCAATAAAAAAAGCCTGCGAAGAAACTCTTCGCAGGCGCAATACCGGATAAAAAGCAGCCAACAGGGGGTGCTTTGCATCTTCTTCCATCCCGACTATACGGTTGGTCCCGGAGTTGCACCGGATCCTGCGCATTGCTGCGCTCGCGGACTATACCGCCAATAGGGAATCTCACCCTGCCCCGAAGATCTGTGATTTGGTTGTGCTTATAGCATAGTCCATTTGAGCGGAAAATGCAAGGGGGAACTTACAGCTCCGGCCCCTCTTTCCGCAGGCGGTCCAGCAGACCGGTGCATCCGTCCAGCACATCCCGCCAGGTGGCCTCAAAATCCCCGGTGTACCAGGGGTCGGCCACGCTGCCGGGGTGGTCGGTGTAGTCCAGCAGCAGGGATACCTTGTGCTGCGGGTCGGCCCCGACGAACGGCCGCAGATTGCGCAGGTTGCTCTGGTCCATCGCTATCAGATGGTCATAGCGGTCGTAGTCCTGCCGGGTCACCTGCCGGGCGGTTTTGCCGCTGCAGTCGATGCCGTGCCGGGCCAGCATCGCCCGGGCAGGGGGATATACCGGGTTGCCGATCTCCTCGGTGCTGGTGGCTGCCGAGGCGATCTCGAACTGCTCTGCCACCCCGGCCCGCTCTGCCAGGTCCTTCATCACAAACTCCGCCATCGGGCTGCGGCAGATGTTGCCGTGGCAGACAAATAAAATTTTTATCATCTTTTTCTCCTTACATCAGAGGCGCAAAGGGCATAAATACGCACCCGGCAAATTTCTCCTTGCGGCGCACGGCGCACAAAAAGTCGGTCATGAAGCAGGCATCCAGCTTGGCTGCACAGGCGCCGGTCAGCCGCTTAAAAGCTCCACTGGGGCTTTCATGGCTGTGCTGCGCTTCGCAAACGCAAACTTTTGAGAATGTGCAGATTTCGGCAGTTTGCAAGAAAACACGCTGAATACTTTGGCAAAAAGAGAAAGGGCTGGACCTCATGAAACGATTGTTAACGCACCGCTGTCCGGTTCTGTGCACGGTATTCGGCGGGAGTGATGTCGTACAGCCGGCGGAAGGTTTTCAGGAAGCTGCTGTAATCCGGGAAGCCGCTCTCGGTGCAGGCGTTCAGGACGGAAACGCCCTCCTCCAGCGCCTTGCGGCAATGCTGCATCCGCAGATAGGTCAGGTAGTTGTGGATGCTCTCCATGGTGCACTCCTTGAATGCACGGGAAAGGTGCTCCCGGCTGGCGTAAAGTTCCTGCGCCAGCTGCGCGGTGGTAAGGGTCGGGTCCTGATAATGCGCCTGCAGGTAGGCCACCGCGCGTGCGACCAGTACACTGGTGCTGCTGGGGGCAGTGGTTTGTCCGCTGCCGGTGGCCTGCGTGATGAGCAGCATCATCTCAGCGACCTGCGCCTCAAAAACGATATCCCGGATGGAGTCCGATAGTTCCTGACTTTGCGCCATGCGGATGAAAAGCCCCTTGAAGTCCCACTTGCGGCAGGCCTCGCTGTCCAGCACGGTGAGCTCATGCATCCAATCTGCATTTTTCAGGTTCACGCGGCGACGGGTGGCCTGCCAGAGGGCATCGTCGATCTGGATGACCAAACGATCCGACTGGTCATCGTCGATATTGAAGTTGCCGGAGTGGTAGACCTGAGAGGGAAAGTAGACCAGCTCCCCCACATGGACCAGATACACGCTGCCGTCCACCGAGTAGCGCACCGTGCTGCCGCCGATGGGGATCACCAACTCGTGATACGGGTGGGAGTGCACCACAGACTGCTTGTTTTCCCAGTTCGTGTACCATGTGACCAGAAGCCGGGTGTTGCTCAGCCCCATCCGCGCCTGCGCTTCCGTAAGGACATTATCTATATAATGTGTGACCTGTTCCATGCCCATAGCCGCGCTTGCTCCTTGTTAAAAAAATCAGAATCGTGCCTTTACGTTGTTTTTTGGCCCAGTATATCAGCACATATCACATTTTGCAATATTTAAATCACAAAATCTGCGGAAAATCCATATATTTTTTAGTATGATAAGGGTGAAAGAAGACGAGATTGACCAAATACACAAAAATGTTGCGATGCTTTTGTGCTTATCGACAAAAATGTTGGTCGCATTTCGTGACCGTCTGAAAGGAGCCCGTCCATGCAGACCTCAAAGAATCATTTTGAAGCCAAAGTGGTCTTTAACGATGAGACCATCCGCCGGATGTTCCGCACAGAGTTCTACACCTACGAGGGGCTGCGGCACCTGCTGTGGCTTGCAGCAGCCTTTGTGTTGGTGATGGCAGCTCTGTTCACTGCCATTCCTACCGTGATCAAGGTACTCTGCCTGCTGGTGGGCTGTGCCATGTTCGCCATGCCGGACTTTTTGAGCCGGGTGGCGGCAGAGGGCGTCATCATGCAGCGGGGCGGTGCGGAAACTACCGTGAGCTGCCGGGTCAACGATGGCGGCGTGGACGTGGAAAACGGTGCTCACATCCCCTTTGCAAAGATCGACCGGCTGGTGGAGGATGACCAGTATTTCTACATTTTCCAGAGCCGTCAGATGGCCGTGATGATCCCCAAGGGCAGACTGCTGCCGGCAAACCCGGAGCGGTTCGCAAAGGTGCTTGCCAAGGAGACCGGCAAGGACTGGCAGCGCGCCAAGAGCCTGTGGGGACTTAACCTGAAAGACCTGATCCAGATGGGAAAGGACCGCTTTCAGCGCAGTGCGTCCTGAGCGCTGCACCGCATTTTTTGTTGTTTCACAGCCGACCAGCTGTGATCGTTGGACACGATAAAAACAAGATAAGGAAGGAAAAACACTATGAAAATCACTCGCAGACAGTTCGTACAGGCCATGGCAATTGCTGGTGCATCTGCCCTGCTCACCGCTTGCGGCGGTTCCTCCGGCAGCACTGCCGGTTCCGGCGCAGCTGCTGCCACCGGCGGCAGCTTCAACCTGAAGCTGGGCCACAATCTGGCCGAGGATCACGCTGTGCACATCCAGCTGACCAGCTTTGCAGAGCAGGTCAAGGAAAAGACCGGCGGCAGCGTCAACATCCAGATCATCCCCAACGGCACGCTGGGCAGCGAGGCTGACATGATCTCCCAGGTCCAGGCAGGCGCACTGGATATGGCAAAGGTTTCCGCTTCCACTCTGGGCAACTTCAGCGAGAAGTACAACGCCTTCTCCGTGCCTTATGTGTTCAACGATCAGGCACACTACTACAGCTACATGGACAGCGACTCTGCAAAGGCAGTCTTTGAGTCCACCGACGATCAGGGCTTCCGCGGTCTGACCTGGCTGGATTCCGGCGCACGCTCCTTCTACACCAAGGCTACCGCCATCCGCACCCCGGCTGACCTGAAGGGTCTGAAGATCCGCACCATGGACAGCCAGATGGCTATCGACATGATGAACTGCCTGGGCGGCTCTGCTACCGTTATGGGTTACAGTGATATCTACACCGGTATGCAGCAGGGCGTCATCGATGGTGCCGAGAACAACGTCACCGCACTGCGTGACCACGGCGACGTGACCCAGTACTACTGCTTCGACGAGCACACCCGCATCCCCGATATGGTGGTCATCGCCTCCAGCGTGTGGAACAAGTTCTCCGACGAGCAGAAGTCCATCGTGTCCGAGTGCGCCAAGACCGCTACCGAGGAGTACAAGGACGCCTGGAAGAAGTTCGAGGACGAGGTGCTGGACAAGGCTGTGAACCAGAACGGCGTCGAGCTGGTCAAGGATGTGGACATCGCCGCATTCCAGGCCGCTGTGCAGCCCATCTACGAGAACCTCAAGACCTCTAACCCCACCACCTACGCGGTCGTGGAAGAGATCCGCGCAATGGCCTAAACGCCAACGCATTGCTTTCCATTCTTCCGGCAACACCGCACAATTCCCGCCTGACGGCTTAAGCACCGTTCCGGCGGCTGCGACACGGTATCTGCGTTGCCAAAATGCTCGATAATACACAAAGTATTATCTGCGCTTTTGGCTTAGCATCTGCCGCACCTCGCTCGCCGTATCGGCACTTAGAATGATGCGGTATTGCCTTACCTCCCAAGCTGCGGGCGGCGCACGGTGCTGCCCGCAGCTGTGCGGGAGGGAATAAGTTCAAGGAGATGATCTTGTGAAAAAACTGGATAAAATTCTGGATAATGTCATGCGCTTCCTGATGGCAGTGGCAATGTTCGCCCTGCTGGCAGGCGGTACCTGGCAGATCTTTACCCGCTGGATCCTGCGCAACCCCTCCACTATGACGGACGAGTTTCTGCGCTACGTCCTGATCTGGGCTTCCATGATCGGTTCCGCCTACTGCTTCTACAAGGATAAGCATCTGGCGCTGGATCTGGTCAAGGGCCGCGCAAAGGGTGCGTTCAACGTTGTGCTCAGCGTGTTCATTGAGGCCGCTATCGTGTTCTTTGTGGGCTACGTCTTTGTTTACGGCGGCTGGAAGCTGACTGCAAACGCCACCAACGTTTCCTCGGTCATGCGCATCCCCTTCAAGTTCCTGTATTCCATCCTGCCGATCTCCGGCGTGTTCATCATTCTGGCTCGCGCGCTGAAGTATGTGCAGATCTTCGCAGAGCGTAAGGAAAAGAAAGGAGAAAACGCATAATGGTTGCACAGGCTACGTTACTGCTGTTCGGTTCCTTCTTTGTCATGCTGCTGGCCGGTGTGCCCATCTCGGCAGGCATTGGCATTGCATCCATCTTCACGGCACTGTTCAGCATGGATCCCGCAATTTTTGCCCTGACCGCCGCACAGCGCTGCTTCTCGGGCATTGACTCCTTCTCTCTGCTGGCGCTGCCCTTCTTCTCTCTGGGCGGCAACATCATGAACAAGGGCGGCATTGCAAAGCGCCTTGTCCGTCTGGCACGTCTGGCTGTGGGCAAGATGCCCGGCTATCTGGCTGCCACCAACGTTCTGGCTAATATGTTCTTCGGTGCCGTTTCCGGTTCCTCCGTGGCAGCTACTTCTGCCATGGGTTCCATCATGGCACCGCTGGAGCTGGATGAAGGCTATGACCCCAACTACTCCGCAGCCGTCAACATCTGCTCTGCCCCCACCGGCATCCTGATCCCCCCGTCCGGCCCGCTGATCCTTTACTCCATCACCGCCGGCGGCGTTTCTGTGGCTGCTCTGTTCATGGGCGGCTACCTGCCCGGCATCCTGATGGGTCTGTGCGTGGCTGGTCTGGCTGTGTTCATCGCCGTCAAGAAGGGCTATAAGGCCTCCGACGTCAAGGACCCCGACCCCGCCGTCAAGATCATCATTGATGCAGTGCCCTCTCTGCTGGCCGTCATCATTGTCATGGGCGGCATTCTGGCAGGCTTCTTCACCGCTACCGAGGCCGGTGTGGTGCTTTGCCTGTACTGCGGCCTGCTGTCCATCCTGTATAAGGAGATGACCTTCAAGAGTTTCTACAATCTGCTGGCAGACACCATGGAGAGCAGCGCTACCATCCTGTTCCTGATCGCCGCTTCCTCCATCATGTCCTACGTCATGAGCTACTCCGGCATCCCTGCCGCTATCAGCAACGCGTTGATGAGCATTTCCAGCAACCGCTACGTCATCCTGCTGGTCATGAACGTGTTCCTGCTGGTCATGGGTATGTTCCTGGATCTGACCCCGGCGGTTCTGATCTTCACCCCCATCTTCCTGCCCATCACCCGCAGCATCGGCATGAGCGATGTGCAGTTCGGCATCATGCTCATCATGAACCTGGGCATCGGCTCGGTCACCCCGCCGGTCGGTTCCTGCCTGTTTGTGGGCTGCGGTGTTGGCAAGGTCAAGATCGAAGGCGTTACCAAGTATATTGTGCCGCTGTTCGCCGCCATGGTCGTGGCACTGTTCCTTGTCACCTTCATCCCGGCCATCTCGCTGTGTGTCCCGTACCTGTGCGGTCTGGTGCCCAGCCTTGGCTGGACGTTCTAAGCCCTGACTGTTCCGGGTAAAGCAACGAAAACGTTGCCCCCATTTCTCTGAAGATATCCGGCATCTGAGGGGGAATGGGGGCACTTTTTATCAAAAATCAACTGAGAGGAGTAAAAACCATGGAGATCTGCTCCCGTTTTACCGGCATGGAGCGCAAGGACGGCGCTTTCCTGCTGCATACCGATAACGCTGATATCAAGGTCTGCTTTGTGACCGATGAGATCGTCCGCATCCGCGCAAGCTTTAACCATGAGCTGGCAGAGGAGTCCTACGTCCTGATGACCACCGCATGGGAGGATCGGATGGACGAACTGTTCAAGGGTGAGCGCACCCGTGTGGTGCCCTTTGCCGCCGAGCTCACCGAGGATGACAGCACCCTCACCTTTGCCACCGGCAAGGTAACGCTGGTGGTGGACAAAGACCCCATCAACTTCAAGCTGCTGGCTGCCGATGGCTCCGAGCTGTACAGCACCCTGCCCGGCAATCCCTTCGTCAAGGATTCCAACAACCGCGTGGTGGCTTACAGCCGGATGAAGGAGGACGACTGCTTCTACGGCTTTGGTGAAAAGACCGGCCTGCTGGATAAGAACAAGACTTTCCAGCGGGAGCGCGCCACCGATGCCATGGGCTACGATGCCGAGAAGATGGATACCCTCTACAAGCACATCCCCTTCTACATCCGTCTGGACCGTGACACCCACAAGGCTGTGGGCGTGTTCTACCACAACTTCTACGAGTCCGTGTTCAACATGGGCTGCGAAAAGAGCAACTACTGGCCTCGCTACACCTATTTTCAGGCAGACGGCGGCGATCTGGACTGCTTCCTGATCGGCGGCGACACCATTGCCCGCATCGTGGACAACTACACCCTGCTGACCGGCCGTCCGGCACTGCTGCCCAAGCGTGCGCTGGGCTATCAGGGCTCCAGCATGTACTACCCCGAGCTGGAAAAGGACAGCGATGACGCTGTGCTGGGCTTTATCGATACCATCAAGGAAGAGGGCTTCCCCATTGACGGCTTCCACCTGTCCAGCGGCTATACCAGCCAGAACAACAAGCGCTGCGTCTTTACATGGAACACCGAGCGCTTCAAGGACCCCAGCGCCTACTTCCACGCCATGAACGAAAAGCACGCCCAGAACGTGCCCAACGTCAAGCCCGGCATCCTGCTGTGCCACCCCCGTTTCGACGAGTTTGAGCAGGACGGCGTCTTTGTGAAGGACAGCAAGAACCCCGAGACCTACGGTGTCGGCAAATGGTGGGGCGGCGACGGCGCATTCTGGGACTTCACCAAGCCCGAGGGCCGCACAGCTTGGAAAAAGTACCTCACCGAGTCCATCATCGCCGTGGGAACCGATTCCGTCTGGAACGACAACTGCGAGTACGACAGCCTGATGGACAAGGACTGCACCTGCGATTTTGACGGCAAGGGCGGCACCATCGGCCAGCTGAAGCCCCTTATGAGCACCCTGATGTGCAAGGTGGGTGCTGATGCCGTGGTGGAGCACAACGCCAAGGCACGCCCCTACATGGTCTGCCGCAGCGGCAGCGCCGGTATCCAGCGCTACGCCCAGACCTGGTGCGGCGACAACTACACCAGCTGGAAGAGCCTGAAGTACAATATTCCCATCATCACCGGCATGGGTCTGTCCGGCCAGCCCAACGAGGGCGCGGACATCGGCGGCTTTGCCGGCCCCGCACCCACCGAAGAACTGTTCGTGCGCTGGGTGCAGAACGGCATCTTCCAGGCTCGCTTCTCCATCCACTCCGCCTCCAACGATAACACCGTCACCGAGCCGTGGATGTTCCGGGAGTCTGCGGATACCATCCGGGACGCCATCCTGCTGCGTTACCGCTTTACCCCCTATCTTTACAGCGCCGAGTACGAGGCCAGCCAGACCGGTGCGCCCATCATGCGTGCTCTGGTCTACGACTTCCAGAACGACCCCAAGGTCTGGGAAGAAAGCTTCGAGTTCCTGTTCGGCCGGGATATTCTGGTGGCCAACGTTCTGGAAGAGGGTGCCAAGACCCGCACCGTCTACCTGCCCGCAGGCTGCAAGTGGTACGACTGGAACGATAAGTTCCGCTGCTACGAGGGCGGCCAGACCATCGAGGTTCCTGTCACCATGGCTACCATCCCCATGTTCGTCCGCGAGGGCGCAGTCATTGCCATGGCAGACAACCAGCTGATGACCATGGAGGGCGACCACACCACCGCCCTGCACCTCATCGTGGCACCCAAGGGCACCACCACCACGACCCTGTACGATGACGACGGCATCACCAACGATTTCAAGAGCGGCGTGTACCGCAAGACCACCATCACCACCACCGCAGGCGAGCGGGTGACCATGAACTTTGTCTCCGAGGGCAGCTACAAGGACACCGTTGAGACCATCAAGGTGGAGATGATCGCCAAGGAAAAGAGCCCCTTCTGGGTCACGCTGGATGGCCGCAAGATCGAGCACTTCCTCAACCGCCGCAAGTTCGACGCCGCTGTCGAGGGCTGGTATTACAGCCAGAGCAAAAAGGCTGTCGAGGTCAAGTACGCAAACCCCGCCAAGGATCACGAGCTGACCGTTTCGTTCGAGCAGTTCGACCTGATCGGCATGTAACACTGTACGGAGGAACCTCTTATGCTGCTGCGTAGTTTTGAATCCTTTGAAAAGACCGAAAACGGCTACCTCATCCACGGCGATGCCGCCGATGTGAAGCTGGTTTTCATGACAGACGATATCATCCGCATCCGGGTGCACTTCGATAAGGGCACCCCCATGGAGGAAGAGTCCTACACGCTGGTGACCACTGCGTGGGAGGACCGGATGGATACCCTGCTCAAGGACGAGCGCACCCGCATCACCGCACTGGATGTCCCCTGCGCCGAGGACGATAAGGCTCTGACCTTTGAGACTGCGCACCTGACTTTGAAGCTGTTCAAAAAGCCCTTCCACTTTGAGTTGTTCGATAAGTCCGGCAAGCTGATCTATCAGGATCTGCGGGAGCGCGCCTTTGAGAAGGATCAGATCGGCCGTCTGAGCCACTTCTCCAAGGTGGATCGGGACTATGACCACTTCTACGGCTTTGGCGAAAAGACCGGTCATCTGGATAAAAAGGGCCGCCGCCTGCGGATGTCCCCCAAGGATGCCATCGGCCACGACCCCGAGACCGGCGACCCGATGTACAAGCACATTCCCTTCTACATCCGGGTGAATGAGCACGATCTGCGCCCTGTCGGCCTGTTCTACCACAACTCCTACGACTGCGTGTTCGACCTTGGCGAGGAGCTGTCCGGCTACTGGGAGCGCTACTGCTACTACCAGACCGACGGCGGCGACATCGACCTGTTCCTGCTGGCCGGTGAGACCCTGCCCGAGATCCTGAACGAGTACACCCTGCTGACCGGCCGCAGCGCCCTGCCCACCAAGCAGTCTCTGGGATACTGCGCTTCCACCATGTACTACGCCGAGCTGGAAAAGAACTGCGACGAGGAGATCTACAAGGTCATCGACAAGCACGAAAAAGAGGGCATCCTCATCGACAACTTCTGGCTGGCCTCCGGCTATTCCAGCGGCGAAAAGGATAAACTGCGCTATGTGTTCAACTGGAACTATAAGCGTTTCCCGGAGCCGGAAAAGTTCTTTGAGAACATGAACGCCCGGGGCATCAATGTGATCCCCAACCTGAAGCCCGGCATCCTGAAGCACCACCCCTACATCGACCTGTTTGAAAAGAACGATGTCTTTATCAAGACCCCGGACGGCAAGGCACCGTACTATGGCCGCTGGTGGGGCGGCGAGGGACGCTTCTTCGACTTCACCGGCCCGCGCGGCCGCAACACCTGGAAGCAGCTGCTGGAGGAGAACATCCTCAAAAAGGGCACCAAGACCGTCTGGAACGACAACTGCGAGATGGACGGCGTGGAGGACCGGGACGCTCAGTGCGACTTTGAGGGCAAAAAGGGCACCATGGCAGAGCTGAAGATCCTGCACTCCAACCTGATGGCCTACACCGCCAAGCAGGCGCTGGCAGATGTGTACCCCGGCGAGCGCCCCTACATCATCAACCGTGCAGGCTACGCCGGTATCCAGCGCTACGCGCAGGTATGGGGCGGCGATAACCTGACCGACTGGCGCACCGTCAAGTTCAACATTGCCACCATTCTGGGCATGGGTCTGTCCGGCTGCTCCAACATGGGCTGCGATATCGGCGGCTTTGCTGGCCCCGCACCCGAAGCAGAACTGCTGCTCCGCTGGCTGCAGAACGGCATCTTCCAGCCGCGCTTCTGCCTGAACTCCGCCAACAACGATAACACCGTTACCCAGCCGTGGATGTACGAGGAGAACCTGCCCTACATCCGTGCAGCCTACCAGCTGCGCTACCGTCTGCTGCCCACGTTGTACTCCCTGATGTACGAGTCCAACCAGAACGGTATGCCGGCATGGCGTCCGCTGTTCCTGGAGTTCCCGGACGACCCCAAGTGCTACACCGACAAGAACCTGACCTTTATGTTCGGCAAGAGTATTCTGGTGGCGAACGTGGTGGAAAAGGGCGCAACTACCCGCACCATCTACCTGCCCGCAGGCTGCACCTGGTACGATATGAACGATGACCTGCGCGCCTACAAGGGCGGCCAGACCATCGAGGTCCCGGTCACGCTGGCAAGCATCCCCATGTTCCTGCGCGGCTCTGCCGTTGTGGTGACCACCGAGGACGTCAAGCACATCCTCAAGGATACCATGCGCCAGATCGACCTGCTGGTCGCTGCCGAGACCGATACCAGCTTTGTGCTGTACGATGATGACGGCCACACCGAGGACTACAAAAACGGTGTTTACGCCAAGACCACCATCACCGTCAAGGCCGGCGACCGCACCGACATCCGCTTTGCCACCGAGGGCAGCTACGAATCCCCCGTGGAGCGCATGACCCTGAAGCTGGTCAGCAAGAAAAAGGGCGCGCTCTGGGCCAGCGTGGATGGGCAGCAGCTTCCCCAGTACATCGTCCGCGACGGCTGGGAGGCCGCAGAGTCCGGCTGGTACTATAACCTGTCCGACCGCACCATCTGGGTCAAGTTCGCAAAGCCTGCCAAGAAGGACTTCACGGTGACCATCTCCACCGAAAAGTTCGACCTCATCGGTATGGCAGAGGACTAAATAAGCCATTCTCTTCCTTCTATAATTCTTGTTCAGAAACACGAAGACCCGTGGGGCTATCCTCCACGGGTCTTCGTGTTTTTTATAAGGTTCAGGTTTCTGTCTGTTTCTCCCGCCGCAGGATGCGGCAGACCATGAACAGGCAGTAGAACATTGCCAACGCCCATGCAAAGGGGTTGGAAAGACAGATGCCCAGATAGCCAAGGCTGGTCTTTACCGCCAGCACGCCGCCAAGGCTGCGGCCGATCAACTCGCCCACGCCGGAAACAATGGCCAGCACGCTGTAGCCAAGCCCCTGCAGGGTGTTGCGGAAGATCATCAGCAGGCCGTGGAAGCAGAACAGCATACTCATGACGCTGAGGTACTGGATGGCACCCGCTGCGACGGCGGGGTCGGTATCGCCCAGCACCAGCTCCACAGCGTAAGGCTTGATGAAAAAGATCACGCCCCATGCCACAGCGCAGTAGAGCAGCTGCACTATGCAGCCGTCCTTGATGCCCTGCCGGATGCGGTCGGTGCGGTGTGCGCCGTGGTTCTGCCCCACATAGGTAGCCATGGCCATACCCACGCTCTCCATGGGCAGGGTGAACATCTGGCGGATCTTTTCACCGGCGGTCTGGGCTGCCACAGCGGTGCTGCCCAGCAGGTTGATGGCGTCCTGCATGATGACTGCGCCGATGGCCGAGACGGAATACTCAAACCCCATGGGAAGGCCGATGTAGGCCAGCCGTTTGCAGTGCCCTGCGGAAAGCAGGGTGTGCGGCTGCCGGAAGGAAAGCGCCTCCTGCTTTGCCGTGCGGGCAAAGAACCAGTAAGCGCACAGTCCGCCGCTGAGCAGCTGGCTGAGCACGGTGGCAACAGCGGCGCCGTCCACCCCCATGCCCAACGGCACGATGAAGAGGTAGTCCAGCAGAATGTTTACCACGCTGGCGACCAGCAGGAAATAAAACGGGTGCCGGGAATCCCCCAGTGCCCGCAGCACGCTGGAAGCGTAATTATACAGCACCGTAGCCGGGATGCCCAGAAAAATGAGCCGGATGTAGAGCACGGCATCGGCGTACAGCTCCTCCGGCGTATGGATGAGCCGGAGCAACGGCCCCGCCATCAGGGTGGTAAGCACGGTGAACACCACGCTCAGCACCAGACAGAGCAGCGTACCATTCAGCAGGTATTTTTGCAGTCCGTCCTTATCCTTTGCACCAAAGGTCTCTGCCGCCGGGATACCAAAGCCCACACAGGCTCCCTGCACAAAGCCCAGAATGAGAAAATTGAGGGAGTAGGTGGTGCCCACTGCGCCCAGTGCATCGGTACCCAGACACCGCCCTACGATGACGGTATCCGCAAAGCTGTACAGCTGCTGAAATAAGGTGCCCAGCACCAGCGGAAAAGCAAACCGCAAGATCTGGAACAGCGGCTTGCCCACCGTAAGGTCGGTGGTGCCGGAGCGCTTTTGAGAAGTAGCTGCCATAAAGAAAACTCCTTGTTATTGTATTTCTATTATTCTATCATGGACAGCTGCTTTTCCCAAAGTGGTTTTGTGACAGGAAGTTGTCTTTTTGTGATGGAAGTGCGGAAACCTCCATATTCTTCACAGTTGCTTCTTTTGCGGGGAAAGTTCCGGCTGTCCGTTTGCAGATTCATAAATCCGCTTTTTGATGCAGCCCTTTGCAGGTCTACACCCATCCACCACACGCCCGATCCTTACACCAAAACTAGAACAACGCTCTTTTTGCTCTGCACAAAATCATACATCGCTTGGAGTAAAATTGGCGTATGGCGTAGTTTTCGCTGGAGATCCATCCAAAGAAAAAATCTGGAAATTTCACGGGGTATCAAGAAGTTTCGGGTTTTCTGATTGCAAATTTTAAGTTTACTGTTCAATCGGCTTCATCATATGGAAGAGTACGAAAAGCGGTACAGACCCGTAAAGAAGACCCTTTCCATTCCCGGCTGGCTCAACGATGCCGCCGAATCGGCACATATTAACTTTTCCGGCGTCCTTCAGGATGCGCTGAAAGAGAAACTCCATCTGGCGTAAGTATAGCTATAAGTACAGCAACAGCCGCCCAGCAGTTGACCGTTATGGGCGGCTGGTTGTTTATAATAGCATAGTCTGGTTGATAAGGTCGGTCATAAGCAGGGGCAAAAACAGGCGGGTCTATTTGTTGACTTAAAAAAAGCCCCCGGGGCTGACCCCGGGGGCAATGGTCCTGTAATTTTACAGTGCGGTCATCCACAGGCCGTGGAGATTGCAGTAGGCGTACACGGCCACCGGCTTCTCGCCGCCCAGCACAAAGTCTGCCTTGGGGGCCTGGCCGGCCTGCAGGTAACGGATCTGGCCGCCCTGCTCGGTCTCCACAAAGATCCACTGGATCATGTGCTCTGCCACCATGGGGTGCTCCACAGAGCCAACGCTCACATGCAGGGTGTCACCCTCCAGCGCAGCCACCGGCAGGTGCTTCTCGCCGCTGGCTTCCACGGTGTTGGGCTCCAGCTTCTGCATCTTCTGGCCGCAGCACAGCAGGGGAACGCCAGCGTTGTGGACAGTGTAGACCAGGTTGCCGCAGGTGGGGCAGATGTAGAAATTCGCCTTCATATTCAAAATCCTCCTTAGAGTTCGGGGTGTTTGTTCTGTGATGGCTCTATTCTATCAGACCTGCTCGTTTTTTTCCGTGACTATGTCACACCCGGCGGCTTTTTGGGCTGCGCGGCGGGGCAGTTCCAGCTCCGGCATCAGCTCGTTGCTCACAACGGTCAGCATCTCTTCCAGCTTGGCGCAGTCCTCCGGGCTGAAGCGCTGGCGCGCCCGCTCGATCACAGTATGCAGGTACGAATAGCTGATGTTGTAGTAGTCCAGGTATTTCTGCGTGGGGCGCAGATAGTACTCCCGCCGGTCGGTGGTGGACTGGATCTTTTCCACATAGCCCTTCTTGACCAGGCTGCCGATCTTATAGGCTGCGTTGGGGGTGGAGATGCGCATCAGGTGGGAGAACTCCGCAATGGTGGGTTCCCCCATAGCCACGATGCCCTCCATACAGAAGGATTCCACGGTGGTCAGGGTTGCCTCACGGGTGGCAAAACGCTGGAATACGTTCTGATAAAAATGCAGCTTGAATTTGGTATACACCTCATTGAAGGCTTGTTCCAACATAGTCGATGCTCTCTCCTTTTGTTCGTGTCGGGGCGTGCCGCAGCACTGCCGCCGAAAACAGGGTGATATGGCAGCGCCAGGCGCCGGGGATCAGCTGGCGCGGCTGCGCTTGTTCAGGTAGGCCCGCAGGGCGCTCAGCACCACCAGCTCCAGCACCAAGGTCACACCCAGCAGCACCAGGGAGGTGATCAGGTTGGCCCGCTGGCCCAGCACAGCATGGACCAGGCCGGTAAGCAGATATCCTGCGGCGGCCACCGCCGCCGTCGTGGCTGCATAGGGCAGCTGGGTGGCTACATGGTTCACATGGCTGCAATGGGCGCCCGCAGAGGCCATGATGGTGGTGTCCGAGATGGGGGAGCAGTGGTCGCCGCACACTGCGCCGGACAGGCAGGCAGCGATGGAGACCACCAGCATCTCCCCTTGGGGGAAGGCGTGGCAGACGATGGGCACCAGGATGGAGAAGGTGCCCCAGGAGGTGCCGGTGGCAAAAGCCAGGAACACCGCCACCAGGAAGATCAGACCCGGCAGCAGGTACTGCAGCGCAGCGGCGTTGCCGTTCAGCAGGTCGGCCACAAAATACTTGGCGCCCAGCAGGCTGGTCATGCCGGACAAGGTCCAGGCCAAGGTCAAAATCAGCATGGGGCTGACCATGGCTTTGAAGCCTTCCGGGATGCAGGCGGCAAAGTCCTCAAAGCTCATCACGCCCCGCACCTGGTAGAATACAAAGGTGAACATCAGCGCGATGCTGCTGCCCATCACCAGGCTCATGGAGGCGTTGCACCCGGCAAAGGCGGAGATAAAGTCCACCCCGTCAAAGAAACCGCCGGTGTATACCATGCTGAATACGCAGGCGGCGATCAGCACCAGCACCGGGGCCACCAGGTCGATCACATGGCCGCGGATCTCGGTGTCGGTGTCCACGTCGTTGCCAAAGGGGCGCTCCGGCGTGGTAAACAGATCGCCCGCCCGGGCATTGTCCTCATGGGTGCGCATGGGGCCGTAGTCGGTAGCGGTAAAGATCAAAAACAGGCTCATCACCATGGTCAGAATGGCGTAATAGTTATAAGGGATGGTGCGCAGGAACATGGTAAAGCCGTTGATGCCGGAGCCTTCCGGCACAGAGGAGGTCACCGCAGCGGCCCAGCTGGACACCGGTGCAATGATGCAGATGGGCGCAGCGGTGGAGTCGATGAGATAGGCCAGCTTTGCTCGGGAAACATTCTGCCGGTCGGTCACCGGGCGCATCACCGAGCCCACGGTCAGGCAGTTGAAATAGTCGTCCACAAAGATCAGCACGCCCAGCATCAGGGTGGCCAGCTGCGCCCCGGCCCGGGTGTGGATGTGGCTGGAGGCCCACCGCCCAAAGGCGGCGCTGCCGCCGGCTTTGTTCATCAGTGCCACCAGGATGCCCAGCATCACCAGAAATACCAGGATGCCTACATTGGAGGGGTCGGCCAGCTTGTACACCATGCCCCCCTCGGTGTGGAAGAACAGGGTGTTTACCGCCAGCTCCAGGTTGCCGTTGGCGTACAGCAGTGCGCCGGATGCAATGCCCACCAGCAGCGAGGTGTAGACCTCTTTGGTGATCAGCGCCAGTACGATGGCGATCACCGGGGGCAGCAGGCTGAGCATCGTGCTGTATACGGCGCAGGTATAGTTGGCAGGATCGGCGATCTTGCCGGGGGTGGCAGCGGTGCACATGGCCAGCAGGCCAAACACCAGCAGGGCAGCCACCCAGGACAGGTTGTGTTTTTTCATGGTTTTGCGATTCCTCTTACACTTCGGTTTTTTCAGTGTCCGGCGGGGCAGACTACACTACCACCAGGATAGCAAAGGGGGTGTGGGCTGCGCCGGATTATAAAGCACTATATTTTGAGATGTTCCGCGCCAGCGAGCAGGCCATCCGTTTATTACAGGATGCTCAGGCCCGTGCCGAGCAGGCACTGCTGCAGGACGGGCCGCCGCCGCTGCATCTGCCGCCGCGGGACAAAGATCAGCAGGACTGACCCTGCTTTTTGGCCTGCGCCTTTTTCATGAACTTTTCGTTCTGGATGATGAACCGCTGGTGGACGCCGCACCCCACCGGGCCGGTCTCGTCCCGCATACGCACCTGGAACACCAGGCGACGGCCGTCCACTTCCACCAGCTCGCTTTCGCAGATCACGGTCATGCCCAGCGGGGTGGGGGCGCTGTGGTCCAGCTCCATCCGGGTGCCGACGGTGCTGCAGCCCTCCTCCAGGTGGGGCGCAACGCTCTGCCAGCAGGTCTTTTCGGCCAGAGCCACCAGCGCCGGGGTCGCAAAGACCTCCAGCGTGCCGCTGCCCATGGCCAAAGCGGTATTTTCAGCGATAACGGCCTGCTGTTCCAGGCCCTTGATGCCAACTTCCAACATTTGTTTTTCCTCCCTCATTGCCGGGCCGCCCGGTCCGACGATAAAATATTTGAACTATTTCTTAGGATACCACATTTTTTGCATTTGCGCACCTGGTTTCGATGATTTTTTCACAGAAAGGCCGGAAAATTGAGAAGATCTGGCGGACGGAACCGCTGGGGAGGGAGCATGGGCAATGGTGCGCGGGCCGACGCAGCGGGCAGGGAACACAGACTGACAAAATGCAAACTTGTGGCGTTTTATCAAGAAAAATATTTTTTTATGAAAAACTCTTGACAGGGCGGGGACACTGTGGTATCCTGAACACATGAACAGTTGAGCATATGTTCATCGCAACAAAAAGGAGGGACCTTTATGCAGCAGGAGCATCTGCCCCCCGCACCGGAGGGGACTGTGCCGGAGGATGAGGTGCTGTACGCTTTGGCGGATCTGTTCCGGGTCTTTGGAGACTCGTCCCGGATCAAGATCCTCTATGCTTTGCACGACACCGAACTTTGTGTGCAGGATATCGCCGCCGCAGTGCAGATGAGCCAGTCGGCGGTCAGCCATCAGCTCCGGGTGCTGAAGGACTCCAAGCTGGTGCGTTTCCGCCGGGAAGGCAAGACCGTATACTACGCGCTGGACGATGACCATGTGCGCAGCATCCTTTCAATGGGGATGGAACACGTAGAGGAATGACCGGCAGCCCCGCTGCCGTCATAAAAAACAGAAAGGCTGGACTCTTATTATGAAAAAGACCTATAAGATCGAAGTGGACTGCGCCAACTGCGCTGCCAAGATGGAACAGGCTGCCGCCGGTGTGTCCGGTGTGGCAAACGCAACGGTCAGCTTTATGACCCAGAAGATGAATGTGGAGTTTGCGGAGGGCGTTGACCCCCACGCCACGATGCAGAATGTGCTGGCCGCCTGCAAAAAGGTGGAGGACGACTGCGAGATCTTCGGGATCTGAGCAGATTCGAGCAGACGGCCCCGTTTTTGCAACAGAAACGGGGCTGTTTTGCGCTCAAAATCCATGAGTTTTCAACATTTTCCACGGTGTTTTCCACTGTAGATGTGAAAAACCCAAAAATAAAACGGAAAAAAGTCCTTTTCTGGAAGAAAAACTTTGTGGAAAAATCGGGGAAAAACTGTACGGCCCTTTTGAACAGGGAGGAGGACCTGCCATGAACAAGAAACAAAAAAAGAACCTGCGCCGTATCCTGATCGCCCTGGCGCTGGTGATCGCAGCGGCATTTCTGCCGCCGCTGCCCGATGCCGTCCGGCTGGTGGTTTATCTGGTGCCCTATTTTGTGGTGGGCTGGGATGTGCTGCGCAAGGCGGTCATCGGTGTGCGCAACCGCCAGCCCTTTGACGAGTGCTTCCTGATGGCGGTGGCTACAGTGGGCGCATTCCTGCTGGGAGAATATGCAGAGGCTTGTGCCGTCATGCTGTTCTACCAGGTGGGCGAGCTGTTCCAGTCGGTGGCAGTGGGCAAGAGCCGCCGCAGCATCGCTGCGCTGATGGATATCCGCCCGGATTACGCCAACCTCTGCCAGCCGGACGGCACCGTTGCCCAGGTGGACCCGGAGGAGGTGCCGGTGGGCGCTGAGATCCAGGTGCAGCCCGGCGAGCGGGTGCCCCTGGATGGCGTGGTGCTGGAGGGCACGTCGGCGCTGAACACCGCCGCCCTTACCGGCGAGAGCCTGCCCCGGGATGTGGAGCCCGGCGCCAACGTGATCAGCGGCTGCGTCAATATGACCGGTCTGCTGCGGGTGCGCACCACCAAGCCCTATGGCGAATCCACCGTGGCGAAGATCCTGGATCTGGTGGAGAATTCCAGCATGAAAAAAGCCCGGGCGGAGAATTTTATTGCTCGGTTTGCCCGGGTGTATACGCCGGCAGTCTGCTATGCTGCGCTGGCGCTGGCGGTGCTGCCCCCGGTGGTGCTGATGCTGCTGGGTCAGCCTGCACAGCTGGGAGATTGGGTCTACCGGGCGCTGACCTTCCTGGTCATCTCCTGCCCCTGTGCCTTGGTCATCTCGGTCCCCCTCAGCTTCTTTGGCGGCATCGGCGGTGCCAGTGCCCGCGGCATCCTGGTCAAGGGTTCCACCTATCTGGAGGAGCTGTCCAAGGCGGAGATCGTGGTCTTTGATAAGACCGGTACCCTGACCCAGGGCGCTTTCCATGTGACCGAGGTCTGCCCCGCAGAGGGCATCACCCGGGAGCAGCTGCTGGAGTCGGCTGCCCTGATCGAAAGCTGGTCCAAGCACCCTATCGCCCAGAGCATCCGGGAAAGCTGGGCTCAGCCCCTGGACGCCGCCCGCATCACCGATGTGGAGGAGCTGGGCGGACACGGCATCCAGGCTAAGCTGGATGGCCGCCCCGCTGCCGCAGGCAATGCCCGCCTGATGGAAAAGCTGGGCCTGACCGTCCCCGCTGTAAACCAGGCAGGCACGGTGGTGCATCTGGCGCTGGATGGCCGCTACGCCGGGTATCTGTGCATTGCGGATACCGTCAAGCCCACCAGCCAGAAGGCCATTGCCGGGCTGAAAAAGGCCGGTGTGCGCCGCACCGTGATGCTGACCGGCGATGCAGAGCCGGTGGCGGCTGCAGTAGCCCAGCAGCTGGGTCTGGACGAATACCATGCCGGGCTGCTGCCGGGGGATAAGGTGGACCAGGTAGAAAAACTGCTGGAAGAGCGTTCGCCCTCCGGACGGCTGGTCTTTGTGGGCGACGGCATCAACGATGCGCCGGTGCTGTCCCGTGCAGATATCGGCATTGCCATGGGTGCGCTGGGGTCGGATGCTGCCATTGAAGCCGCAGACGTGGTGCTGATGGACGACGACCCGGCTAAGATCACGCTGGCTATGCGGATCGCCCGCCGTACCCTGAACATCGTACATCAGAACATCGTCTTTGCCCTGGGTGTCAAGGCGGTCTGCCTGGTGCTGGGAGCCGCAGGCATCGGCGGGATGTGGATCGCCATTTTTGCAGATGTGGGTGTTACGGTGCTGGCTGTGCTGAACGCAGTGCGGGCACTGTATACAAAGGATCTGCACTAAGTCAAAAAACGCTGCTGCGCCCTCGTCGGAGCTTTTGCCCCGGCGGGGGCGTTTTTTGCTCAAAATCGGCAAAAAATTAACAATCTGCTCGAAAACACTTGACAGATGTAGAAAGAATATGTACATTAGTTGTGGTTAAGACGCATCTGAAAACCCCAAAATGCAACAAAGCCCCCGTGGGGCCGCACTGGGAGGCTGTCAGATACATCCTAAAAAGAACGCATAATATGTCAAGGAGGAAGAATGGATATGCTGAAAGGCAAAGTGGCCGTTGTTACCGGCGGCACCCGAGGGATCGGGTATTCGATCGTAGAGACCTTCCTGCGCAACGGCGCAACGGTGGTGCTGCTGGGCTCCCGCCAGGAGACGGTGGACAAGGCTCTGGCCTCCCTGAAAGAGGCTGACCCGGCCTGGCCGGTGGAGGGCTTTGCCCCGAAGCTGGACGATTACAACGCCATGCGGGAGCTGTTTGCCCAGCTGCATGAAAAGTATGGCCGCATCGATATCCTGGTGAACAACGCCGGTGTCTCCGCCCGGGAGAGCCTGTACACCTACGACCCCACCGACTTTGACCGGGTCATGGACCTGAACGTCAACTCGGTGTTCTACGCCTGCCGTGCCGTGGCCCCCTTCATGAAGGCACAGGGCGGCGGTGTGATCCTGAACACCAGCTCCATGGTCAGCCTGTATGGCCAGGCCGCCGGCGCTGCCTACCCCACCAGTAAGTGGGCCATCAACGGCCTGACCAAGAGCCTGGCCCGTGAGCTTGGCCCCGACGGCATCCGTGTGAACGCGGTGGCCCCCGGTGTCACCCGCACCGATATGGTGGCCGCCCTGCCCAAGGAGATGGTGGACCGTATCAGCGCCCCCATCCCCCTGCGCCGCATGGGCGAGCCGGAGGAAGTGGCCAACGCCTTCCTCTTCCTGGCCAGCGATATGGCCAGCTATATCACCGGCGCAGTCCTCAGCGTGGACGGCGCAGCCATGAGCTGATAAAACCCCTAAAAACAGCAGATGCCTCCCCAGCCGGGGAGGCATCTGTTTTTTGTCTAAACGCTCATGCACTCACTTGCAGGGCCTGCGCCAAAAACTCCGCCTGCTCCTGGCTGACCTGCGCTGCGTCCAATTCTATTGCAGCAAAGACCCCCTGCTCGGAATTGTGGGATAAGATGCCCCAGTTTTGCTGCTGCGGTGCGTCGGCGCCGTCCTGGTACAGCACCTGGGTCAGGAGGGTGCTGCCCGTGTCCGTCTGGCAGAAAGGCTGCGTGGCGGCATCCACCGCAAAACGGTAGACCGAACCCATGCGCACGCTCGCATAGATTGCAGCCGGGTTCTCCCCCTCGGCAGGGTCATAGGCTTGGCAGCCGACAGCGCCCACCAGGTCGCCGTCCTCGTTTTGCAGGATATAGAGGACAGAGGGGAGGGTGAGCAGAAGCGGGTCGGGCCTCTGCTGGGCTTTGGCGGCCTGCCAGCCTGCGGGCAGCTGGAGGTGCACCTGGATCTTCTGCTCACCCATCGCAAAGGGGAGGGTCACGCTCTGCGGCGCTTGCGGCCTGCGCCCCCGGCTTTGAAAAAAGAGGAGGCCCAAGCAGCCGAGAAGCAGAAGGGCGCAAACCAAAACGAAGAGCCGGGACCTTTTTTGCTGGGGGGACTGTGTGTTGTACGGTTTCATGTTTCTTTATGATGGCTTTGTGTGGGGGATGTTCGGGATACAGCCAAGCGGGCCTTATACCTTGAAAAAATACCAGAAAAGGACCACCGCCAGGCCCAGGACGAACAGGGCCACCGTCCCCGCCATGTAGCGCTGCAAGCGGGCCTGCAGCTCGATGGGGTCCACATATTCGGCCTTGAACAGCTTCATTGCCGCCTGGCGGAACTCCTCCAGGCTCTCTTCCTTTACATGGGCGTGCTTCACGATCCATTGGGGCTTGTACAGCAGGCTGTACATTGCGCCGTAGACCGTGATGCACAGATCAAAAAGCAGAAACAGCCCAAGCGCTACCCGAAACGCAATGGAATAATACGGCTCCAGCTCGTGGCCGTGAAACCACAAGAACTCCGCAAGCGTGATCTGCCCCAGCGAATAGGAACAGAAAACCACCCGGATGAATTCACTAATAAAATCCAGCATTGTGCGTGCCCCTTAGTATGTGAAATGCAGAACGAAACGATGGGATGGAAATTCGATGGTTTATAAATCTGCATTGGTATCACCCGCCCTATCAAAAATTTGTACGGAATGCTAAGTACTTTCCCGGTAAAAGATGCTATAATAAAAAAATAAGCCGGAATCGAACAAGGAGGTAAGCTTATGCCAACGATGTTTGTGGGGGACTATATCAAACGCCGCCGCAAGGAACTGGAACTGACACAAGAGCAGCTGTGTGAAGGCATCTGCGATGCAACAACGGTTTCTCGCCTTGAGACTGGTTTTCAGGCACCACGGCGCACGATACTCAACGCCCTGCTGCAGCGGCTGGGCCTGCCTGAGACCCGTTATTTTGCGGTGGTGACAAAAAGCGAGCTGGACTTGGAAACGCTGGAAAAAGAGATCGTTGCCTGTCATGTACAAAAACATTGGCAGGAGGGCTGGGCGAAGCTTGAGAAGCTGCGGGAGATAGCGGAGCCAGAAGACACTCTGACCTGGCAGTTTATCCTGCGCAGTGAGGCGCTGCTGGGAGGGCGTACCGGGCGCTATACCTATGACCAGCAGCGGGAACGTTTGCTCTGCGCCCTGCGTCTGACCGTGCCGCGCTTTACACTGGAGAGTATAGACCAGTTTTTGTATACGGTAGAAGAGATCAAGATACTGAATCAAATTGCCAACAGCTATTCTCGCTCTGGCCAGCTGGAGCAAACGCAAAAGATCCAACGTGCGCTGGTAGAATATGTTCGTATCCACTATCAGGAGCTGTTGGAGCAAAGCGAGCTTCTTTCTATGCTGCTGCAAAACTATGCACACACCCTGTGCCGGAAAAAGGAGTATAAAGCAAGCATTGCCGTATGCGAAGAGGGGAGAAAAGCAAGCTTGCAGTATGGACATTGCCGGTATTTCCCGGCATTTTTTGCGATCATGGCGGAGTGCTATTTTTTTCTGGAAGACCCTGCATCCAGTGCGGACTGCTATATCAAGGCATATTACTTGTATGAGACTACAGAGGACTGGGAGAATCTTCAGCTGATCCGTCAGGAAGCAAAGGAACGATTAGGACTGGCGCTTCCAGTGGATCAGACACAGTCATCGGTCAGATCAATAAGGTAAAACTGTACCTCGGGATCGTCTTCTGCGGATTCATCCTCTTGAACAAAAGAGGGAAGCTCGCTTTTTTCTTCCGAGGAGAGTTGCTCTGAGTATTCTGCATGGATGTGCAGAGGAGAGAAGCCCATGCACAAGGACAATGCGGCAAAAGCGGCGAGGATTTTTTTCATAGGGATGCTCCTTTAGGATGATGCTGTGTTGAGGAAGCATTGTTTTCCTAATCCTAGCAGAGACTGTCCCATGTTTCCATAGCGTTATAGGAACGTTCTAAAAAACGAAAAACTCCAGGAAAACGAAAAACTCCGGGCGGAATTTTGTCCGCACGGAGTTTTTTGGCGATAAAATACAAGGGGGATAAAAGCGCCGCCCCGCTCAGTGATAGAAGGTGTCGAAGTTCACCTGGCGGTAGAAGCGCTGCTGTAACTGGTCAAAGCTGTCGCAGCCCTGGGCCAGCAGCCACATGATCTTGGTCACAACGGCCTCGATGGTCATGTCGTGGGCCTCCAAAAAGCGGAAGCGGTCCCGCACACGTTTGCCCACCTCGTAGATGCCCACGTCGCTGCCCTCGTAGGTCACCTGGGTGGTGAGGATCAGCACCTTGCCGGTCTGGTCGTAGTCGCCCAGGCCCTGGGCAAAGGCGTCCATCAGACGCTGGGGCACGCCGCCCACGCCAAAGCTCTCCACGATCACGCAGTCGTACTGGCGGAAGATCTCCGGGATCAGCTCTGGCCCAAGGCCGGGGGTCAGTTTCAGCAAAAAGACACGGGGGTTCAGCGCACGGCCAAACTCCACCGGACCGGCAGGCCAGGGAGAGGGGATAAACCGTACCAAACGATCCCCCTGCACCTGGGCCAGGGTGGGGAAGTTGACCGATGCAAAGGCGTCGTAGCTGATGGTCTTGTCCTTTTTGGCCCGGGTCCCGGCGATGACCTGCCCGCCAAATACCACCATGACCCCTCGGCTGCCCGGGTCCAGGGCGCAGATCACGCTGTCCCGCAGGTTCTTTTTTGCGTCGGTGATCTCGTGGGAGATGGGCTGCTGTGCGCCGGTGAGGATGATGGGCTTGTCGGCGTTTTGGATCAGATAGGACAGCGCCGCTGCGGAGTAAGCCAGCGTGTCGGTGCCGTGGCAGATGATGAAGCCGTCATACAGGGCATAGTTCTCCTGTACGGCACGGGCCATGGACAGCCAGTGCTCCGGGCCGAGGTCGGTGCTGTCGATGCTGCACAAAGCCAGGGTCTCCGGCTGGCACAGCTCCTGCAGACCTGGCAGGTGCGCCAGCAGCTCCTGGCTGGAAAGCACCGGTTTCAGCCCCTGGTCGGTGCGTACACTGGCAATGGTGCCGCCGGTGGTGATAAAAAGCAAACGCTGCTTGGACATAGGATGCATGGCCCTCCTGTTGGTGGATTTTTTAAGAAAAAGAAACCCAAAAAGTGTTTTGTATCGTTGGAAAATCGTCCTCAGCCCGTTTTATAAGGGATGCGTTCAGGGACGGACCCTCTCAGTCGCCTGCGGCGACAGCTCTCCCGAAGGGGAGAGCCCTTGGCAGAACCAGCAAGTTTCGTCCACACCGGTCAACGGCAGAAGAAGTCAACCGATAAACCCAAAAACTTTACGCCTCTGCCAAAGCCTCCACCTGAGTGGAAAGACTTCCCCCGGCCGGGGGAAGTCTTTCGAAGGGGGGAGCCCTTGGCAGAACCGGCAGGTCTTATCCTCATTCGTTAACAACAGAAGAAGTTGACCTGTAAACCATAAACTTTACGCCCTTGCCAAAGCCTCCACCTTCGGGGGAGGTGGCACGGCGAAGCCGTGACGGAGAGGGTGTCTCCCAATCGGAGCTATCCGCTGGCTCAGCGGAACGTCCCGCTTATAGCGTGATTTTTAGAAGATGCAAAAAGCAAGAACGCAGGACTTCCTGTTTTTATAAATACTGTACCGGAGCAGGTTCCTTATTCCTCAGTATAGCATAGTCGGCCCTGCAAGAAAAGCGAAAGATTTTGGCCGAAGGGTCACAGCGAAAAACGCTCCGGACCGTTATTACTTTGGGGTGGCTGATATCTGCTGTTTTGGGCTTTGCAGAAAACCTGAAAAAATAAAGGTCACGCATTTTTTGCAACTCAGTTACGGAAAAACGCCTGGAATGGTGTATAATAGAACGGTAAGACCGATACTCTGCCCACAGGATGGGCTGCTGATAGAGCGGCATCTGCGCCGCAGGAGGTTCCTATGTCCAAGGTCGTTATTGTTGGTTCTGGCCCGGCAGGTGTGTCGGCCGCTCTGTATACTGCCCGTGCAGGGGTGGAGACCACCGTCCTCACCAAAGGCCCCGGTACGCTGGAGCGGGCGGAGCGGATCGAGAACTACTATGGCTTTGCTGAGCCGGTCACCGGGGCAGAGCTGGCCCGCCGGGGCATCGAGGGCGCCAAAGCCGTGGGTGTGCAGTTTGTTCAGGCCGAGGCGGTGGGCATCACCTATACCGACCGCCTGACCGTGGAGACGCTGGACGGTCAGTGGCCCGCAGATGCGGTGATCCTGGCCACCGGCGCTTCCCGGGCTGTGCCCCGCATTCCTGGTCTGACTGCGCTGGAGGGCAAGGGGGTCAGCTACTGTGCCACCTGCGATGCCTTTTTCTACCGGGGCAAGCAGGTCACGGTGCTGGGCAGCGGAGAGTATGCCCTGCATGAGGCGCAGACCCTGCTGCCGGTGGCGGCACAGGTCACGGTGCTGACCAATGGCGAGGCCCCGGCGGCGGATTTCCCGCCGCAGATCACGGTGCGCACCGAGAAGATCGCCCGCCTGGAGGGGGAGCAGCGGCTCTCCGGCATCCAGCTGGACAGCGGCGAGATCCTCCCCGCCGACGGCCTGTTTGTGGCGCTGGGCGTGGCAGGCAGCACCGCCCTGGCCCGGAAGATCGGTGCCGCGGTGGAGGGCAACCGCATCCTGACCGATGAGCGGATGATGACCACGGTGCCTGGCTTGTTTGCTGCCGGTGACTGCACCGGCGGTCTGCTGCAGGTGGCCAAGGCCGTCTATGAGGGGGCGCTGGCGGGTACGGAAGCCGCAAAAGCGCTGAGAAAGGGTGAGTTCTGATGCTGGATACAAAACAGCCCTGCCGTGCCCGGCCCGGGTGCCTGGCCTGCGGTTTCCCGTTCTGGTCCAAGCTCACGGCAGACCAGCAGGACGCTCTGTGCCGCGCGACCCGGCCGGTGCAGTACCCCAAGGGGGCACGGGTCCATAGCCCGCTGGAAAGCTGCGTGGGTATCCTGCTGCTGCGCTCCGGTCAGCTGCGGGCCTATATCCTGTCGGAGGACGGACGGGACATTACCCTCTACCGGCTTTTTGCCGGGGAGGTGTGTATCATGTCCGCTTCCTGCGTGTTGGACTCGGTCAACTTTGACCTGTATATCGATGCGGAGGAGGACACCGAGGCGTACTGCATCGGGGCGGGCGCCTTCCGCAGTCTGATGCAGCAGAATGTGGAGGTGCGCTGCTACGCCTACCAGATGACGGCGGAGCGCTTCTCGGATACCATGTGGACCATGCAGCAGATCCTGTTTATGAGCGCAGACCGCCGCCTGGCGATCCTTTTGACCGATGAGCTGGCAAAGACCGGCGGCGACCAACTGCGGATGACCCATGACCAGATCGCCCGCTATATGGGCAGCGCCCGGGAGGTGGTCAGCCGCCTTTTGAAGTATTTTGCCCAGGAGGGCATCGTTTCCCTCTCCCGGGGCGGGCTGACCGTGTTGGATAAGCCCCGGCTCAAGCGCATCGCGCAGGGGGAGAAATAAGCCTTTGCAAACTGTTTTTTCCACAAGCGAACTACTTTTGGTGGAAAAAGCAGCAGGTTTTCTGCAAAAAGACCGGAGGCCCTTTCCCGCAAGAAAACAAAAAGCGCCGTGTGAGAACACACGGCGCTTTTTGTTTTCTTAGCCCTGGCAGCCCTGCTCCTCCCAGTCGCCAAAGTCCTTGGGGTCGGCGATCTTGGAAGTGTCGAAGTTGCCGTTCTCATCGGTGGGGGCCACAGCGGGGCCTGCTTCCACCGGGTTTACGATGGGGGCATCGGCGCAGGCAGGGCCGTCGGCCTCCGTGGAGGGGATGGTCACAGGCTGTGCCTCCGGCTCAGCGGGGGCCTGCTCCGGTGCTGCCTCTGCGGGGGCAGCTTCGCCCTCGGCATAGGCGGCGGCGGTCTTTTCTGCCTCGCTGGGGTCGGTCTCGGCCTCATCGGGGAACTCCACTGTCTCGACCTGCAGGGGGTCCTTCTTGCGGGTCAGCAGTTTGTCCAGCGCCAGGATGGCAGCGCCGGTGGCGGCCACAGCCGCAGCAGCGCCCAGAACACGGAATAGGACTTTCATCTTAAATACCTCCTTGAAGAACGGTCAGAGAGGGGGACTCTCCACAGCAGCGGCAGCCGTGTGGCAGCCGCAGGGAAACAAATTACGAGAAGGTCACCACGTCGTCCGCAGGCTTTGTGCCCGGCTCCACGGACAGTGCGGTCAGCACCGGGCCTTTGCCCCGGTAGATGTTGTGGAACTTGTAGCCCACCTTGGCGGTCAGGGTGATCCAGGAACGCTGTTCCAGGGCCTTGTAGCCGTCGTAAACACAGGGGAAGCCCACAAACTGGATGTCCTGCACGCAGCAGGTCATGGCAAACCGGCCGGGGACAAAACTGTTTTTGCCGGCCCGGTTGGTCTGGCATACCTGCGCCAGGAAACGCACCGTCTTGCCGGCGTATTTCTCCGGCTCGTCCTGGCAGTCCATATACCAGATGCCAAAATCTTCGTCCTGGATCTCGATGATGGGGGCGTTCAGGTCAAAGGGCAGCGGGTCGGGGATGTCGTCGTAAGCTACGCTGCCGTCCGCAAACTCATAGGCGATATCGCACTTGCGAGAGGCCTGGCGCACCAGTTTGTGCAGCTCCTGCCGGGCGGCGTCGTTGTTCACGGCCTCGGCACGGTTGAACACCACCAGCTCGCTGCGGGCCAGCTTGTCCAGCATCAGCCCGCGCATGGCGTTATCCCGGGAGTAGGTCAGGGCGGTGGTGCCGTCGGCAGTGGCGATGCACTGGTATACGATCCAGTTCTGGGGCAGGCCCTCGGCCAGCTGCTGCATGGTCCACATACCGTTGTACTCGATCACCACCCGTCCGGCGTCCGCCTGCTTTTCCAGGCGGGTCAGGTTCTGGGGGTTCAGCTCCGAAACATCCTCCAGCACCGACACCGTCACGCCGGGGAAGGCGAATTTCTCCGGGGCGTATTCTTCCTCGCCCTCTTCGCACACCAGCAGCAGGGTCTTGTCACCGGAGTCGAAGTTGGGGTCCTCAAAGGTCTCCTGGATGAACTTGGTCTTGCCGCTCTCCAAAAAACCGACAAACAGATAAACAGGGATCTCTCTTGCCATAGCAGGTGCTCCTTCCCTCAGCAGCCGAACAGTGCAGCAATGGCGGCTTCGTCCAGCTTGGAGCCGATGACCACCAGCTTGCCGCCGATGTCTGCATTGTGGGCGCGCACCTCATGCTCGCCGGGCACATAATCGAACTCCAGCCAGCCGTCGGCGCCGCCGTCCACGATGCCCTTGGAACGCAGGATCATGCCATACTTGCCGCTGTCCAGCTCCTCCAGGGCGTGCTCGATCTCGGCCTTGCTGAAGCGGCGGGCCGTCTCGACGCCCCAGCTGGTAAACACCTCATCGGCGTGGTGGTCATGATGATGACCGCAGCAGCACTCACCGTCGTGGTCGTGGTGATGCTCATGCTCGTGGTCATGGCCGCAGCAGCACTCACCGTCGTGGTCGTGGTGGTGCTCATGCTCGTGGTCATGGCCGCAGCAGCATTCACCGTCGTGGTCGTGGTGGTGCTCATGCTCGTGGTCATGACCGCAGCAGCACTCGCCGTCATGGTCGTGATGATGGTGCTCGTGCTCATGCTCGTGCTCAGCGTTAGCCTGGGCAGCCATCGCTACCAGCTCCGCCTTGAAATCGGACTGGGTGGACATAGCCTTCAGGATCTGCTCGCCGGTCAGGTTGTTCCAATCGGTGGTCACGATGGTGGCGGTGGGGTTCTTCTGGCGCAGCAGGGCTACGGCAGCTGCCACCTTGTCCTCCGGGGCGGTCTGGGTGCGGCTGAGCAGGATGCAGCTGGCGTGGCTGACCTGGTCGTCGTAGAACTCGCCAAAGTTCTTCATATACAGCTTGACCTTGTTCACGTCTGCTACGGTAACAAAGCTGTTCAGCTCCACATCCAGGTGCTCGGACACACCTTCCACAGCACGGGTCACGTCGGACAGCTTGCCCACGCCGGACGGCTCGATCAGGATGCGGTCCGGGTGGTACTGCTCCACCACCTGCTGCAAAGCGGTGCGGAAATCGCCCACCAGAGAGCAGCAGATGCAGCCGGCGTTCAGCTCATTGATGCGGATGCCGGACTGCTGCAAAAAGCCGCCGTCAATGCCGATCTCGCCAAATTCGTTCTCGATCAGCACGATCTGCTGTCCGGCAAAGGACTCCTGGATCAGCTTTTTGATAAGAGTGGTCTTACCGGCGCCCAAAAAGCCGGAGAAAATATCGATCTTGGTCATGTTTATGCTTCCTTCTTTCTCTTGAACGTACCGCGTACGTCCTCCTCAGGCAAAAACGATCATCGGGGGCCGCAATTTGTCTCCCCCGTGAAACTTCGATACCTCTATTATAGCAAGGCTGTCAATGCCAAAAGGGCTTTTTTCAAGAAATAATTGTAACATTTCTGAGAGAACAGGCAAAAAGACCAGCCTGCCGGTGTGACAAGGGGAACTGCCTGCCATCGGGGGAAAGGGGGCGGGGAACAAAACGGGGCCATGCGTATCGCAAGGCCCCGTTCAACGGTTTACAGATCGTATTTTCAAAAAGTGCTCAGCCGGCCTGCTGCGCAAGCCACTGGCCCATGTTCCGGGTCAGCTCCGGGGTCTCGGCGGTGAACCAGTATACACGCCCATCGGCCTCCACCCGCAGGAACAGTGGGTCGGTGGGGTCCAGACAGAATTTGGCCGCACCTTGTCCCGATACCGAGAAATCCCCCTCCAGATAGGTATCCATGCCGGTGCCCACTACCCGGTAGCTGGGGGGCAGCGTATCCAGAAGCTGGGTGTCGGTGATGCTCTCCAGCGGGATCTCGTACTTGACGCCGTTCCCGTGCAGGGAGGTGAGGGTCTGGCCCCGGATCTCCAGCCGGGTGGGCAGGGTCTCCACAATGCCCATCCAAGGCCCGACGAACAGACACCCCACCAGCAGCACGCCGCTGACCAGCAGGAGGATCTGTCCGCCCCGGGTGGCCAGGTTCATGCTGGTGCCCACGCCCAGGCGCTTTGCCACCATCATCCGGGGGTCAGCGGGGTTATAGTAGAACATCCCCAGCAGCCAGGCGTCGTCCTCGTCCGCAATGACCTCGGCCCCGGCGGTCAGCTTCTCCTGGATGCGCCGCACCGACAGCTCCATCCAGAGGCATCCCCCCAGCAGCACCACTGTCAGCAGCAGGCACCCGCCCACGGCAGCCGCCGAGGTGGGGAACATCCCAATGCAGAAGTTCATCCCCGCCAGGCCCCAGAGGTTCAGCCGCCAGAACCGGTCCCAGTACAGCCGCCGCACCCGTACCAGGGTCTGGTTCCGGGCGCTGTCGTTGGTCACCATGTCGGCCCGGCGGCGGAACATCCACCGCCCGCAGACCCACAGCAGCACCACCGTGGCGGCATCCAGCAGGCAGACCAGCCGCAGGGCGGTGAGCTGTCCGGGCCAGAATACCGGCACCAGGCTTACCGCAAGGGGCAGCACCAGGCTCCACAGGCCAATGGGCTTGGGCAGAGCCGTCTCGGAAGCGGCGGTGTCGGTCACCCGGGTGGGGCAGACCGGGCCGCCCCCCAGGCGGCGCTTTACCTGCCGCAGGGCCAGGTACGCCCGCAGATAGGGCAGGTAGGGCAGCAGCATGGCGGCGTAGAGCCACACCATCCAGATGGTCAGCTTTACCCAGGTAGCGTGGACCGCAAACATGGGCAGGCAGCCCGCTGCCCCCGCCAGACACCAGAGCCGCAGCTCCTTTTGGAAGCGGGCCAGGATCTGCTGCACCTCGGGCAGCTCCATGGCGTCGGCAGGCAGGGTGACCCCCAGCAGCAGACCTTTCTGGCGGCGGGTCTGGCTGCGCAGCGTGAGGTAACAGAACAGCAGGGTAAACCAGACGCACCCGGCCATAATGAGATCAAAAATCATCCTTATCCCTCCGTTTCACTATAGGCTTTGCGGCAGGCATCCAAAAACGCTTCCTGGCTCAGTCCGGCGCACCGGGCTTCTCCGGCCAGCAGCCGCAGCTGGGCAGCCTGCTCTGGGGTCAGCCCCTTGTCCGGCGGGGCGCATACCACGGCGCCGCTGCGCCGGTCGGTGACAAGATACCCCTCGGATTTGAGCAGCTGGTACGCTTTGCTCACGGTCATTACGTTGACGCCCGCATCCTCCGCCAGGGCGCGGGTGGTGGGCAGCCGCTCCCCCGGGGTCAGCTGCCCCTGAGCGATGGCAAGCACCACCTGATCCCGCAGCTGGCGGTAGATAGGGGATGTGCTCTGAAAATCAAGCTGGAAGATCATCCGGTATCCCTCCTTTGTATTATTTAGTATAATGCAAATAGTACATTGTGTCAAGAGCAGCGGCCCCCTTTTTCAAAGAAAAAGGGCAGGGGTTTGCAATCCGCTGCCGGGGATGCTACAATAGGAAAGTAAGTCTGCAAACCGCCGGGCCGCAACGCGGCCAAACGGCATGGAAATAGAAAAGAGGGCTTTTGTTATGAGCATGAATACCGTTCCGGAGCGCCTGGCTGCCCTGCGTGCTGCGATGCAGGCCAACGGCTGTGCCGCCTATCTGATCCCTACTGGCGACCCCCATGCCAGCGAGTACCTGCCCGACCACTATAATTCCCGGGCCTATTTCTCCGGCTTTACCGGGGAGAATTCCACCCTGGTGGTCACCCGCACCGCCAGCGCCCTGTGGGCAGACGGCCGCTTCTTCGTCCAGGCAGAAAAAGAGCTGGCCGGCACCGAGATCCAGCTGCAGAAGATGGGCGAGCCCGGCGTGCCCACTGTGGAGCAGTATTGCGCCGATGCACTGGCCGAGGGCGAGTGCCTGGGCCTGTGCGGCCTGACCGCCGCCTGTGAGCTGGTGCGCAGCCTGCAAAAGGCGCTGGCTGCAAAGCACGGCTCTGTCAAGACGCTGGACCTGGAGGATGAGCTGTGGACAGAGGGCCGTCCGGCCCTGCCCGCTACCCCGGCCTGGCTGCTCAGCGCAGAGTATGCCGGCGAGACCCCGGCGGACAAGCTGGCCCGGCTGCGCAAGGCCCTGGCAGACCAGGGCTGCACGGCCCAGCTGGTGGGCAAGCTGGATAACCTGGCCTGGCTGCTGAACCTGCGGGCAATGGATATCGAGTGCACCCCCTATGCCATGGCCTACTGCTACGTCACCCCGGATCGGGCTGTGCTGTTCATGGACGCTTCCCGTCTGGCGCCGGAGGCTGCCCAGGAGCTGGCGGAGAATGGCGTGACGCTGGCAGGCTACGACCAGGTGCTTGCTGCACTGGCAGCCGAGACCGAGCCGCAGACTGTGCTGGCAGACCCCGCATCGGTGAACTATGCCGTTTATGAGGCCCTGAGCCAGAACCCGGCGCTGACCGTGAAGGATGCCGCAGACCCGCTGCTGCCCATGAAGGGCGTCAAGAACCCCACCGAGCTGGCCCACCTGCGTCAGGCTCATATCCGGGACGGCGTGGCCATGGTGCGGTTCCAGATGGAGCTGGAGCAGCGTCTGGCAGACGGCGAGCAGCTGTCGGAGCTGACCATTGACGAGATCCTGCACAAGCACCGCAGCGCACAGGATAAGTTCCTGACCGAGAGCTTTGGCACCATTGCGGCTTACGGCCCCAATGCGGCTATGATGCACTACCACGCCACCGAGGAAGACCACGCCAAGCTGGAGCGCCGGGGCTTTTTGCTGGTGGACAGCGGCGCTACCTATATGGACGGCACCACCGACATTACCCGCACCTATCCGCTGGGCGAGCTGACCCAGGACGAGCGGGCTTTCTACACCTGGACGCTGCAGTGCCATATCGATATCGCCAAGGCGGTGTGGCTGGACTACTGCGACGGCCATATGCTGGACACCCTGGCCCGTGAGCCGCTGTGGCAGCATCTGATCAACTACCGCTGCGGCACCGGCCACAGCGTCAGCTTTGTGGGCAACGTCCACGAAGGCCCCCACGCCCTGAACGGCCGCAACACCACCGTGTTCCGCCCCGGCATGATCGTGACCGATGAGCCGGGCGTTTACGAGGGCGGCGTTGTGGGCATCCGCATCGAAAACGAGCTGGAGTGCGTCCACAAGGCCACCAACCAGTACGGCACCTTCCTGGCGTTTGAGCCGGTGACCTTTGTGCCCATCGACACCTCTCCCATCCTGCCCGGCGTGCTGAATGCGGATCAGCTGGCCTGGCTGAACGAGTATCATCGTCAGGTGTATGCAACGCTGGCTCCTCACCTGACCGAGGCCGAGCGCAACTGGCTGGCAGGCAAGTGCGCCGCCATCGGCTGCTAAGGATCCTGTCATGCCGCACGGGGCCTCTGCCTTTTGGGCACAGGCCCCGTGTTTTGTCATGTCTTGCGGAGAGGAGGATACACCCAGGATGGTATTTCATATCGCTGTTTGCAGCCCGGACAGCGGGCTGCGGACGGCTGTGCAGCGGGGCTGCATCGGCTACTTTGCCCGCCGGGCAGACGGCTGCATCGTGGAACAGCTGCCGGGGGCGGACGCTCTGCTGGAGCGGGATGCCGCCGGTGCACGGTACGAGCTGATCTTGATCGAGCTGGAGGGCAGCCCTGTGCCTGCGGGCCTGGCAGCGGCAGAGATGCTGCGCCGCCGGGGCCGCCGGGGGGCGCTGGCGTTTCTGGCCCGGACGCCTGCCCATGCGTATGCGGCCTATCAGCTGGAGGCGATGCAGTATCTGTTGACCCCTGTGCGGGAGCAGGCGCTGTACCGCCTGCTGGATCGGGCGGTGGAGCCGGAGTATGGCCCCACCCTGGCGGTGAATACCGCCGCCGGGCTGCGGCTGCTGCCCTATGGAGAGATCGAGTATCTGGAGTGTACCCATCATGTGGTGCATTTCCACCTGTCCAGCGGGGAGGATGTGCCCTCGCTGTCCCTGCGGGTCCCGTTCTCTCAGGTGGCACAGCCTTTGCTGGAGGATGGCCGCTTTTTGCAGCCCCACCGGTCCTATGTGGTCAACCTGGCCCGGGTAGAGCGGGTCTGCCCCGATGAGGTGCAGATGCGCAGCGGCGCCCGCGTGCCCCTGCCCCGGGGCCGTGCGGCGGAGGTCCGCGCTGCGGTCACCGACTGGGCCAAGTGCCCCGGCCGCTGCGGCAAAGAATAAAAAGCAAAAAACACCCCCGCAGCACTGCTTTCGCAGCGGTCTGCGGGGGTGTTCCCGTCAGGGGGGTCACTCTGCTTCCAGCAGGGCTTTTTTGGCTTCCAGCAGGTTTTGCGGGCTTATGGAAAAACTGCGAAGCCCCATACGATAATACTGTAAGGCGTTGGCAGGGTTGCCCACGGCCAGCCCGCAGATGGTCACCGGGATGTCTGCCTCCCGGGCAGTATCCACCACCATCCGGATCAGCTTTTTCATGGCGGGGCTGGCGGGGCGGTAGTACCGCTCTGCGCTGGCCAGCTCCCGGTCCGCTGCGTGGGTATACTGGGTCAGGTCGTTGGTGCCGATGGTGAAAAAATCGCACCCGTGCTTTGCAAAGTCCTCGGCCGTCAGGCAGGCAGAGGGGATGCTGAGCATCACGCCAAAGGGGGTATCCTCGTTGAACGGCACCCCCCGCTCCCGCAGGCTGCGGCGGCAGTCCTCCACCATCTCCATGGCGGCGTCCCAATCCTCGATATCGGTGACCATGGGCAGCATGACCCGCAGCGGCCCCCGGGCGGCCGCCCGGAGCAGGGCGCAGATCTGGGTCTGGAACTGGTGGGGCTGGCGCAGGCTGCTGCGGATGCCCCGCAGCCCCAGTTTGGAGGACTGCACCCCCCGGTAGGCATCCGCTACGGTGCGGTCGGTGCCAAAGTCAAAGGTGCGCACGGTCACCGGCTTGCCCTGGGCCGCAGCCAGACAGGATATGTAAAAGAAATACTGCTCCTGCTCGTCCAGGATGCGCCCGGGCAGCATCATGTAGCTGCTGCGCAGCAGGCCCACGCCCTGGGCGCCGGACTGCATGGCGGTGTCGATGTCCTCGGGGCCAAAGCAGTTGGCCATCAGCTCAAACGTTTCGCCGCTCTGGGTCAGGTTGGGCTTGGCCCGCAGCTGCCCCAGGCGCAGATCCTCCCGCTGCAGCTCACAGATGCGGATCATGGCCTGCTGGTGCGCAGCGGAGTCCGGGTCCAGCACACACTCGCCCTTGGTGGCATCCAGGATCAGGGTGCGGCCGTCGCAGTCGTCCAGAAAATCCCGTCCTACCTGCACCACGCCGGGGATGTTCATGGCCCGGGCAATGATGGCTGCATGGCTCTGGCCGCTGCCCTCGGATGTGATGATGCCCAGGATCATGCCGGAAGGTACGCTGAACAGGTCGCTGGGCATCAGGATATCCGCAGCCAGGATCACGGGATGGTCCAGCGCCAGCCAGACCCGGGGCCGGTTGCCCAGGATGTTCAGCACACGGCTGGTGGCATCCAGCACATCCACGCTGCGCAGCTGCATATAGGGGTTGTCGGCCATGTTTGCCAGCTGGTCCGCATAGCGGTTGCCCACCCGGCTGATGGCCGCCGCCGCCCCAATGCCCGCAGCGATGTAGGAGCGGACCTCTTTCATAAAACCCTCGTCCTCCAGCAGCATGCTCTGGAACAAAAAGATGGCCTGCTCGGTGGAGGCAGAACGCTCGGCCATGGATTCCAGCTCGGTCTGGGCGGTGTGGATGGCGTTGGTCAGCATCTGCTGCTCCCGGTCGGGATTGAACGGGCCGTTTTCAAAGGTCTCCACATGACGCTCCAGCCGGCTGACCTGGCCCACTACCAGGCCGGGAGAAGCGGAAACACCCTTGTAGATCCTCATGCCTTTGTCACCTCCGTGATCTTGGGCGGTGCAGGGGGCGGCAGGGTCAGCGCCCGGTACACCATTGCCTGCAAAAATGTGCTGGGGGCCACAGCGGCCCGGGCGGCCAGGGCTGCGCTGCCCTGGCCATCCAGCAGCGGGAAGAATACCCGGATGCGCCCATAGTCACACCGATCCAAAAAGGCGGCGGACAAGGTCTTGACGGTGTAATAGCGGGTGGGGTCCACCTCCATATCCTCGGCGGCGGCTTCCAGCGGCGCCAGGGCCTGGTCCCGCAGTTTGCTCAGCCGCAGGGCGGCTCCGGCGGTCCAGGTCACAGGATATTCCGCCAGCACCGCCCGCTGGATGGCGGCAAACCGGGCGGCAAAGCGGCTGGCATCGGCAGCGCTCTGGCCCTCGTCGTCCACGGCGTAGGCGCAGCCCCGGATGCGGCCAAAAGCCCGCAGGGTGTCAAAGTAGCCCAGGGCCATGTTGCGCTGCGCCACCTCGGGGTCAAAGCGCAGGATGTCGCCCAGATCCCAGTGGCTGCGCACCAGGATGGTGGGCAGTCCGGTGCGGTTGGGGCGGGTGATGCCCACCCCTTCCAGGTCCACACAGACCAGCTCCTCGGCGCCCATCCGGGCAGCCAGGGCGGTGGGCATATTATCGCCGTATCCGCCGTCCAGATACTGGATGCCGTCGATGCTGCGGGCCCGCAAAGCGGGGAAGCAGGCGGCCGAAGCCAGCAGATAGTCCTTGAGCTTGCCTTCGGGGATCTCATCCAGGGTCAGCTCCCGGGGCTTGAGGCCCTTTTTTTCCACCGTGACCAGGCCCAGCTGCACCGGGCCGGTCCGCAGGGCCGGCTCGTCCAGCACACGGTCCACGATCTCCTCCAGCGGTGTCACGTCCATGCCGCCGTCCCGCACTACCTCGTGCAGGAACTGGTGCAGCTCAGACAGGCCCGCTTCCTCGCCGGGCAGCTCCATTACATCCTGGCTACGGATGGACAGCCACATATCCCGGGCGGTCTCGTATAGGTCCAGCGCAAACATTGCGCCGTTCAGGCTGCCTACGCTGGTGCCGGTAATGATCTGGGGGCGCCAGTCCAGCTCCATCAGCGCACGCCATACGCCCACCTGATAACTGCCTTTAGCGCCGCCGCCGGCCAGTACAAGGCCCCTGCGGGCCGGTAGGTTCTGGGTCATGGAAGGGTCCTCCTTACGGTCGTTCTGCGGGGGGGCGGGGAAACGGGCGCCAGCCCCTGCCGGGGCGGGGCGGTCCGGTGTATCTCTTGACCTTTTGCGGGATTTATGGTTTTATTGCTGATAGCAACGGTTAGTATCCCCCCGGGGAGAAAAGTATAAACACAGTATAGCACAATCTGTGGGCAGATGCCCCTGTTTTTGGCAAAAAATTCACCGGATCAGAAAGGGTTTTTCTTATGCGATGCAAGCAATGGATCTTTGATATGGACGGCACGCTGACCGACAGCATGACCACCGTCTGGCGGCAGGCCCCCATCGCCATGCTGGAGCACTTTGGCTGCCAGGCCCGCCCCGGCCTGCGGGAAACGCTGCTGAGCATGACCATCCCCCAGGCGGCGGAATACCTGCACCAGGAGTACGGCCTGCCTATGGACGAAGCGGGCTACACCCGCCTGCTGCGCCAGGAGGTCAACCACCTGTACCAGACCGTGGAGCTGAAGCCCGGCGTGCGGGAGATGCTGGCCCGCCTGGCACAGCAGGGCGCGCGGATGTGCATCTGCTCCAACACCTGGGAGGCACAGTGCCGGGAGGTGCTGTCCCGGCTGGGGGTGGAGTCGTATTTTGAGTTCTTCATCACCGCCCAGGGCGAGCAGTCCAAGCGCCGTCCGGAGGTCTTTTTGGAGGCGATGCAGCGGCTGGGCGGCACCGACCCCGCCAGCTGCGCCGTGTGTGAGGATGCCGTCTATGCAGCCCGCACAGCCGCCGGAGCGGGTTTTTATGTGGTGGGCATTGCGGACGAGGACAGCCGTGCCGATGAGCCGGAGCTGCGCAGCCTGAGCCGGCAGTTCCTTCCGGACTGGACAGCGCTGGACTGGGACCAGGTGTGAGGACATCCCCCGCTGCACCCAGGCGGGCAGGATGAATATGTATATATAGGAATCTAGGAGGTTTTGTATATGGAATGGACCGATATCCGGCTGACTGTGGCCAAAGCAGACGCAGAGGCGGCAGAAGCCGCTGCCATGATGATCTCGGACAGCGGTATTTATATTGAGGATTACAGCGACCTGGAACAGCAGGTGGCCGAGATCGCCCATGTGGACTTGATCGAGCAGGAGCTGCTGGACAAGCCCCGGGACCAGGTCATCGTGCACCTGTACCTGGAGCCGGGCGCCTCTCCGGTGGAGACGCTGGCCCAGATCGCCGCCCGGATGGAGGCGGTGGGCATCCCCTACACCGTCGAGACCAGCGGTGTGGAGCAGGAGGACTGGCAGAACGGCTGGCGCAAATACTACCATCCCATGGAGATCGGCAGCCGGCTGGCGGTGGTGCCCTCCTGGCAGCAGTACGACACCGACCGGGTGCAGCTGACCCTGGACCCGGGCCTGGCCTTTGGCACCGGCGGCCATGAGACCACCAGCCTGTGTCTGGAGGCGCTGGATCAGCTGGTGCAGGGGGGCGAGCGGGTGCTGGATATCGGCACCGGCAGCGGCATCCTGGCCATTGCTGCCCTGAAGCTGGGCGCTGCCAGCGCCGAGGGCGTGGACATCGACCCGGTGGCGGTGCGCACCGCTGGGGAGAATGCCGCCCTGAACGGCGTTGCCGATAAGCTGACCGTCCTGGTGGGCGACCTGTCGGATAAAGCCACCGGTCAGTATGACCTGATCACGGCCAACATCGTGGCCAATGCTATTATCTCCCTGGCACCGGCGCTGCCCAGCCTGATGGCTCCGGATGCAGTATTCATCGCCAGCGGCGTCATCGACAGCCGTCTGGAGGAGGTCTGCGCCGCCCTGACCGCTGCGGGCCTGACCGTGACAGAGGTGCGGGAGAAGCGCGGCTGGGAGTGCATCCTCTGCCGCAAAGCACAGTAAAGGGGGAACTGCCATGCCGCACCGTTATTTTACCACCGAGATCGCTGACGGCCATGCCGTGCTGCGGGGGGCAGATGCCCACCACCTGGCCCGGGTCATGCGGGCAAAAATGGGGGACACCGTGATCCTCTGCGATGGCAGCGCCACCGAGTATACCGGCACCGTTGCCGGTTTTGGAGAGGACCTGGTGGAGCTGACCGTGGAGCAGGGATATCCCAGCGCGGCCGAGCCGCAGGTGGAGCTGACCATCCTGGCGGGGTACCCCAAACAGGATAAGCTGGAGCAGATCATCCGCCATGGCGTGGAGCTGGGCTGCGCCCACTTTGTGCCGTTTTTCAGCCGGTACTGCGTGGCTGCCCCCAAAAAAGAGGAGCAGAAGAACGAGCGCTATAACCGCATCGCACTGGAGGCTGCCAAGCAGTGCGGCCGGGGCGTGCTGCCGGATGTGGCGCTGCCGCTGCCCAACTTTGGGGCGGTGTGCCGCACCTTTGACCAGTATGACCTGGTGTTGTTCTGCTATGAGTGCGGCGGTGTGCCGCTGCGCCAGGTGCTGGCGCAGGCGCCCCGTCCGAAGGGGCGGCGGCTGCGCATCGGCCTTGTGACCGGGGCAGAGGGCGGCTTTGCCCCGGAAGAGGCTGCCGCCGCCGGGCAGGCAGGGGCCAAGACCATCGGCCTTGGGCCCCGCATCCTCCGCTGCGAGACCGCCCCGCTGGCCGCTGCAGCCGCCATCATGGCGCTGCTGGGCGAGCTGGAATAAGGCAGTTCCGGGCCGGAATGGACAGGTTTTGTCGGTTCTGCACCAGCTGTGCAAAACCGACGGCAGCACACTTTCTTTTTTTGTGAAAGTGTGATAAAATCAGGACAGGCATGACCGACGACAGCGTACAGAGGCAGGGCTGACGCCGGAGCGTAACACCGAAGATACGCATAAATAGGAGGCATTTGTTTATGAAGATCATTCGTGCAAAGGACTACCAGGATATGTCCCACAAGGCCGCAAACATCATTGCTGCACAGGTCACCCTGAAGCCGAACTGCGTGCTGGGTCTGGCCACCGGCGGCACCCCCGTGGGCGCATACGCTGACCTGGTAGAGCGTTATAATAAGGGCGATCTGGACTTCTCTGAGGTCACCACCGTCAACCTGGACGAGTACCGCGGCCTGCCCAAGGAGCATCCGGAGAGCTACTGGAGCTTCATGCACCGCAACCTGTTTGACCATGTCAATGTTCCTGCCGAATCCATCCATCTGCCGGACGGCACCAACCCCGATGCAGAGGATGCCTGCAAGCAGTATAATGAGGTCATCCACTCTGTGGGCGGCATCGACCTGCAGCTGCTGGGCCTGGGCCCCAACGGCCACATCGGCTTCAACGAGCCGGGCGACGCCTTTGAGCTGGAGACCCACTGCGTGGACCTGACCGCTGCCACCATCGAGGCCAACAAGCGCTTCTTTGACGGCAACGAGGACCTGGTGCCCAAGCAGGCATACACCATGGGCATCAAGACCATCATGCAGGCCCGCAAGGTGCTGGTGGTGGTCAACGGCAAGGCTAAGGCAGAGGCTGTCAAGGCCATGATCACCGGCCCTGTTACCCCCGCATGCCCCGGCTCTATCCTGCAGCTGCACCCGGATTGCACTGTGGTGGCCGACGAAGAAGCACTCAGCCTGCTGCTGTAAAAGCAGGCAGAAAGGATGACCCCTGAAAATGCCCCCCTATGAGCTGACCTGGCGGCAGCTGACCGCCGAGGAACTGACCCATGTCTACTTGAACGAGATGCGCCGGGACTTCCCCGCCGGAGAACTGAAACCCCTGAGCACCATCCTGAATGGCGAAGCCGCAGGCTTTGGCCACACCTGGGGCGTGTTCCATGGGGAAAAGCTGGCGGCCTACCTGGTCATGGTCTGTCCCCCGGGCAGCGCCGTCAGTCAGCTGGACTACTTTGCCGTTGTGCCGGACTACCGGGCCGCAGGGCTGGGCGCACAGCTGCTGGAGCAGCTGCGTGTGCAGGAAAAAGGCGTCCGCGCCATCATGATCGAGTCCGAATGTCCGGAAAAGGCAGAGGATGAGGCCATGGCCCGCCGCCGGCTGGGTTTTTACGCCCGGAGCGGGGCGGTGGATACCGGATGGGTCGAGAAGCTGTTCGACTCCTGGTTCCGCATCCTGGTGCTGGACTGCGGCGAGGCTGCCATGGAGGTAGGGGAGGCCATCCACGCTCTGGGCGGATGTTACCGCGCTACGATGGGCAAGGACCAGTGGAAGCGCTTCATCCGCTTTTATGCCCCCAACGGGGTGGATGCTACGGAGGATTGACCCCTCCGTTTTGTGGCTGCGGAAAAGCGAGGTGTCCAGCATGAAAAGCGAAATGGACCGGCGCAGTTTTTTGAAGCGCAGCGCCGCTGCAGCGGTCTTGGTGCCGACAGCGGCTCTGCTTACGGGCTGCGAGTTTGAGCTGAAGGACTTTTTGGACCACCTGCTGGGGCAGGGCGGCGGCACAGGGCTGGACACCAAAGCCCACCTGGGCAGCTGCACCGTACAGCTGATGGAAGTCACGCTGACAGACAGGGAGGCGGCGGCCCGGTTCCGGGTCCAGGGTCTCCCGGCAGAGCTGCGTCCGGCTGCGGCTTGCTCCGCCAAAGCGGATCATACCCGGCTGATGCTGCTCTCAGCCAGCAAACAGAGCCTGGCCCCCAGCACCGCCGCACAGGAGGTGACGGTGCGGTTTTCCCTCACCGATGGCCAGGCAGAAAAACTCTGGCAGAAGGGCACGCTCCACTTTACCCTGACAGCCTTCGGCTATCGGGTGGAGTATCTGGTGGACTGCCCCGCGCTTGCCATTCTGCCGCCCAGTGTCAGCGGGCCGTCTCAATAACCGTTTTTCTGTAATTATGTACAATACCCCCGGTGCTGTTTTGGGTATTCCGCCCGCAGTGCCGGGGGCTTTTTTGTCTTTTTTCGGGGGAGAAAGGCGATTTTCCCGGGAAATGTAAAATCCCGGCGATGGAGCTGCCCCGGGCTTTACGGTTTCTTTTCATTGGCAGGCAAAGCACAGCCAAAGCTTTACCTGGATTTTTCTCGCCCATGGTCGCAGCAGGGCGGGGGCTGCGGTACAATGGAGACGTCCCAAGGAAATGTGGGACACAACGAACTGCGCAAAAGTCGAAAAAACAAAAAGCGCCGGTCAAACGCACCGGCGTCTTGGCAGAACGGCCGGACGATGCAGGTCCTGCGCCGTATTTTGGAGGAAAATTCGTCATGAAAAAGATCACTCGCCGTTCCTTTATTGCTGTTTGCAGCGTGGCTGCTGCTGCCATTGCCCTGACCGCCTGCGGCGGCTCCGCATCTTCCGCTTCTGCTTCCACCCCCGCTTCTTCGGCAGCAGCAAGCTCCAGCGTTTCCTCTGCGGCAGCGCTGTCCGGCAACGTGGCTACCGGCGGTTCCACCTCGATGAAGAACGTGGTCGCCGCTCTGAGCGAGGGATTTGCTGAGGTAGAGCCGGATGTGACCGTCAGCTATGACCCCACCGGTTCCGGCGCAGGCATTACCGGCGCTACCGATAAGACCCTGGACATCGGCCTGTCCTCCCGCGCTCTGAAGACCGAGGAGGAGGAGAACGTTGAGGGCACCATCGTGGCTCTGGACGGCATCGCTCTGATCGTCAACAAGGACAACCCGGTGGCGGACCTGAGCGTGGAGCAGCTGTCCAAGATGTTCACCGGCGAGATCACCAACTGGTCTGAGGTGGGCGGCACCGACGGCGAGATCGTCCTCATCGGCCGCGAGGCTGGCTCCGGCACCCGTGATGGCTTTGAGAGCATCGTGGATGTGAAGGACAGCTGCAAGTACGCCCAGGAGCTGACCGCTACCGGCGCTGTCATCAGCGCTGTGGAGTCCAACCCCCTGGCCATCGGCTACGCTTCTCTGTCTGCTGTGGGCGACAGCGTGAACATGGTCACCGTCGAGGGTGTGGGCTGCAGCGAGGCCACCGTTCAGGACGGTACTTATAAGATCCAGCGTCCCTTTGTGTTCGTCACCAACAAGGCTGCTGAGCTCAGCGCACAGGCACAGGCTTTCCTGGACTTTGCCGTCAGCCCTGACGCTGCAGACCTGATCCGTGCTGCAGGTGCTGTGCCGGTGAGCAAGTAAGATGGGGAGTAAACGTTCTCTGCCCCGCACCGCTGCCGAATGGCTGGAAGCCGTCATGAACTTCATCTTCTTTGCCTGCGGGATGCTGGCAGTGGGCAGCGTGGTGCTGATCACAGTCTATCTGATCGCAGCAGGTGTGCCGGCCATTGGTCAGATCGGCCTGGGCGACTTCCTGTTTGGGCAGGAGTGGGCTTCCACCGCAGCGGAACCGAAATACGGCATCCTGCCTTTCATCCTGTCCAGCATCTGGGGCACTTTGGGTGCCACCCTGCTGGGCGTGCCGGTGGGTCTGCTGACCGCTGTGTTCCTCTCCAAAGCAGCAGGCCCCCGTGTGCGGGGCGTGGTGGTCACCGCCATTGAGCTGCTGTCCGGCATCCCCAGCGTGGTGTTTGGCCTGCTGGGTATGCAGATCCTGGTGCCGGCTGTGGCCAAGACCTTTGGCCGGGCCTCCGGCGCCTGCCTGCTGAGCGCCATCCTGGTGCTGGCAGTTATGATCCTGCCCAGCATCGTGTCCGTGTCGGTCACTGCGCTGAACGCCGTCCCCCCGGAGTACGAGCAGGGCAGCCTGGCGCTGGGCGCTACCGAGCAGGAGACCTGGTTCAAGATCAGTGTCCCGGCCGCCAAAAGCGGCATTGCCGCCGGCATCGTGCTGGGCATCGGCCGCGCCATTGGCGAAGCCATGGCCGTTATGATGGTGGCCGGCAACAGCCCCAATATGCCCGGCAGCTTGTTCCGGAGCGTCACCTTCCTGACCACGGCCATCGCCAAGGAGATGAGCTACGCCAGCGGCCTGCAGAAACAGGCGCTGTTCAGCATTGCACTGGTGCTGTTTGTCTTTATCATGATCATCAACCTGGTGCTGAATGCGATGCTGAAGGGAGGCTCCCGCCGTGAAAAGTGATCTGACCCCGGCCCGCCGGATGCAGAACCGGCTGATGCAGGCTGCGGTATGGGTGGCGGCGGTGCTGGTCATCCTGCTGGTGGCAGGTGTCATCGGCATCGTGCTGTGGCGGGGCGTGCCCAAGCTCAGCTGGGAGTTTTTGTCCGGCACCGCCAGCGTGCTGAAAGGCACCAACGGCATCCTGCCGGCCATCCTGAACACCCTGTATGTGATCCTGCTCACACTGCTGATCGTGCTGCCTTTGGGCGTGGGTGCAGCGGTCTATTTGACCGAGTACGCCACCAACCGGCGGCTGATCGCCCTGATCGAGTTTACCAACGAGACCCTGGCGGGCATCCCCAGCATCCTGTATGGCTTGGTGGGTATGCTGGTGTTCAGCCAGGCATTGGGCCTGCGCACCAGTCTGCTGTCCGGCAGCCTGACGCTGGTCATCATGACCCTGCCCACCATCATCCGTACTACCCAGGAGTCGCTCAAGACCGTGCCGCAGGGCTATCGGGAGGGTGCGCTGGGTCTGGGTGCAGGCAAGTGGCATATCATCCGCACCATCGTGCTGCCTTGCAGCATCGACGGCGTCGTTACCGGCTGCATCCTGGCCGTGGGCCGCATCGTGGGCGAGAGCGCTGCGCTGCTGTTCACCGCTGGCGCTGCGGAGGTCATCGCCAAGAGCATTGCTGCTGCGTATACCTCCAATGGCGCTACCCTGTCGGTGCTGTTGTACCTGCGGGCCTTTGAGGATGGCGACTTTGCCTCGGCATGGGGCATTGCAGCGGTGCTGCTGGTGCTGGTGCTGGTCATCAATCTGGCCGCCCGTCTGGCCAAGACCAGCCTGAAGAAAAAGCAATGAGGTGTACTGATAGAATGGAAACGCAAAACCTCCCGGTGATCTCCGCCCAGGAGCTGGATCTGTGGTACGGCGACTTTCAGGCGCTGAAAAAGATCTCCCTGGATGTGCCCCAGCGCAGCATCACGGCCTTGATCGGCCCTTCTGGCTGCGGCAAATCCACCTTTCTCAAGACCCTGAACCGGATGAACGACCTGGTGCCTGGGGTACGCATCGAGGGCAAGGTCCTGCTGCAAGGGCAGGATATCTTTGCCCGGGACATGGAGCTTACCGCCCTGCGCCGCCGGGTGGGCATGGTGTTCCAGAAAGCTAACCCCTTCCCCATGAGCATCTATGACAACATCACCTACGGCCCCAAGCTCCACGGGGTGCGGGGCAAAGCAGCCCTGGATGAGATCGTGGAGACCTCTCTGCGGGGAGCGGCCCTGTGGGATGAGGTCAAGGACCGCTTGAAAAAAAGCGCCCTGGGCCTGTCCGGCGGTCAGCAGCAGCGTCTGTGCATCGCCCGGGCACTGGCAGTGCAGCCGGAAGTGCTGCTGATGGATGAGCCCACCAGCGCACTGGACCCCGGCTCCACCATGAAGATCGAAGAGCTGATGAGCCAGCTGAAAGAAAAGTATACCGTAGTCATCGTGACCCATAATATGCAGCAGGCTGCCCGCATCAGCGACCGCACCGCCTTTTTCCTGCTGGGTGAAATGGTGGAGCAGGGCCCCACGGCCAAGATCTTCAGCACCCCGGAGGACAAGCGTACCGAGGACTACATCTCCGGCCGCTTCGGCTGACCGGCATTTTACAGGAAAGGGGCTTTGCAGATTATGAGCAGCCGCACCCAATACGACGCGGATCTGCGCCAGTTACAGACCCAGATGACCCAGATGGGCACTGCCGCTGCCGATGCGGTGGAGTCCGCTATGGAGGCACTTTGCACCGCAGACCCGGACATGGCCGCCGCCGTGATCAAAGGGGACCAGAAGATCAACCAGATGGAGCAGGACATCCAGCACCGCTGCATGAGCCTTCTGCTGCGTCAGCAGCCGGTGGCCGGTGACCTGCGCCGCATCTCTGCTGCGCTGAAAGCGGTCACCGATCTGGAGCGCATGGCAGACCACGCAGCGGATATCGCCGAGATCTTGCCCCACCTGTTCGGTGTGCGTCAGGCGGGGGACCCGGCGGTGAGCCGTGCGCTGGAAATGGGCCGCAAGGCTCACAAGATGATCCTGGACGCTCTGGCAGCGCTGTCCGCTGAGGACCAGGCCGCCGCGCAGCAGGTCATTGCAGCGGATGACGCAGTGGACGCAGACTTTGACCAGATCAAGCAGATGCTGGCGCAGGAGATCGCAGCCTGCCCGGCCAATGTGGATGCCGCATTGGATCTGCTGATGGTCATCAAGTACCTGGAACGCATCGGGGATCATGCTGTCAACCTGGCCGAGTGGGTCCAGTTTGTCTGTTCTGGACGCTACAAGGACGAAACGATGTTCAGCTGAACCCAATACGCTAAACGGCTGGTGGTACCCCACCAGCCGTTTTTTGCGGGCAAAAAAACAAGAGACGGCACAGTTCAAGGCTGTGCCGTCTCTTTCTGGGGTCCAGCAAGTGTGCGTCAGGCAGTGCGGATGGGCCGGGCGGTGCGCTTGAGGCGATATTCCCGGGGGCTCAGACCGTACCGCTCGTGGAACAGGCGGTAGAAATAACTGGTGTTTTCATAGCCGACATAGGCAATGACCTGCTGGATGCTCCAGTCACTGCGGCGCAGCAGCCGGGCAGCGGTCTCCATGCGGTGCTTTTGCAGCAGCTCCTTGTAGGTGCGGCCGGTCTGGGTGCGCACGCACTCGCTGACATAAGCCAGGGAGACACCGTAGGCCCGGGCTACATTGGAGAGGCTGGCCTCCCGGTAATTGGTGGTGATCTCGTCCAGGGCCGCCTGTACCAGGGCCTCGCGGCTCACCGTCGCGCTGCGCCCGCCCAGCGGGAATAACTGTGTTTGTGCCATAGCGTAAGTACCTCCGTCACTGCCGCCGCCGCAAGCATAAGCCGTCTCCCGGCGGCAGGCAGTGGATTCAGGGCGCAGCGGGGCGGGGGATCGAACCGGCAGTGTTTGTGCCGGAGGGGGGGACGAACGCCGGGCCCCTGCGCCTGTTCTTTTGCGGCGGGAGGGAAGGCGCCCTTTCATGGCCATCCGCCGCCGCAAGGGGACTGTTTTTTTGTCCCCGTCTGCCTATGATACGGCGCAGCGGCGGGAAAAATTGCGTCCTCGCCAGATTTAAGAAAATGTTCATACTCCGGGCTGCACACGCTGGGTGCGGTGCTTTTTTCTGCGATACCCTAGCCTTTTGGAAAATAATGTAGTATAATATTCGCTGTTACAAACTGCTGTTATGCAAATCCACCGCAGGGCAGGCGTGCGGCCCCCCCTGCAGGGAAGAGAAGGTGTTGAAGGATGTTTCGTGGAGCGACCCGTGCGGATCTGGATCGGATCCTGCAAATTTACGATCATGCCCGCAGCCTGATGGCTGAAACGGGCAACCCCACCCAATGGGGCGGCGGTTACCCGCCCCGCGAGCTGCTGGAGGAGGATATCACCTCCAACCGCCTGTTTGTATATGTGGTCAATGGGCAGCTGGAGGCGGTGTTCGCCTTTGTGCTGGGGGCAGACCCCACCTATGCCGCCATTGAGGACGGCGGGTGGCTGAACGATACCCTGCCCTATGGCACGCTGCACCGGCTGGCTTCCGCTGGTACCCGCAAAGGGGTGGCGGATGAGGTGATCGCCTGGTGCGCCGAGCGCTGCGACAGTCTGCGGGCAGATACCCATGCGGACAACAAGATCATGCAGCATATCCTGGAGAAGAATGGGTTTGCCCGCTGCGGCATCATCCATGTGGCGGACGGCACCCCCCGGATCGCCTACCAGAAACTGACCCCTGCCCACCCGCTTTGATGTACAAAAATGCGCCCCCTGCCCAGACCGGGCGGGAGGCGCATTTTTTGTTTTGTTCAGCGGGGCAGTTTGGCGCGGCGCAGCCCGGCCAGGATCAGCGGGATCAGCACCAGCTGCAGCAGGATGCCGGGCAAAGCCGTAAAGATGGCGCCGGACAAGAAAGCCTGCAGGGGAAAAGCAGTCCCCGACAGGCCCGCCATCACAAAGCGGGCGGCACCCCATACCAGCCGCCCGGAGACCATGGCGGCCGCCAGCACAGCGTAGTCGCCGGCGGGGGTGTGGCGCACCCGGGGGTAGAGCAGGCCGGTCACCAGGCCGTAGCATCCCAGCTCCAGACACATGGCCAGAGCCACCGGGTACAGCGGCGGCATCCCAAACAGGGCCGAGCGCAGCAGCGGTGCGGTCACACCCACGGCCAGGCCCCAGGGCCAGCCCAGCAAAAAACCGCACAATAGCACCGGCAGGTGCATGGGGCAGAGCATATTTCCGATCTGGGGCAGCTGCCCGGTCAGGAAGGGCAGCACCAGGGCAAGGGCCAGCATCAGCCCGGCCAGCACCAGCCGGCGGGCGGGGGATAAGGGGGTGTGGTTCATCATAGCACCTTCTTTTTTGGGGGACGCAAGGTCCGTTTTTTTGTCAAAAGTATAACAGTCTCGCCGGGGAGATGTCAATACAGGCGCATTTTCCACAAAAAGCGGGCGGATTCCCCTGCAAATTGCCCAGTGGTGTACATTTTTCCGGAAGATGCTTGACCTTTTTGCACAGAATAGATAATATAAACCTGATACAAAGTGCGCCGCGGCCAGCTGGCCGCGGCGCTGCTCCAGCGCGGGACGCGCCCGCCCCGGAGGACATTCAACTGGTTCATACGGGAGGACCATTATGACAAATGCAGAAAAGCTCACCCTGGCTAAGCACGCCTGCCGCATCCGCATGGGTGTCATCGAAGGGACCCACAGCGCCAAGTGCGGACATCCGGGCGGCAGCCTGGACATTGCAGAGGTGCTGTCCTACCTCTATTTTGCGGATATGAACATCGACCCCGCCGCCCCGGCTAAGCCTGACCGGGATCGTCTGGTGCTGTCCAAGGGCCACGCTGCCCCGGGACTGTACGCTGCTTTGGCAGAGCGGGGCTTCTTCCCCTGGGAAGATCTGCTGACCCTGCGCAAGATCGGCAGCTATCTCCAGGGCCACCCCAACATGAACACCACCCCCGGTGTGGATATGTCCACCGGCAGCCTGGGCCAGGGCGTGTCTGCGGCCTGCGGCATGGCGCTGGGCGCCCAGAAGGCCGGTCTGCCCTCCAAGGTGTACGCCATCCTGGGCGACGGTGAGATCGAGGAAGGCGAGTGCTGGGAGGCATTTATGTTTGCCGCCCACTACGGCCTGTCCAACCTGTGCGTGATGATCGACCGCAACCATCTGCAGATCGACGGCACCACCGAGACCGTGATGAACAGCGCTCCGCTGGAGGATAAGCTCCGTGCGTTCAATTTCCATGTGGAGACCATCAACGGCCACGACTTTGACCAGATCGAGGCTGCGATCCAGGGTTTCCGCGCCCGGACCGATAAGCCCACCTGCATCATTCTGGACACCATCAAGGGCAAGGGCGTGTCCTATATGACCGGTGCGGTGGAGTGGCACGGCAAGGGCCCCAACGACGAGGAATACCGCATCGCCATGGACGAGCTGAACGCCGCCTATGCCGCGCTGGATAAGGAGGACAAGTAAATGGCAGATGTAAAAAAGATCGCGACCCGTGATAGCTACGGCGAGACCCTGAAAGCCCTGGCGGCAGAGGGCCACGACGAGCTGGTGGTGCTGGACGCAGACCTTGCTGCCGCCACCAAGACCGGTATGTTCCGCAAGACCAACCCGGACCGTCACTTTGACTGCGGCATTGCCGAGGCCAATATGGTGGGCGTGGCTGCCGGCCTGTCCACCATGGGCTATGTGCCCTTTGTGTCCAGCTTTGCCATGTTTGCTGCGGGCCGTGCGTTTGAGCAGATCCGCAACAGCATCGCTTACCCTGGCCTGAACGTGAAGATCGGCGCCACCCACGGCGGCATCTCGGTGGGCGAGGACGGCGCTTCGCACCAGTGCTGTGAGGACTTTGCCCTGATGCGCAGCCTGCCCGGCATGACCATCATCTGCCCCGCAGACGATGTGGAGGCCCGTGCCGCTGTCCGTGCCGCCTTTGCTATGCATGGTCCGGTGTACCTGCGCTTCGGCCGCCTGGCTGTGCCTGTGTTCCACGATCCGGACAACTATCATTTTGAGATCGGCAAGGGCGAGCAGCTCACCGAGGGCAATGACATCGCCATCCTGGCCACCGGCCTGATGGTCAACGAGGCCCGCATTGCCGCCGAGCAGCTGGCTGCCGAGGGCATCCACGCCCGGGTCATCAACCTGCACACCATCAAGCCCCTGGACGAGGAGCTGGTGCTGAAGGCTGCTGCGGAGTGCGGCAAGGTCATCACTGCCGAGGAGCACAACGTCATCGGCGGCCTGGGCGAGGCTGTCTGCGCTCTGCTGAGCGAGAAGCTGCCCACCCCCGTGCGCCGCATCGGCGTGCAGGATGAGTTTGGCTGCTCCGGCCCTGCCTGGGACCTGCTGCATGCCTACGGTCTGGATGCTGCCACCATCGTAAAGACCACCCATGAGATGCTGGGCCGCTGAGCAAAGCCCCGCATAAACGCATAGAAAAAAGAGCCGCTGCCCTGCCGGGCAGCGGCTTTTTTGTTCGGGGTGCCATTGTGTGACCCCGTCACGGAAAAACACCTCCGGTTTTGGGTATACTAAGCGCACAAGATGCAAAGCACCCAAATATATGTTTTGGAGGAAATAAAAATGGCTGTTATCACGATCACGAAAGAGAATTTTGATGCGGAGGTCCTGCACAGCGACAAGACTGTGCTGCTGGATTTCTGGGCCAGCTGGTGCGGCCCCTGCCGTATGCTGTCCCCGGTGGTGGACGAGGTGGCCGAGGAGCGCCCCGACGTGAAGGTTGGCAAGGTCAACGTGGACGAGCAGCCGGAGCTGGCGGGTCAGTTCGGGGTCATGAGCATCCCCACCCTGCTGGTGTTCAAGAATGGCAAGCTGGTCAACCAGACCGTGGGTGCCCGCCCCAAGAGCGGCGTGCTGGCACTGCTGGGCTGAGAGACAAAGACCACACAATAAAGCAGGCTCATCCTGGGGCGCACTCGGTCAACGGGTGCGCCCCTTTTGCTGTTGGGTACGCAATCATTTTGCACGCTGGTGCGTATACTGGGGGACAGGGCCTTGGCGGCAGACGCCAGGGCCGGACAAAAGGAGGAACTATGTTATGAAAAACCGGATCATCTGCCTGGCCGCTGCGCTGCTGGCGGCTGCTCTGGCGGGCTGTGCAGGCCCGTCCTCGTCCCAAAGCAGCAACCCGCCGCCTGCATCTTCCGCTGCGCCGTCCTCTGCGGTGTCCTCCCAGCCGACCGCTCCCGGGCGGGAGCTGCATACAGAGCTGGAGATCTGGGTGGAAGGGGAGCCGGAGAAGGTCCCCGCCACCCTGTTCCAGGGGGAGGGGTACTCCCTCTATCTGCCGGATGGGGAGTGGGTGCAGACCAGTTCTATGAGCGGGGAGCATCCGGAGGAGGCCGACCTCTTTGCGGCAGCTGCAAACTCGCAGGTTACCCTGTCGGTCCGGCCGGACCGCAGCGGCCAGGACCTGGAACGGGCCTACGATGCGCTGTGGGCAGAGGGGTATAACCAATCGGACGACAACGACCATTTCTTTGCCCGCACGATGGAAGGCCAGGTGCAGTGCCAGTATGTCATAGCAGGAGAGAGCGGGGTGTGGTATGTAGCTTGGAGCTACCCGGATACCTCGGAGTATCTGGAGGGGTGGGGCAGCCGTATCCCCCAGCTGATGCCCGGATTTTTGCTGGAGGAGGATGCAGGCAGCAGCGGTTTGTGAAAGTATCCGAAAAAATGCCCCCCAAAAACCAGAAACACAGCGAAATTTGCGATTCACAAAAAAGGAAAAATGTAATAAAATGGGGGCAGCTTATCCGGGCGCATCCAGGACGCCCGTGCAGGAAAGGAGCTGCCTTATGAACGATGCTGAACGACTGACCGCTTACCGGAAAATGCAGGATTTTGTGGACCGCCGCCTGGCGGATACGACCGCTCGGATGGACCGCTTGCGGGCAGAAGGTAAGGAAAAGACCGCCACATACCGTCAGCTGCTGGGGGATAAGCTCCAGTATCAAAACATGATGGAACTGTATAAAATGTTTGGCCTGTAAGCTGCGCCCGGCAGCGAACAGATTTCCGACAGATGCCCCCTTTCTGGCTGCGTGATCGGCCTGCAAGGGGGCTTTTGCGTTCCCGCTGAGGGAAAATCCCCGGCACCTCTTGCGTTTGTGCATTGAATAAGCTACACTATACCTATATTCGCTTTCAGCGGGGCGCGGCCGCTTTTTGGACGCCGGCGGGGGCGTTTTTCCCGGCAGCGGCTTAAAACACGACATAGGCTCGACCGCATGGTCAAGCAGGAAAGGATGCAGTGATCAGATCATGGCAGATTTCAAAAAGTCCAGCGTGCATTGCCACTCGACAATGTGTGACGGCAAAAACACCCTGCAGGAGATGGCCTCGGCTGCCTGCGCACAGGGCTTGGAGACGCTGGGCTTTACCGGCCACAGCCATACCCCCTGCGACCGGGAGTACTGCATGACCCCCAGCCGCACCGCCCAATATAAGGCCACCATCGCTACGCTGAAGGCAGAGTACAAGGGCAAGGTGGATATCCTCTGCGGGCTGGAGTGGGATCTGTTCTCGGACGACAAGCGTACCGGCTACGATTACTGGATCGGCGGCGTGCACTATCTCCACGGGGAAAAGACCGGCCGTTATTATGAGATCGACTTCCGCCCCCAGGATCTGCGGGAGTGCATCGATGCAGACTTTGGCGGGGATGCACTGGCTGCGGTGGAGGCGTACTTTGCACAGGTGGCGCAGCTGGCCGCTTTGCACCCGGACATCCTGGCCCATGTGGACCTGATCAAAAAGCTGAACGGCAATGGCGAGTTCTTTGACGAAAACTCTCCCCGGTATCAGGCGGCAGCCCTCTCGGCACTGGAGGCCGCCCACAAGGCGGACTGCCTGCTGGAGATCAACACCGGCGCAGTGAACCGTGGCTACCGCAAGGACTTCTACCCCGGCCCGTGGCTGCTGTCACAGTGGCACAAGATGGGCGGCAAAGTCATCATCACAGCGGACGCCCATGCCCACGACGGGCTGACCTTTGCCTTTGACGAGGCAGCACAGGCTGCCCGGGATGCAGGGTTTGACAGCGTGCAGGTACTGACCGGCCACGGCTTTGAGACCCAGGCACTGTAAATCGTTTCGACAGGCTGCTGTGCAATGCACGGCAGCTTTTTTGGCTGCTCTGTAATGGATGCAGCGTATGACCCATTGGAGGATACTATGACCCGATCTGAGTCCCGGCCCCTGCCCAAACTGAATACAAAGCTTACCAGCGGGCCGATCTTTAAAAGCTTGTTCTTGTTTATGCTGCCCATCTTTTTCTCCAGCTTGTTCCAGCAGCTGTACAATACCGTAGATATCATGATCGTGGGCAATGTGCTGGGGGATCAGGCCCTGGCTGCTATTGGCGCCTGCGGTGCGATCTATGAGCTGCTGGTGGGGTTTGGCCTGGGCATCGGCAATGGTCTGGCCATCGTGGCGGCCCGGTGCTATGGCGCCCAGGATGAGGACGGCCTCAAGCGCACCGTGGCGGGGTCGATGGTCATTGGAGTCGGCGCCTCGCTGACCATCATGCTGGCGGGGTTGCTGGGCCTGCGCCCGCTGCTGGAGCTGCTGGATACCCCGGCGGAGATCATCGGGGACGCCTATGCCTATATCCGCATCATTGCCCTGGGTGTGCCGGTGATGTTTGCCTATAACCTTTGTTCCGGTCTGCTGCGGGCCATTGGCAACAGCATGATGCCCCTGGTATTTTTGCTGTTGTCCTCGGTGCTGAATGTGGGACTGGATATTTGGTTCATCGCCGGGCTGGGCTTGGGCGTTCCGGGTGCAGCTGCGGCTACGGTGCTGGCACAAGGCGTGTCGGCGGCGCTGTGCGTGGTGTATATCCTGCGGCGCACGCCGGTGCTGCTGCCTGCGCAAAAGCATTTTGAGGTGGGCGCACAGCGCTATCAGGAGCTGCTGACCCAGGGCCTGTCCATGGGACTGATGAGCAGCATCGTGTCGGCGGGGTCGGTGGTGCTGCAATATGGCATCAATGGCCTGGGTACCCTGGTCATTGCGGGGCATACGGCAGCCCGCAAGCTGTTTGCGGTGACGGATATGCCGCTGACCGCCATGGCCTCAGCAGCGTCTACCTTTGTGTCCCAGAATTTTGGTGCAGGCAGCCCGGACCGGGTGCGCAAGGGGATGCGGGATGTGTATATCTACTCGGTGGTGGTGGCCATCGGCGCAGTGTTGCTGATGTCTTGCAGCGCAGAGTGGATGGTGCAGGCTGTGTCCGGCTCTGCCGAGGCGGTGGTGGTGCAGAACGGTGCAAAGTATCTGATGTGGAATGCACCTTTCTACGCAGTGCTGGGTGTGCTGCTGTCCACCCGGTATGCGCTGCAGAGCCTGGGACAAAAGGTGCTGCCGCTGCTGTCCAGCGTCATCGAGCTGGTGGGCAAGATCTTGTTCGTGCTGTTCTTCATCCCCCGCTTTGGCTATGATGCCGTGATTCTCTGTGAGCCGATCATCTGGTGCTTTATGACCGCAGAGCTGCTCTTTGTCTATCTGCGTGATCCCTTCGTGTTCCCCGGACGGAGAAAGCCTCGGAAAGAGTGAACTTTGCGGAGAGGGTGGATTCCGGGAAGAACCCTCTCAGTCGCCTGCGGGGAGAGAGATGCTTTCGGGACGAACCCTCTCAGTCGCCTACGGCGACAGCTCTCCCGAGTGGGAGAGCCCTTGGCAAAGAGGGCAGGTTTCGTCCTCATTTGTCAACGGCAGAAGAAGTCAGCCGATAAGCGGTAAACTTTCCGCCCTTGCCAAAGCCTCTCCCTTTCGGGAGAGGTGGCACGGCGAAGCCGTGACGGAGAGGGTTTCTCCCCGCCTTGCTGCCGCTTTTGGTGAGTGCTTTCCAAATCGGAGCCGGGGCAAAATCGGAAAAAGCGTCTGTGCCAAAGAGAACATCCCCTCAGACGCCTTCTGCCCAGCGGAGCGTCCCACGGCAGAAACGTAAATAAAAAATAAGAAAGCTGCCCGCTCTGCTCCATCGCAGTGCGGACAGCTTTTTGCTTTTTAATAGGATCATAGCAAAGGGATCCTGCCCCTTATTCCTCAAACTCCAGGTCTCCGGCCAGGATCAGATCCAGCGGGGCTTCCGGCTGGGCGATCAGGCGGCGGCTCTGGTTGAAGATCGCCTTTTCCAGGGTGTTGCGGGCCAGACGCCCGTTGCCGGCGGTGCGGCTGTCCAGGGCCTGACGGCGCTTGTAATACCCCCAAAGAGGGAAGGTGCAGCCCTCGTCCAGGCGGTAGCCCCGGGCTTTGGCCTGTACGGTGGTAATGTCCAAAAGCTCCTCCGGGGTGTAGTCCGGAAATTCGATCTGGTTCGGGAACCGGCTGGCCAGACCGCTGTTGGCGGTAAGGAAGGTCTCCATCTCCCGGGTGTATCCGGCCAGGATCACCACCAGTTCCTCCCGGTGGTCCTCCATGCCCTTGACCAGGGTGTCGATGGCTTCCAGCCCAAAGCTGTCCTGCTCGCCCCGGTACAGGCTGTATGCTTCGTCAATGAACAGTACGCCGCCCAGAGCGCTCTGGATCACGCTGTTGGTCAGGGGGGCGGTGTGGCCGGTGTAGCGGCCTACCAGATCTGCCCGGCTCACCTCCACCAGCTGCCCGCCGCTCAGTGCGCCAATGGCTTTCAGGTACCGCCCTACCAGCCGGGCAATGGTGGTCTTGCCGGTGCCGGGGTTGCCGGTAAAGATCATGTGCATCGAGAGCTTGGCCGTGGGCAGCCCTGCTGCCGCCCGGCGGCGCTGTACCTGCAGGTTGTCTGCCAGGCCAAAAACGTATTCCTTGACGGGGGCAAGCCCTACCAGGCTGTCCAGCTCCTGCCGCACAGCCTGGGCGGCACCGTCCGCAGTGGGGGTGGGCAGAAGGTCGGCCAGGGGCTGGGCTGGGCCGTCGTTGAGGGCGAAGGTCAGCCCTTTTTCCCCGGCGGCCAGCCGCAGTGTGCCGCTCAGGGTCTTGTCGGTCTGCAGGCAGTATTCGCTCAGCGCACGGAAGATCCGGTCGCAGCACTCAGCCAGGGCACCGGCGCCTTTATGGGCCGAGCATTGGGCGGCCACATAGTCCCGTACAGCGGCATCGGCGGCAAGGGTCAGCCCCAGCCGGGCGCTGACCCGGTGTGCCAGGGCGTTCAGCTGCCCGGCGGCCAGAGCCGCCAGGTCGGTGGGGGTAAAGGGCGAGGTCCGGCACACATCCCCCAGGGCGGCGGCAGCCGGGGCACCCAGCTTGTCCGCAAACGCCTGCCGCCCCTTGTGGGAGAAGAATACCAGGTACTTGCCCTGCGGGTCGATGCGGCCCACAGCGCCGGGAGCCAGGGCGGTGCCGGCATCCACCAGGATGCCCTGCTTGTTTACCAGGTAGCGGCTGGACAAAGGGGCGCTGCCCCGCATGGCCAGATCCCCCAGCACCCGCAGAAACGCCGGGTGGCAGTTTTCGTAATGCTCCAGGGCCAGGATGTCGCCCGGGGCGTGGAGGGCAGCGTACAAGTCCTGCAAAAACAGCTTCTCGTCCCCGGCATTGGGGTAGAGCGCCAGGTCCAGCGTCTCGATGCGGTCGCTGCGCAAAAGCCCCCGGCCAGCCATGCAGCGGGCGGTCTCCTGCAAGGCAAAGTGGCGGCCCGTCCCCACCGACCCCCACAGCAGGATCACATTGCGGGCGGCAGGCCCGTCCACCCCCATCACAAAGGGGCGGCGCATGGCCCGCACGACGCCTTCCACAAAGGGGTCCTGCCCAAGAACGGTCTTTTTTACCTCGTCGGCAAGCCCCTCAAAGCTGCCGGCCGGTGCGGGGGCAGGCCCCGTCTGCCAAGGCGAGAGCAGCCCGTCCTCCTCCATATCCTGTAACATCTGGCGGCTGCTGGCCAGGGCATCGGCTGCGGCGGTGTCCTGCCGCCGCATTTGTTCGCTCTGGCGGCGCAGCTGCTCATCCAACCGCCTTTGCTGGTCCAGCAGCACAGCGTTCAATTCTGCAAAGCCCCCCGACTGCTTTGGGGGAGTCTCCGGGTCGGATTTTGGGCGGGAGCGCAGCTTCCCTCCCGGGCCGAACACGCCGTTCATCAAGCTCTCCCAATCATCGGTATATGCCATGCTGGAACCTCCTTGCATTTGTCTCCTTTAAGTATAGTGTACCCCTGCGGATTTTGCAAGACGTTGGGGCCCTTCCCACCCCATCGCACCCTTCTGCCGCAAAACAAAAGTTTGGGCGAGATTTTGTCCCATCCCTGCCCAGCGCCAAAAAACGCCTTTTGGCAGGCTTACAGTATATGCAAAGACGGCGCGGGGCAGAACCAAAACCACATCCCCCGCCGCAAAGGGGGATGTTTTTTATGCAGAGCAGGATCAAAGCAGCAGAGGGGCTGTCCCGGCCGGGGGCGGTGGCGTTGGGCAGTGCAGAACTGGATCTGCGGGCGCGGCTCCAGCCAGCGCTGTACCGGGCCGGAGCACTGGCACTGGGGCTTGCAGGGGGATGGGCGGTGCTGTATGGCCAGCTGTCTCCGTTGGGGCTGGGGCTTGTGCTGGGGGCGGGGGAACCGGGCTTTGCGGCTGCCGCCGCCGGGGCGGTCCTGGCGCTGCTGCTGCGGGGCAGCGGGCTGCATGGGGTGTGCCTGGTATGCGGCATTGGGGCGGCGGTGGCGGTGCGCTGGGTGCTGCCCCAGCGGTTTGGCCCGGCAGCCGGGCTGGGCTGCGGGGTGCTGGTGGGCAGCGGGATCTGCTTTGGGCTGGGCGCAGGGGGCGGGTTTGGCCTGGCACTTACCTGCGGTGCGGATGCGTTGCTGGGGGCTGCGTTGGGCTGGGCCCTGCGCCGCTGGCCGGTACAGCGTCCGGGTCCGGGGCGTCTGCTGGCGGCTGGGGTGGTCTTTTGTGCGCTGGGCCCGGCGGCCTGGGGCGGCCTGCGCCCGGGTCTGACCCTGGGTGTGCTGGCAGGGCTGGTCTTGTGCAGCCGGGGACAAAGCACCGAGGCGTTGGCCCTGAGCGGGGTGGCAGGGAGCGGATTGTACATAACGGACCCGACTATGGCGCCGGCGGCAGCGGCGCTGGGGCTGGGCGGTGCGGCAGCGGCTTTGCTGGCCCCTGCCCGGCGGGTGGAAGGGCTGGCCGCTTATGGGGCGGGGTGCGCCCTGGTGCTGGTGGGGATGTCTCCGCCCGGGACGGCCTTTGCCTGGATGGTCAGTGCGGGCGCAGGGCTGGCTATATATTGGCTACTGCCCCGTGCGTGGACTGCGCCGCCCCCGGCACAGGAGCCGCCGGATCTGCCGGAGCGGCCCCGCCTGTCTGCGGCGGCTACCCGCCTGGAAGCCGTCGCCGAGAGCCTGAGCTCACTGGCAGAGACGGTGAACCAGGTCTACGAAGGGTTGCCCCGCCGGTGCGAGAGCTTCCGCTGGGTCATTGATAACACCCATGATACGCTGTGTGCCCATTGCGGCCGCTGTGCCGAGTGCTGGCAGCAGGAGCATACGGCTGTTCTGGAAGGCATGGAGGCGCTGCGCCCTATCCTGGAGCAGCAGGGCGGGGTGGAGCCAGGGGCGCTTCCGGCACAGCTTAGCCGGTGCATCCACCCGGCGGCGCTCTGCGCGGCGGTGAGCCGATCCTTTGCGCTGTACCGCAGCCGCCAGGAAGCCAGGGTCCATGCCGAGGCCATGCGCACAGCACTGACCGAGCAGTACAGCGCTGTGGCAGAGGCGCTGGGTGTGCTCAGTGAGCAGCTGGGCCGTCCGGGCAGCCCGGAACCCTATAAATCCGGCCGGGTGGCGGACTTTTTTGCCTCGATGGGGGTGCAGCCGCTGGAATGTGCGGTGACGTTGGATGAGCTGGGCCGCACCCGTGCTGCGGTCACCCTGCCCCGCACACGGTTCTCACAGGCAGAGCTGGCAGCGCTGTCCCGGGAGGTGGGGCAGATCTGCCGCCGCAGGCTGGATATCCCGCAGGTGCTGTCCTGCCGGGGCATCACCACCCTGCTGTTCTGCGAGACCCCGGCGCTGCGGGCGGTGTTTGGCACAGCGGGGGTGGCAGCCCGGGGCGAGGTGTCCGGGGATGCGGTGCAGCAGTTCTGCAGCCCGGCAGCAGCGCAGATGATCCTGTGCGACGGCATGGGCACCGGCCGGCCCGCCGCGGTGGATGGGAGCCTGGCGGCCGAACTGACCGCCCGGCTGCTGAAAGCGGGGTTTACCGCAGAGCTGGCGGCCCGGCTGGTGAACGTGGCCCTGGCGCTGAAAAGTGAGGAGGAGAGCGGCGCTACCCTGGACCTGCTGAGCATCGACCTGTACACCGGCGCAGCCCGGCTGTTCAAGGCGGGGGCTGCACCCAGCTTTCTGGTGCAGGGGGGCCGCGCCAGAGCGGTGGGACAGGGCGGCCTGCCGGTGGGCATCCTGGGGGCGGTGAATGGGCAGAGCATCCTGGCCCATCTCGCAGCCGGAGATTATGCGGTTTTGGTGTCGGATGGTCTGTTGGCAGATGGGACGGGCTGGGTGCTGCAGCAGCTGGAGCTGTCGGCGGCTTCCCGCCAGGAGCCGGAGCAGCTGGCCCGTACCCTGGTGGAGACTGCCCGCAGCCGCACCAGCCGCACCGGACGCCCGGATGATATCACCGCAGCCGTGGTCCGGCTGGAAAATGGCTGAGCGTGCGGTCGAAGGGCGACCCCAGATGGAGGATTGGGTCAACGCCATATAAAATCCCCCCGGCGTGATTGCTTTTTCCCCGCCGGGAGCGTATACTGGGAAAACAATGAAATTGTGTTTTTATGCCCATAAAAGGAGGCAAAGACTATGCTTACGATCACAGTAGCCCAGGACGGCAGCGGGGATTTTTCCACGATCTCGGAAGCGGTGCTGGCCGCACCCTATGACCTGGAGACATTGGTGCTGGTGGGGCCCGGCGAGTACCGGGAGAAACTTGTCTGCGAAAAACGCTGCATCACCCTGCGGGGCGCAGGGGCGGAGGCCACCCGCCTGGTCTGGGCGGACGGCGGCAAGCTGCCCCATCCGGACGGCCGCCCCACCCATACCTTCCGCAGTTATACCGCCTTTTTTTCCGGGGAGATGGTCACGGTAGAGGATATGACCATTGAGAATGCCGCAGGTCCCGGCAGCGAGGCAGGCCAGGCCATTGCCGCCTATGTGGACAGCCAGCGGGCGGTGTTCCGCCGGGTGCGCCTGCTGGGCAATCAGGATACCCTGTTCTGCGCCCCGCTGCCCCAGGCCGAGCGGGAGAAGGACGGCTTTTTAGGCCCCCGCAAGCTGGCGCCCCGCCGCCCCTCTGCGCAGTATTACCAGGGCTGCGAGATCGCCGGGGACATCGACTTTATCTTTGGCGGCGCAGATGCCTTGTTTGAACAGTGTACGCTGCGCACGGTGGATAACCATCTGGCCCACAGTTATGTTACGGCACCTTCCGGCCCGGCGGATGGTCTGGGCTTTGTGTTCTGGGACTGCGACTTTGTGTCCATCTGCCCCGCTGGTACGGTCTATCTGGGCCGCCCCTGGCGTCCTACCGGCCGCACAGCAGTGCTGGACTGCCGCCTGGGCGGGCATATCGCGCCGGAGGGCTTCTCCGGCTGGAACGACCGTCCGGACTTGGCCCAGGCTGGCTTTGCAGAGAGCGGAAGCACCGGCCCGGGCGCTGGGGAGCGTCCCTCGTGGGTGAAGGTGCCGGATGCAGAGCAGGCGGCGGCCCTGCTGTCTGCTGCCCGGAAGCGGTGCCGCCCTGTGTGAGAAAAAGGAGAATGGAATGAAAAAGCTCCCCACCTTTGTCAAATGGCTGCTGGTGGCTGCTGCACTGGCGGCAATGGCTGGGATGATGTGGCTGGTCAATGACCGGGCGACTCGGGTAGAGATGCCCGCCCCGGACAATATCTTTGGCATCTACCGTCAGGCAGAATAAACAAAAACGCGCTGTGCTCCAAGGCACAGCGCGTTTTGTTCTGTTAGGTCCCGGCGCTGGGTGCGTCGTCGGTCATGATGAACCAGAAGCAGGTGCCTTTGCCCAGGGCGCTTTGCACCCCAAAACGGAACCCGTGCTGCTGGAAGATGGCCTTGGTGATGGAAAGCCCCAGCCCGGTGCCGGTCTTGCCTGCGTCCGAGCGGGAGCGGTAGTACCGGTCAAAAATGTAGGGCAGGTCCTCGGCCGAGATGCCGGGGCCGTGGTCCTCTACCTCCACCCGGACCCCCTCCGGGCAGGCAAAGGCCCGCAGCACAAAGACCCCGTCCGGCCCAATGTGGTGCATGGCGTTGCCCAGCAGGTTGTGCAGGGCGCGCTGCATCATGTTCGGGTCAGCAAAGACGGGCAGTGCCTGTTCCGGCAGCTCCAGCTCCAAATGCCAGTCGTTCTGGGCGCAGAGTGCGTCGTAGCGCTCGCACACTTCGTCGCACAGCTGGCGCAGGTCAAAGTGGACCCGCTCGCATTTCTCTGCGCCGCTGGTCACCTTGCTCAGCTCCATCACGCTGGAGACCAGGGCGGTCAGCCGGTCGGTCTCGTCCACGATGATATTCATCTGGGCATCCCGCTGGGTCTTGTTGTCGCCGGTCAGGTCCCGCACCGTTTCGGCATACCCTTTGATCAGGGTCAGGGGGGTGCGCAGGTCGTGGGAGACATTGGCCAGCAGGTCCCGCTGCATCTGGGCAGCGTGCTGCACCTCCCGGGCCATGTGGTTGAAGTCCTGGGCCAGTGCGCCCAGCTCATCGTTCCGGGCGCTGTCTACCTGAACGGCATAGTTGCCCTGGGACACCTGGCGTGCAGCGGCAGAAAGCTGCCGCAGCGGTTTCGTGAACCACTCGCTGAACAGCCAGGCCGCCGACATGGAAAAAGCAAAGATCAGCAGGGCGATGGCGGGCAGCAGGGTGCTGAGCACTTCGCCTGCCTCAGAGACGTGCATCAGGCTGGTGGTCACCAATACTGAGTACGCCCCGTTGGCGGTCATCCGGCCCACCAGCAGCTGACTGGTGCCGGTGGGGGAGATGGGGGTCAGCACCGTGACAAAGCTGCCCTCGGTGCGGCAGCGCTGGCGCATGGCGAACAGGGTCTTGGTGTTCAGCTCGTCCCCGTTGCTCTGGCCGGTGTACAGGGCGGTCAGGTGCAGGTTGCAGTAGGGCAGGGTGTCCTCCCGGAACACCTGCCGCAGGGTGGAGTCGGCGATGTCCACGCAAAAGCCGCTGAGGGCATTGTTCTCGTACAGCTTTTTGCGCAGACCGTCAAACAGATCGTTGTTGACGAACAGATGCCCGAACGAGCGGAAGGAGACGGTCTCTCCCTCCTCCAGGGCGGCATCCAGTTCCGCCACCACCGCTTCGGCCTGCGCCGTGGCCTGTTTTTGGATATGGCGGGTATACAGCGGTTCCAGCAGCTGGGTGGATAAAAACCAGAACAGTCCCAGCAGCAGCAGGCAGATGAAGCACAAAAACCACATCAGCTGCCCCCGGATGCCCACCGTCCGCCGGCGGGAGTCGGGCAGAACTTTTGGTGCCGGGCTCATCCGCGGGCAGCATCGGGGTCGAACTTATAGCCGATGCCCCACACAGTGGCAATGTAGCTGCGGCAGGCGCCCAGATGCCCCCGCAGCATCTTGACGTGGGTGTCTACCGTGCGGTCCTCGCCAAAGTAGTCGTAGTTCCACACCTTTTGCAGGATCTTCTCCCGGCTGAGGGCGATGCCCTTGTTGGAAGCCAGAAAGACCAAAAGATCGAACTCTTTGGGGGTCAGGCTGACTTCCTCGCCAGAGACACGCACCGTGTGGCAGGCGGTGTCGATGGTCAGCTCGCCAAAGGTCATGGTCTCGGCAGCGGTCTCCGGCTTGGGCAGGGTGCGGTTCAGCACCGCCCGCACCCGTGCCACCAGCTCCCGGGGAGAGAACGGCTTGACCACATAGTCATCCGCGCCGCCCTCCAGACCGGCCAGCTTATCATACTCCTCGCCCCGTGCGGTCAGGATGATCACCGGCGTATCCACATGGCGGGAGCGCATCTCCCGCAGGCAGGTCATGCCGTCCATAAAAGGCATCATCACATCCAGGATCACCAGGTCGAACCCGCCGCCCAGCACCATCGTCAGGGCAGCGGAACCGTCCCCGGCTTCTTCACAGGCATAGCCTGCATATTGTAAATGCTCCCGGATCAATTCGCGGATCCGCGGTTCATCGTCTACGATCAGGATCTTGGCCATATTTCTCCCCTCCCACGCCCATGGGGGCGCATTTGCAGTCGTTTCTTTCCTTATCATACCCTTGTCCTGGGAAAGAATTGTGAACATTGGGTGAACCCTTTGGAAAAACTGCCGGCAGCTGCGCCGGCGGCTGTCACCAGTATACCCGGATGACCGGGGGAGAGCAAGGGGGGCTTGCGCTTGCACCCCTGTGCGCAAGTGTGCTATACTAAATTTTGTATAGGCAGAGCAGCCTGGTCTGCACTGCCGCCTGAAATCATAGAAAAAGGGAAAACCCGATGCGTATTGGATTCACCGAACTTGTTTTGCTTTTTATTATTGCCTCTGTCGCAGTGGGCCCGGCGGTCGTCAGGTGGGTCAACCGCTGGCTTCACCGTGCCGAGCGCAGCTATGCCGCTGCCGCCCGGCGAGAGGCTGCCCGCCGGGCAGCCGCAGCTGCGGAGCGGGAGATCGTTCTGCGCCGGTTCCAGCGGCTGGGCATCCTGGTGCTGATCCTGGCGGCAGTGTCGCTGGTGTATGCCCTGGTGTTCCGCCCCATTGATGCAGAGGCCGCCCCCTACACCGCCCCGCTGCGACGGGAGACCGCAGCGGTTCAGTCCGCGGTGGAGGAGCAGCTCGCTCTTGGCGGGTACCAGGCCCCCTCCTGTGTGCGGGAGCGGGATGGCTGGGTCTACTTTACGGCCGCCGATACCAAGGGCGGCAGCGTGCTGGCCCGCATGAACGCCGACGGCAGCGGCCTGGCTTCCATCCTGACGGTGGAAGGGGAGATCACCAGCTTTGATTTTGACGCCGCCGGAGAGGTGTGGTTCACCACCGTCACCCCGGCAGGCGGCGCACTGTATAAGGCCCGCTACGATGGCTGGGGCGCAGCCACGGAGCAGGTGGTGGGGCAGATCGATGGCAAGGCGCTGAGCTGTCCTGCGGCGGTAACGGTGGACCCGGAGGGCCGGGTCTACTTTACCAATGCCGCCGCCGCCCCGGCAGAGCATGGGGCGCAGGCCGCTCTGCGCACCGAGCTGCTGGCTCATACCGCCACCGGCTGGGTCTATGTTTATGACCCCGCTGTCCGGGCAGTGCAGCGGGTGCTGGGCGGCCTGGCCGGTGCCTCCGGGCTGGCGCTTTCTCCGGAGGGGGACACCCTCTATGTCTCGGATCTGGGCAGCCGCTGTATCTGGGCGGTGCCCGCCAATGCCCGGGAGCTGACCGCTGGCGGCAAGGGCTGCGCCCAGTTTGCGGCGGGTCTGCCGGGGTATCCCGGGTCGCTGGCTGTGGACGAAGAAGGCTGCTTGTATGTGGCCTATTGCTGGGCACCCAGCGGCTGGCTGGAAGCCCGCTCCGAGGGGACGCTGGTGCGGGGCGCTGCGCTGCGTCTGAGCCAGAAGAGCCAGCAAAAGCTGGTGGGGCTGCCCTCCTCCAGCCCTTCGGCTGAGGTACTGGCCCCGGACGGGACCCCGCTGCGGGCTTTCCTGGGGCGGGATCTGGGCAGCGCATCCGCGATCTGCCCTGCCGACAGCCGGGTCTACCTGGGGACGGCCGGACAGGACCGGCTGTATTGGACCCGGGTGTGACGAATATTTTGGGAGAAAAGAGGTCTTGAGATAGATGACAGTGCAAGAATTGGACGAGATCCGCGCTGCATCGGCCCAGGCGGCGGCCGAGCTGCTGGACGCCGCCGAGCTGCAGCCCGGTCAGGTGCTGGTGGTGGGCTGCTCCTCCAGCGAGATCCTGGGCGGACAGATCGGGAAATACAGCAGCATGGATGCTGCCGGCGCCGTCTACCAGGGCATTGCCCCGGTGGCCGCCCAGCGGGGCGTCTGGCTGGCAGCGCAGTGCTGTGAGCATCTGAACCGGGCCATCGTGCTGGAGCGGGAGGCCGCCCAGCGCTACGGCTGGGAGGAGGTCTCGGTGGTGCCCTGGCCCCATGCCGGGGGCAGCTGGGCCACCACCTGCTGGCAGAATTTTGCCCACCCGGTGGCGGTGGAGGAGATCCAGGCCCATGCAGGCATGGACATCGGCGGCACGCTGATCGGGATGCACCTGCGCCGTGTGGCGGTGCCGGTGCGGCTGAGCCTGCGTCAGATCGGGCAGGCGGGGCTGCTGTGCGCCCGTACCCGCCCCAAACTGATCGGGGGGCAGCGGGCCCATTATACCGAATATACCGGGGAGGAATGATACCATGGAAGAACGCAGTCTGGAACAGATGCGCCAGGCCGTAGACCAGCTGCGCCAGCGCATGGATGCGGCTGCCCGTCAAGCGGGCCGCAGCCCCGCCGAGGTGCAGCTGTGTGCTGCCTGCAAGACCCACCCTGCCGCCACGGTGGCAGCCAGTGCGGGCCTTGCCATCGACCTGTTTGGGGAGAACCATGTGCAGGAGCTGTGCGCCAATTTTGACGCCGGGGCCTACTGCGGCAAACCCTGCCATTTTATCGGCCATCTGCAGACCAACAAGATCAAAAAGGTGCTGGGCCGTGCGGCGGTGATCCAAAGCGTGGACAGTGCCCGGCTGCTGCTGGCCATTGAAAAAGAGGCGGCAAAGCTGGGGCTGCGGCAGGATATCCTGCTGGAAGTGAACATCGCCGGGGAGGCCAGTAAGTCCGGTGTCTCGCCGGAGGAGCTGTGGCCGCTGCTGGAGCTGTGCGCCGCCCAGCCCCATATCCAGGTGCGGGGATTGATGGCCGTGCCCCCGGTGAACCGGGATGACCGGCAGAACCGTGCGGATCTGGCGGCCGTGCATCGGCTGTATGTCCGTGCCGGGGAGCAGGGGTACAGCAATGTTCGGATGGAGATCTTGTCCATGGGCATGAGCGGCGATTTTGAAAACGCCATTCGGGAGGGTGCGACCCTGGTGCGCATCGGCACTGCGATCTATGGCCAGCGGGACTATGGCCAGGTACGGAAAGTGTGATTTGACCATCGGAGAGGGAAAGAGGATATCATGAAAGCGACCAATACCCAGCGTCCGGCCGACCCGGGTGCCCGCCATACCGGCAGCGGCGCCCTGCTGCGCCGGTTTATGCCCTACCTGACAAAGTATAAGGGCGTCATGTTTTTTGACCTGTTTTGCGCTGCGCTTACCACCCTGTGCGACATTGCGCTGCCCCGCATCATGGGCGAGCTGACCAACGCCGCCGGCAGCGGTGCGGGGCTGACCGTGCAGTTCGTGCTGCGTCTGGCGGGGCTGTACTTTATCCTGCGGGTGATCGACGGCGTGGCCAGCTATTTTATGGCCAGCACCGGCCACATCATGGGCGTGCATATCGAGACGGATATGCGCCAGGATGCGTTTGACCACCTGCTGCGGCTGGACCACACCTACTACAACAACACCAAGATCGGCCAGATCATGGGCCGCATCACCAACGACCTGTTTGATGTGACCGAGTTTGCCCACCACTGCCCGGAAGAGTTTTTCATTGCGGGCATCAAGATCCTGGCCTCCTTCGTCATCCTGTGCATGGCCAGCGTTCCGCTGACTTTGGCGGTGTTTGCCTGTGTGCCCCTGATGGGTGTGGTGTCGGTGGTGCTGAACCAGCGGCTGCGGGCCCGGTTCCGTCAGCAGCGGGTGCAGATCGGCGAGCTGAATGCCGCCATTGAGGACAGCCTGCTGGGGCAGAGCGTGGTCAAGGCTTTTTCGGCAGAGGATCAGGAGCGGGAGAAGTTCGACGCAGGCAACCGCGCGTTTGAGAAGATCAAGACCCTGGGTTACTATGCCATGGCCGCATTCCAGACCTCTACCCGTCTGTTTGACGGGCTGATGTACCTGGTGGTGATCCTGGCAGGCGGGCTGTTTTTGGTCTACGGAAAGATCAGCGCCGGTGATATGGTGGCCTATGTGCTGTATGTCTCCACCCTGATCGCCACCATCCGCCGCATCGTGGAGTTTGCCGAGCAGTTCCAGCGGGGCATGACCGGCATCGAGCGCTTTGCAGAGATCATGGATACCCCGGTGGCCATCCAGGATGCACCGGGCGCAGGCCCTCTGCGCCCCGGCCCGGGCGCCATCCGGTTCGACCATGTGAGTTTTGAGTACCCGGACGACCATAACCGGGTGCTGCACGATGTAAGCCTGGATATCCGTGCGGGGGAGCGGCTGGCCCTGGTGGGTCCCTCGGGCGGCGGCAAAACGACCCTGTGCAGCCTGATCCCCCGGTTCTACGATGTGACGGGAGGCCATATCTACATCGACGGGCAGGACATCCAGCAGGTGACCCTGAAGAGTCTGCGCCAGCAGATCGGCGTGGTGCAGCAGGACGTGTATCTGTTCAGCGGCACAGTGGCGGAGAATATCGCCTACGGCCGCCCCGGCGCCTCCCGGGAGGAGATATTGGAGGCCGCCCGTCTGGCGGGCGCAGACCGGTTCATCCTGGCGCTGAAGGATGGGTTTGATACCTATGTGGGCGAGCGGGGGGTCAAACTCTCCGGCGGACAGAAGCAGCGCATCGCCATCGCCCGGGTGTTTTTGAAGAACCCGCCCATCCTGATCCTGGACGAAGCCACCAGCGCACTGGATAACGAGAGCGAGATCCTGGTGGGGCAGAGCCTGGAGAAGCTGGCCCATGGCCGCACCACCCTGACCATTGCCCACCGGCTGACCAGCATCAAGGACTATGACCGCATCCTGGTGCTGGGGGCGGACGGCATCGAGGAGTCCGGCACCCACGAGCAGCTGCTGGAAAAGCAGGGGGTCTATTACCGCCTGTGGAACCAGCTGCCCGGAGAGGATACCCTGTAACACAGCAAAAAGCACAGCCCTGCACCGGGGCTGTGCTTTTTTGCGCCATCCTTTGCCCGGGAAAACCCGCCCCCGCCCCTTGAAAAAACGCACCGACTCGTTTATCATAAAAGCAGTTGAATTTGTGGGAAGGGTGAGCGATGCACCATGGATGACCGTAGATCTCCGGCAGGGTGGAAAGCCCTGTACGAAAGCGAAGAATTTGCCCGGGAAACTACCTATACCGGCCCCTTGGGGGCGGAGTACAGCCTGCGGGGGACCCGGCTGCGGCTGTGGGCGCCTACGGCCCAGCAGGTGTCGGTCAATCTGTTCCGCAAAGGGGAGGGGGGCGCCCCCATCAGCACCCAGCCCATGAGCCGCCAGGCCCAAGGCGTGTGGGAGCTGTACCTCCCCGGGGACCAGCATGGCCGGTACTATACCTACACCGTGCGGATGGGGAGCGCCGTCCGGGAGACCGGAGACCCCTATGCGGTGGCGGCGGGCATCAACGGTGTGCGCAGCATGATCGCAGACCTGTCCCGTACCGACCCTCCCGGCTGGAGCCGGGACCAGCGCCCCAGCATCCCTCCGGCCCGCCGGGTGGTGTGGGAGGTCAGTGTGCGGGATTTCTCCCAGGACCCTGCCAGCGGCGTGCGTCCGGCCTGGCGGGGCAAATACCTGGCCTTTACCCAAAAAGGCACGACCCTTCACGGGGACGGGGTACACCCGACCTGTCTGTCCTACCTCAAGCGCTTGGGGGTCAGCTATGTACAGCTGATGCCGTTCTTTGATTTTGGCAGCGTGGACGAGAGCCGCTCGCTGATGCGGCAGTACAACTGGGGCTATGACCCGGTCAACTTCAATGTGCCGGAGGGCAGCTATGCCACCGACCCTTTCCGGGGCGAGGTGCGCATCCGGGAGTGCAAACAGATGATCGCAGCGCTGCACGCGGCGGGCATCGGCGTGGTGATGGATGTGGTCTACAACCATACTTACCGGTCCGAGAATGTGTTCAACAGCACTGCGCCCTATTACTTTTTCCGCCAGAACGAGGACGGCAGTTTCTCCAACGGCAGCGGCTGCGGCAACGAGTTTGCCTGCGAGCGGCCCATGGCCCGCCGCTACCTGATCGACTCCATCCTTTACTGGGCGCAGGAATACCACATCGACGGCTTCCGCTTTGACCTGATGGGCCTGTACGATGTGGAGACCATCAACGCAGTGCGGGCCGCCCTGGACAGCCTGCCCGGCGGCCAGCAGATCCTGATGTACGGCGAGCCTTGGCAGGGCGGGGCCAGCGGCCTGCGCCGCTACGAGGCGGTCAAAAACAACCTGCCTATGCTCTCGGACCGGATCGGCATTTTCTGCGATAACACCCGGGACGCCATCAAGGGCGGCTGCTTCAACGCCCGGGAGCCGGGGTATGTCCAGGGCAAGCCCGGCGCCTTCTGGGATGTGGGCGGCGCAGTGGCGGCCTGGTGCCGGTCGGATGCGCTGCCGCCCCACACGCCGGGGCAGATCGTCAGCTATGTTTCGGCCCACGACAACTTTACCCTGTGGGATAAGCTGCTGATGGTGCGGTACAAGCGGCCGGAGTTCTCGGCCGCTGACCCGGTGGCCCTGGCCCAGAACCGGCTGGCAGCGGGCATCTATTTTACCTGCCTGGGGATGCCCTTCCTGCAGGCGGGGGAGGAGTTTGCCCGCACCAAAAAAGGGGTGGACAACAGCTACCGTTCCTCGCCTACCCTGAACCGGCTGGACTGGGAGCGGGCGGAGGCCTACCATGCGCTGGTGGATTATTACCGGGGACTGATCGGCCTGCGGGGGGCGTTTCCCCGGCTGGGCGCTTTGGACAGCGCCACCCCGGGGGCGATCCAGTTCTTCTCCCTGGAGCAGCCGCTGGTGGGCTGGACCCTGCCTGCCGCCCCGGGAGACGGCGCCCGGTGGAAGGCGCTGTGCGTGTTCTATGATCCTACGCCCCACAAGGCGGAGGTGCCGCTGCCGCCGGGACAGTGGAAGCTGCTGAGTGATGGCGTCTCCTCCAGCCTGTGGCGGGGGGAGAGCGCCCACTTCCAGGGCCGGTGTACCCTGGCCGGGTACAGCGCCACCATCCTGGGGCTGCTGTGAGCAAAAAAAGAAAAAATTCCTGTAACCTTTCCCCGGTTTGTGCGTTGTATGGGTGAAAGGAGGGAAAACCCCTATGAAGTACGATTGTGAGATTATCCGGGATCTGCTGCCCTTGTATGCAGAGGAGATCGCCAGCCCGGCCAGCACGGCCATGGTCCGGGCACACCTGGAAGAATGTCCGGACTGTGCTCAGCTGCTGGCACAGATGCAGCGCCCTGTGCCGGTGCGGGCGGAGACGGCGGCACCGCTGCAAAAGCTGAAAAAGACCCTTTGGAAAAAGCGCCTGGTCACTGCTCTGGCGGTCTGTGCGGTCACGGCGGTCTGTGTGGGCGGCGGGTATGGACTGTATAACCACACCACACCGGTCACGCTGGAACAGGCGGCGCTCTGGCCTTTCGTCACCCAGATGGAGGGGGAAAAGGTGTATGTCGTAGAGACACAGGGCCGCAATGTCCGGCTGGAGGTCTGCCCGGAGGTGGGCTTCGGCGGGCTGAACGCTGTGCGGGCCGTAGAGATCACCGGGTTCCGCCGAGGGGTGGACCGGCTGCTGCACCTGGTGGGGGCGGATACTGCCCTGGATACCCAGGCCGTGCTGCGGCAGGACCAGGCCATTGAGATCCGCTGTCTGGACGGGGTGACCTACTGCTTCCGGGGACAGATGTACGACTATCGGGAGATCTGGATGAACGGCATCACCCCCACCGGCGGTATCCGCAGGGTGGTTCGGGACGAAAACGGGGATTTTGTGGATGCGGTGACCGGCGAGCGGATCGAGGACGGCAGGTGAGAGGATGGAGCTGGACCAGGTCTATCGGCTCTACTTCCGGGATGTGGAGCTGTTTCTGCGGGGGCTGACCGGGTCGGAAAGCCTGGCCGAGGAGCTGACCCAGGAGGCGTTCTTCCGCTCGCTGCGGCAGTTGGATCAGCTGCCGCAGCGAGCAGGATGTCCGGGCCTGGCTGTTTGCGGTGGCCCGCAACTGCTGGTATTCCTACTGCCGCAAGGCAAAACACACCCTCCCGCTGGAACCGGAAGCGCCCCTGGTCAGCCCGCAGCCGGATGTGGAGGAGCTGCTGGTGGATCAGGAGGCGGCGTTTACGGTGCATCAGTGCCTGCATCAGCTGCCGGAGCCGTATAAAGAGGTGTTCAGCCTGCGGGTGTTCGGGGAGCTGCCCTTTGAGCGGATCGGAGCCTTGTTTGGCCACAATGCGGCCTGGGCCAGGGTGACCTACTACCGGGCCAAGACAAAATTGCAGCAGATGCTGGCCCAGCCCCCTGGGGCATAACATAAAAATAAAAATGTCCGGCAGAGCAAGCACTCTGCCGGACATTTTATTTGCTGAACTTTGGATCAGGAGATGGCGTTCAGGTCCCAGCGCATCCGCACTGCATCCGGGCCGGAGAGCCGGATCTGCAGGGCCTTGGCGTTGTCCAGGGCCTGCTGGGGGGTGCGTGCCCCGCACAGGATGTGCAGCCCGGGGTTCAGCCGGGCGGTCAGGGCGATCACCAGCTGCGACAGGGTGCAGTCGTACTCCTTGGTCAGGTCCTGCCAGCTTTCCAGCAGGGCCAGGGCCTGTGCCCGGCGTGCAGGCTGGAAGTTGGGGTTTGCGTTGCGGGTGCTGCCCTCCGGGTAGGTGGTGTCCATGGTCACCTTGCCGGTGAGCAGGCCCTGCTCCAGGGGAGAATAAGCCTGTACCGAGACGCCCAGTTCCTTGCAGGCGGGCATCAGCTGCTTTTCGATCCGGCGGGTCAGCAGGCTGTATTTCTCCTGGATCACATCCAGCTGGCCCAGCTGGCAGTAACGGCGCAGGATATCCGCCGTTACATTGGACGCGCCGATGGCACGGATCTTGCCCTGCTGCTTGAGACGGGTCATAGCCTCCACCGTCTCCTCCAGCGGGTACAGGCCGAAGTCCGGGCTTTGCCAGTGGGTGTACAGCACATCCAGATGGTCGGTGCCCAGGCGGCGCAGGCTGTCCTCTACATCCTCGATGATGCTCTGGGCGGACAGGTCACGGTAAACGGTGACACCATCCACGACCTTGTGCAGCACCGGGGTCTCATGCCGCCACTCCAGCCCGCATTTGGAGGACAGGATCACCTTGTCCCGGCCAATGCGGCGCAGTGCCTGGCCCACCACAGTTTCGCTGTGGCCCAGGCCGTAGATGGGGGCGGTGTCGATCCACTGTACGCCGGCATCCACGGCAGCTTCAATGGCCTGGATGGACACTTCGTCGTCGTTGTCCCCCCACCAGCTGCCTCCGCCGATGGCCCAGGTGCCCATCCCCAGGAAGGGTACCTGAATGCCGCTTGCGCCAATGTTCAGTTTTTCCATAGTAGTTTCCCTCTTGGCCGGGGATGATTGCACGCCCCGGCCTCATTCTTTTGGTATGGGTATGCCCTGCATATCCGAAAAGCGCCCGGAGATCCGGGCGCTTTTGTCAAATGTTGCCAAACTCGCTGAGCTTCAGCTCGTCGTTGTGGGTCTCGGCCCAGCGCACTGCCCAATCCGAGGTGAACAGCAGCAGGCGGTTGCCCTTCATGTCCTCCACGGGCTTAGTATCGCTGGTCAGGTCCAGATCCCGCAGCTGATAGGTGTCCGGGGCGTTCTGGATCCAGCGCAGCTGTTCAAAGGGCAGCTGCTGCATCCGGATCTCCACATTGTACTCCGTGTTCAGGCGGTACTCCAGCACTTCCAGCTGCAGCACGCCCACAACGCCGACCACGACTTCCTCCATGCCGCCGCCCACTTCGCGGAAGATCTGGATAGCGCCCTCCTGGGCGATCTGCTCCATGCCCTTCACGAACTGCTTGCGCTTCATGGTGTCCTTCTGCTCGATCCGGGCAAAATGCTCCGGAGAGAAGGTGGGGATGCCCGCAAACTGCACCTTCTTTTTGCCGGTGCACAGGGTGTCACCGATGGAGAAGATGCCCGGGTCAAACAGGCCGATGATGTCGCCTGCATAGGCCTCGTCCACGATGGCCCGGTCCTGGGCCATCAGCTGGGTGCCGGTGGCCAGCTTGATGTTCTTGCCCTGCTGGACGTGGAATGCCTCCATGCCCCGCTCGAATTTGCCCGAGCAGATGCGCATAAAGGCGATGCGGTCCCGGTGGGCCTTGTTCATGTTGGCCTGGATCTTGAAGATGAAGGCGGAGAACTCCTCCCGGGAGGGGTCCACCGGCTCCCCGGTCAGGCTGTCCACCCGGGCCAGGGGCGAGGAGGTCAGCCGCAGGAAGTTCTCCAGGAACGGCTCTACACCAAAGTTGGTCAGTGCCGAGCCGAAGAACACCGGGCTCAGCTCACCGCACCGGACCTTTTCCAGGTCGAACTCCTCGGCAGCGCCGTCCAGCAGCTCGATCTCGTCCACCAGCTGCTGATGCAGGTAGGGGGTCAGCAGCTCGTCCAGAGCGGCGTCGCCCAGCTCGGCCTGTACCTCTTTGACCTTCTTCACGCCGTTGGCACGGCCGTCGCTGGAGAAGGCCAGCACCTTGCGCTCGTTGCGGTCAAACACGCCCTTGAACTCCTTGCCGCAGCCGATGGGCCAGTTCATGGGGTAGGTCTTGATGCCCAGGATCTCCTCGATGTTCTCCATCAGCTCAAAGGGGTCCTGTGCCTCGCGGTCCATCTTGTTGATGAAGGTAAAGATGGGGATGTGGCGCAGGGTGCAGACCTTGAACAGCTTGATGGTCTGGGCCTCCACGCCCTTGGCGGCGTCGATGACCATGACGGCAGAGTCGGCTGCCATCAGGGTGCGGTAGGTGTCCTCCGAAAAGTCCTGGTGGCCGGGGGTGTCCAGAATGTTGACACACTTGCCGGCAAAGTTGAACTGCAGTACCGAGGAAGTGACCGAGATACCGCGCTGTTTTTCGATGTCCATCCAGTCCGAGACGGCGTGTTTGGCGCTCTGCTTGCCCTTGACAGAGCCTGCCTGGTTGATGGCTCCGCCGTAGAGCAGCAGCTTTTCGGTCAGAGTGGTCTTGCCGGCGTCCGGATGGCTGATGATCGCGAACGTGCGGCGGCGTTGGATTTCTTCACGATTGGTCATAGTGCTTGATTCTCCTGTATAAAACCGCCCGCAGAACGGTGCGGCGGATCAGATGGCTGGGGGGAAAGCTGGGGCGGCAGCTGCCGCAAAAAGCTGTTACATCGGGGCGCTCTCCTTATCCTTGATTCATCCCATGTTCGCCGGGGGTCCGGCGCAGCGCATACGTCCCCTATTTTATCCGAAATGGGCCGTGTTTGCAAGAGTTTTCGTTATTTTTTGAGGCGGAGGGGGCTACTTTTTCAGCACAAAGCAGGGCAGGGGAGCGGTTTTGTCCCAGTTGGCAAAATCGCACACCAGCACAGTATACTGCGTCAGCGGCAGGCTGCGGAAAAACGCCAGCACCTGATCCCGCTCATCCCAGCCGACCACCTTGCCGCTGTACAGCACTGCGCTCAGGATGCCGCCAGGGCGCAAAGCGTCCAGGGCTGCCTGCAGTGCGGTCAGGCTGGACCCCGCCTGCGAGTGTACCTGGTGGTCGGCTCCGGGCAGCCAGCCAAAGTTGAACATGATGGCATCGGCGCTGCCGGGCTGAACGTGATGCAGCAGGTTTTCGTGGCTGTCCTGCACCAGCTGGCAGCGGGCGGGGTCTGCCCCCAGCTTTTCCAGGCGTCGGCGGGTGGACAGGATGGCGGCCTGCTGGATGTCCATGGCCAGCACACGTCCGCCGCTTTTTTGCACCAGCTGCCAGAGAAAGGCGGTGTCCCCGCCGTTGCCGCAGGTGGCATCGATGCACAGCCCGGGGGCGGGGCAGTGACCGGCTACGAACTGCTGCGCCAGCTGCACGGCGGACAGGTCTGGCTTGCGGCGGCGCACCAGCCGCCCGCCCTCGGCAGCAAAGCCGAATTTTGCCCAGAGGGCGGCTTCGGCAGGCGCAGTGGGCGCCGGTGCGGTGAACACCGTGGCCCGGCTGGTGTCAAAGCCGCCCCACAAGCGCAGGACCTCTTTGACCAGGTAGGAGCCGTAGCCCCGGCCCCGCCAGGCGGGGTCCAGCCATAGACAGCCGAAGTCCCCGCCTTGGGGGCTGGCCGAAGCATGGACCCAGCCGATCTGTGATTTTTCCTTATATAGGGCAAACCCCTGGGAGGTCTGTTCTACCCGCATATCCGACCGCTCCTTTGCATACGATATCCAAAACAGAAAAAACACCCTGCTGTGTGTTCCTGAACTGTTATAAACATAGCGGCAGGGCAGGGGATTGTCAAGGGTCTGCCGGTGCGGCGCCGCAGCCGCAAGGCCAAGGGACGGCATTTCACATAATCTTCACTGCGACGGCGATGGATTTTTCACAATTTTCCGGTAGAATAAAACCGTTGAATCATCCGGGCCGTTTTGCAGCCCGTATCCCCTTTTTTCAGAAAGGACGTATTCGTTATGGAGAACGAGAATAAGTGGGAATATGATTATTCCTCCGGGCAGAAAGACCCGGATACCGGGTATCCCAATGTGGGCAGCAGTGGGGCCAATACCGCCAACACTGCATACAATTATGGGGACGACGGCCCAGCAGGCCCGGCACAGCCGGACCCGGCAGCGCCCTCCGCAGACCAGCAGCCGCCCCGCAAAAAGCGCAGCGGGAACTTTGCCCGCAGCGCTGTGTCGCTGCTGCTGGCGGCAGCGGTAGGCTTTGTGGGCGGCTTTGTGGGCGCAAAGGTCGGCGGAGGCGGCAAGGTCGTGATGCAGACGGTGGAGCGGCCTGCGTCCAGCGCAGCGTCGGCCCTGAGCAGCACCGGCACATCCACCGGCGGCCAGAACCTGACCACCGCCCAGGTGGCAGCCCTGGTCAGCCCCAGCGTGGTGGTCATTACCACTGAGCAGGTGGTGTACTCCCAGTGGTCCTGGTACGGCCAGGGCCAGGTCGAGTCCGGCGCAGGCAGCGGCGTGATCATCAGCAGTGATGGTTATATCCTGACCTGTGCCCATGTGGTGGAAGGCGCTTCTCAGATCACGGTGACCATCGGTGATCAGGATTACCCCGCCACTCTGGTGGGCGCAGACAGCACCAGTGATATCGCTGTGGTGAAGATCGAGGCCGAGGGCCTGACTGCGGCTACCGTGGGCGACTCCAGCGCACTGGCGGTGGGCGAGCAGGTGGTGGCTGTGGGCAACCCCCTGGGCCAGCTGGGCGGTACGGTCACCGACGGCATCGTCAGCGCACTGAACCGCAGCGTTTCCATCCAGAATTCCGGTGCGGTGAACACCATGTCCCTGGTGCAGATGAGCGCCAGCGTCAGCCCCGGCAACTCCGGCGGCGGCTTGTTCAATATGGCAGGCGAGCTGATCGGCATCGTCAACGCCAAATCCTCCGACAGCGAGGCCGAGGGCCTGGGCTTTGCCATCCCGGTCAATGATGCCGTCGAGGTGGCGCAGGAGCTGCTGGAAAACGGCTATGTTACCGGCCGGCCCTATCTGGGCATCACCTACCTGTCGGTCACGGATGCACAGACGGCCCACAAACTGGGTGTCTCGGCATACGGCATCTACGTTATGGACGTGGTCAAGGGCGGCCCTGCGGATAAAGCAGGCATCCAGCCCGGCGACCGCATCATCAGCGTGGACGGCAGCGAGATCGCCCAGCAGACCGACCTGGGCAATGTGATCCAGCAGTATTCGGCTGGGGATGTTCTGGAGGTCACCGTGGCACGGGATGGCCAGATGACCACCCTCCAGCTGACCCTGGGCGAGAAGGACGCCCCGGCCCAGAACCAGCAGAACTAAATTTGCAGGCAACTCCCGCTTTTATAAACAGCAGCCCCCGGCATCGGAAAAGATGCCGGGGGCTGCTGCGTTTATGGGACCTGCCGCCAGAACAGTCCGCCGCTGGTCTGGAACAGGGGCCAGGGGTTGATGCTCTTGTTCCCCAATTTGATATCCAAGGTCATTTCCTCTGCCAGTGTGCCCACGGCCTGCCCTTTTTCAAGGGTCTGCCCCTGGGCCACATGGATGGCGGCCAGGCCGTAAAGATAGCTGCGCAGGCCGCAGCCGTGGTCGATGACGACGGTATTGCCGGTGAGCTGCAGCTCCTTGGCCAGCACGACGACCCCCGCTGCCGGGGCACGGGCGGCCTCGCCGGGGATGGTATACAGCCGTGTGGAGTTGGACTTTGCACCGGGTGTGCCGTTTGTCAGCTTGACCTGGCCAAAATCCACCAGCACCATATAGTCCTGGGCGGGGCAGACAAAGCCGCCCTGCCACAGTTTGTCCCGGGCGGGCTGCTCGTACAGCGGCCATACCAGACTGCGGAACTGCTCCGCTGCGCTGGCCGGGGTCTCCGGCTCCGGCTGGACCTCTGCGCTGCCAAAATCCCGGGGGATCACGGTAATGGTCCGTTCCATCACCTCACCGCCCGCCGTCACACGGACGGTGTGGGCGCCGGCTGGGGCGTTGTAGGCTGCCGGGATATAGCCGCGCCATCCGCCGGGGCAGCGCACACAATCCACCCGGCCCAGATCGGTCTCCACGGTGGGTGCGGTATCGCCTGCCATGCCGGTGAGCTGCAGCCCGATCACACCGCCCTGATCCACCCGCTCGGCAGACAGTTCCAGCACGGGGCTGGCCTGGACGGAAAAACGGAATATGTACTGATACCAGCCCGTGGGGCGGGCGGGGCGCTCCAGGCCGGGGTTGGGCCGCAGGGAGCCCTGGGCCTCCGGGTCGAACTGGGCTTTGTCCTGCCCGGGGGCCAGCCGCCAGAGGGTAAGCTGGGCTTTGTAGCCGCCGTTGGCCGGGTACAGGAATCCATCGTACTGGGCAGCGGGACCGGCAAAGACCTGCTGCCCGGCGTCGTTCTCAATGGTCAGGTGGCTCTCGCTGACCCAGTCCGGCAGGGTCAGAGCGGGGTGGGCATCGTGCAGCACCCCCAGCTTCTGCACAGCCAACGTGGGCGGTGCGGAAAAGATGCGGTCCATCCGTCCGCCGATCAGCGGCGCCCGCCAGCGCCAGCCGTTGGGGGTCAGCTCTGTGCCGCCAAACTGGGCAGCAGCCGTGGGCAGATGGCCCTGGGTGGTGAACGCAAAGCTGGCTCCGGTCGCGGCAGCCAGCAGCAGCGCAACCCCCAGCGTGACCCCCGCCAGCCATAACAAGATACGCTTCATGATCTACTCCTAACAAAAAAGGGCGCGCAGCACCACAGCCTGCGCGCCCAGATGGGCTGGTTGATTTACTCCTGGGCGGCATCCTCAGCAGCGGTATCCTCTGCCGGAACCTGCTCTGCCGGGGCAGCGTCGTCCTCGCCAAACAGCAGGCGCTCGTATTCGTCCAGCTCCTGCTCACGGCGGCGCAGATAAACGGCCACAGCGGCCAAAGCACCGGCCACAGCGGCCAGAGCAGCAATAACAGCGATCAGACAGGACTTCTTCATAGGTTCAGCACCCTCCTTTTTTCTGTCGTTCCGGTTGAAACGACGGTTCAGCTTCTTTTTCCATCGGGAGACCCGCAGTGCGCCCTCTGCCAAGGCATAAGCCAGGCGAAGCGAGGTGCGTAAGATCAAGAACATGGGCATATCCTCCCTTGTTGGAATTCTGAGTATCTCCATTATACCCGCACAAGGGGGAAATTACAACTGAAAAACTACAAAAAGCAGCATGTGTTTAGATGCCGCCGGGCGGCAAGGCGCACTTTTATTTTTGCCCCAGCAGATAGGGCCGGTAAGCCTTGAAGGCGCCGGGCAGGGCGTATTCCTGGGACAGCTGTGCGGGCTGCGCCCAGACAAAGCCCGGCGGCGGGGCCTGCTGCGGCACGGACACACGCCAGCCGGTCAGCTGCCATTCGATGTGGCTGAAGATGTGCTTTGCCTCTGGCAGCGGCAGGGGGGCGGCATCCAGGTTCAGCCCGATGCCGGTCAGTGTACTGCACAGCTCTGCGGGGGACAGGGCTGCGCCCTCCCACAGGGGCGGCTGCCACAACCCTGCCAGCAGGCCCTTGGGCGGACGCTGCTGCAGCAGCACGCCCTGGGGGCTTTCCACGACCGCCAGGGTCACCGGCTGCACCCGCCGGGCCTTGGCTGGGGCTTTGCAGGGCAGAGCCGCAGCGGTGTGGGCCGCATTGGCCCGGCACAGCCCGGCCAGCGGGCAGCTGCCGCACAGGGGCGCGCCCCCCGGCAGGCAGACCAGTGCGCCCAGCTCCATCAGCGCCTGGTTGTAATCCCCCGGCGCATCGGCGGGCTGATGTGCCTGGACACGGGCGGTGATCTCCCGCTTGACGGCGGGAGCCGTCACAGGGCGGGGGTCGTTGTACAGCCGGGCAAACACCCGCAGGACGTTGCCGTCCACCGCAGGCACCGCCAGCCCAAACCCGATGGAGGCAATGGCCCCGGCCGTGTATTCGCCGATGCCGGGCAAAGCCAGCAGCGCATCATAGTCGGCGGGAAGCTGGCCCCCGTACTGCTGGCAGACCAGCTGTGCCGCCCGGTGCAGGTTGCGCACCCGGCTGTAATAGCCCAGCCCCTCCCAGAGCTTGTGTAGCTTTTCCTCCGGGCAGGCGGCCAGCGCCGGGATGTCCGGCAGCTGCTGGATGAACCGCTGGTAGTAGGGCAGCGCCGCCGCCACCCGTGTCTGCTGCAGCATGATCTCACTGACCCAGACATGGTAAGGGGTGGGGTCCTCCCGGAAGGGCAGCACCCGGCGGCAGCGGTGGAACCAGTCCAGCAGCGCCGGGGCGATGGGGGGCAGCTCAGGCGTTGAACACATAGGCATCCATCCGGCGGAACGCTTCTTCGATGCGGCTGCGGGGGGAGGCCAGGTTCATCCGCAGGTGGCAGGGGCCGTGGAACATCCGGCCGTCCTGTACCGCAGCGCCTACCTCCCAGCAGGCCCGCTCCACATCCTCAATGGTCTTGCCGTGGGCGCGGCACCAGTCGGTGCAGTCCACAAACAGCATATAGGTGCCCTCCGGACGGGCCACATGGACCCCTTCAAAATGCTGCTGGATATAATCGCAGGCAAAGGCCACGTTGCTGCTGAGCACCTGGCACAGCTCGTCCACCCAGGCACGGCCCTCCGGCTGGTAGGCCCCGATCAGGGCATGGGTGGACAGCACGTTCATCATGTTGTAATGGGACAGGGAGGACTCCCGGTCCATCCGGTCCCGCCACCAATCGTTGTACACGATGTGGTAGCTGCCCACCAGACCCGCCAGGTTGAAGGTCTTGGAGGGGGCGTACAGGGCAGCGGTGCGCATCCGGGCATCCTCGCTGACCGACTGGGTGGGGATGTGCTTGCGGCCGTCCAGCAGCAGGTCGGACCAGATCTCGTCCGATACAACGTATACGTCGTATTTGCGGAACAGCTCCATGGCCTTTTCCAGCTCCCAGCGCTCCCATACACGTCCGCAGGGGTTGTGGGGGCTGCACAGCACAGCGGCGTGGATCTTCTGCTGGGCCAGCAGCTGCTCCATCTCTGCATAATCCATCCGCCATACGCCCTGGGCATCCTGCTTCAGGGCAGAGTGGACGATGCGGTAGCCGTTGTTCTCCAGACTGCGGGTGAAGCCGATATAGGTGGGGCTGTGCAGCAGCACCTTATCCCCGCGGGAGCAGACGCAGTTCAGTGCGCTGATCACGCCGCCCAGCACGCCGTTTTCATAGCCGATGTGCTTCGGCTCCAGGCCGGTGACCCCGTTGGACTGGCTCTGCCAGCGGATGATGGCATCATAATAAGCATCCGGCGGGGCAAAGTAGCCGTACAGCGGGTGCTGCGCCCGCTCCAGAATGGCCTGCTGCACGCTGGGGGCGGTGGCAAAGTTCATATCTGCCACCCACATGGGGATAGCGTCAAACCCCTCTTTCGGGGCAGCGGGCGCAAAACCGGTGCCTAAGCCGTCCACAGCCAAAGCGTCCTGGCCGTGCCGGTCGATCAGGGTCGTAAAATCGTAGCGCATTTGTATGCCTCCTTTGAACGGGCACAGACCAGGGCTGTGCCCACGGAACAAAAAAGCCTCCGGGCTTTTGCAGCCAGGAGGCAGAACGGTAAGCGTTGTTTCCCAAAACAGCGGCAGCAAACGGCGCAGACCGGTGCGTGCTGCAAGGGGAAAGGACCCTTTCGGAGGGAGGATCAGCCCTCGATCAGCTCCACCGTCTTCATCTTGACGGGGGTGGTGGGCTTATCGTTCCAGTCGGTGCGCACCGAGGCGATCTTGTCCACAACGTCCATGCCGGACACCACCTTGCCGAAGGCTGCGTACTGGCCATCCAGGTGGGGGGCATCCTCATGCATGATGAAGAACTGGCTGCCGGCGCTGTTGGGGTTCATGCTGCGGGCCATGCTGATGACGCCGCGGGTGTGCTTGATGGGGTTGTTTACGCCGTTGGAGGCGAACTCGCCCTGGATATTCCAGCCGGGGCCGCCGGTGCCGTTGCCCAGCGGGCAGCCGCCCTGGATCATGAAGCCGGGGATCACCCGGTGGAAGGTCAGACCATTGTAGAAACCCTGGTTGACCAGCTTCTTAAAGTTTTCACAAGTGATGGGGGCTGCACTCTCGTCCAGCTGGATGTCGATGATGCCGCCGTCTTCCATAGTAATGCGAACCATAATTCTGCTGTTGCTCCTTTTTATCGGTCCCCGCAGATGCACTGCCGGGGAGGGGGTCCGGCGGAACATCTCCGCCTGAAATCATAGTATAGTATACCATAGCTTTTGGGAAGCGCAACGCCGCAGATGCAACCTTTTTGTAAAATATGTGCGAAGAAAGCGTCCCTGCGGCAGGAAAGAGCGCATTTTCCCCGCAGGCGGCCCTTAGCGCAGCTCGTCCCGCAGCTCCACCAGGTCGCCCCAAAAGCGTTTGGGACAGTGGGTCATCCGGCCCCGCTCATTGCGCCGCGGGAGGATGCCCAGCGTATCATAGAACTGCTTCCACATCCGCTGCAAGAGCTGCTCCTGCGCATTGGGCGGCGGCAGCTCCAGCGGCTCGGCCAGCTGCAGGATCTGGGCTTTGTGGTCCTGCCACAGCAGCACCGACAGATGGACGGCGTCGTAGATCAAAAAATCCTCTTCCGGGAAGCGGGCGCAGAAATGCCCCTGCAAAAGGGGGAGGATGTGGTTTTTGGGGTGGATCACACCGCACAGCATACCGCCGTGCTCCTCAAAGCGCACAAAGCCCTGGAACTTATCCTGCTCCCAGGCCAGGCTCTTGTCCATCTCATAAAGCGGTGCAACATCCGGATGCCCCATCCGCTGGGCGACCCCCGGCCCCAGGGCATACCCCAGATGCAAAAAACGCAGCAAAAGCAGCTCCTTGTCCTCCCGCCCGGAGAGGAAACAGCGCACCGTCAGCCGGGCGGCATCGGCCCCCAGCTTGGGCTGGAAGCTGGCGTGCACCCGCTTGGCCCGGGCAAGGTCGGTCTCGATCTCCCGCACCGGGTACAGGGTGGGAACCTCCCGCTGCGGCGTGAACACCGCAAAGGGGATCTCGTGCTGCACAAAGCTTTCAAATACGCAGCATAAAAAGCCGGGGAAGCTGCCGTCGTACAGGTAGACGACCGGCGCATCGTGCAGCCGCCGGGCAGGGGTCACAGTGCTTTGGAAAGACATTGCACGGCCTCCTCCCGTACAAGGCGCAGCGCCTTCATGGGGGCAACGCCTTCGCCCACCAGTTTATCCACCGCAGGGGGCGTAAACAGGCTCAGCTGCTCCACCCCTTGGGTAAAGACGCGGGGGTCCAGCAGATCCCGGGAGATGCGCTCCCGCCCTGCGCTGCCCCGCCCTGGGTGCGCCCCGGCATAGCCCTTGCAGGTGATAAAATATTGGGCGCGTTTGAGCACCACGCCCATTCGTTTCAGCTCGGGCAGGCCCAGCGCCGCCTGCCGACGGGCCGCCCGGATGCGCTGGGCGCTTTTGGGGCCGATGCCCGGCACCCGCAGCAGCATCTCAAAGGGGGCGCGGTTGATGTCTATGGGGAACAGCTCGTAGTGCTGCACAGCCCAGCTGCACTTGGGGTCCAGGTAGGGGTCGAAGTTGGGGTGCTCCGGGTCCAGCAGCTCCTCTGCCCGGAAGTGATAAAACCGCAGCAGCCAGTCTGCCTGGTACAGCCGGTGCTCCCGCAGCAGCGGGGGCTTTGTGTCCAAAGCCGGCAGGCGTGCATCGGCGGATACCGGGATGTAGGCAGAGTAGAATACCCGTTTGAGCTGGTAGTTCTGGTACAGCCCTTCGGTCAGCCGCAGGATCTGGTAGTCGCTCTCCGGCGAGGCGCCCACGATCATCTGGGTGCTTTGGCCCGCAGGGGCAAACCGGGGGGCACGGCGGTAGAGGGCCAGCTCCTCCCGGTTGGCTTGCCCGCTGACGGCGATCTGCTTCATGGGGCGCAGAATGGCGCGGCGGCCTTTGTCCGGCGCCAGCAGGCGCAGGCTCTGCTCACTGGGCAGCTCGATGTTCACGCTCAGCCGGTCGGCCAGATAGCCCATCTGCTGCACAAGCTCCGGGCTGGCGCCGGGGATGGTCTTGGCGTGGATGTACCCGCCAAAGCGGTACTCGCCCCGCAGCAGACGCAGGACCTCCAGCATCCGCTCGGTGGTATAGTCCGGGGTGCCCAGCACGGCGCTGGATAAAAACAGCCCCTCGATGTAATTGCGGCGGTAAAATTCAATGGTCAGCTCCGCCAGCTCCCGCGGCTCAAAGCTGGCCCGGGGCACATCGTTGGAACGGCGGTTGACACAATAGCTGCAATCAAAGGCGCAGCGGTTGGTCAGCAGCACCTTCAGCAGGCTGACGCACCGGCCGTCTGCGGTAAAAGCATGGCAGCACCCGGGGGCGTAGCAGCTGCCCAGAGTGCCCGGCGCTGCCCGGCGGGATGCGCCGCTGGAGGTACAGGCTACATCGTATTTGGCACTGTCCGCCAGGATCGTGAGCTTTTCCAGAGTCGTGTGCTGCATAGCGGCCTCCCGGGGGTCATTTTACCACTTGGCCTTGGTCTCCACCACGCGGCCTGCAATGTGCAGGTGGTTCAGCTCCTCGCCTTTGATGATCAGTTCATTATAGTTGGGGTTGAAAGGCTGGAGCACTACGCTGTTGCCCCGCTGCAGATACCGCTTGAGGGTGCCTTCGCCCTCGTCGCCGTAGATCAGCACCCCCAGGTCGCCGTTTTCCAGCGTATCCTGACGGTGGACCAGGGCCAGGTCTCCATCCTGGATGCGGGGCTCCATGCTGTCGCCCCGCACGACCAGATAGAAGTAGTTGGCGGGGTCCTTGACACGGGCGTACTCCTGGCCGTAATCTTCCTCAAACGCCAGTGCGCCGTAACCGGCCTTTACGGTGCCGATCACGGGGATCAGGCTCTCGGCATAGCCGCCAAAGAACCGCTGCTCCGGCGCAGAGGAAGAGGACACCGGGCGGTACAGCCCCAGCAGATAGTCTGCGGTGGTGCTCAACAGCTCTGCGATCTTGGCCACAGTGGCCGGGTCCGGGGAGGATTTGCCGCTCTCCCACTTGCCCACAGCCTGCTGGGTGACCCCCAGCTTGGACGCCAGGTCAGCCTGGCTCATGCCTTGTTGTTTGCGGCATTGTTTCAAAAGCTCTGCAAATGCCATCGTTCTGCGCTCCTTTACACCGGTGAATCGTCTTGCTTTGTTTTATTATACAACAAAAAGGTGTTTGTGTAAAGGGAACAGCCCAAAAAAGCTCAAAAAAAGGTTGTGGCAAAGAGAAAAAATCGGCTTCCGGATGCAAAAATCAAAAATAGGGCTTGACATTGGGGCAAAAATCTGGTAAAGTAAACAGGCATCCGATACGGAGTAACCGGACGCCCACAAGGAGAGATGTCCGAGTGGTTTAAGGAAGCAGTCTTGAAAACTGTCGTGCGGCAACGCACCGTGGGTTCGAATCCCACTCTCTCCGCCATTTTTTTAATAAGTGTAACACACTTTGCTCTGGAGTAGTACTCAAGAGGCCGAAGAGGCGCCCCTGCTAAGGGCGTAGGTCGTCTAAACAACGGCGCGAGGGTTCAAATCCCTCCTACTCCGCCAAGAAAGACCCTCGCAGCTCATGGAAGCTGCGGGGGTCTTTCCCTTTTGCAGCTGCAAGCCCCGCCGGACAGGAAGAACTGCCCGGCGGGGCTTTGTTTTTGGTCCGCTGCACAAAAAAATGGCCCGCGTCGATGCGCGGGCCGGGGCTCAAACTTCAGCCATCCGTGCCGAAGGGTCAGACATGGTACTCCATGGGGTAGGTCAGGTAGCAATGGGGGTCCAGCTGGTCGCAGGTGACATAGCCCGCAGGTGCATTGAGCAGCGTGGGGATGCGGTTGACGATGGTGGCGCAGGTGTGCTCCACGGTGGCGGGCTTCACCACATGGAACTCCGTATCCGGCTCGCCGGACAGCTTCCAGTCGCACATATCGCCATCGTCCGGGCCGTAGACCTTGCCAATGGTCTCCTCCTCCACGGTGATGCCCTGCATCGTCTCGATGGTGACCACGGCCGACATACCGATGCAGTGCCCTGCCGGGATGGTGCGGCCCAGCGTGGCGCTGTACACGTCGTGATCCGCCGTGTAGGGGACGTTCTTCTGGCTGATGGACTTGATGGTCAGCCCCAGCTTGTTGCAGATGGCCTCGCTGGCGTTCCACGCATAGGAGGGCTCGAACTCAGCCGGGTGGGCGATCTGCTGCTCAAACTCCTCGGTGGTCAGGCCGCAGCCGTGGGCCTCGGCCAGTGCCAGGCCGTAATCCTCTACATTATAGCTGTATGCGCCCTGGATGCGGGTCAGCTTGTGGCAGCCGCTGGCCGCCATAGCCACCATGTTGATCCAGAAGATGTCCTGCATGCCGGAGCCGGTGATGGTGCAGCCGGTCTCCTTGGCCAGCGCATCCAGCTTGTTGATCTGGGCGGCGGCAGTGGTCCAGGGATAGATCGCCTCCTCGCAGGTGGTGATCACGTTGATGCCGCGGGCCACGCATTTTTCCACATGGTCGTAGATGTCGTTCACAAAGCTGAACAGGGTCACGATGGCCACGTCTGCATCACACTCGTCCAGCACCTTGTCGGCATCGCTGGAGATCCGGATGCCGGTCTTGACGCCCAGCTCTGCAAAGTCGCCCACGTCCATGCCGACCACGGCGGGGTTCACGTCAATGGCGCCCACGATCTGTGCGCCGTGCTCATATAAATACCGGAGGGTGTACTTGGCCATCTTGCCGCACCCGTACTGTACCACTTTGATCTTTTCCATAATGCTGCCTCCTTACTGGATGAAAAATTTCTGACCGCAGCAACCGCAGCGGTGTTTGTTCTGGCATCAGTATAGACCCTCATGCAGGGAGAGAGTCAAGCTGTTTTGCGAAATTTTTCACGATTCGGCAAAAGGGGCCTTTATTTGGAAAAAGATACGGGGACCTGCAGCCGCAGGAACATCCGGTTGGGGTCGCTGTCAAACACAGGGAAGCCGCTCATCACTTCGCAGATATAATCCCCGGCAATGCGGTAGCCGTTGGTGCGGCAGTACTCCAAAAGACGGGTGGCGCAGGGGATCTCCTGGTTGTAGTTGTCCAGGTAGATGCAGGCGTACATCCCGCTGTCTATGGTGCGCGGCTGGGCAGCGGCGGGAAGGGTGCGCCCCACGAACAGAAAGATCTGCCCGGCAATAAAGCGGCCTGCCTCAAAATCCTGCTGGGAGATAGAGGTGCCGATGTTGTACGAGTGTACCTGCTCCAGCCCATGCTGAGTGACAAACTCCCGCAGCTTGTGCAGAGAAAGCTCGTAACTGTGTATATTATTGCTGTAAAAATTCTCGCAGCAAGGGATGCCCCAGACCTTGCGCTGGTCGATGTACTCCAAAGATAAGGTGCCGGTGGCAGGCGATTTGCGGTAGCGCTCGATGGACTGGATGGCCCGTTCCACTGCATCGTGACGTTCCTTCAGCTGGCGCATCTGCTGGTGGAGCTGCTCGTTTTTCCGGGCCAGCAAGGCTTCCATCAGGGCCAGGTCCTCGGTCTGCAAAGCCTGGCGGATCTCGGCCAGGCTCATGTCCAGATCCCGCATATAGGCGATCATGTCCAGGCGGGCATTCTGGTCGATGCTGTAATAGCGGTAGCCGGTGTCCGGGTCCACATACCGGGGCTTCAAAAGCCCTTTTTCGTCATAAAGACGCAGGGTGGGGATGCTGACCCGGTTCATCTGGGCCATCTTCCCAATGGGGATGCGATCGTTGTGCATGATTCGACCTCGTAAACTCTATTGCGGATGGAGAGTTTTCTCTCCGCAGGCAGCCTCGCGGTATAAAACAGAACGGGGCAGCGTCAGCGCAGCCCCAATGTATGGGCCAGCAGCCCCAGTGCCAGCAGGTGCAGCGGGTAGAACCAATAGTAGAACCACCGCTGCACCGGGCTGCACCGGCCCCGCTGCCCATCGTAGCGGGCCGTCAGCAGAAAGGCCAGCGGCGCGGGCAGCTGGTAAAAGGTGAGGGCTGCCCCCCAGATGCCCTGTTGCTGCCGGTCCTGCCGGGTCAGATACAAACCTACGATCAGGCCCACGCCCAGCAGGCCGTAGTCGGTGGCCAGCAGCTGGGCACATAGTCCGCAGGCCACGGCGCCCAGCCAGCCCATCCAGCGGGCAGGGGCTTTGTCCAGGCACAGCAGCGCCAGCATGCCCAGCGCCAGTGTACCATAAACATTTTGATGCCCGGGCCAGAAAATCTGGCCAAAAAAGGCCCAATCGAATACAGGCTCGCTGATCAGGGCGAACAGTCCCAGCCGGGCAGCATACCGGCCGGGGCTGTGGGTGTGGGCGTAGCCTTCCGTCAGCAAAAAGCAAAAAAGCGGAAAGGCCAGCCGCCCCACGCCCCGCAGCAGGATGTACACCATACCGGCTGCCCCAGAGCCGGGGGGCAGGGCGGCAGAAGCAGGGGAGACGCCCCATGCGGGGGCCAGCAGTGCGGCACCAATGTGGTCGGCCAGCATAAAAAGGCAGGCCAGCTGTTTGAGCTGGGTGCCATTGAGAGAACGATCCATAAAAGGCTCCTTTTCAAAAGGGAACTCCCGTTTTGCAAACGGGGCAGAAAGCGCCCCGGCAGAGGGAAGATGCATCAGAAAAGACCAGCCAAGGGCGGGCCTGGACGGAGGGGGAAGGCGCTTGGCTGTATTATACCATAATTCGGTCTGTATTTTGAAAAATTACCGAAAAATGTGACTACGTGTGTGCAATTTTTTTGTGGGACGGCGCTTGACAAGGGGGGTGGAGCATAGTAAACTCAAAAAGAAAATACAACTCTCTCATATAGAAGATGAAAAATATTCACAGCAAATGCGTTCCTGTTTATGGAAGGAGGTTTTGGGGGATGACCCTGTTTTCTTACGAGATCTTTGATGCGGTGGCCCGGCAGGGCAGCTTTAACAAGGCGGCGCAGCAGCTGCACCTGACCCCCTCGGCCATCAGCCACGCCATTGCGGTCATGGAGGAGGAGCTGGGGTTTGCTCTGTTCAACCGGGGCAAGACCGGCGTTACCATGACCAGCTACGGGGCCTCTCTGTACCCCTCGATCCGGGCGGTGCTGAATAGTGACGAGGCGCTGAAACAAAGCGTGGCCCGGCTGAATGGGCTGGAAAAAGGCAAGGTGAAGGTGGCGGCCTTCAACTCGGTATGCACCTGTTTGCTGCCCGGCATCCTGAAAAGCTTCAAGGCACAGTACCCGCAGATCGAGGTGGAGGTCTACCAGGGCACCTACGATGATATGAAAGACTGGCTGCGCAACGGCCAGACCGACATTGCGTTCCTGTCCTTTGGCTGCCGGGAGGAGTTTGCCCTTACGGAGCTGTTTGCGGAGCCGCTGCGCTGCATCACCCCCAAGGGATGGCCCGCCCCGCCGGATGGGATCATGACCCCGGAGCTGATGAACGGGCAGGACTTTGTGGTCCAGGGGGACGCTACGGATGCGGAGATGCGTCAGTATCTCAAAAAGCATAAGATCAGCACCGAGCGCCGCTGCCATGTGCTGGACGATCTGTCCAACCTGGCAATGGTGGAAGCGGGTATGGGCATCTCTATTATGCCGGAGATGCTGCTCAAGACCTGCACCAGCGAGGTGGATATCTACCCCTTGAGCCCGGCGGAGAATCGCGTGGTGGGCATCACGTCTCAGCGTCCGGGGGCGATGGCACCGGCGGTGGAGCAGATGTTCCATCATATCGTGGAGTATTGCAGAACTTATACCAGCCACAAAGAAGGCTGAACCCTTTGAGTGCCGGCGGCATCCGCCGGCAGAGCATATTTTTGCATCGTTCCATCCATAGGAGGTGTCCGCAAATGAAACAGCGAGTGATCAGTATGGTGTTGGCGGCGGCAATGGTCCTGGGGCTTTGTCTGCCTGTGGGGGCGGAGGCTGCCCAGACGCCCCCGGTCGTCCAGGTGGGGCGTGCCTGTCCCGAGGGCATCTATACGATGATGTACCGCAGTGACCTGAGTATGGAGGATCTGCCCCATAACTACCGCTATGGAGATCAGTTGTTTGACGCCCCGGCGACGGAATATGACCACGAACTGGCTCTGGCTACCCTGGGCCTGACCATTGCGTCCTCGAATACCCTGGACAGCGACAAGCGGGTGTGGCTGGATGGCGACCAGGGCAGAGAGAACAATATCCGGGCGGCATACCAGACCCTGGGGTTTGATAATATGCGGTTCTTCCATTACGACCGCAGCCCCAACGAATACAAGGACGATACGGCAGGGCACGCGCTGGCGCAAAAGACGATGATCCAGCCGGATGGGTCGGTGCGGACCATCGTGGCGGTGATGGTGCGCGGTGCCGGCTATGGCGCTGAGTGGGCCGGAAATATGCGGACAGGCTCCGGTGAGGGACACGCCGGTATGATGGATGCGGCAGAAGAGGTGTTCCAAAATCTGCGCGGGTACCTGGCAGAGGCAGCACAGGTGCAGCCGTTGGGAGAGCTCAAGCTCTGGATCGGCGGATTCAGCCGGGGCGGTTCCATAGCAAACCTTCTGGCCGCACGGGTGGCCGAAGGTCTGCCGGAGATCCGCCGGGAGAATACCTATGTGTATACCTTTGCTTCTCCGGCAGCGGTGACCGCAGGCTCTCCCGCACAGTTCAAGGCGGATTTTGACCACAACCATACGGCCGATGGCCAGGTAAAACCGACCTGGGATGAAAGCAACATCCATAATATGGTGGCCAGCGGAGATCTGGTGGCCCGGATACTGCCCTCCAGCTGGGGCTACTACCGCAACGGAAACGACCGTTTTCTGCCCGCAACACAGCGGGAGGAGGAACGCCAGGCATTGGATGCCCATGCAGAGGAAATGCCCGGCGCCATTAAGATGAAGGTCTCCACGCTGGCTACGGCAGAGCAGACCGATGCGCTGGAAATTGGTTTGGCGCAGCAGGTGGGCGGTCAACAGGGCTATTTTGAAAATTATCAGGCGCTGATGATGGATATGCTGCAATGTACCTTTACCTTCTCGGAGGATGAGGTGCGTCTGGGGACCATTCTGGGCAACGAAGCGATCATCCGCCGCCTGCGCAGCCTGAGCAATATGTCCGATGTCCCCTTGCTGGACCTGATGCAGGATGTGCTGCTGGCGAACCTCATGAGCCGCATTTTGCTGAAACGTGTGGGCGAGGGCGTGCCGGTGCGGGTGCAGCAGCTGGCTGGGCCGCTGCTGGCGGTGGGCCTGCATTATGGCCTGGATAAAGAGACGGCGCAGACCCTGGTCCAGAACCTCATCGAGGTGGTCGTGGTGAAACGCCAGGTGGGCCTCATCATGGGGGCTGTGGCGTGGCACTTCCCGGAATCCTATCTGAATGCAATGGAGTATTATCCGGTGAGCACTCATGCACTGGAGCCGACGACTCGGAAATAAAAGACAAAACCGCCCCGGGATACTCCCGGGGCGGTTTTGTGCGTTAAAAGGACAGCCCTGCGGGAGAGGGGGGAATGGACCCTCTCAGTCGCCTGCGGCGAGGGGGGGCTTTCGGGACGAACCCTCTCAGTCTCGCTTCGCTCGCCAGCTCCCCCGAAGGGGGAGCCCTTGGCAAAGAGGGCAGGTTTCGTCCTTATAGGTCAACGGCAGGAAGAAGTCAGCCGATAAGCGGTAAACTTTACGCCCTTGCCAAAGCCTCTCCCTTTCGGGAGAGGTGGCACGGCGAAGCCGTGACGGAGAGGGTTGGTTCCGGACGAACCCTCTCAGTCTCGCTGCGCTCGACAGCTAGTTCCCCTTTTTGTCGCCTACCGGCGACATCTTCCCCCGGCCGGGGGAAGTCTTTCGAAGGGAGAGCCCTTGACAGAGAGGGCAGGTCTCGTCCTCACCAGTCAACGGCAGGAAGAAGCCTGCTGTTAAGCGGTAAACTTTCCGCCCTTGCCAAAGCCTCTCCCTTTCGGGAGAGGTGGCA
>OIZR01000018.1_pt1 | contig 164573 bp, 157 predicted proteins | sample 1588591 | NCBI WGS metagenome assembly OIZR01 (sample SAMN03283249) | human gut metagenome | biome: human-associated habitat; material: feces | host: Homo sapiens | place: USA | collected 2013 | reverse complement strand
GCCTGTAAATACAGGCTATACCGGCATATAAGAACTTATAAAGAGATAGTCAAAAATTATAGTTTGATTTATAATTACATAATTACGATTTTTACCGCAATATTAATATTTTACCATTTCAGTCCAAATTTACAGCTATTCTTTGCACAAAAAAACGAGACCCGTTTTGCATCCGGCAAAACAGATCCCGTTTTTCTTATACTCTCAGATAAAGCTCGGCAGCCGTATGGGAACGCCGTGCCAGCTCCTCTTTTTTCATAATGCAATATCCGCTCTCCCTCTTTTCCAGTATCCCCTCTTCACAGAGCTGCCCCAGCAGCCGGAACATATGGCGATAGCTCATTCCCACGGAGCAGGAGACATCCGTCAGCGTATCGCGGAAGAGGCTCCGGTGAGAATTCTGAAGAATGTAGGCGCAAAGCCGCTGCTCGCCGGTGCATAACGCGGTCGATGTAAAATTGTCTGAACTGGTAGTCAGCTTTTCCGCCAGCTCCGTTCCCAGTTTATTCAGGAACACAAGATTCGTTTTCAGTTCTGCCAGGCAGTTCTGATAGGAAACCGCAATGCACTCAAAATCCGTGACCGCCTTCACGGAACAGGTGGCATTGAACTGTCTTGCCATCAGTTCGACCTCGCCGATCAAACCACGGGAGATGTTGTAGCACAGGATCAGGCTCTTGCCGTTCGGTGCTGTGCGGCAGACCTTCGCATTGCCGTCGACGACAATCGACAGCCAGCTGATAGGCTGCCCCTCATGCAGCACCTCTTCTCCTGCCGAAAACCGCAGACAACAGCAGGCGTTCAGCGGAATATTCTGCAGGCCGTATTCTGCCAGACGGGCGGCATGTTCTTTTCTCAATGGGAGTCTTTTCAAATCGATTACCTCGCTTAACCTGATTATGGTCTTACTGTTTATTATAACAGAAACCGGAAAAAATACCATGACAAATGTCCTACATGGTAGGGCAGATATTCTGTTATCCTCATATCAGGAGGTGAACTGTCATGTATCAGCTTTTAGCCCTTATCAATGGTATTATTCTGTCCGTGATGATTTCCGTAAATGGAAATCTGTCCGTTCAGTACAGTGCGTTCACAGCTGCTGCGATTATCCATGCGGTCGGTTCTTTGTTTGCGCTGCTGCTCTGCGCTTCACAGAAAAACAGAAAGCCGGTCTGGACTCACAGGCCCAAATGGATTTATCTCGGCGGTGCAATCGGTGTTTTTACAACGGTATTTCAAAATCTGGCCTTCACCTATATCAGCATCACGAGCGTGATCGCCCTGGGACTTCTGGGACAGACAGTTACGTCCCTGGTGATCGACAGTTCCGGATTGTTTGGTATGGAAAAAAGGCCGCTTCCCCGGTATGCATTTATCGGCCTTGGTTTATCGGTGTTTGGTATCTTTGTGATGCTGGATACCTCTGTCACGACGGCTGCGCTGGGGGCTGCCATCTCCTTTGCATCCGGTATTTCCATGGTGCTGTCCCGGACCGCCAACGCGCGGCTGGCCGAGAAAACCGGGGCGCTGCAGGGATCACTGGTGAATCATCTGGTGGGACTTCCGATTACGATAATTCTCGCCTTTGCCGTGGCCGCAGCAAGCGGAACCTCTGCAGCCGCTTCCGCGGGAGGCAGCTTCCGCCCCTGGATTTACTTCGGCGGCGCTCTCGGCGTCGTGGTAGTAATGCTCTTAAATATCACGGTTCCGAAGATACCGGGATTCCAGCTGACGCTTCTCGTCTTCGTCGGCCAGGTCTTCACCGGAATCCTTTTAGATACCGTGGCCGGCAGCTACCAGACCGGCGCCACGCTCTGGGGCGGCATGATCATCGCGGCCGGAATCGCGGTCAATATGATCCTGGAGCGGGTTGTTGCAGTTTCAAAAAAGACACCGCACAGCAGCTAAAAAATCAGCTGCTGTGCGGTGTTTTTTCAATTCTGGCTGCTGTGCAGCACAACTTCAATCAACTTGCAGAGCGACTCCTGAAACCGCTCGTCGTCGTCTTCCGTCCTCTTTGCCGGCCCCTTCAGATGGTGCTTTCCCTTTCCCATACGGGCCTTCTTGGCCAGATGGCGTTCCATCAGCATCTGGTCGATATTCTCGTTGGTGTACCATTTTCCGCTTTGATGGATTCCATGTGCTCCCTTTCCCAGGATCATGGCCGCCACTCCATAGTCCTGGGTTACCACGATATCTCCTTTGCCGCACTGATTCACCAGCGCAAAATCCACGGCATCCGCGCCCGCTCCGATGACCTTTATCTCGCTGTAGGAAGACTGAAGCACATGGTTGGTGTCACATAAGAGCACCACCGGAATCTTATAGCGCTCCGCCGTCTGTTCCACAATTCTCACTACCGGACATGCGTCCGCATCTACTAATATTTTCATTCTGTTATCTCGCTGACTTTTTCCTGAAATACGTTATACTAGATGATGATTCCATTTAAATGGTCGCACTCATGCTGAATGATCTGCGCGATCCATCCGGAATATTTCTGGCGGTGCTTACAAAAATGAATGTCCTGATACTCCACTTCGATCTCCTGGTACCGGGTAGTCCTGCGGACTCCCTCCATCGACAGACAGCCCTCTTCCGCCTCATAGGGGCCTGTTTTTTTGACAATCACCGGGTTAAGCATGGCTGCGTTCACCATTCCCATCTGTACGGCAATCACATTCTTTCTGACACCGATCATGTTGGCCGCCATGCCCACGCAGTGGTCGGTATTCGCCTGCAGGGTGTCCAGTAAATCCTGTACTGTCCCCAGGTCATCCTTTGTCGCCGGCTCCGATTTCTGTGCCAGAAAAAATACATCTCACACAACGGTTCTTACCATATTGATTCGCTCTCCTAAGTTTTGATTACTGTGTTAAATCCTGATTCAGCCATTCTTCTGTTTTCTTAAAAAATGCGTCCACCAGATCCGGCCGGTCGATGCCTGGCAGTTCACCGTCGATCTCATAACCGGCGCTGTCCCCACCCAGCCATGCAGTCTTATCTGCGGCTTACATCTGTAACGGGGACAGACATCTCTAAAAGTGTACCGCAGAATGGCATATCCGTAAAGAGGATAATACTCTTTGTAAGGATATTTCCCCGGTAAAGGTCAGAAACCACGGCGATTTCGGCCTGACGTGCCAGCTGCCTGTCAATTCAATCACCGGTCAAATATCTGTTTATTGGTACTTCGGATCCGTTATCACTTTTGTGTTTTATGGCATTGTCTTAGATGGAATAAAAAAGAAACCCTCCATTTACCCACCAACCTGTATCTGTGTGCTATTCTCTTCTCACAACAACGAGAGGAGAAAATGGTATGAAAACAACAATTCAGGTATCCGGTTTTTCAAAGTCATACGGTGCGCTGCATGTTATCAGGAATCTTGATTTAACGGTATCCAAAGGTGAAGTTTACGGCCTTCTCGGCGCTAACGGCGCGGGGAAAAGCACGGCGATCGAGTGCATGCTGGGTACAAAAAAAGCCGATACCGGCAGTATTTCCATTCTGGGAATGAGTCCGCAAAAGGACCGCAGGAACTTATTTCAGCAGGTTGGCGTGCAGTTTCAGGAGGCCAATTATCCTGACAAGATCAGGGTGAGTGAGCTGTGCGAGGAAACAGCCTGCCTCTACAACTGTCCGGCCGACTACACAAAACTGTTAAAGCAGTTCGGACTCCAGGAAAAAGCCAGAAATTTCGTCAGCGAGCTGTCTGGCGGCCAGAAACAGAGGCTGTTTATCGTTCTGGCATTAATCCCCGATCCCCAGGTGGTATTCTTAGATGAACTGACCACCGGCCTTGATACCAAGGCTAGAAGGAGTGTGTGGAAGAGCCTTCAGGAGCTGAAAGACAGAGGGCTCACGATCTTCTTAACCTCGCACTTCATGGATGAGGTGGAAGAGCTCTGCGACAGAATCGGTATCTTAAAAGACGGAGCATTCGCATTCTGCGGAACAACAGCCGAAGCGATTGCGTTAAGCCCGGGCAATACGCTGGAAGAGGCGTATCTGTGGTTTACGGGAGAGGAGGCTGACGGAGATGAATAAATTTCTTACGATGCTGAAAACCGAGTTAAAACTCTCCTTCCGTGGAATGGACATGATCATATTCGCCGTCTGTATGCCCGTGGTCGTGGTTATACTGCTGGGGATTATTTACGGCGGGAAACCGGCTTTTGACGGCGCGGACTATACTTTTCTGGAACAATCCTTCGGCGCAGTCTCCACAATCGCCGTCTGCGCGGGCGGTGTCATGGGGCTGCCTCTGGTAATCTCCGACTACCGGCAGAAGAAAATCCTCAAACGCTTTAAAATCACGCCGTCCAGCCCCGTCCTTTTACTGTCGGTTCAGGTGGCCATATACATGATCTATTCCCTGATCGCACTGGTGCTGATCTATCTGGTGTCTGTGCTGTTATTCGGCATGAAGCTGCGGGGAGCCTTCCTGCCGTTTATGGGCGCATTTTTCCTTGTCATGATCTCCATGTTCAGTATAGGAATGCTGGTAGGCGGCGTGTCTCCTAATACAAAAATTGCAAGCGTTCTTGCAAGCTTACTCTATTTCCCAATGCTGATCTTTTCCGGCGCCACGCTTCCGTATGAGGTGATGCCCGCCGTGCTGCAAAAACTCGCGGACCTGCTGCCGCTGACTCAGGGAATTAAGCTGCTGAAGGCTGCATCCCTGGGTCTGCCGGCTGAGAATGTGATGGCTTCCCTTGCCGTCATGGCGGTGATCACGGTCGTCTGCGGTGGAATTTCTATTCGATTTTTCAAATGGGAATGACAGGCGTAGTAAAAAAACTGGTTGAGCGCACAGGCTCAACCAGTTTTTTTACTCACGAATCATTCGTCCCCATTACTTTAACCCGTGTTTCTTCTGCAACTTCCATTATATCCCTGCAATATTCCCCGCGCTGACAATATTCTGCCAGAAATTACAGCTGCACAGCGCATGGCTGCCGTCGCTCTGATCCGGCGCATAGACAAGTCTCTTCTCCTCCAGCTCCGGCAGGCAGTCGGTCTCACCGGAAAGATACTGGGCCAGCCTTTTTCCGGCGTATTCCAGGCGCGCTCTCACTCCGGCCAGTCTGATATCCAGCACCTCGTATCCGAACACCTTACACTCCTCCATCCAGATTCCCTGTCTGAGGTCTGCAAGTCTCTCCGTCAGTCTGATGCAGGCCGGAATGCCGTTCTTTTCCGCTTCCGCCAGATAATCCCTGTCTCCGCTGTGGTAACTGTCATGGATCCGGATCCCCAGTTCTGCTTTCTGTTCCAGAAGCCGTGCTAAGACCTCGTAGTACTCAAACAGCACATGGGCGCCCGAATGGCGGCTCCTGTACTCAGCCAGTTCCTCCGCCAGCCTCTGATAGTGTTCCGTCAGTCCCAGATCACGAATCTGTTCATCGAACAGGCCCAGCATAACGTCCTGGTAAAGCAGGAACTTGGAGGGATTGTCCGCGTAACGGTTATTCTTAGCTGCACCGGGAACATTGTCGAACCGATCCAGAAGCCACCATGCCTCCCTGCCGTCGCCCCAGAGAAATTCCATGTAATCGCCGTTCACCCTCTGTTCTTCGCCCTGCAAACCATTTTCTCCGGAAAAACAGGCTTCTGCAAAGGTGGTGAGAGAAAGATTTCCGGCTGTCATCGGCGTCTCCGCCCCATTGTCCTGCCAAAATGTACAGATCACCTCTGATACACCGTTCTCCCGGCATGCTTCCAGCGCGGGCATAAGCGTCGCCGCCATCCAGGAATAATTCGGTGCAACACCGTTCCATATCCACGCACCGCCTGCAAACAGCGTCTGGTCCGACAGTTTCTTATGAAGCTTGATATAATTCTCATAGTGTTTTTTCTCATCGTGATAGTAATCCCAGTAGACCATCGCTACGCCTTCCGGAATTTCCGGCAGATCGGAAAAATCGGTCTCCGGCGGCAGATCGTAGTAATCGCCGCTGGGGGACTTCAGACGAAAATACATATCACTCCAGATCATCGGCTCCATCCCGTATTTCCGGCAGATGGACAGCACCCGCTGTAAGTGGCTGTTCATGATCTCGAAGCGGTTCTGATAGCCATTTTTATTTAAATAATTTCCGAGGCCCAGTTCATGCGCCTCATCCATACCGAGGTGGACACGCCTGCTGCGGAAAGCGGAGGACACACTGCTTATCATGGCATCGATCAGCCTGTAGACCTCATCGTCGCCGGCAAGGAGAATGTCCGGCGTATCGGTCAGCCCCTGCATGGTCTTCCATCGGAGCGCCGTATGCAGATGCGCCAGCGTCTGAATGCACGGCACAATCTCGATTCCAAACAGTTCCGCATAGTCATCACAGGACTTCAGTTCCTCTCTCGTGTAACGTCCGCGGAAAGCGCCAAAATACGGATACTCCGGGACCTCATACGTTTCTTCCGTATACAGCATCATAAGATTCATGCCCAGGGATGCCATGCGTCTGATGTACTCTTTTATTTTCCCGACCTTTAATACGCCGTTTCTGGAACAGTCAAGCATAGCCCCCGACGACTGAAAGCAGGCACTTTCCCGCAGCTCTAATTCCGAATCTGCCCCATGCGTCTCCAGATATTCCAGCGCCTTCATAAAACCTCTGAAAAAATGGACCTTTTCCCTGCATCTGATTGTTAAGACGCCATGTTTCAAAGAGACTGAAATCTCATGTTCTCCTTCCTGTTCCCAGCAGATGACCGGCTGTTCCCTTACAGCGGTGCTCTCCCCATCTGTCCCGAGCTCATGGCCCCGCTCCTCAAGCAGCAGCTCCAGCCCTTCCCTTACATTTGCCGCACTTTGATCCAATCGAAATTTCATTTTTTAGTCCTTCCCTTTCTCTTTTTCTTCCTGATATACCGCCCGGTATTCCGACGGGTAGATTCCCGTATTTTTCTTAAATATTTTGGAAAAATACAGGGGATCCTGATATCCTACCATCCCCGCAATATCCTTTGAAGTAATATTCGGATACGCAGTCAGCAGCTCCTTTGCATTGTTCAGACGAATATTCTGGATGTACTGCGACGGCGTCAGGCCCTTATACGCTTTAAAAAGTCTGCTGAGATACGGTGAAACCAGACCGAATCTGGAAGCCAGCATCTTTGTTGTAATCTGTGCATCCAAATGGGCCAGAATGTATTCATCTACCTCCCGCATCAGATTCTTTCCTTCCTCTGCCGATTTTCCCATGCTCATGTCTTTCACATATAAAAGAAATTCATCAAACACCTGGTCCATATCCGCAGCAGAGGAAAGAAGTTCCGCAATATCCGGAAACGTATTATTTTCCTCCGGCTCATTTCGCTCTGCGGAATGGACTGCCGCCATCAGAAACAGCTTCTGCAAAATCCGTTCCAGCTCCGTCTGCGTGACTCTGAACAGCTTCATCTGGTCTCTGACATTCATCAGAATCCCCTTCAGTTCGGCAAAATCGTCTTTCTTCACGGCAAAGGAGATGGCGGATTCCGTTGACGCAGCAAGTGTGAAGGGTCTTCGTTCCGGCAGAGTGTTAGTCACAGACGATACGCCAAACATACACTTTTCCCTTATTTCCGCCCGGAGTGTGCCAAGCCTCTCCTGCACCTGACTGATATCTGTAATGGCATTTCCATAGCAGATGGTTATCGAAATATGGGGAGGAAGCAGCGATAGAATTGATTCCGCGATTCCGGCCATATCAGGCTCGTTTAACCCCTCCAGAAGAAGAATCTGTTCATTCATCGCCTTTCCGAAAAAGCAGAATATTCCTTTCTCCTGTCTGGTCACAAGGGAAACGATCTGTTTTAAGTCATGATTCTTCCAGTACACATTCCCCGGTGTCATCTCCTCCAGACTGTTGGAATTAAATGCGCCGGCCATCAGATAGACGGGATATACCGTCTCAAATAACGCGTTCCCCGCCTCACAGGGGGTCCCTTCATACAGTATCCCTGTCAGAATCCTGCTTTTTTCCGCCCCCGCCCTCTGCCTCAGTTCTTCCTTCATCTGAGCCAGCAGCGAAGCCAGTTCTTCTCTGTCCACGGGCTTCAGCAGATAATTTTTCGCATTGTATAAGAGGGCCTTCCGTGCATAGGAAAAATCGCGGTAACCGCTTATCACTACCGCCAGCGTAGAGGGGCACGTTTCATATATGTATTTTAGAATCTCTGTCCCATCCGCCATTGGCATATTAATATCGGTAAAAACCACCTCCACCTGCTGCTCTTCCAGATATTCCATGGCCTCTCTGCCGTTTTTCGCGCATTTCACTACCGAAAATTCAGGATCAAGTCCTTCGATCATCTTTTTTATGCCGCGAAGCAGAGGTAATTCATCTTCCGCAATCAGGACCCTAATCATTCCAATTCACCTCCAAGCACCACAACTGCCCCCTCCTCATCGTTATATAACCGGCATTCGAAATTCCTGTCATAGCATATCATCAGCCTCATATAGATATTGGGGATGCAAAGCCCGCCGATCGATATCTGTTCCAGGCTCTCCCTCACATTTTTGAAGGTTAAATTCTCTTTCATCCTTCCAAATTCTTCTAAGTACTCTTCCGCAAATCCCGTTCCGTTGTCATGAACTTTTATAAACCATTTCCCATCCTCTGCATAAACCAGAAGCCTGATTTTCCATACCGGTTCCGTGTTTTTAAAGGAATGCTTAAAACAGTTTTCACAGACAGGCTGGATCATAAGCTTTGGTATCCGGACATCGGACAGCGCCTGGTCCATATGAACCTCATATTCGAACAGGTCTTCGTACCGTTCCTTCATCAGTTCCATATAATTGACCGCATTTTCAACTTCCCGTTCCATCGTACAGAATCCATCTTCCATCGATGAGGTAAAACGCAGCATTTTGCAGAGCCGTGAACAGATATTTTCCACCTTCTTATTGCCGTCTGCCTGTGATTCCATGGAGATAATCGCCAAAATATTATAGAGAAAATGGGGATTCATCTGAGACTGCAATGCAAATAAATGGGATTTCAGTTCATTCGTCTCCGCGGCGTACTGCTGTTCCACAGACTCCTTCATCCGGCTCAATACCGCGTTAAAAGCATTCTTGATCTGTACCAGTTCATCGCTGCTTTCATAACCTGCAATGTCCATCCGGAAATGTTCCAGTGAGATCGTTTTGATCGAACGGTTCAACTCCGTCAACGGCTTTGACAGCTTCCTCACAATCAGAATTTCCGTCACAATCGCAGTAATAAGAATCAGCAGCATTCCCAGAATCATCAGTCGGTTAAACTGGGCCAGCGGCTCCATCAGCACATTCTCCGGTTTTTCGAAGAGAATGGTAAACGGCGCGTTCCGCAGTTTTCTGCTGCACACATACCGGCCTGGTACACTTTTATCGCCGTCGGTCAGCCGTCCCTCTGACGCCATCTGTATCATTGCTTCCAGTCTGCTCTCGGTCCTGCCGCTTTCGGAGCCGAAGCTCCGGTAAACAGCCTCCCCCTCGTCCGTTAGGATTACGGAATTAATATCTTTCCCTATCCCATAAAACATTTCATCCAGCCGTTCTGCAAATTCCTGCACTTCCACATATCCACACTTTAAGCTGTTGGATGAGTAATCCTTAATCTGTCTGACAACGGAGAAATACATTTTTTCAGATAACCCGGTATCGTTCAGCACATCGTTTTGCGGCGGAACAAAGCAAACGAAGCTGTCCTCCTGCCTGAAGAAATCGCGTATCTTTGCATACTCCTCTCCCGAAAAGTAAGCCTCTGTTCCGGTCGCTGTCGTTACGGTTGTCGCCGTACAGACAAAATCCTGATCATCATTATAGAGACAGATTCTGGCATACCCGTCCTTCTTAAAATTATAAGAGTTCAGCAGCTTGATAACCTCCGAAGCAATGAGAGGCTCCCGGATAAAAAAATTGCTGTCCGGCTCCTGGTCCACCTTCTGGAAGACACTCACGATATTGGGATTTGCGGCTATCTGAAGCGCCGTTTTATCCATATTATAAAGGTGGTTATCCAGTCTGTCGGCAACGCTGGTGGCGATCACCTCAAAATCATCATTTGTCCGTTCCGTTATGGCATCCACCACATACCGGTAAAAGATTCCCATGAGGGCGGCCGATACAAAGAGAACTATTACTATGTGAAAAAAAATCATTTTCGATTGGAACTTTACTTTTTTCAGCATAAAAACCTTTCTTTTCGGTTCTTTCTACCCCTTCACTGCTCCGGCTGTCATCCCCTCTATTATATATTTCTGCAGGGCCAGATACAGGATGACGATGGGCAGCACTGTAATAACAAGCGCGGCAAAGACGTAATTCCAGTTTCTGGAATACAGGCCATAAAAATTGAAGATCATCATCGGAATCGTCGTTCGTTTCGAACTGCTCATCAGATACAGGGGCACCTGGAAATTGTTCCAGATTCCGATGGCTGCAATAATCAGGTTCGTGATCATGACCGGCTTCAGGATCGGCAGCAGCACCTTAAATATCAATTGAAATGTATTGCAGCCATCTATGATCGCCGCTTCGTCGATCTCCTTAGGCACACCAGTCACAAAGCTGGAAAAGGTCATGACTGCAAATGGCAGATTCACCGCAGCGAAGACGAGAATCACGCCGATATAACTTCCATACAGATTCATTTTAATCATCATAAAATAGGTTGTCACCATCTGCATGGTGGCTGTCAGCCCAAATACAAAATAGTAATACAGGGCGCCGGCTTTTTTATCGTTCCGTCTGGAAATTATAATTCCCGTCATGCAGCCAAGTATAATTACAATGGCGACAGAACACACCGTAACAATCAGGCTGTTTTTATAGCCCCTTAAAATCTCCCCCGTCTGAATCACATGCAGATAATTTTCAAACTGAAAATGTGACGGCAGGCTCAAATCCATATGCAGTGCCTCTCCCTGAGTCTTAAACGATCCCAAAATCATCATAATCAGAGGGATCAGAAACACCGGACATAGAACAAGACAGATCAGGAAAGGTATTATTTTTTTTCTATGGCGTATCCAGAATATCTTCATTATACATCAATCTCCCTTGATTTTAATAGTCTGTTTAATAAAAATGTGATTATCACAATTCCGACAGACAACAGCAACGCGCTGGCGCTGGATTTTCCGAGAAGTCCCATTCCGAACGCACGGTACGTATAAGTGCTTAAAACCTGAGTGTCGAACCCTGGTCCTCCGCCGGTAAGGGAGTATACGAGATCAAATACCTTTAAACCACCGGTGATATTCAGCGTTGTTACAACGGTAAAAGATGGGGCCAGCAGGGGAAGCGTAATGTGGCAAAACTGCTGCCACGGACTGGCTCCGTCCAACTGGGCGCTTTCATAATACTCACCGGAGATTGCATTTAAGCCTGAGATAAAAAGAAACATGCTGAATCCCGCCCACATCCAGACTTCAATGAAGATAATCCAGAACATCGCGGTTCCATAGCTGCCCAGCCAGTCTCTGGCCAACTGCCCCATCCCCGCGGCAGCCAACAGGTTATTGACCAGACCATCCTGCTTTAAAATCCCGGTAAATAAAAGGCCTACAATCATGCAGCTCAGCACACAGGGCAGATAGAACAGGGTCCGGAATATGCTGTTGCCGCGAAAACGCTTTACAACCACAAGCGCAATCAGCAGCCCCGTTACGGTTTTAAACAGCGTGGTCGTAAACGCAAACAGCAGTGTGTTAAATATGGAACGGGCAAATACTTCATCCTGGAACAGATTGATAAAGTTGCGAAGACCTATAAACTGCGGTGAATCCATACGATCCAAATTCCAGTTCGTAAAGGAATAGAAGAATGCAATAATAATCGGCACTACAAAAAAAACGGTAAATACAAGTGCCCCCGGAAGAGCGATCCACATCGGATATATTTTTGAACGCAGCTTTCTGTTCATACATTAAAACCTCCTGATTAATGAAAGAAAGGGCGCTGCTCTGCCTTCACAGCCCGCAGCACCCGATCCTTAAACTACTTATTTAAAATCCTTCCGCTCCCTGATCCTTCATATACTGCTCATAATCCTTCTGGAATTTCTCCATAACGGCCTTTCCATCCATAGTTCCTTTGGCCGGAGCATCCACATAGTAAACGTATAAGCTGCTCTCAAACAACGGATTTAATGTCATTACGTAATAATTGAATTCTGGGATCGCTTTTCCCTCTTTAATATAGTTTTCATTAATCTCAGCCAGGTAATCCGGAACCTTGCCGCCGTCAACACCCTGGAATGCCGGGAATGCCGGGCGGTCTGCAAAGTAGAGATTTGCATATTCCGGTGTGGACCACAGATCAAAGATCTTTTTCACGACATCGAGATTCTCGGAATTTTTATATGCCACGAATCCTGCGGAAGACATATTCTCGGTGATAACGTCCGCGCCCTCCTTCATGGAGACAGGGAACATACCGATTTTGGCCTCTGGATTTGCCTCCAGGACAGACGACGCAAAGAAGTCTCCGTTAAAGTGCATGGCTGCTGTTCCGTCCGCCACAGCCGCGATGGCATCATCGTAGGTTGCGGATGCAAAGTTGCTGTTTACGTAGCCTTTCTGATATAATTCCAGATATTTGTCCAGTACCTCGGCGAATTCCGGAACATCGCTCCACTTTGTTTCGTTTTTCAGGATCTTGTCAGCAAAATCCTTACATCCGTCCGCTCCCAGGATTTTTGCAAAATTGTCTGTCATAAGTATCTGCGGAACCCAGGTATCTTTCGGCATAAAGATCGGTGTAGTCCCGCTCTCCTTTATTTTCTCACAGGCAGCGAGAAGCTCATCCCAGGTTGCCGGCACCTCAACACCAGCTTTGTCAAACACATCTTTATTGTAGATAAATCCATGCAGTCCCGGTACGGAAAGGAACGGGAATCCATAAATCTTTCCATCCTTGGCCGTTACGTTCCCCGGTATAATCAGACGGTCTGTCCAGGCTTCGCCCGTCATGTCTGCAAAATTAGATGCCGGATCAATGATATCGTACACGGCCGGGACATTATAATCAATGATATCCGGGCACTCTCCTGAATTGAGCTTCATCTTAATCATGTTCAGAGATTCATCATCCGGCACGATCTGTGCATCGATCTTAATATTCTCTTCCTCTTCCAGCTTCTGAATCATTTTCTGGAGACCCTCGAAGTTTCGGGACTGCTGAATCAGGGCTGTCACGACCACCTTTTCTTTGCTGCCGGCTTCCTTTGCCGGTGTCTCCTGCTGTTCCTTCGAAGCCTCAGCCTTTACTGATTCTGTCTGCGGAACCTCTGCTGCTGTGTCCTTCCCCTGACCGCCGCATCCTGCTAAAGCTCCCACCGTCACCATACATGCTGCTGCAATTGCAAATACACTTTTTTTCATGTAACTTCCTCCTGTCTCTTTGATAGATTTATGATACCATTCCTAATCCTCTGCCGTAAATGTACAAAAGTTAAATGCGGTATGGAAAAAAATTACATGTTTATCTTCGGACAAACGTGCTGCCGGGACTAAGAACAAGAAACAGCGGCCTTGAAATTAATCACTTTCAAGACCGCCGCCGATTCAACAGAACAACACGAAATTCCATCTATTCTATTTTGCCAGTAATCGTAATATCTCCGCTCTCAAAAAATCCGGTACAATTATAAGCCCATCTGCCGGCTGAAAGCGCGATCGTTTTTGTCACATCGCTGTCAGTGACCGTAATACGCTGTTCTTCATGATTGGGCGAAAATAGAATGATATCTGCGGATCCCCCCTTAATATCAGACTGAATGGTAAGAGTTAAAACCTGATCGTCTTTCGCATCAAAACTGCCCGAGTGGGTAATACTGTCTCGCTTACCATTACTCAGATTGATAACAGTCCCTTTGTTGTTCTCCACTTCTGCTTCCGTTTTGTGGGGACTATCGCCATTGTCATGACTGCGGGGAACAGTGCCGCGAATGGTAATACTGCCGCTCTGAAAGAATCCGGTACAATTATAAGCCCATCTGCCGGCTGAAAGCGTAATTGTTTTCGTCTCATCAGAATCGTTAATGGTAATGCGCTGTTCTTTGTTATCAGGTGAGAAGAGAAACAAATCCACGGAACCGCCTTTGATGTCAGATTGAATCGTTATGGTTAAAATCTGATCGTCTTCTGCCACGAAGCTGTCCGATTTGGTAATGGCGTTATGTCCATTACTCGCCAGATGAAAGACGACCTCCTCTTCTGTCTCTGCGGTATCCTGTCCGGAGGCTTTTTCCGGCAGCGGATTCGGGGCAGCGGCGTAAGCGCCGGTAAATGCTCCGCCAAGGCAGATCGTAAGTGTCATGATAAAGGATAATACTTTAATCATCTTTGATTGTTTTTTATAATTCATAATAGCGTCCAGCCTTTCTTTCAGCAGCTCTCTGCTTTCATTCAATGTAACAGAGGCAAGTGAATTTTTGTAGTTTCCTTTGGGTCTGACCGCACCCAGCAGGGTATTCCCGTAGTCCCGCATAGCGTTCTCATTCAAATGCCGGATAATAGCTTCGTCGCAGGATAATTCACACAGACGGTTGACATCGCGCGCCATCAGGTACACGAGGGGGTTAAACCAATGCAGACATACCACCGTCTGCATAAGCCATTTATAAAACATATCTTTTCGCTTAAAATGCGTCAGCTCGTGTCTTATGGTATATTGAAAATCTAAATCCGAACAATCGGTTCCCGGCAGCACAATACAGGGATGGAAAAAGCCAAGCAGCAGGGGAGATGAGATGAGACTGTTTGTATACAGTTCCACCGAAACATTGATTTTTGCGTCTTCTGCCTCTTTTCCAAACTGCTCCAAATGATTAATATCGTCTACCGGAGTACAACCGGCTTTTACATATTTTATAAAGCTCTGATAGATTGTAATTTTTCGTATTAACATGATCAGAGCGACTACCATCCAAACCAGGCCCAAATTACGTATCACCATCAGAAGACCATATTTCATCACCTTCACCGGGGTATAGCCTTCATCCTCGGCTTTACTGTCCTCTGTGAAAGTATTTGGAAAAAGATCCGTTCCCTGCAGCGACGCAAAGCCAGATTCAGGAAGCATTTTCCGTTCTAATTGTGAGGCTGCGTAATCATAGTTTTTAAAAAGGCTCCCCACAAGATTATATTGCGGCGCAAAGGGGAGCAGCAGTCTGGCAATAACGGCGAGCCAAATATAATACTGCCAGACCCTGCTCATTTTTGATTGAAATAAAGGTTTGCAAAGGAACAGAATAAGAATAAGTATAGACCCGGAAAGGGATAGTGACAAAATTAGTTTTATCATTTCGTTTATTTGTGACTGCCTCCTTTTTCCCAATGGCGTTTTAAGTCCTCATAATCCTCGCAGGAAAGCAAGTCCTTTTGTAACAGCGTGGCTACAAGCCCCTTCGCATCACATTCATAGACTTTTTCGAGGAAATCCTGCGTCTGCACCTCCTGATACTCTGCCTCGGAAACAACAGCTGTATATTCATTCCTGCGTCCTATCTTATTCGTCTTCAAAAAGCCTTTGCTGGCCAACCTGGAGCATAAAGTAATAATCGTATTTTTTGTCCAGGGGGTGCCTCTGTCCTCTAACGCCCTGACAATCTCCGCATACAACGCCGTTCCGCCGTTGTTCCAAATGATTTTCATAAGTATCAATTCATATTCTGATATTTGCTGCATCTTTTCTCATCTCCATCTTAGATTACATGCTGTACTCTAAATTTATGATAACATTTTGTACGCCATGTGTCAAGGAATTTAATGAAAAGACTGGGGAAACGGGAAGGTGCTGAGAAATCCCGATGATATAGAGATTTTTCAGCACCTTTTGCGTTGTATTTTTATGATGACCTTTTCCTGACATTTTTAGAGAACACTATATTCAACTGATATTCGCTAAAAACTGCCGCACCGCCTGCTCAACATTTTTACATGGCCTTCCCTGTGTCTTTATGCCGTTTTCTCCGATACAAACCACATGAAACGAATAGTTATTAACCGGAACATAGTCCATTTCTATCATGATATTGGCATCCAGATCCTGCAGCAATACCATGGTTGTCTGTGTGCTGTTAATACAGTTCTGTACTTCTGACAGGTATTCCAGACAGTCCGCCTCCTCATGGAAAGCATCTGTCAGCCTGTTCAACTTTTCGATTCTGTCCTTTGCCGTACATTTGGTATAATTCCACATAGCCCCTCCTTCTTGTATTCTTTGCTCTGCCTCAGTGTGTCAACTGGTACTGCATTGCGTAATTAATTGTGAATAAAATGCCTGATATCTGCGTCAGAGGCGTGTCTGCAAAGCGACGGCGTAGTGGACCCTACGGCTAGCTTTGCAGGCGCGGCTCTGGCGTAGATAGCGGGTGTTTTATCACAGTTAATTGCGCAACGCAGTACCAGCCTTTCAGAAAATAGATATGCTGATTCCTGTATATTACTATTTTACACAATTATGGAGGTGTTTACAATAAGTTTTGCCATCAGAACCTCCAACCATCCCCCCGCATACTGTATTATAAAACAACGTTGTCCCGAACTGCGAACAGCAGCCGGCAAAAGGATGCTATGATGAATACAGATCTATGCAACAGAATTATTCTGCCGTACTGTCCGTCCTACGAATCGGCGAGGCAGATCTTTAACCGTTCCATACAAAAATGTCCCTCCTCCATCATCTATTGCAGGAATGATAATGAGGCGGCACGGGCAGTTTGTTATGGCGCCAGCCAGAAGCAGGAAATCCGAGTGAGATCCGGCGGACATAATTATGAAGGATACTGCATCGGTAATGGTAAGATGACGGTTGATACCAGTCCTTTAAAAGGGATTCAGCTTGACAGCACCGGAACGCTCAAAATCGGCGGCGGTGTCTCCAACAGAGAACTTTACCATTTCTTGAAACAATACGGCTATCCATTTCCCAGCGGTACTTGCCCTACTGTAAATGCAGTCGGCCTGACTCAGGGAGGCGGCTGGGGACATTCCTCCAGAATGTATGGACTGGCCTGTGACAGCCTTGTGGAAGCAGAACTCATCGATGCCTCCGGCAGGCTGATTACTGCCAGTGAAGCGTCTCATCCCGACCTTTTCTGGGCTCTGCGGGGCGGGGGAGGCGGGAACTTCGGCGTCGTGACATCACTGAGTTACCGCCTTACACCTGTAGTCTCTCATGTCACCTATGTGGACATAAAATATTCCCGGATCGACGATTTAACCGCGCTCCGATTCTTTCAGACATGGCAGGCATGGACCACAGGCGGCGAGATTCGTTTCACCCCCAACAGCCGCATTTTTAATTCTGCACGGGACGGGATGGGCATATTCCTGCGTGGCTTCTTCTACGGAACACCGGACGAAGCGGAGGCCGCGGTTCAGCCATTTCTCGATATCCAGGGTGCACAGGTTTCGTTTCGCTATGTTACTTTTTGGGAAGCCACTGAAATTGACGCTTCGATTTACCCGGCTTCTGAAACATTTCGGTTTGCAGGACGCTTCGCGTATGCGGACTTTTCAGACAGCCAGATTATATCGCTCCTCAGCCTCATCAAGACCAGAGCGCGGGGGGCCTCCTATGCTTCCGTGGCACTCTATGCCATGGGCGGCAAAGTCAGAGCTGTAAATCCCTGCGAAACCGCATTCTATTACAGAAATTCCGACTTTATCATCGGAATCGAAACGGTATGGGAAGACTGCCTCTTCGAACCGGAGAATCAGGCATGGATGGCGGCACGCTTTCCATATTTACGTTCCTTAACCACAGGTTCGTATATTAATTTCCCGTATCTGTGTACAGATCACTACATGGACGCTTACTATGGAGAGAATAAAGAACGGTTAATTGAAATCAAGAAACGGTATGATCCGTGCAATCTCTTCCGCTTCCCTCAAAGCATCCGGGCTGACCATCCGACGGGGCATCCGACGGAATGACCGGCCACCAATAGAGTGTCATAACAGTTGCGGCCGGCATTGTCACTTCAGTCAGCTCCTCAGGAATGGTCCTGCCAATGCAATAACAGGGAAGCCAACTCCGATAAACCGGAAGATCCATACGAAAAACCAGGTCCCTCTCTGTTCTTTTGGCACATAAATCTTATCCGGACGCCCGGGAATATAGTGAAGCTCTACCTCCTCTCCAACGGAGACGGAAAGAAAGCCGCTCCCAAAGCTGCTGTTGGTGCTGGATTCCGAAGTAATTCTGTGCTTAGCGCCCTCTGCGTAAAACTCATATACGGGGGCGTACGTTCTGTCCCGGCTGCTGCCCCGCGGTTCTTTGTCCACCACGACGGCAGTGGTCACGGCGGTGGCGAATCTGCGTCTCTTAACGGCCTTATGCCCCATGGCTGATCCGATCACCATAAATACAACAGGTACCAGGACAAAAAGGATATCTCCCAATTCCCGGTCTGCCATACCGCGCTCATACTGAATCATAATCACCACCCCGATGGCGCAGTAAAACAAACTCCACAGAAGAAAACATCCCCATTTCTTCCCGGTACTCTTTTCTTCCTGCGGCATCCCGGTATGATCTTCCCGGCTCTTGACAAGTCTGTAGAAATGGATTACAACAAGTGCTGAGCCTATCAGTGAAATAGCTGATACTACGATAACAACGATCCAAAGTGATTGATTCATGGCGGTATCCTCCTGTCGGCAGCGGTCTGTCGGCAAACATTTATGCCGCAAGCGGGTGCATGCTGCTTCATGAATTTATTTTAGTATATGCCTGTCGGTATGTCAAACCATTCCTCCACATACTTCATTCTTAAAAACATCTGGATATTACGCTGTTTTTACCATCATACCACATCGAACGTATGTTTGCAATCAGAATATGCATCTGATTCTATATCAACCGCCTCTCCCTCTGCATACCCTATATAGAACTGGAGGCGTAAATAATGATGAAAGAACAGCTAAGCATCGTAACAGACAAATACTTAACCTGCTTTAACAACATACTGGACCAAATGATACAGCAGATGAACAGTGCCCAACTGAGCAACAGTATTTCCTATAATTTTATTGTTCAGATGATTCCCCACCACAAGGCCGCAATCGAGATGTCCTGTAATCTCCTGCAGTATACCACCCTGGTACCGCTGCAGGAAATTGCGTTAAATATCATTGAAGAACAGACTAAGAGTATTGAGAATATGGAGGCAATCCGAAACCGCTGTCAGATGTTCTGCAACCCGCCGCAGAAAATCGAACTTTTCCTTTGTCACTATAAGCAGATTACACAGACTATGTTTGATGATATGAGAAATGCATGTTACACAAATGATATCAATGCAAATTTTATTCGTGAAATGATCCCCCATCACAGAGGCGCCATCCAAATGTCACGGAATGCCCTGCAGTTTCCAATCTGCCAGGAGCTGAAGCCGATTATCCAGTCGATTATCGTGTCGCAGCAGAATGGGATTCGGGAAATGGAGTGTCTGCTTAAATGTATTGAGAAATGTGACAGACCGTGCTGACAGAAGAACTCCACACACACCAATCCCCCGGTCCGAACACCCGGACCGGGGGATTGTCATCCACTTCTTCCTTATACTCTTTTCTTCTTCCGCGCCATAATCATACTCTGCACCACCAAAAACAGGCACAGCATGGCGGCCACGGTAATTCCCGTCCACCACGCCTGATCGAGGCCGATGGAGGAAACGATATTTTGAATCGTGCTGAGTGACAGCACGCCGACAAACGTACCGGCGATATTGCCGACGCCGCCCGTCAGCAGCGTTCCGCCGATGATGGAAGACGCGATTGCATTCATCTCCATACCCATGGCGTGGGACGCCGATCCGGAGCCTACGTGCAGGAAATAGACGTAACCGCCGATCCCCGCCAGAAGGCCGCAGAGCAAATGCGCCAGAAATCTGGTCTTCTTCACATTGATTCCAAGCATCAGAGCGCTCTGCCTGCTGCCGCCCACCGCGTAAAAATTCCGCCCCGCTCTCGTCCATTTCAGGATACAGAACAGGATAATCACCACCAGAACGGCGACGATCACGCCAATCTCCACATATGCGTTAATGTATTTTCCCAGCTTGTTTACCGTTCCGAGTCCGGGTACATTGATCCGCGTATCTTTCAAAGCTACAAAGCCTTCATTGGCCACATTAAACGGAGCCGTATGAACAATCGTCGTCATGCCTCTGGCAAAGAACATCCCCGCCAGTGAGACGATAAACGGCTGGATATCCAGATAGGCCACGAGAAAGCCCTGTACCGCGCCGAATGCAAGGCCGATTCCCAGTGCAATCAGCAGGGAGGCGAAGACACTGCCTCCGTGATAATCCAGGTATACGGCGCAGCTCATGCTGACCAGCGCGACGACGCCTCCCACAGAGATATCAATTCCGCCGGTGATCATAACGAGGCTCATGCCGCAGGAGGTAATGATGAGCGCTGCATTCGCATTCAGAATATTGAAAAATGTCTGAGGCTTTAAAAACCCCTTTTTCAGAAATATCATGGCTCCGATATACATGACAAGGAAAACCACGATCGTAATGAGAAGCAGCAAATTCGTGTCAGTCAGCCTTTTCGGCTTATTTGGCAGCGCCTGGCTGCCTGTTTTTTTTATATTTGACATATCAGGCGACCTCCCTCTGTTTTCTTAAACTCTTTCCGAGGCTGGAAATCTTCTCTTTTACAGCCGGGGCGCTGATGACGACCAGCACGATGACGACCATGGCCTTATAGGCCGGAAGGGCATCCGAGGAGACATTAAACTTATAAAGGGTTGTCGTGAGGAACTGAATAACATAGGCTCCCAGAATCGACGCCATAATATTAAATTTACCGCCGCTTAACACATTTCCGCCGAGGGCGACCGCCAGGATGGCATCCATCTCGATATCCTTGGCAATGACCGAATAGTTGATGGTGGAGAGACGGCTCGTTTTAATCAGTGCTACAACCGCTACACACAGTCCCAGAATGACGAAGCTCAGCCATTTGATAAACGCAGGGTTTAAACCGTTCAGCCTGGAGGAACTGGCGTTAATTCCGACAGCCTGGGTATATAAGCCCAGATTCGTGAACTTTAACACCAGCATGGCGATGATGACGCAGACCACTGCCAGGAAAAATGGTGTGGGGATCGGGATTCCCGGAATAAATCCGCCGAAATACGTAAAAGTCTTATCCGTTACGATAGGAAGCTCATTGTTATTGATCCACGCGGCGATGGAACGGCCGGCAGTATAGAGGATCAAAGTCGCAACCATGGGCTGGATTTTAAAGATGGCTACCAGCACGCCGTTGAACGCGCCAAATACCATGGCGACCAGGCACGCGGCCAGAAATGCCACGATGATCGGAGCCCTAAGCGTCCCGTCTCCGCCCAGTCCCACGAGGACTCGCAGAATCACGGAACCTGCGATCGCCACAGCCGCGCCGACGCTGATATCCTGTCCGCCGGAAGCCGCCGTAACCAGCGTCATGCCGATGGCCAGAATGGCCACCTCGGAGCCATAGTCGAGAATTGTCATCACATATCCGGTTAAAACAGGGTCTCCGCCGCTGTTGGTTCCCAGTGTGATTTTGAAAAACGCCGGGTCAATTACCAGGTTAAATACCGTCAGCAGCAGAAGCGCCGCAATGGGGATGAAAATCTGCTTCCTGAATAAACCGGCAAACGCATTTGATATCGTTGTACTCTTCTTCCCTGTCATTCCATCTCACCTCCGGCAATGGTTTCCATGATTTTAGCCTGATTCAGCTCCTCACCCGACAGCTCTCCGACCACTCTGCGGTCACGCATGACGATCAAACGGGAGCACGTGTGAAGCATCTCATCTGTTTCAGAAGAAATAAAGGTGACGCTCATTCCCTCCGCGGCCAGCTTTAATACCAGCTTCTGTATTTCGATTTTCGTGCCAATGTCGATGCCGCGGGTCGGTTCGTCCAGGATCAGATATTCCGGATGGGTCAGCAGCCAGCGGGCAAGAATGACCTTCTGCTGGTTTCCTCCGGAAAGCGACTTAATGGGCGTATCCGCGGACGCGGTCTTAATTTCCAGCAGTTTGATGTACTCATCTGCAAACTTATTTGCGTCCGCTCTGGAGAACGGCCGGAAAAATCCTCTCAGCACCTGTGCCGCAAGGATAATATTGTCTCTCACGGAGAGGTCCCCCACGATACCGTCGTTCTTGCGGTCCTCCGGAAGATAGGCAATCCCATTTTTCATGGCGTCCAGAGGCTTTGTAATTTTCACCGCTTTTCCGTTCTTTTTCATCGTACCGGCGATCACCTTGTCTGCACTGAACATGGCGCGGACACATTCACTCCGCCCGGAGCCCAGAAGGCCGGTAAAGCCGTTGACCTCACCCTTTTTGATGTAGAAATCAAACGGCTTGATTCCCGCATCGCTCTGAAGACCCTCGGCCTCAATGACACGCTCATCGGCGCCTTTATAGCCTTCTGTCTTCTCCCGGATGTTTTCCATATCGTTCAGTTCCTTGCCAAGCATCTTCGCAACCAGCTTCACCCTCGGAAGCTCTTCTATGACGTATTCTCCCACCAGCTGGCCGTCGCGCAGAACTGTGATTTTATCGCATACCTCATAGACCTGATCCAGGAAATGGGTGACAAAGATGATGCCCACGCCCCGCTCTCTTAAATCCCTCATGAGACCGAAGAGCTTTTCCACCTCCGATTCGTCCAGGGAAGAGGTCGGCTCATCTAAAATCAATACCTTGCAGTCCATGTCAACCGCGCGGGCGATCGCTACCATCTGCTGAATCGCTATGGAGCAGTCGGATAACTGCTGGGTGGCCCCTGCCGGAATCCCCAGTTTGTCAAGAATCGCGTCCGCATCCGCATTCATCTTCTTCCAGTCCATCATCTGCGTTTTTCCGCGTCCGATGTACATATTTTCAGCCACCGTAAGATTCGGGCACAAGGTAATCTCCTGATATACCGTGCTGATTCCCAGATTCTGTGCGTCACGGGGAGACTTGATAACCGCGGCCTTCTCCATGCCCTTTAAATAAATTTCGCCTTCATCCTTTTCATATACACCCGTCAGCACCTTAATCAGTGTGGACTTTCCCGCTCCGTTTTCACCCATCAGAGCGTGAATCTCCCCTTCGCACAGGGTGAAATCCACCGCCTGCAGCGCGCGTACTCCCGGAAAGCTCTTATGTATATTTCTCATTTCCAATACAGACTTCTCTTTCACCAGCGCCATTCACTCCTTTTTGTAGGGAAAGAGCGCAAAGCGTTCATACGAATATCAGTTATGCCGCGCTGCACTCTTTCCATTTTCTATCCTATAAACATTTTATTGGCTTGTCGCCTAAATTCCGTATTTTTCAACGTCTTCTGCCGTAATGGTCGTGGCATCGAAGCCTTTTTCGTCCATGATGATGGTCTTCTCGGTGAGTGTTTCGCCGCTCTGAACCTTCTTGATGATCTCGTCGATGTAGGAAGCCTGGAACGGGTTGCACTGTCCGTCGTAGTTCCAGTTCTGATCCAGCAGCTCCTGAAGCGCCCATTTATTGCAGTCAAATCCCATAACGATTACGTCCTTGCCGACGCCGTGGGAGATATTTGCCTTATCCAATGCGGCTACGGCGCCTTTCGCCATATCGTCGTTCTCTGCGTAGATGACATTGAATTTAGAGCCGGAATCGATGACTGACTGAACGATCTGCTGTGCTTTCTCGGAGTTCCACTCTGCGGTCTGCTGTGTGATCAGATTCCAGGAGTCGTCGGCCGCTACCTTAGCGTCGAGAGCGCCGGTACGTCCCTGCTGTGCCGCAGAACCCATAACACCCTGAATGTGAATTACGTTGTACTCGTCTAATCCCTGGTCAGCCAGCCAGTTTACTGCTGTCTCGCCTTCCTTGTTCATATCGGAAACGATGGAAGCCAGATATAAGTCCTCGCTGGCGTCGATGGTACGGTCAAACAGGATTACGCCGATTCCCGCGTCCTGCGCGTCTTTTAAAACGCTGTCCCAGCCTGAAGTGTCTGCCGCGGAGAGAAGTAAGTAATCCACTTCGTCCTGGATAAACTTCTGAGCCGCCGTGATCTGCTCGTCATTCTTTAAGCTGTAGGCGAAGGAGGCATCATATCCGTTTTCCTTCGTAAACATGGCCTTCATATCTGCATCGTTTGCGGTTCTGTATCCGGACTCGTTGGGGTCGTTATTGATGATGCCGACCTTGATCAGTTCCCCATCCGCTGCCGCAGGAGCAGGCGCCTCGGTCTCCGCCTTTGCAACTTCGGTTGCCGCAGGAGCCGCTGCTTCAGTTGCCGCAGGCGCCTCGGTCGCTGCTGTCGTTCCTGCTGATGATGTCTTGGAGCTGCTGCATCCGGCCAGGCTGGCCGCCACCATGGATACTGCCAACATTGTTACGAGAGTTCTCTTTTTCATTTTCTTACCTCCGCTTTTATAATTGATTTCCTCCTGGGATTCGTTTCTCCCTGTACCTGTATCTTACCAGCGTCGGCACTGTGATTCAATTTGTAATCCCTTGTATTTATGCGGTTTGGAAGTTATTTACAATACAAATTTATGGTGATATAATCAAAATACAATACAAGTTGTATTCTTTGGTGTGATTTCTTACAAAACAGGTGGAAATTTTAAGATTCTGCCATTTTTCAGGGATCAGATGTGGGGAATTATCGTTGTGCATATTGACTTTCAAGAAGATAAAACGTGAATTTTTTATGATATTTATACATTTTCTTACGTTTATCCGGGGGACAAATCAGGCAATTTTTTCATAAAATCGGGAAAGGTAAGGATTCTATGACTGTAAAATACAAATGGGTTGCAGAGCGTCTGGAACTCATGGTAGAGAAAAACATTCAAAATGGTATTCATAAGCTGCCGTCGGAACAGGAGCTCTGCACGAAATATCACGTAAGCCGTCAGACCATCCGCATGGCTCTGGGGCTTCTGGAGGAAAAAGGCTTCATCGTCAGAAAGCAGGGAAGCGGCTCTTTCCTTACAGGACACTCCTCCAGGCCGCAGGGGAATGTCATCGGAATTCTCATTTCCAGCGATCAGGAATACATCTATCCCGGCGTAATCCATGATATCCAAAACACACTTTCTAAACATGGCTTCACGGGCCAGGTTTTTACAACGGGTAATTCCATCTCCATAGAACGGGAGATCCTGCAGCAGCTTCTGAAAAACCCTCTGCGCGGAATCATCGCGGAGGGCTGTAAAAGCGCGCTTCCCAATCCCAATCTGGACCTGTACCGCAGGCTGATCAAAAAGGGCTGTCAGATCGTGTTTCTCTATAATTATTATCCGGCCCTCACCGACTGCCTCTTTATCAAAGACGATAACTATTCGGGGAGCGCCATCTTAGTCCGCCATCTGGCCGCTCAGGGCCATACGGCTATCGGCGGTATCTTTAAGTCTGATGATATGCAGGGAATCGAGCGGTATCAGGGCTTCACGGAAACGCTGCGCGACTTGGAGCTGCCTGTCTCCGACCACAGCATCTGCTGGTACGGCTCCCGTGATTTAGACCGGCTGCTTCACGAAAAAGATACACAGTTTTTAAAGGAAATGGTGACTGAGTCCCTTTCCTCCTGCACCGCAGTCGTCTGCTATAACGACATCATCGCCTACTATCTGGTGGATGAACTCCAGTCCGCAGGCTATCGCCTGCCCGAGGACATGGCCGTGGCCGCATTCGATCATACGTATTTCAGCAGTTCCAACATTCTGGCAGTAACCACACTCTCCCACGAGCCCCATGAGATGGGGACAAAGGCGGCGGAGGCTGTAATAAAAAAACTGAGCGGGCTTCCCGTGTCTTCACAGGAAACCCGCTGGAAACTGAACTTAAAGGAAAGTACTCAGACTGACCGGTGATGCGCCGGTCAGTGCTTCTTTTCTGCACGGTATTCTCTCGGACTGCATCCCTGCAGCTTTTTAAAGACGAAGCTGAAGTAATGGGAGTCCTTATACCCCACCTCCTTCGCTATCTCACCGGAGTTTTTGTCCGTCTGCTTTAACAGCTTTTTCGCCTTTTCAATCCGCTTTTCCGTCACGTATTCAACAAATGTTTTCTGCATGTTCTGGCTGAAGATGGCGCTTAAATAGCTGGCGCTCATGCCGATATTCTCGGCCACCAGGTTAAGGGACAGCGTGTCGCAGTCGTAGTGATCGTCGATATAATCCAGTGCCTTTTTTAACATTTTCCCGCCCTGGCAGCTGTTGATCCGGTCCCGAATCCCCATCGCGGTCTCCAGCATGCCTGCAAAGTATTCGAAAATCTCGCTGTCCTCGCTGCGGATCATCTGCACCGCATGCTCGATCTCTTCTAAATACTCCGCCTGATCCGCGCCGGTAGACTCCAGGAAAGCAACGACGGCAAATCGGATATTCAGGATCACATAGCTGCGGAACATCCTGGATTTTAAGGCATTCTGAATGTTGTAAAGATAGGATTCCACAAAATCGTGAATCTCCTTATCTTCTCCCCGTGACAGAAAATCGCGGATAATCTCCGGATCCATCTGCATAAAATCCACTGTGCCGATATTCTTTTCTCCCTGTCCGGCCAGACAGTCCGAAAGCGTCGTTTCCGACAGCACATGGAGCCCCGGCTTGATAAACCGGTAGGCAAAATAGTGGTTCGCATCTTTATAGCACTGAGGCAGCATACTCAAACGCTCCACCTCCGTTCCCACCGCAACGTACCATTCCAGGTGATCTAACTCCGGCGCGCAGACCTTTTTAAAATGGGCCAGGCTGTTCTCTGTCAGCTCCTCCATCTGGAACTGCTCCGATTTGATCAGAACGCCATAGCAGTTGACATTGAAACGGAACAGAATATACTGGGGATGCCGCAGAAAATAGTGAAATACCTCCTCCTGTTTTCTGATCAGCCGCTCCCGGGACTCCCGGGATGATACCTCGGCTTTCTCATAGATGGAGAAAAGCAGGAGATTATAACAGGAGGCCGTAAGCTGCAGCGACTGGGCGGCCGCCTCCTCATAGATCTCCTTCACTGAAAGCTTCCCCTCCAGAATCTTCTCAAAGAATCTCCGAAGCGAAAACTGTTCAAATTCCTGCACCTCATCCTGGTATTGGGCCTGATAATCCTTCTGTTCCATCCCCTGCTCGATTTTTTCCTTCATCTCCAGCAGGACGCCGCGGAGAGTCGTTCTCGTAATCGGTTTCAGCAGATATTGGTCCACTCCCGCTTTGATCGCCTGGCGCGCATATTCAAAGTCATCATAGCCGCTGATGATAATAATCTTTATCTTGGGAAATTCCTCTTTCACGATTTCACTCAAAGAAAGACCGTCCATAAACGGCATCTTAATATCAGTGATCAGCAGATCCGGCTTCAGTTTCCGGATCATCGGAAGCGCCATCTCCCCATCTCCGGCCTCTCCCACCAGCTGAAACCCATACTGCTCCCACGGAATTTTATCACGAAACCCTTCTCTTATGACGCTTTCATCTTCCACCAGAAATACTTTTAACATTTGCTTCCTCTTTTCCATTCAAAAGTCCGTTTCCCATCAATAAGTCCTCTTCTCCAGGGCGTCCTTCACATTTTCCTTTGTAAATACCGTTTCCGGAACAAAATACAGCTTTGCCACGGCCTCGTTGTTCTCCAGTTTTCTGATGACCGTTTCAACGTATTCGCCCTGATTGGGATTGCACTCGATGTCCGCGGTAACCAACCCTTCCTCCACCAGCTGCAGCCCGCTTTTCACCGCGTCAAAGGAGATGACCATGATGTCTCCGTTCTCTCCAGCCGTAAGCCCTGCATTCTGTATGGCCGTCAGCGCGCCGAAGGTCATGTCGTCGTTTTGTGAGATCACCACATCGATATCTTTGTACCGGTGCAGCAGCGTTTCCATCTCTTCCTGTCCTTTTGCCGTCGTAAACTCCCCATCCGCCTGCTCCAGGATCAGCCAGTTATCGTGGGCTTCTGCGACTTCATTGAATCCGTTCGTGCGGCCGATCGTGGCCGTCGCTCCCTCGGTTCCCTGTAAAACCACGATGCGGATACTCTCCTCCTGCCTGTGCTGCTTCGTCAGATACTCGTCCAGGATATTTCCGGCCATTCTCCCCTCCTTGTAAAAATCGGAGCCGATCCACGTCGTATATAATGACTGATCGCTGAGATTCACTTTACGGTCGATTAAAATGACTGGAATTCCTGCCTCCTTCGCCTCCTGCAGCACAGTCTCCCAACCGTCCTCCGTAATAGGAGAAAACACAATATAATCCACCCGCTGGGAGATAAAGCTCCGCAGTGCCTTAATCTGATTCTCCTGCTTCTGCCTCGCGTTATTGAAGATCATAAAGTATCCATTTTCTTTGGTAAGGACATTTTGAATGGAAGCCGTATTGGCAGTTCTCCACACGGATTCACTGCCTACCTGAGATACTCCCACCACGATCAGATTTTCATCGACTGTATTTTCTGTATCTTCCATCCCGTACTCTTTTACACAGCCGGACAGAATCAAAACCAGGAACAGCAGAGGAATGAAAAAAATATGTATTTTCTTTGCCGGTATTTCCATATGTACTTACCCTTTCTATGCTTTACGCAGCGGACGCTCGTATTTTCATGAGTTTTATGTTCTTATTTCGTTCGTTTATCCGGGAACGTCCTCCGGCAGACTCTCATAAATTTTAATCGCCGGTATTGTAAGTTCCACAATGGTTCCTCTTCCCTTTTCAGACTCTATTTTCATTCCGTAGCCGGCGCCGAAATACATGCGGATCCGCTCATTTACATTTGCCAGTCCAAATCCTTTTTCCGTCTCACTGCAGGGACGCTCGATTTCCCTTCGCAGCTGCTCCAAGTCTTCCTCATCCATACCGATTCCATTATCACTGACCGCCAGGTGGAGGACCTCTCCGGTTTTCTCACAGCTGATATGGATGCAGCCTCTGGAGCGCTTATATTTTATGCCGTGATAAAGGGCATTTTCAACCAATGGCTGCAGCGACAGCTTCAGAATCTGATAATCGTACAGCGCCTCGTCAATCTGGATATCATACTCCAGAATGTCCCGATACCGTCTTTCCTGAATCTTTAAGTAACTGCTGATATGCTGCTCCTCTTCCCTGAGCGTAATAATCTCTTTCCCCTTGCTGAGCACCAGCCGGAAAAAGCTGGACAGGGACACCACCATGTTTACCGCCTCATCCGCCTTCTCATCCTCGATCAGCCATACAATCGTATCCAGGGTATTATACAGGAAATGGGGATTGATCTGTTCCTGTAAAAGGCGCAGGTCCAGCCGCCGCATCTTCTGCTCATCCTCTTTGATCTGTCCGATCAGCGTCTGCATATTGGCCGCCATATCATTAAACCCGTTGGCCAGAATCTCTATCTCATCTTTTGAGCAGACGTCGGCCCTTGCTGATAAATCCCCCTCCGAGACCTGTCTGGTCGCATCATACAGCACTTTAATTGGCCGCAGAATACCGGTTGTAATCCGCCATGTCGCTATAACTGTCAAAACCACCAGAAACAGCACCAGGAGCCCGCACACGATGATAAAGCTCTGCATCTGCTGCTTCAAATTCCCCGTGACCACCTCCATGGCCTTCGTCTGGTAATAGATATAATACTGGATATCGTCCTGAATCAGTTCTGTCAGGATGTAGATGTTATTATCCAGCTCCTGGATATTTTCATCATACCGCCCGCCGATTCTGATGTTCTCGAAAATATCATCCACCCTCTTTTCCAGGGTGTCGATATTCCGTAAAAGGGTCTCCAGCCACACGCGGCTCTCCGTCTCCGTGGTGATATCCTTCAGCTTCGTAAACTCCGCCCGCAGCTCTCCGATTAAGGCATAGGGATCCTTTAACGTCTCGTCCTCAGAAATATTTCCAAAGTCTACATATCCCACCACAAGCTTATAGAGGCTCTCGTCCATCTCATCTTTAAAATTCAGATTGTAATTATTGGCAATGGTCATATCGCTGACGATCTTATCGTACACCCTGCTGTACTGAATCATGGAAACCAGCAGAACGACCACCACAATGAAAAATGGCAGGACAATCGCCGCCGCAAGCATCAATATTTTTTTGTTGATCGAAAACCGGATCGGGCTCTTATTCGAACCATTTTGCCACAAAGCGTCACGTTTCATCTCTTTATCCCCTAAGTAAAACATTCTCTGTTCATGGGTATTATACAATGAGATCAACGCTTAAGCAATAAAAAGCATGGCGGCTTTTCGCGGGGAGCTGATGATGCATGGGGGATAATGCAAAGTTGTGAAAGGGCGGCAGCAAAAAAGGCCGGAAGCTGCGAAAGTAGGATTACATCATTTCTCGGCTTGGGGCCTTTTGGTTTATAGTGGTTTTCTGTCGCTTTTCCGTTGTTTCTCTATATTGATTATATACTCTCAAGCAATTAGTTATATGCTGGAGTATGGGATTTCACAGTACCAGCTTAATTTAGGCTGAAAGACATCGCGGTTTCAGACTCGCCGGACTTTTTCCATTCCCACTCCTCATGCCACTCTGCTACAAGACTGGCATCTTCCTTACAAATTACAGCGATGTCTTCTATACACAAATCTCTCTCGAATAAATTTATGGCCGCTTCACGGTGACCATCCCTCAATCCCTCTTCCCTGCTCGATTCCTTCTCACTCGCTATATGCCTCTGCTCATCATACTCTGTCAGCAGCACCTCGAACACCTCCGCTCTGTGTGATGACAAAAATTCCGCCAGTATCCCATCCCGGATGCAGGAATCGATTACTTCTCCAATTGCTTTCAGAAGATCGGCACCTGCTTTCAGCCATTCTCTGATTCGCGCCACGAATTCCGCATACTCCCTTAATGCAGAACACTGTTCCATCAGGCTTTTATTGTGCCCCCGGTTAATGTTCACCATAACCGCTTTACATTCCATACACGGTTCCAGTTCCGGATGAAGTGTGGAAAATGCATTGGATAACTTCAACTCTACATAGTCCGGCTCTTCCTTCAAGCCATTGTAGAATACATAAAATTGAGGAACGGGAAGCGTGAGCAGACGGCTTCCATAAAGGTTCAGACCCTTCTGCTCAATATACTTTCTGTATTCCTCCACAATATAGAACGCTCCACGGACCGGCATATTTGGATTCCATGTAGACTGGTGTTCCCACAGATTCAGGATTTGTATACTCGGAATGGCTGACAGCATTATACAGCGAAAGCAGCTCCTCTTTCCGGTTAAATACCATGCGAAATAATCTGTCCTTATACTTTTTATTAACTTTTACCACGTTTCTACCTCCATTATACTCAAATAGCTGGTACTTTACAATAGATTTTTACTATCATTCCATAGACAGACCACTCCTCCCACTTTCTAATTCCAAACAATTGTGAATGCTTTGGCAGACTCGCCGTGATGCCATTGATATGGCATAAGATATCGTGACGCATAAGAAAATGCGTAATAGAAGTATAGCATGGTTATTACATAAAGTAAATGAAAGAAAAGTCTGATTTATGCCGCGGCAGCCTCTCCTCTCTATCGGATGATCTTAAGATCTTAAGAATAGAGCTGCTTCTCTTACAGGCTTAACTCTGCTTCTGGTTCTCTGCCTGTTTCGTCTGAACAACACCATTTACGGTCCACTCACCATCTGCATTGACGGTACTGCCGTCAATGACGCTGTCTTTCATTAATTTGCCGCAGGTTCCGTCGGATACCGGGTTAAAATAGTTGTGATTATAAGAACTGGTTAAATTTTCCAATGCGTCTCCTATTATACTATATACAATTATCTTTTTCAATCCGCTTTTTTCTGATTTTAATACATTTTTCCTGTGTTTCAGCTGCCTGAAGCCGGAAATGAAACCGGCAGCGCCATGGTAACAACAAATTCTTCCTCTGTATATTCCACATGGCTATATCCGCCATACTTCTTCACCACCCGCTTCATGTTCTTAATTCCCAATCCATGCTTCGATTCATCCGGCTTTGTGGTCTGGATGCTGCCATGCTTCACCCTGACCGGATTCTTTTTGGTGTTCTTTATCTCCACCCAGATCAGTTTCTTCTTTCTGGATATGGTTAAAGCGATCCGGCGTGCCAGACTGCTGTCTGTTATCTCGCTGCAGGCCCTGACCGCATTTTCCAGCGGATTTTCAAAGATGGTGTAGATATCAGGAAATGCCATAAAAGAAAAGTCGGAGAACAGGATATTCGTATCAAATTGGATTTGCGCGGAATCACAGCAAAGCTGTGTCTGGCACAGGATCGACCGCAGAGCCGGTGAGGGGATAAAGGCGAACCGGTAACTGTCTTCGATATGATGAAGCATTTCATCCGCATAGGACCGGATATCACGCTCCACAAGCTCTCCCTCCCCGCCGCCCGCTCCCTCCTGCAGCAGGTGTTTTATGCCGTCGATCTGTTTCGTATAATCGTGAGCCAGTCCTTTTAACTCTTCAATAAACGCATCCTGCTGTCCGATCACCACCCGGTCCAGCTGTTCGATGCGGGACAGTCTGTCTAATTCGTGCTGAAGCTGGCAGCGTTTCCGCCAATGGTTGTCCCCCAGAATCACCGCCAGGTTCATGAATAAGACGCCCAGAAAAAAGATCATGCTTAGGGAATCGGCACGGTTCCCCAGCTTCGTATTCAAACCGAGAATATTAAATACATAGTATATAATAAAAATACTGACTACGGGGACTGTGATAATTGACAGATTTTCCGTTATCGTAAGCTCCGTGTTCTCCTTTCTCTGTTTCAGCCAATGGAAATAGCGGACAACCAGGAGGATGACACAGAACATGCCGGTGCTGCAGAGGTTAAAGCCTGCATTTTTAATGGTATCATCTATGACGGCAATCATATTCACCCTGATCATGGAGGCGTAGATCAAAACATGGATGCTTTCACAGATTAAAAGCAGAAGAACCTCAAAGAAGGAACAGAGAAGCCTCGCGGCGATACTGCCCTTGAAGAGCATCAGGTTTAAGATCAGACTGCAGAGAAGAGCAGTCATTGTATTCAGCTCCGGTATGTACAGTAAATTTATGAGAAACAGAACTGTAGACAGGCCTAACAGCAGTCCCCAGGAGACCAGCCGGCGTTTCTCCCATCTGAGTGTGAAGAACTGCATGGTGAACCAGAAAAGTAAAGCAAAATCCAGAATACATTTGCCATAGGCTAAAATCGTGTCAAGCATACTCATACCACCTTTGTATCTGCGTTGTGCTTCAGATATCTGAATTGCGAAGCAGCGTTTTCATAAATGAATCCCGGAAATGGAGGCCCAACGGCGCAGCACTGTGGTCTGTAAGCAAGATTTTGCTGTCGTTGACCGTATCCACCATATCCAGATTGACGATGTAGCTTTTGTGTGAATACGCAAATTTGTCAGACGGCAGGCTGTCCATGAGCTCGCGGAGACTCTGCCAGGTGCCGATCTGCGCTCCATCCTGGCACACGATATGCCGTTTGCGGAGTTTCGAATAAATATACATGATTTTATCCGTCCGGATCAGATTGGTATGAGAGTCATTCGTAATCTTTATATAGGATACGGAGCGGTCCAGCTTATGGGCGCAGGCGATGAGGACAGCTATGATCTCCTCCTCCGTAAATGGTTTCACAATAAACCGAAACGGTTCTGCCCGGTATCCGTCTATAGACATGGATTTCAGGGCCGTTGTCAAAATGATGATCGACGTATTTCCCCGTTTTCTCAGTTCCTCGGCAATATCGATGCCGATGCTTCTGTTCCCGAACCGGATATCCAGAAACAGGATGTCATAAGGATTCATCAAATCATACAGTTTCTCGGCGGCATCCAGTTCGATGAGATCGATCTCCACGTCATATGCGAAGGAATACCGTAATATATATTTTTTCAGTTTGTCGCGTATCGGCTGTTCGTCGTCACAGATACACACTGTATACTTCTTCATGTATCAATTCTCCCCTATTTTTGTGGTATCTTTTATTATACCTTACAAACTCCGTTATGGGTAGACGCTAATTGCTTTTTGACATAAAAATTACGGATAAAAAATGCGGAACGGATGAACTGGTATTGCTATCCTGTTGGATCACTCAGCGTACGCTTCATACCACACCGTTTCACACAGCGGCTTCCTCTCCTCTGCATGCCGTTCTGGGTTCAAAAAGCCTTTGTCGGGATAACCGAGAAACAACAGCGCTGTCGGCTCTAAATATTCCGGCAGGATAAATTCTTTTGTTATAACAGCAGGATCAAACAAGCCTACCATTACACTTCCAATTTCCAACTCTCTCGCTGCCAGCATCATGTGGTCACAGACAATACCTATATCCAGATCTCCGGAACACTTTTTATCATAGGGGCGGATCAATTCTCCGCGCCTGTCCCGGCAGACGATGAGTGCGCATGGAGCGCCAAAGGTTCGGTACGCTTTTTCTACCTTTACCATGTTTTCTCTTCTCCGGACAACGATGATTCTTTGCGGCTGCCTGTTGCAGGCAGTTGGGGCAACCCGTCCCGCTGACAATATCTGTTCCAGATCTTTTGACAGTATTTCTTTCTCCATAAATCCACGTGTCGTACAACGTTTTTTCGCTAAAGTTAAAAAGTCCATAATATCCTCCTTCAAAACGTGAATAATGCTTCACATTTATAATCATAGCAGGGAATTCAGCAGACGTCAATAAAATGCGAATAATAATTCACATTTTATTGACCTGGGGCAGGACCCCATGTATAATAAAAAAGAGGTGAGGATATGGCTGATAAGAGAATTCCCGTCCAGAGACGGTCCATAGAAAGAAAACAAAAGATTTTAAGCTCCGGTTTTAAACTATTTTGTGAACACGGCTACTACAAAACAAATACCATCGAGATTGCAAAACACGCAGGTGTTTCAACCGGAGCCGTATACAGTTATTTTAAAGATAAGCGGGAAATATATATTGCAGCATTTGACAGCTATCTCGAAGAGATTTCGGGACGTTTATTTGAAGAACTGGAACAATCTCAGACGCTTCCATTACCGGATTTCGTGGAAAACTGGGTCACTGTATATCTCGAATTGTATGCAGCCTCTGGCCACGCGTTAGCACAGTTAAGAATGATGATATTAGAAGACGAAGAGATCAACCGTCATTTTTCAGATTTAGAAAACGAATATTTTATGAAGCTGATCCGGCTGCTGAATAAAAATGGTGTGGAACGAGCCGATCTTATGGAGAGGATTTATACCTGTTGTATTTTGATCGATGCATTGAGGCAGGAACAGTCCTCATTCTCACATATCGGCCTGAATTTTTTTATTTTTAAGGAACAGGTTACCAGTACAATCCTTCAATTATTGTCCGGCTGAATTGCCTTGTAGTCCGCAGGAAATACCGGGAGAACGCCGGAAATACTATACTGGAATATAAAAAACGAGCTATTAACAGATAAGTTAAGGTTTTATACAGCGTGGAGAGGGGTATTTATGTCGTCAGTAAAAACGGGTAAGGAAACAAACAGGAGCAGTGATTCCATGTTGTTGCCGCATATCATCGATGTTTATGTGTTTTTGATTCTGTGCTGTTTTCCCCTTTTTGTTGTGAATCAGTATTATGAACTATTGAAGGTAAAATATTATTTTTATATCGGGTCAGTAATTTTTCTGCTGACAGCTGCATTAATCGCCGGTACTATCGGGCAGAGCAGTCTGAAAACGTATTTTGCATCTTTTAAATGGAAGGATTTTATAAAGACGTTTTCCACCATTGATACCGCACTTTTGGTCTTTCTGCTCATCGCAGGCATCTCAACGATCCGTTCCGATTACGTGTATGAATCTTTTTGGGGAAATGAGGGGCGTTTTTCCGGACTCTTCCTACTCAGTCTATATGGAGCAGCATACTTTTGTGTAACAAGATTGGGGAATTTTAAAAGATGGTACCTTGATGCATTTTTAGCCGCAAATTTACTCGTTTGTATATTTGGTATTACGGATTACTTTCAGTTGGATCTCCTGCACTTTAAAGTGGGAATGGTGGAAAACGAAAAGTTTATGTTTACCTCAACAATCGGTAATATCAATACGTATACTGCGTTGGTCGGAATGGTAACGGCGGTGTCGGCCGTATTGTTTGCAGCAGAAGGCAGATGGAAAAAAAAGTGTCTGTACTTTGTCAGTCTCATTATCAGCATCTTTGCATTGGTCATGGGGATCAGCGATAATGCCTACCTGTCACTGGCCGCGTTGTTCGGCTTTCTTCCGCTTTATCTGTTTCAGAACAAGAAGGGTGTCAAAGCCTATTTATTAATCATCACTTCATTTTTCTCAGTGATCCAATGCATTGACTGGATTAATACCGGGCTGGGAACCAGCGTGCCGGAGATCGACAGCGCGTTTCAGATCATATCCCAAAGCGATGGCCTTCTCTTTCTCATATTACTTCTCTGGATTCTCTGCGCCTTCGTTTACGGACCAGATTTTGTAAATGCCCACAAGAAAAACATGTCTGCCTCTATGCAGACTCATATTTTCAGTAAAAATGAATATAAGCCGACCGGCTGCAGAGGCTTGCAAAGAACCTGGATGGCACTTCTGGTACTTTGCATTCTGGGTGTCGGATACGCACTCGTTGATGTTAATTTCCAAGGAAACGCAGAACGGTATGGAGCTCTTGGCAGTTATCTGCTGTTTAATGATGACTGGGGGACTCACAGGGGTTACATATGGCGCAATGCCATGGAATGCTTTAACCAGTTTCCATTGAGGAAAAAAATCATTGGCTTCGGCCCTGATACTTTTGGAATTGTGTTATTAAATAAGACAAAAGGAAACATTTACGGTCAGACATTTGATAACGCGCATAATGAGTATTTGCATTATCTCGTCACAGTAGGATTTGCCGGATTAATTGCGTACCTTGCCTTTTTGATTTCTTTTGCAGTGAGAGTCATTCGCAGAGCCAACAAAAACCAGTATGTCACAGCGGCTTTTTTTGCAGTGCTCTGTTACTCGGCGCAGGCATTTGTAAACCTGAATCTGCCAATTGCTACACCGATTATGTGGATGCTTCTCATGCTAGGCGAGCTTGGTATACGGCAAAATAAGGATTATAATCTCTGCAAACCGGTCTGAATCACCGGTCTGCAGAGTATACGTCGTTTTTTGTCGAATTACTGGATGCTCCTTTAAAACTTTTTTAGAGTTATAATCTAACTATAAAAAAGTTTTAAAGGAGATTTCTTATGCGCGACTTATCAGTATATTTTTGCAAAAAATGCGGGTTTTATTCTTATTATCCTTTAGCCAAATATGCGGTCTGTCCGAGATGTGATCTTGATATGGTGCTGCTGCCAATAGAATATAAAGAATTCGTCAATCTAAACTGTTATGAACGCGATGAATTACTTGCTGATCAAATGATTGCTTCATCCTCTTCCATTGTTCGAAGAATCATTGCTCCGCATAAGATAAATAACACTCGTGAAATCATTGCAATTCTCACTTATAAAATCGACGAATTAAATACTGAAAATGTAAAATTACAGGGAACCGTAGACTGGATGCACCAGTTTATCTGGCAGTTATTAAAAAGCAGTAAAAATATAACTCCGCCCTAATTTTCATTGCAAAGGTAGGACACCAATATAGAAATAAATGCGGCATTATTCGGTTTCTTTTTTAGAGGTGTATAGGCTATATATTCGAGCAGTGACCGGTTGCCTTTATTCCATATTAATGCTACCAGCGTCCTGATATTTCTTTCTACACATTGTTCTGAAGTATGGTATTTCTTTGCTACCTCCGGATATAACCATTTAGATATTAATTGCAGCTTATTTTCATCTTCTATCGATAATTGTACCGCAGATATTACATAGTAGAATCCTGTATATGATCGATTCGCTCCAAGCCGTAGCAAAAGATCTTCTATCTCTCTTTCTCTCATGGCTTTTCTCCTCTCCCTGTTACCTTCAATCATACTATGGAAATTTATGGCAAATCAATCGATATGTTTCGACTTTTTTCGACGTATATATAAACGATGGGAGTTTTTATTTATAACGCCTGTAAAAGGAATATAGATCACATCACTCTTTATCAAAGGAAAAGGGACACTGTTTTTAACAGTATCCCTGTAATGAATCCCATATCAGTTCAAAGTTCAGATCCAGTCCGTATAAACAGCGTTATCAGGCTTAATCTATGCTACCAATGCTGTACTGGATCACCTGCTCCATTTCAGACAGATTCAGCAGCTGTTGAGGAGAGACCTTTTCCTTGGAAACTCCTGCTCCTTCACACAATTGTTTCATATTCTTATGAATAGCACTGCGGCTGTAAAGTTTTCCGCCCGCTGTTACAAAAATGGGTCCGCTGGTAATATTGTTACTTTTACAGTATACAGAAAGCCTTTTATTCAAATATTCCGGAATAAACACAATCCGATGGCTCTCTTTGCGTGTCACTATAATAAATCCCTGCTGCAGAGCTTCACACGTAATCAGTTGATGTTCACTGACTCTCAGCTGCAGAATGCACAGCGCCTGCATCAGAAGGAACAGACGCCCGTCCTCCTTTCGCTTGGCCTCCTCTAAAAGCTTCCTGTAATCATTGATGGTCAGCTGCTCGCTGGCCATTTCCATTTCGGTACTTCGCTTTACCAGCCTGTATCTTAAATCTGTCCAGCCCGTATACTCAAAGAATGTGTTCAGCCCATTGAGAATCACATTCACGCTGCTTACTTTATATCTTTTTTCCAGATACTCCTGGTACCGCCTGCATGCCGCCTCATCAACAGGAGCTCCTGCCATGAAGCAGCAGAAATCCATGGCATCACGGTAATAGTGCTTCTGGGTTGCTTCTTTATATTTTTTCTCCTTCATTGAACTTAAAAATTGCTCTATTAATTCCTCTGTAACTCTTCTTTCCTGCATGTTCCGGCACTCCCCGTCTGTCAGCTTTTTCTTTTCAGAATCCTTGTCACAAATTCTTCTTCAGGCATAGGTCTGTAATAGTAGTATCCCTGTGCAATATCACACTGAAGATGCTTAAAATACGCCTCCTGCTCCTGATACTCCACACCCTCACAGATAATTGTGGTCTCAGTCTCCTTTGCAATCTCTATCATCTTTTTAAGCACCAGATTTCCTCTCGGATTCTGGTAATTCGCGGTCAGGCTCCGATCCATTTTTAATACATCCGGCTCAATCTGCATTAATAGATTAAGTGCTGTATAACCGGTACCGAAATCATCGATATCCAGCCGGAACCCATAAAAGTGAAGCTCCGTGGCCAGCCGTTGAATCATCTGGTCATATTCTGTAAATGCACTCTCCGTCAGTTCAAAGGCTATCAGATCATGGGGTATGCGGTAACGGTCCACGACACTGCAGAACTGCTCCACATAATGCTGATCCTCCAGATGAAGCCTGGACTGATTAATCGAAACAGGACACACATCGAGCCCTTCATCAAGCCATTTTCTCATATGGCTGCACAGCTTCTCCAGCATATAAAAATCCAGCGTCTTTATAAATCCCGTATGCTCGAAAACCGGGATAAACTCGTCCGGCATAACAATTCTTCCATCCGGCTTCACCCAGCGTACCAGCACTTCCGTCCCTGCCACCTCACCGGTATCCAAAAAGATCTGCGGCTGGAAATACATGCTGAACTCATTCTGTCTCATCGCATACCTTGCAGTTTCAACCAATTCCTGTTCCCTCAGCTGATTCCGTTCCATCTCCGGCTCATAATAGACGTAATGGTTCTCCCACTTCCTTGATTTCCTATAGTTCTGGGCCAGCAGGGCCTTGTCTAACATCTGTTTGGCAGAATCCCTGCTCCCCGGTTCAATCAGGCAAACACCACCGGTAAAGTGGACTTTGATATCCAATGCCGCCTCCGTCTCCCGGCTGATAAAATGCTCCCAGAACCCCTCAATTCGCTGATCCAGCTCTTCCCGGTTTTCATACCGAAGCAGGATCGCATAATTATCTTTTTCAATCCGTGCACACACTTCTCTTTCTCCGCATAACATTTTTAAGTTGGAGGCGATTTCCCGGAGTATGGTATCCCCGGTCCGGTAGCCTAAAACGTGATTTAAATAGCGGAACTGGTTAATCCCAAATTTTAAGATCGCATAGTGTCCAAAGGAATCATCCAGCAGGATATTCTCCATACACTCAACAAAGCCTTCCACATTATAAATCCCGGTAAGTGCATCCAGCTTTCTGACTTCCTCTACTTCTCTGGCCGCCAGCCGGAACGCCTCCTCCTTTATCATTAAAAAGTCCCTGCAGTATCTGGAATCCTCCGCCGCGGCCGTCTTCCTGCCGACTCCGTCGGCAAAGGAATTATGGATGTGCAGGACTCTCCACTCCTTGTCTTCTCTATGGTATATTGTCGTAAAATAGATATGTTCCGTAAACACCGGTTCTACTTCCGGGGGTGTACACACATCCATGCAAGACAAAACGCATATCACATCTTTGGTGATCTCCAGCACATGGTATTCTTCATTAGCCAGCTGAAAGCTTCCTTCGTAAAATTCCTTTTCATTCTGAAGATATACCTGCAGATCTTCAAAAGTGTTGAAATTTTCTTTTCCGCGCGCTCCAATCCAGATAATATCTTTTGATATATAATTCATCAGTTTGCTATAATCCCGCTCTACAAAATATAGCTGGCATATTTCTCTTGTCAAAGCAACCGCCTGTTCTTCTGTCATATGCATTTCTCCTTACCAACGTATTTCCTGTTCGCGCGCTCATATCAATGATAAAAACCGTATAATCCAAAAAGGAGGAGCCATCAGTCTATAGTCTCCTCCTTTTATACACATTAGACAGTCCGCCTAGTATTTTGAATCCATTAAGTCAAGTTCTCTGCTGACCGATTCTGCAAGGAGCTGCTGCATCGGTGCGTCGGCAGTATCCATATATGTGTTCTTTAATTTAAACCGGCTGACAAGCCCCTTTAACAGCTGTGCCTGCCCGGAAAGCTCCTCACTAGCAGCCGCACTTTCCTCAGCAGTAGCAGAGTTTGTTTGTACTACACTGGAAATCTGATCAACGCCCTGAGTCACCTGGGCAATCGAAGTTGCCTGTTCGTTTGCCGCATCTGTGATCTTATCCACGGTTTCTGAAACGGTCTGGGTTCCCTCTACCACACGCTTAAGAGACTGCGCTGTATCATTCGCGATTCTCGTTCCCTTCTCCACCGCCTGAATCGACCCCGTAATCAATGAGGAGGTATTCTTGCTTGCATCCGCTGACTTACTGGCCAGACTTCTCACCTCATCGGCCACAACGGCAAAGCCTTTGCCTGCGGCTCCTGCGCGGGCAGCCTCCACTGCGGCGTTTAATGCAAGAATATTCGTCTGAAATGCAATATTTTCTATTGTATTGATTATTTTTCCAATCTCATTGGAGCTGTTGCGGATTTCCTCCATGGCTTCGATCATTTCCTGCATCTGTCTGTTACAGGAAGCGACTTCATTGCCTGCCTGGGCGGTCTGGTCCCGGGCCTCAAGTGCATTCTGGGCGGTTTTCTTAACCTGCTGGGAAATCTCACTGATCGTGGCGGCCAGCTCTTCCACGGAAGACGCCTGCTCCGTTGCCCCCTGGGAAAGCGCCTGCGATCCTGCCGAAACCTGATTGGAGCCATCTGCCACCTGATCGGCGGACTGATTGATCTGTGTCATCGTTTCATTCAGACTGTCCCGCATCTGCCTTATGGATTTTAGAATCGGGGTGTAATCACCAATATATTTATCGTGACACTTCGACCGGGCAGTGAAATCACCTCCTGCCAGCTTGGCCAAAAGTTCCCCGATATCATCTACGATATCCTTAATCCCCCCGCAAAGTACCCGCATGGAAGAAGCTAAGTTTCCCATCTCATCCCTGCTTTCGTAGTTGATGGTAACCTCCAGGCTTCCCTCCGCCATTTCCTTTGCAGCTCTTTCAATTTCATTCAGTGGTCCGGTAATACTCTTTGTGATATATACTGCAAAACCAATGCTTACCGCGACACTGGCGATCCCAAGAATTATCAGGATAATCACGGAACTGGTCTGTGCCTTTCTCAGATCAGTAATCATCGTTTCCCCTTTTTCATTTGATGTTGCAATGAGGATATCCAATTCTGCCTGAGCCTTGTCAATCGTCGGAATACAATACTGTTCCATATAGGCTGCGGCGTCTGAATTTTTATTCTCTGCCGCCATATTAAGTACCTGCTCACGCATTGAATTCAGATCTGTGAGAGCGGCTTCCAGCCTTTCTACGTTAGACATATCACCGAGGTAATTTTTCTTGACCACGGTCATGTAATCCTGGATATCCGTATTTGCTTTCTTGGCATTCTCAATCGATTCATTAGTAATCTGCAGATCGGAGTTGGATATTGCCCTATATACGAATTTCTGCAGTTCTTCAAAGCTGCTGCTAATCAAATTAGCACTGTCTTTTACTACATAAGGACCATTATAAAACGAAGTTACCTGACTTCCAATTTTCACGAAGTTGACAATACCGACAACCGTACTGGCAATAAGCAGGGTCAGAACAACTGCATAGGAGATTATCATTTTTTTACTGACTTTTAGATTCTTCATAATTTTTCTGATTTCCTTCCACTTTTCATGCTTTATTTTTCATTTTAAATGAAACATTAACACTATATAAATTATCGGCAATACCCGCTAATAAATAAGACCAATTTCACCAATAATATCAGAAAATTTTTCTAATTCTGTCTTACCACTGCCGGAGCACAAAACGCTGTGTGGACTTCTTAAGCGCTTCCGCCTGATCACTGAGTTCTTCCGCAGCCGCAGCCGATTCTTCCGCGGTTGCAGCATTATTCTGTACAACAGCGGTTATCTGATTTAGATTCTCCTGGATCAAATGAATCGCTTCCCTCTGATACTCTGACGTGCGGACGATATCCCCTACCATATCAGTAGCCTGCTCTGCACCAATCATGACGTCTGCCAAAGAATCTGCGGTATCAGTCGTTAATTCGGCGCTTGTATTGATTAGCTTCAAAGTATTATTAATAAGAGAGGTGGTATTCCTTGCGGCTTCTGAACTTTTCGTGGCAAGATTACGCACTTCATCTGCCACCACAGCAAAACCTTTTCCTGCTTCCCCGGCTCTTGCCGCCTCCACTGCCGCATTCAATGCAAGGATATTGGTCTGAAAGGCAATATCCTCTATAGTCTTTGCAATCCCTCCGATCTGACTGGAGGCACTGGATACTTCTTTAATCGTACTGGAAAGGCCTTCTATCATCTGATTACTTTCTCTTAGCCTCTCACTGGCATTGATGGATCCCTCCCTCGAAGCAGACGCCTTCTGGGCCGCTTCCGTTAACTGCGTGGAAAGATTATCAATTTCTCTGTTCAGAACATCCACAGAAGCCGCCTGTTCCGCTACCCCCTGTGAAAGAGTCTGTGCAAAGGCTGATACCCTTTTAGAACCTGCAGATACCTGTCCGGCGGCGGCTTCGATATCATGAAGTACACGATTCAAAGACTCCAGAATCAACTGAAGGGAATTCTGGATCGGTTTAAATTCCTCCTTGTATTCCGTACCAGTCTGAATCGCCATATTGCCGGCAGCCATGGCAGTCAGAGTCTCTCTGATATCTTCTATGTATTTTTTCAGTTCTTTTTTCGTTGAATGAATCGACTCGATCAGCATTCCTATCTCAGAAGAATCTGCTTCCAGATTGAAGTCAACCGACAATTTTCCTCCTGAAATTTCACGCATCTGGTTCATGATACCGATCACAGGCGCAATGAGCTTTTTCCTTGAAATCTGCGAAATGGTAATTTGAAACGCTATCGTTACGAACACAGAAAGGATCAGCATAAAAAGCGATACTCTCGACTGAAGGACCAGACTGTTTACTTTACTGGAGGATCTTTCATCAAGCATCACCAGAAAATCACTTTTCAGCTTGTTGATCTTCTCGATCGACTGGCTGTATGTATCTCCATACACGTATTCAATCGCTGCAGACTTATTACCGGCGGAAACACGATCCATAGCCTCTTCTTCAAGAGGCACCAGCTCGTTGGACAGAGCAGACATCTGGTCAATCATGGACTGCTCATTTGCAGTAATTCCAATTTTCTTCATCGCTGCAACGCCAATATCTCTGTTTTTCAGGACATTTACCTCATTCCAGTAATTATCATAATGTACTTTGTCTCCCGTCGCGGCATAAGCCCTGACCTCATTCGTCAAATACGCCGATCCATTCATGAACCGGTTGGCATTGTAGGTCAGTTCGTATCGGCTGCTGGCGGCCTGCTGAATTTTGCTGTTGATATTTCCATAATAAAATACGCTGAGGAGCGTAATCAGAAGGAAAAAAATAGAAACCCCATTTAATATGTAAATAAGTGTAGATTGCTTCATTGCCTTTTTCATAGCATCTCTCCGTATGTTTTACTCAATGCTGTCCCTGTGATATCCAGCATTGGCATATGTGTCAGAAAAGGAGGGGTTTTCATTCTCCCTGTCCCGGCTTTTCAACCAGATAGACCTTTTCTTCCTTTCTTCCATATATTACTGCTTCTTCATGGCTTTCAAAGTATATATCAAGCCGTCGTCCGGTAATATTCTTTCCCGTATCCTCCACAGTATAAACAATGCCGTTAATCAACAGCTTTGAGTGTATCGGGATCAAATTCGGATCGGCAGCAATCGTGTGTTCCGGGAGCGGCTCCACTCCCGTAAAAGTCATATGGTCCGTACTGTAGATTCCCGTACATACCTCACATCCGCAGTATCCGGTTATGATAAATTCCCCCAGCGCTTCTCCCTCCACATCGGCTTCTTCTTCAGGAATCCGGTATACCTTAAGGGTCTTCCGTCCAAATTCTACTGCATCGGAATGCGAGTCAAAATATATAAGCAGTGAAGCAGATGAACTGGACAGCGTCCGGTCTTCAACCGTGTAGCAGATTCCTTCAATCAGAAGTTTTTCACCAGGTGAAAAAAGCTGGAAATCGGCTGCTATGGTATGGTTGGCAGTCAATTGTGTACCAAAATACGTTTGTACCTCCTGCCCGGAACCGCAGCAGGACTCACACCCGCAGTATGCGGCAACAGAAAATTCACCTGCATATTCCGGTTCCGGGTCAGATTCTGCTTCCACGGTCTCCCGCTCTGTTTTAATATAAAGAACATCCCCGCCGCCGCTCGATTCTTTCGGCGCCGCTTCCGGTCCCCCCTTAATTTCCTTTCCATAAGTTCTATCGGCGGAAAACGAACAAAAGCCTGTCAAGGTAGTTAAAGCGGACAGCAAAATTACACTTAAAAATATTACGGCTTTTTTCATAGCTTCGCTCCTGTTATGTATCACATAAATCAGATTTTACCCTCTGTTGTAGATATCGACATAATCTTTAAAATAATTACAATTTTTTTAATTTTTTTTTGTTTTTATCCATCAAATACAGCCAGCATTCGGAGATGAAAACAGAAAAAGGCCGCCGGATATGCTCCGGCAGCCTTTTTCTGTTTCTACAGGGTAATCTGTGAATTTGTGGTATCGCCTTAAGGAATCCACGCACCGTCATCTCCAAGGCGGTAACCTTCCGCCGTCGTAATATTTCGGAGCATGGCACCATGAGCGGCACCCTCGGAGGAATCGAAATAGTACCATTTTCCATCAATCAGCTTCCAGCCGGTAGCCATCGCACCAAAACTGGCGCCTGGAACCACATCAAAATAATAAATATAGGCTCCCTTTGCCAGCCACCCGCTGACCATATAGCCGTTCTGATCAAAGAAATACCAGTGGGGCTTATTATCGGATGCAAGGATACATCTCCACTCATTCACCGCATACGTTCCGTCAATATTTCTGAACCACCAGCCATGAATATCATTACACCACTGTCCCGGGCTGACTCCATTCGCGACGTAGTTGGTTGGGGCTTTGCCGACGCTTCCGCCGCCTCCACCTCCACCTCCGCCGCCACCTCCACCGCCACCTCCGCCGTTTCCGCCAGTACTGCTGAAATTAGCAGTAACTGTGACGGCCGTCTCAGGCATGATAAAGGTAGTCTCAGCGCTGTATGCATCTTTAAATACAACTCCCTGCGCAGAGGACCATGAACTAAACGTTTCTCTGAAAGCCGGGGCCCTCGCTGTGATAGAAACCGTTTCTCCCACAAAATACGTTCCTGACCCTTCGCCATTCTCTACAGTAACCGCAAATGACGGCCTGTATTCGGAATTACCTGTAACAGTGACATCCCTGGCAGGCATGACAAACGTTGTAACAGCCTTGGAGGCATCTGTGAAATTCACTTCGGAGGATCCAGTCCAGCCTAAAAACGCATGGTCCTCCGGCATGCTTGCCCGGATTTCCACAATGGCCCCCTCGGTATAGCTGCCTCCCCCGGTTCCATTGTTTACCGTAACTGTATAATTAGATTCTTCCACTGTGAAGGTCAGAGTACCCACAACGGATATATACTTCTCCTGGTCAGCCGGTATAAAGATCCATTCGGCGGAGTAAATCCCCGGATCAAAGACTCTGCCCGGCTCTTTCCACTGAACCGTACCAGGTACCGGACTGCCCTCTTTGTCAAGAAAGACTACCGATTCATTAAGCTTCAGCCTCGACAGGGGCTGGCCTGCTCCAATTCTGCTGCTATAAGTCATCGGTTCCGTGATAGCCGGGACCTGCTTGTGAGTTCCCTTCACATAGAGTTCTACCACAGCCTGCTGATAATTCTCCATATCGACGTAAACCCGCACCTTGTCCTCCGGATCGCTCCCATCCCATTTCTGGGCCGTGATTGTGAGGATTCCCTTTTTATCTACTGCATACCTGCCTACCGTTGTGCTGATTGGGCTCAGCGTATAAGTAACATCTCCTGTCGTTTGTCCCGGTTTGGCAATTGGAACAAACTGGTTTAAATCAAAGGTGGTCTTTATTGTTGTTTTCTCATCTAAGTTCGCATAGCAGGTCAGAGTATTCGGAAGTACCTCCGGTATCACGGTGGATTTTTCAATCACCGCTCCCTTGACCTCAAAAAACATTTCCCCGTCCTCCCGCATAATCGTATAGTTGGGGGTATTGGAGCGAATATACACCATAGCGATTCTGTTTTTACCGGCGTTATGATTATCATACACCACTCTGTATGTGTAATCGGAGGGATTCAGCGTGACCGCCTTTTTATCGCTGGAGCGGCAGATAATCGTATCCACCGAACCTGCCGGCGTACCATCGTAAACCTTCTGTTTTAATGTCACTTTGGTTATATCCTGAAGATTTCGGGGAGATACGTTCGGAATAATATCGGCTTTAACCTCTGTATAGTAATCGGCATTCGTCTTGATTTTAAACTTTGCCGGATACGCTTTTGTTCCGCCCACATCCGGAATACTGTTGATATCCAGATTATCCGTATCCCAGTACCAGGTACCCTCCAGTCGGACTCCATCGCTGGTAACGATCCCTGTGTTGTCTGTAAATTTATAATCTGTAATCCTACCGCCATATACGCCCGAGACCTCTGGCGGGCCGTCGGCAAGCACTGCCATGCTCTTCTCGATATTCACAGTAATCTTCTTCTCTGCAGACTTGAAGTCTGTCGTATCCGAGGGAAGGTACTTTACAGTATAAACGGTACTCCCCTTTTTGGGCACAGTACCCGGTTTCACCGCAGCAGAATATTTCCATTCCCATCGCTCCCTGGAACCATTCCCATCCACCAGTTTAATATCATTCAAAGTCGTGCCGTAGGGATAAACGTCTCTCTCCGTCCGTATACTGTCCGAATAAGCCGGGTCAAAGGTGGCATCGCTCTGCCGTACAGTCACTTCCACAAATCCGGTCTTGTCCGTATACTCATTTCCACTGGAAGCCGGCGGTGTATACCGCCACTCAAGATTATTCTTGCCTGCTTTAAATGCGGCATCGGGGGTAACCCAGGACCAACTTCCCCCGCTGATTGTTATGCCTGTATTATTGGGATCTTTTACAGTCCCCGAAAGACTCAGTGTCGAGTCTCCAATCTTCTGGCGGCTTCGAATTTCGCCCTTGACCGTGGGATATTTAGCCTCTATATATGGTGTTTTCTGTTCGATTGCTTCGAATCGAAGAACAGCTGCAACCGGCTGGAAGTTGGTGCTGTAGAATGTAATCTTCAGCTCATCCGAAGAACCGGCCTTCGCATTTAAGACATTCTCTATTACCAGCTCTCTCCTGTCAGAATTCTCACCCTTCAGCGTCACCGCGTTCGACGGGGTTCCTTCTATGGCAGTCGTCACAGTGCCAAGAGTTCCTTTCATGGTTGAGGGAACCTTCAGCGTAAACAATGCATCTTTGACGGCGGCAGTACCTGTATTAGATAGTACCAGCGTCTCAGGAACAGTCCGGTTACCGCTGTAAACGGTATATACCTTTTGTAATGCATCAATATCCGGTTTTTCCTGATTAGGCTTGATTGTCAGATTTTCCACTGTCTGAGAGGCCGTTAAACTTCCCTTGCTGTCGAAACAGTAATTTTTATTTTTCAGCGTCACGGAAACGACAGCTTTCTTTCCTGTTCCAGCATTATAATCGGCATACTTAACTGCCGGTGTTTCATAATCGGCCGGCTGAAGACTCTCAGGCGCCGCCGACTCTGTTTTCCTGATCTGAAAGCTTTTCACTTTTCCTTCTGCTGTACCGTCATAGTATTTTGTTTCCAGTTCAGGGCGGTCGACAAACCATAGCTGTCTGGGCCTGATTGCAGGCTTCAGCGATGTTTCGAATTGTTCGTAGTATTCCTGGTCGGGCTCCGCCGCATCTAACACAAACCTCGCTTTATAGCTTTCCGTACTTACAGCTGTCGGGAATGTTGAGTTCAATACAGCTTCGTCGTAATACCACTCCCAATGTCCGCTGACCGACAGTTCCGTATTTTTAACAAAAACCTGGCCATTCGTAAATCCAATATCCCCCAGAGCTTCTTCATACGTACCATTGGCAGCAAAATTCTTACTGTCAGCTAACGCCAGAGAAGCCTTGTATACAGTAAACGATTTCTCATTATTCCAACTTTTTTCCCGGATTGGGCTTTCGTTTGCCGGCTGAAAAGAAACATTTATATAATACATTTCATCATTGCCTGTAGGTTTTACACTTCGCGGATCCTGAAAAACCACCGGTGTTTTTTCTTTTAGTTTAATGGGGACATTGCTTCCCTTTACGAGCTCCTTGCCAGCCTGATTCGTAATGCTGACAGTGATGAGGCCGACTGTCCCGGTAAGAGATACGGCCTGATCGGTCGTCAGCGTAACAGTTACCGCAATATCATTTCTCCACATAACACGGTTGTTCACAGCCACATCTATCTTTGGTTCAACGGTTGTTGCCTTATTAAGCAGCATTGCTCCTGTTACCACCACCGCTGCCTCCGGAATCTTAACGCCTTCGGCCATCCGATACTCGTCACCAGTAACAGCAGTAAACAGATAGGTACCGGCTGTTTCTGAGTCGTATCCGCCCTCGCACCTCCAGGTAACCGGAATCTCTGTTACATTCATCCCGCATACGGTCGCGTTCAGCGTCTCCGGCAATTCCAGTTCGCTTTCTTCCGTTCCCGGCGTCACATACAGCTGCGGCTCCGTTCCTTCCGTGAAATCCAAATCTGTAATCAGATTATCTCCTGTACAGACATATAAGACCGGAAGGCGCACGCCCGGCGTTACCCGGTACCCCTTCGGCAGACGAAGATGAAATTCATATACTCCGGCCATATCCGGGTCATAGCCCCTGTTAATCCAGGTAATACCTTCTATCACCTCTTCCTCATTCTCTGAAACAATCGCGGTGACGGTATCCGGAAAAGGGATTTCCCCCTTCCCGGTTCCCAAAGCAACCGTCAGCCACTCCTTATCCTCCAAAAATCCGTAAACCTTTACAGCCGCATCGCTGGGACTGGCTGTGTCGATATCCGGCTCTTTGTCTTCAGCCTGTGCATTACCAGGCGTAGCTGCCATAGCTGTCGTATCATCCGCTGCCGAACGTTCCTGGGCCGCTGATACCATTCCAGGCAGCAAAAACCAGCCTGAATCCACGTCAAATACCGGTCCGCCCACAATCTGGAATAGGATGCTTATGCTCAGCATAACCGCCGGCAGCCGCCTGGCCGCATATCTTTTCATCTGTCTTCCTCCCGTTTTAGCGTTTAATCTTCGCCTTCCTTACGCAGCTTAAACTGCTTCACAAGACCTTTCATAATCTGCGCCTGACCGGACAGTTCTTCGCTGGCAGCCGCATTTTCTTCTGCGGTGGCAGAATTCGTCTGGACCACACTCGAAATTTGATCGATTCCCTGTGTTACCTGGCTGATCGCCCCAGCCTGACTGCTGGCAGCCTCTGCAATCCTGTCTGCAATCACCACAGCACGCTCTGTGCTCTTCACCACTTTCATAAGCGTCTCTGCAGTTTCACCGGCAATTTTCGTACCCTTGTCCACCGCAGTGAGCGATCCGGCGATTAAACCGGCCGTGTTCTTTGAAGCTGTGGCAGACTTACCTGCAAGATTCCGCACCTCATCGGCAACGACAGCGAACCCTTTTCCGGCCTCGCCTGCGCGTGCAGCCTCCACTGCCGCGTTGAGAGCCAGGATGTTGGTCTGAAATGCAATATCTTCAATCGTTTTAATAATATTTCCAATCTCACTGGACTTGCTGCTGATATCGTCCATGGCTGCGATCATTTCCTGCATCTGCTGGTTGCATACAGCCGTTTGTGTCCCAGCCTCAGAGATCCTGTCACGGGCCTCTGCCGCATTTTGAGCCGTATTCTCAATCTCCCTGGAAATATCGTTAATAGTGGCCGCCAGCTCTTCCACAGATGCCGCCTGTTCGGTCGCTCCCTGAGACAGCATCTGCGCGCCGGAGGACACCTGGTCGGAGCCTGATGAAACCTGGGAAGCGCTCTGATTGATCTGGGAAAGAGTACTGCTCAAGGTGCGGTTAAGTTTCCTCATGGATAGTTTCAGCGCCTCGAAATCGCCGACATATCGATCCTCTGCCTTTGTCTCAATATTAAAATTCCCATCCGCCATCTCACCCAGAATATACCTTACATCGCCCATGATCGTCTTTAAGTTGTCCGACATCTGCTGAAACGTTCTGGCTAAGATCCCGATCTCGTCATCGTTTACCACTTGGAGCCGGACGTCAAGATGACCGGAGGCAATCTCCTCTGCAGCCGATATCAGCCCCTTCATCGGATCGAGCATCCTCCGCAGAACGAAAATGATCGTTGCTATAATAAAAATCAGTGCAGCCGCTGAAATTATTATCATCCAGAAAGCCGTCGAAGTCACCGCGGCGTTAATCTCCTTTGAAGCCACGGCTGTCAGCGACCACCAGGTTTCTCCGGCGGCCTGTATCGGAGTAAAGTATCTGGTCATCTTCCTGCCATCCTCACGCGTCGTCTCCACCCAAAATGCGCTGCCCTGCTTCATCTTATTTAATACATTGGACAATTCCGACTGAACAGGCATGAAATCAGAAAGCATCCGGCCGATATCAGCACTATCCTCGCTGTCGTAGATGATCATTCCGTTACTGTTATAAATCGTGGAATACATACTGGGATAGCTGTCGCTGCTGGAATCCACCTTATCGAAATTTGTAACATTGATATCTACGATCACGACTCCCTTCAGTTCACCCCCACTCAGAATTGGTTTGGAATAGGAAAGCAGGGTGACCCCATTCTGCTCATACGGATCTGTAACAATCGGCGCTTTTGCAGCCGCGGCCTCTTTGTAATAAGTCTCCTGAGAATACTCCTCATACGTTCCATAAGGCACTATATCCGCTTCCGCATGATCTTCATCCAGATAAAACGCGTAATCCCGCATATTATTCTGGAATTCCCATGGTTCGAACATGACGCCTACTCCTGCAATATCATCGTTATACTTGGCAATATTGCGGGCTGTTTCCCGCAGATAGACTTCAATATCATAATTAAGCGGAGTCAATATTTCGTCATAGATTCCGCTTCTGCACAGTTCCACAGCCTCTGGTGATACAGGACGTACCATTTGAGACGGATCCTCGTCCGCGATCCGGTACGCCTGCTCCAGATAACTCTGCATATCGGTAGCAGTATACTCCGCGGTGTCAAAAATCTGTTGAATCTGCTTACTGTTTGATGACGAAATCGCCTCCAGTTCTCCCTGCGTGGCAGTGGCGATGGCACTTTTGGACAGTGTTATCGCTATGGCTATCAATACGATCAGGATCACCGTCAGAACCGTTCCGATTACTACAGCTAATTTTTGAGCCAGTTTCATTTTTTTAAACACTTGTTTTCCCCCTCCTCACGGTCTCAATCATCTCAATGATCCAAAAAGATATAATAGAATAATTATCAGATAACTTCTTCACAAGCCCGATCTAAACAGAAGGGAACTTTAACGAAATCAGGCATACACATCCAACAGCCGGGTACTTGCCGCCATTGTATCCATCATCTGCTGCAGCGCCTCTCCCTGCTCCTGTACTGTGTCCAGTACCTTGCCAAGCATTGCCGTATTTACATCAGTCATCGCCTGCGTACGATTCATCTGTATACTCGCCGATGCAATTCCAGTTACCATATCCATATGCTCTCCACCTTTCTCTTTTGGTTCCAATAAAAACAGTGAGTCAAGGTCAAACTGATTTCCGAGGTACGATAAGTATATCGGCTGTTTTTTGTGTTATATAACCGAATAGGGAAAAGTTTTAATAGAATTTTCCTATAACCTTTGTATACGCTTCTGATTTATCCCGCATCAATTCAAAGCCCTTGACCAGTTCTTCCAATGAAAAGCGGTGGGAAATCAGGCGTTCCGGGTTTATACGGCCTTCCGTCAGCTTCCGCAGAACATAGTGCCAGTCATCCTCCAGACTATGTGAAAAGGAGGAATTCCAGGAGCCTGACAGAGTAAGCTGGTTGCGCAGGATTTTCCAGTATATTTCTTTTTCAACATACATATCAGACACTGGATTTCCTACCAATTGTATCTTGGCACCCGGCGATGTGCACTGAAGGCCATACAGCAGAGTTTCCCGGCTTCCGACGCAGTCAAAATACAGCTCCACGCCTTCGCCGCCTGTCTTTTCCAACAGCCACTTGTCTGCATCTTCATTGCGCACATCACAGAACCTGTTCTCTTCAATTCCGATACTCTCCGCGATCTCTCTCTGATTATCCTTATTCCCAATCACAAATACCCTGCTTGCTCCGTTTTCCAGCATAAACATTAAAAGCAGCAGACCGATCGCTCCCAGACCGCATATGGCCATCGTTCGATTCTTCCATCTGTCCTCCATCAGACCGCTGTTTCGCAGCGCGTGAACTGCCACGGCCATAGGCTCCATCATTGCAGCGGCTTCAAAAGAAACCGTTTCTGGCAGTTCAAGCAGATTCCAGGCAGGAACCGTAACGTAGTCGGCAAAGCCGCCCGCTGTCCTTGACCCCAGATAACCGTAGCTGCGGCATAATTCATACTTTTTTTGCCGGCACTGAGCGCAGTGACCACAGGGAATCATCGGAAATACGCCAGCCTTTCTACCCAGCCACTCCCGGTCCACACCGATTCCAGCCTCCACTACAACACCCGAAAATTCATGCCCTGGAACTAATGGGTACGAGTACGTGCCTGTCCTGTAAATCCGGGGAATATCAGAACCACATATTCCTGCCGCCTTTACCGCTAAAAGTACCTCGCCGGCTCCCGGGACCGGTTTCGGCACTTCTTCCATCCTGAAATCCTCTATAGCATGCAGTACGTATGCCCTCATTTCCTAATCCTCATTCCCTTATCCTCATACTCCTCCATATTCCGTTCACATGGAGTGTCTGCCTCATCTCTCTTCGAACTCCGTCCCACGATCAGCCGGAAGCGTTCTAAATCATCTCTGGTCGTTATCTTGAAATTTCTTTCGTCTCCATCCACCAGCGCAAGATTCAAACCGGCCATCACAGCCGGTTCTGCTGATCCATAAATCTCCAGAATCCGATCCGGCATCAGGCGTATGTTAGCCTTGTAATAAGGCCCCAATACAAATCCCTCAGGGGCCTGTCCTGCATACACGCAGCTCCGGTCCAGCCGTGAAGAAATCCGTCTTCCATCCTGGCTCAAATAGACCGTATCTTTCATTGGAAGTACCGGTACCGCACCATCATATTCTTTTACCGCATTCAGGCAGGATAAAATCTGTTTTTCCGTAACCAGCGGTCTTACCGCATCGTGAATCACTACCACGTCCCTGTCCTGAGCATAGCTGTAAATATCTTCCAGGCCATGCAGGATCGATAACTGACGGTTACTTCCCGGTTCTGAGAATCCTTTTATCTTCTTAATCCCCAGTTCTTCAATCAATGGCTGCCACATCTTCTCCGCTACGATCTGAATCGCGTCAATCTCCGTCATACGCTCAAACACTTCCAGACACCATGCAATGACAGGCCGTCCATTCACCTTTAAATATTGTTTTGGCGTCTGGAGACCGATTCTGCTGCCCACGCCTCCTGCCAGCACCAATGCTATGTTCATCCTGTCCATCTCCTAAAAGCGAAGCTCATGGATGTTCTGCAGGGTTTCTCCATACGGACGTTCCTTTCCAAACAGGAGCGTAGTCCCTAGAACAAATCCCTTTACCCCTTTCGGGGCATATTCCAATATTTTATCCGCGCTGCAGGCACCATCCCAATAGATTTCAAAATCCATATCTTCCTTAATCGCTAAAAGCTTTGTTATCTTTTTCCCGACATATGGGAGGTACATCTGACCCGCATTACCCGGATTCACCGACATAACCAGTACTCTCTTCACAATCCGCAGCATCTCTATCACAGTTTCCACACTGGTTCCCGGATTAATAGCAATTCCGGGGATCATTCCCGCATTAATGATACTCTGCAATGTGGTTGAGGGATGGTATTCCGCCTCCGGATGAATATAAATGGTATCCCCTTTTCGTAAATTGTTTAAAAATAGATCAATGTGGTTATTGGGATGATCGATCATTAAATGCACATCCAAAGGTTTAGCCGTTGATTTGGCTATGTACGCCATATCGTTCAGCGACATGGCAAAATTGGGCACATACTGTCCATCCATAATATCAATATGAAAGGAGTCAATGCCCCCTTCCTCTAAATTTCTTACTTCCGTTTCCAGATTACCGTAATTTGCACACATCATAGATGCCGTTAATTCAAATTCCATTTCTTCACCTCTTAAAGTAGATCTGTAATTTTTGTCATTCTGTTAAAAAATGGATCTTCTACCACCAGCTTCAGAAGATCCCCATCTCTGATTTCAACTCCATGAATCAGCGCAAGCATAGCATTGTCCAGTTTTTTATTCTCTCTGCGTTCTTTGGCCGGACACAGTCTGATGTAGGTATCTAAATAATCAAGAATTCCCTCCTGCGCCCTGCTAAAGCAGGCGATGTCATCAGCGCTTCTCGTTTCCTCTGCGTATACCGGTTCTCCCATTTCATTAAAAGCGCTTACAGAGGGATGCGGCGCGGTAAGCAGCGTTTCAAGAATATAGTAATTTTCAAAAACAGTGTTCGTATTTAACTCCTTCACTCCGTAAAAGGACTCAATATCCATGCCATTACACCGTTCGTACTCCTGCTCCAGCTGAAGAAAATAAAATCCCTTCAAATGATGATCCGTTAATCTTTGTATATACTTCTGAGTCGTTCCTTTTGCCACAAAATCAAAAAATGCAGCCGACCCGGCCCTGATCTTCAAACCTTCTATATATTTCTGATAATTCCTTTTTTCAGATTCCGCATTTTTCAATATGGCATTTTTGTATCGAAGCAATCCCTCTTCATCTTTCAGAACCCCGGTATCCCCGATTAACGCTGCTTCAATCCCAAATCTCTCTTTCAGATTTTCTTCCAGGGTTCCATGATATATCATAGCGTCTACATATTTGATATCTTCCTCATTCTGAACGCCGGCACGGATAGCTGCCGTTCTTGATGTTAGAAAATATACGGAATCATCAGTCCTGTTCTGTTCGTTCAAAAACATGGTGTACATTTTCTGAATCAAAAAACCGTCTCTTGCTCCAAACCAGATATTACTTATCCCATATTCCTTTATTTTTTGGTCAAACCAGTACAGGAAATCGCAGAATACCGGCGCACAAAATAGATAGCCGATATCATAAGAATCCGTCACGCCAATTCTATTTTTATCTGTTTCAAACTGAAATGGGCTGTTAAACAGGTCTGCAGCAAACATACCCAACCGGATCTTATCCGACAGGCAGCTGGCCAGTTTTTCCAGCCCCAGCCCCCCAATGTAATCCATCATATCAAGACCACTGTAGAGGCGGCAGGTATCCAGCCCCTTTGCACGGGCGCACCCAATGTCTGCAGAAGGATCATCACCAACATGCAGGATTCTCCTGCCTGGTTCTTTTGCTTTTAGCACATCAAATAAATCCCCTGTTTTACCGGTCATAAATTCACAGGAAGCCAGTATATCCACATATCCATTGATGCCGCAGCGATAAAGTATCTCGGATATCTGCTCCCTGGAGTAATAGGTATCCGTGACCACATAGACCCTTTTTAGGTTTTGTGTCAGCGTGCAAAATACTTCTGCCAGATCGCGCCTTGGAACCAGAGTTTCTAAATCTGTCCGCCATTCAAAGTCTGCCAGATATTCAGCCGTAATATCTTCCGGCCAATCAGCCCGTACGCTTTTCTCGATGACAGAGCGGTAAATATCCACCAACTGCGGTGCATATGTCCTGGACAGCTCCTTTTCGGCTGACAGCCTCTTTATACAGAAATCCTTAATATCAATTCCTTTTTCCAGAAGCCTGGCATGGACAAGCGCGATCATATCTGTTGGCTCATAAATTCTTCTCATCACAAGCGTGTCAAATAAATCAAAACTGATTACTTCCGCCTGCATGCACAGTTTATAAAAATCCGCCCTGGTTATACCTTCTGCCTCTGTAAGATCATATGTTACCCGTTTTTCCGCCAGTAAGTCTTTACCCCTTATATCAAACAATGCGATCCTGTGTTCTCTGCATATATCACCTATTTTCCTGGTAATCGCTTTACAGGATCCAGGGCGCGCAACCACAATAATTAGTTCTGCCCCCGCTTCAACTGCCTCCGGCAGAGCTATGACAGGCTTTCCATAGATCATTTCTCCACTTTCTCTGAAGCTGTCAAGCAGCCCTGCAATGTCAAAGCTATCACCAAACTCCCGAAGCACTCTTTCCGTTTCGCTTCCCAGTCCGTACAGAGCTATTTTTTTATTGCTGTATTGTTTAAACAATTGTACTATCTCAGACATTCTCCTACCATCTCCATAAGTCTTTCCTCAAAGGCACTCATTGAAAAAAATTCTTCATACACACGTCTGGCCTCCTCTCCCATCCGTATTAGTTCTGCCCTGTGCTCCATGCACCAGGCGATCTGGCTGGTAAGAGCTTTTACATTTTCGCCCGGAAATACAAGTCCATTCCGGCCATTTTCGATCAATTCCGCTGTTCCTGTCATATCGGAAAGTATACAGGGCACCTTGTGCATCATTGCTTCTGCGGCTACGGTAGGCATAGAATCTTCCCTGGATGGGCAAATCAGGACGTCCGCCGAATTCAGAATCTCATGTATCTTATCCCGTCCCACCGCGCCTGTCATCACTATTTCAGGAATGTCTCCGATCTCATGCATCAGGTTTTGTGCCATTACGGATGAATTCTGTCCGACAAAGCAGAATACAGCATTTTTTCGTTTTTCAGCACTTAAATTTTTTATTGCCTCTATGAGAATATCATGTCCCTTAATCTCTCCTACGTAACCAATCGTTACAAAGCAGACATTACCACGCAGCTTCTGTTTTCGTTTTGCATGATCCTCAGTATCTTCCACAGCATACAACAGATCCTTTACTGGCAAATCCTGAACGAATTTATGAATCGCATTTTTCGGAATCGGGCCTACAGAGCATACAGTCAGATTTCTTCTGCTCATATTCCGCAATACCTCCGGATCCACTCCGTTGTAAAAAAAACTGGCATCATGAAGCCACCAGACAGCCGGTATGCTCTCATTTCGTCGTGAAAAAAACACGTGATAATTTATGGTATTCCCAATAATCAGCGAAAATTGGCCCGTCCAATCGGCCTCCATCATGGTTTCGATCTGCAGATTCACGTCCACAATTACCGGTATATGGCTCGAGAGCAGTTTTAATCTCAAAGGTCCGTCTATCATGGAAGCATATACTACCTGGTATCCATGCTTTACCATAATTTCCGCAGTATGAAAAAGAGCGATAGAAGGGCCTCCTAATGTCAAATCATGTGACAGAAGCAATATCTTTTTACCTGCCTGTCTTTCTGAAGCAACAATTTTTTCAGCGCCTCCATAGTATTCGATCGGTTTCTTATTTTCTTTCCTGTATATTAAACGGTTTAAATCATAAAAGTGATATACTTTACTCGCAGACACTCCCAGCGTCATTAATTGTGAACGCATTTCTCTGACATAAAAACTGAGAATCACAATAACATCGTAAGGCAGCTTTACTCCTTCCCCGGGGGATAAAACTTTGATTTCATCAATACGTGTGTTTTGTTTTTCAGGAGCATTGTCGAGAAGGGCCAGTACATCGCCCCTTTCGAACCACTTTTTATATCGCTGATAATAATCACCGGTGCCAAAAAGAAGAAATTTCATATGCGCCTCACATTCCAGGTGTTGAATATCTAAATTGTAATTATTTTATCATCCTCAACTCCCATATTTTTCAAATCGATTTTCACATGCTCTGAAGTTACTTCCGATTCAATCGCAATCAGGATATAGTCATAAACCATATCTTTTATTACTTCTGGCGGCTGTATGTCCTGATCTGCATAGACCGTGTAATTTCTGTCTACCCAGGCCACCAGCCGGCCATATGCCGAGCGTTTCAGCTGCTTATAAAAGGTATGCCCCACTCTGCCCGCTCCGTAAAGAACAAGCTTCTTATTCCGTTCCACCTTTTTAAAAGGAAACATAAACAATTCCTCAAATGCCAGATCATTGTATTTCAGCTTACCGAATCCTACGGAATACATATAAAAATAATCCAGCTGCCTGATTAATGTCTCCTTATACGGTGTCTTTTCAAATTTCCGCTTTAAATAATCGTATAATACATATAGCTTAAGGAAGTATTCTTCATCTGCAAAATACCCAGCCACCTCATTATTAATTCTCTGTCTGTGATAGTAATAGCAGTTCTTTATGATTGAAATGGACTTAATCTCACAAAGCAAAGGGTACAGGACGGCTACATCCTCGCCATAGTGAAATGTATAATTACTCGCCTCTATTAAAGACTTTTCCACCATTTCTTTTCTAAAAATCTTCCCGCAAAGACTCGGATTCACACCATACGTCCCATTTTCTATATCCCAGAAAATATTAGGCATCAGTTTATCACCTATTTGATATAGTGAATATATTCCTTCACAAAATATGTCTCCTGTTTTTTTCCAGTCGTTTTCACTGTGATAAGTGATTGCCCCAAAAGAAACCAGATCAACTTTACCTATCATATTTTTCTTTGTTAAATCTGAATATAAATTTTTATCAAGCCAGTCATCCCCGTCTACGAAAGATATAAAGTCTGCGGCTGCATTTCTTACACCCTCAAGACGCGCGATAATAGGTCCTCTGTTCTTTTGGTGAATTACAGTTACTCTGGCATCCCTCCCGGCGATCCTGTCACAGATTTTACCACTATTATCTGTAGAGCCATCATCCACAACAATGATTTCCAATTCCCGATATGTTTGGTTCATGATACTTATCAAACACATTTCTATGTATTTCTCAACATTATAAGCAGTAACAACCACGCCTATCTTCATTCCAGTTTTCCTCACTTCGTTATAACCAACGTTCCCGCCCTGTCAGCTAATGGGACCTTTTTCAATTTAATCCCTGCATTTGCCTCATATCGCTTTACCGCCTTCTTCACTCCTCCTAAAAATGCAGAATTATAATCATGGATAAAAATAAACCCTCCTTCGGCTAATCTCGGGTAAAAAAATTTCAAGCCCTCAAACATTGAGTCTTCAAAATCCACATCGATAGATACAAACGCATATCTCTCCTGGCTTGCCTCTTCCGTTATGCTCTTAGGAAAAAAACCTTTGCAGACGGTACACATGGAAGGCTCCTGCATGTGATCCAGCATTCGATTGACTGATGTATTCATATGAAAGTCATAAAACCGTTCATCACACCTCCCCAGCTTTGTCTCCTTCTCCGCCTCTTCTTTCATAAAGCCTTCAAAGGTATCAAACAGATAAAGCTTTCTATCGGGCAGTTTTTGATTAATCAATGCCGAAAATACACCTCGGAATACTCCCAGTTCTGCGGCTGCTCCTGTAATTTTTTCTTCCATAATCTGTTCCGCCGCAAACTCAAAGGTCCTGTATCGGAAATAGTCGCTGATATAATGATTGTGATTAAATTTTCCTCTCCCAATCAGTCTGTTTTGATCTGTCAGGTCCTTTTCATTCACTTTTATTAACCGGTACTGATTTAGCAGCATATCATGGTAAAGCAATTCTGAAAATGAACGGATAACCTCCAAATCGCAATACACAAATGGTTCATTTACAAAGTCGGTTGGGATAATTTTGTTGCGCGGTACTTTATGTGCAAGGCACTGCTCATAAACCTCACTAAAAAACTGTGTCGCGATAATTACATAATCAGACTGGTCAGAAAGCCATTCTATCTCCGATGGAGCATAGACCGTAATTCCATGATAAGATTCTCCATACTTATAAGTATCTATAAATGCTGCGATCTCACACTCCTGAAAATATCTGTATTTCATATAGTAATCCGTTCGCTCACCAATACCCCAGATAACAACCGTTGTTTTCATTGCATCTCCTTCTTAAATCCTGAGTTTAGAACACTCCATATACTGTTTAAATCACATATATCCTTATTTCCATATAACCGTTGAATTGTTTTTTCCGGAATTCCCCTGTCTGTCAGTTCCCGATACATATCCTTTTGGTAAAACAGACTTGATATCACAATCTTATCCGTTCTATCCGTTATTTCATCACAGCTTACCAGTCTTCTGCCCTGAAAACAGGTTGTAACCGGTACACGATCCGTAACAATAAAATATAAATCACACAGGATCTCTCCCACATACAGCCTGTAACAATTCAAAAGCCACAATGTATGACTGCCAATACCATAGATACCTATTAGTTTATCAGCATCTCCCAGTGGAATTTCCTTCAGTCTGCCCGTTATCCCTTTTTCAATCTCGTCTCTTAAATCATTGATGTATTTTTCAGATTCTATCTTGATCTTCTTACTGCGTTTTTCTAATTCCTGCAGGGCTAACAGTAATGTGGCAGAATCCCCTAACGATCGATCCGAACTCAGATATAGCTGCATCCAATATTCTGCATAATAATCGATCAATTCGTTTATTTCATTTCGGATATCAGCACCTGGCTCAATATTCCCAATCGTATTAAAAATAGACAGCAGGTTACTGGATATAAAGCTCATTAAAAATGACGGATCCAATCCACTGTTTCGGAGCTCCTCACACATCAGAAGGCAGCCGCGGATAAGGCTGCTGCATTTCTTATTGGTCATTTTTCCTGTAGTTATTGCACCTTCTCTGCAGCGCCTTATATAAAAGGAATTGGAGATACAACGGACACTCCTGGCAGATAAAGCCACTTTTAAGCAATAATAATTGTCCTCAAAATAGATTCCCTGTGGAAACCATATTTTTTGCTCTGATAAAAAAGCTTTTCTAAACGCTGCCATGCAGGAGGAAACTATGTAATTTTCCGGGAAGGACTCCAATAGATAGGATACCCCTGTCATATCTCTGCCATAGTATTTTGCGTCACGGATAAAATAAGTTTTAGATTCACCAGTGTTTGTTTCATACTTAATTGATGCATTATAATATAAAACATCACAGCTTCTGCTGCTTAACTCCTGTTTTATGATTTCCGCCATGCAGTTCTGTACGTAATCATCTGAATCGATATAGATAACATAGTCTCCCTTTGCAGCTTTAAAACCGTTATTCCTGGCCACAGACAGTCCCATATTCTTTTGATTCAATAAGATAAAATTTCTATTCCCATGGCAGTACTTTTCACACAGCGCTCTGCTGCCGTCTGTAGAACCGTCATTTACTAATATAACTTCGTCAAATGGAACTGACTGGTTTGCTATACTGCTTAAACAGTCATCTAAATATTTTTCTGTATTATAGATTGGAACAATGACAGATAACGATACTCTGTTTTCCATTTATGCTATTCTCCTCAATGTTACAGGCACAAAAATACTCCCAGCTTAGCTCTGCTTGTTCAACTGTACTGCTGCTGGTATTACATAATTCACAGCATCCGCGCCATTACAGTGAGCACACATATCCAGACAGCCTTTTTCTGAATATCCTTTTTCAAACTCCAGCAGTACTCGTTTATAGTCTTCTGCCAAATCATTAAAATCGAGATAATCCTCTTTTCCAATATTCATTTTCAAATTATCTGATACGCTTCTTGCCATAACACAGTAATAATATTGATTCCCTCTTATTTCTCTGCATGGAGTTTTACATTTGTCAAATACCTGTATCAGATTATCTCCCTGCTGCCTGTCAACAGTTTGAAAGCCATAATCCATCCACTGTATTTCACAGTCTCCCATAACGTATGATACATGATAATCCCTCAGCCTTTTTTCCAACTGCTCGTACTTCTTCTTCAGATACTTTAATGTATTGGAATAATTGGAAATCCGAATCACCATATCATACCGTTGGCACAATTCAAGAATTTCCTGCTCCGGCAGTATCGTACCGTTCGTAGTAATCGAAAAGCAGACGATCCTGTTCCGGTATTTTTCCCCTATATAGCTGATGATCTCTGAAAGCTCTCCATATAAAAAGGGCTCTCCTCCTATCAAAACAAACTCTTTTACAACATCCACTTTTGAGAAAAAAATATCCGCACTCTCTTTTGCCGTCTCAAGACTCAAATCCTCACTATGAGAATCAACTGCAAAGCATCCATGTGCGCAATCCTGACACTTCAGAGTACATCGCTCGGTAAGACAAATCTGTACCAAATCTACATAAGATACATCAAATTCATATACAGATAAAATTGGAAAAACCTCATTCATAAATTCCTGGTATTTCCAAAAATCTTCTTTCTCCTTTAACCCTTCGGAAACTAACTGCTCCTCTATCTTTGGGATATTCTTCTGATCCGCGGCTATCACAATAAATCCTTCTGCCTTCTCCAGGATGTATTGCTCTAACGAAATAACCCTGCTTCCATTTTTACCCGCTGCCTGTTTTTGTACATCGTTATCAAGATAGCCCGCAAAACAGTGATACCGTTCAAAAACTTGAGCAATCTCCGTGCCTATTAATCCTGCGCCAAAAATATAGATCTTTCTCTGCTTTCCATGAAACATCTGCAATAGATTATTCGCATAATTATCCAGTTCATGACCTTTATTTTTCCATTTCATAAATTCACTCCAATCTTACTGGCTGAGTAATGTCTTAATACAGTCTTGAAATATTCAATATAACGATGGGAATCACACTCTTCCTGTACTGTTTCTCTGCTCTTCTCTCCCCACTGTTTGAGCATACTCCTGTGTTGATCAAGATAGCAGATACCTTTCACCATACCCTCTATATCCCCGCATTCAAAGATAAGTCCATTTTTCTTATTTTTAACCAGGTCATTTACACCACTGACATTAGTAACCACTGGTACACAGCCACACGACATCGCTTCAAGCATCGACAGGCTCATCCCTTCAAAATCTGAAATATTAATATAAATATCCTGTTTCTCATAGAATAAAGGCATTTTGTCTTTTAATAATTGGCCACAAAAATGTACTTTTTCTTCTAAACCATTTTTCTTTACAAAATTTTTTAACGGATCTTCATATTCCCCGGATCCCGCAATATTTAATTCATATAAAACATTCGTGTCTTCCAGTCCGCGAATCAGTCTTTCCAACAAATCTGTTCTTTTCTGATAAACCTCCAGTCTGCCCGTATATCCTATGCGGATTGCTTCCTTTTGTCTTGCATACTCTCTGCTTAGCTCATAATCTATTTCAGTAAAATTTGCATGATAAAGCGTTTTATGAGCGGGTATATGATAAATCTTCTGCAATTTATTTAGTATCTGACTGCTTACACAAAAGAAAAGATCAACTTCCTCCTGCCATATTGTCTGCTGCTCATACAAAGCAGTATAATCATTGTGCATAATTGTAATAATTTTTACTTTATCCGGAAAATATGTCTTAAGCAGTGCCGCTGACCGAATCAATGCGGTCCCCCAGTTATTTATTAAAATGAAGGGCATTTTCTCATATAACAGTCTCGTCAGTTGAAAAGCCTCATCCTCTGATTCTTCTGCTGAATTTATTCTGATAATCATACGTTCTACGTCTTCTTTTTGCCTGGGCTGTCCCGCCCGTTCATAGATACAGGTCTCATAGAGATCGCTTCTTGCCTCTGATGCTACCTTATGTACCCAATCCTCTGCACCTCCCCATTTTCCATCAAAATTGTCAAACACCGCAGTCCATTTACAATTCTCTGTATGAGGCACTGCTAACAATTTCGAACAAAACTTTTGTGATTTTTTCGATAACAGCACCTCCTCTTTCTGCAATTCTGATATTGATATAAGGCGATTGCCAGCCTTCATATCCTCTAACTGCCTCTTAATACCGTTCTCATCCTGACAGGTAATAAGAATATAAGCATTTTTATAGTTATTAATTGCATCAGGCCGCTGAATCAGCAGATCACAATAATCCTCTCCCCACCTTGTTTGATTATTATCTGCAAAAAACAGCAGCTTAACCGACAGGGTGGAAAGTATACGTGTATACCACAAAGCCTTGTTTCCTGCACCGAATAAAATAATTTCCTTCATTCCCAATCCTTCTGATCTAATATACAATTCCACGCAATATATTGCTGTACGTATTCTTCCAAAGACATGGCATTCAAATTCAATGTATTCATGCTATAGCATCTTAAATATTTATAGGTATCGTTCAAATTCAGACTTCTTTTCACAGCAGAATAAATTGGCATTTCGTATGAATCTAATTTTAATATATTGAATCTTTTTAAATCCACCTCATCTAAAGATAATATAGAAAAAAGTTTAGATGTAATATAATAAATAAGTTCATTTGTAGGATGATTTGGATCATAAAACAATTGAATTTTATTATAATTTGTTTTAATAAATGTTGAAATTTTAATATCCCAATCTATTTCTCTCGTTTCTATTTTATCTATAAACTTGGAAAACATCTGCTGTATGTATAGAGAATTTATGGTCTCCGGGTCTTCTATCAGTCCTACGATTTGATGGATACTTTTTCCTTGCCGATATGCTTTTTCAATATTAGAATCCCTAAACGGAAAATAATTAAATATATATGGTTTTTCGCCATGAAATATTGTTTTTTTATTGCTGGTATTAGGGAAAAAGCATTTTGACAGTCCATATAAATTTGGAATGGCAATTACAGTACAGGAGGTCTTTAATTTTGAAAGCAAAAAACAAGATGAATAGTTCTCACCATAAACATTATCCATTCTGATGCTTTGATGAATGAAAAGGTCACAATATTTCAATACCTCCAGTTCCTGATTAAACTCCTCCCCTGATTGCATTTGCTGTATCTGCTTTAAAGGATAAAATCCATATATATCATTAAATTCTTTAGAAAGCTCTAACCCTTTCCTTATCGGTATGGTGTGACAATTTCCATAAATACATGCTATTTTCTTGTTCAAAAGTCTATAATAGATAAAGTCGGAAAATTCAGAGAACCCATATCGTTCAAGGGCTTTCTTTATTTGAAAATAAACGGTATCGCTGGAAGCAACGACGATCATCTTAGTTTTATCCCATATCATGTTCGAAAGAGACAAAACTGGTTTTCCATAAAATTCTTTCAATTCTTTTTTCTCTTCTATAAAAAAATCGATACAATCCAAACCATACTCTAATAGAAATTTAACAGCATTTATTCCTGTCCCATATACGATATATTTTTTCATATTGCTCCTAGTTATGCATATTGACTTTTATCCAGTCTATAAATTCTCTGACCGCACCATTGCCAGCATTATGGCTGCTTTTAAAGTCTGCCAACGGAAAAATTACCTCTGCTGCATCATGCGGGCAGCCAACTATTCCACCATGCGTTTTTACTTTCATCATACATTCTATATCTGTTATGTCATCTCCAATGTATGCGACATTAGAAAAATCATATGGAAGAAGCTCCCTGACGGACAGTTCCTCTATAAATTCTTCTAATTTTTTTCTCTTATCTTTTACATTTTGATATATATATTTGATACCCAATTCTTCGCATCTCATCATTACAATTTCACTAACCCTTGCAGTTAAAATAACAGGTATAATATTCATTCCTGGAAGCACGTCCTTTATTCCGCAACCATCTTTTACATCGAAAACTTTAAATACTTCTCCCATCTTTCCAATATATAATTTTCCATCCGTTAAGGTTCCATCCACATCCATTACTAAAATTTGAATCATTACGTTTTATACTCCCTACTCCAGAAACGCAGCGAATCTGGATTCTGTAATAAACTTTACTTCAAAGCTATTTTTTCGATTGTTTATGTAATCTTCCAGCATTTCTTTGATTTCATCATTTAATTTTATATAATCTAATTTTGTATCAGCAACCTCCAAATATGTAGTATAATAATTTTCCACTGCATCTGTCCGATAATCATATCCGTCAAACCCGGCAATAGAAACCTTTTTCACTCCCAACTTATCCAGTAACCTTAACAGCAGGATTATAGAATTATCAAAATGTTCCCAGCCACATTTTATAAGCTTTGTATAAGAAACAATAAAATCATTCCTTTTTTCCTTTTCAGCGACTACATTAGATACAATTATTTTCTTTGCTTCTTTAAAAGCAGTCTGTTCCTTCCAATACTCATATCGGTTCACATTCCCTATAAACAGATAATCAAAAGGCAGTTTCTCTGGTATAAAATTGATTGCCAATATAATTGAATCAGAAGTTTCAATATACTTTTTTATCTCCTTTTCCTTTTCACGGATGGACCGCCCTGGAGCCAGCACCACTACTTCTCTCTCAAAAAATGTCTTCCTCAAATCATCAATATATTTCGTATCATCTATATCCGCTTCTGCATAATGCAGCAGGGTATCTTCTAAAAAGCCATAATCGTATCGCTTTCTCCGTTCATTTCCAATTTTATTTAATATATACCGAACATCCTTGTAACGAATGTTTGTCTTTTTTTCTAAATATGTAACATTATTTACATGTGCGCCATAGCAGCCTGCAATAAAAAAGGGCGTGTTATATCCCCAGGAACACCTGGATTTTATATTTCCCATGTAACCATCTATAATATCAAGCAGCGCGTCCATTTTATAATTACCGTTCATTTTACAATTCATATACTGTACCAGAAGTTCTGTGGGTGTATTTCCTGCCCCTCTTCCCATCCCTGATATAGTACCATCAACAATTATTTCACGTTTCCCATTGGACAGGCGGATAATTTCTTGAGATAGTGCATTGGACATCTGAAGATTGTTATGGGAATGGAATCCTATTTTACAATTCTGGTTTAAATTATGGTCTACCAAATAGAACAATCTTTCTATATCCTCTATATACATAGAACCAAATGTATCCACAATCGAAAAACAATATGGTTCAATCTGATTTACCTCTTCAATAAGCTGAATTAATTCAGCATCAGAATATCCTAAAATATCAACTGGTTGAATAAATAAAAGATATCCTTTTTCTTTTATTTTTTTGCAGTTTACAAAAGCCTCTGCTCGCTCTTTTTTAAAAAAGCATTCTCTTATTCCGTCAATAAATTTCTTATTATAGGGTTCTAACCGATCAATTGAATAACGACTGCAATCTGCCAACAGAGTAAACAAACTTCCCCTTTTGTCTTCTGGCACAAAACGCCCCGCATCGCAAGAATCTGCAAACACAGTTTTTCCTTCCCCATAACCTTCATCCTGTAAAAATCCTATTTCTATATATTCAATACCTGTTTCTACAAGACCGGAAATAATGCCCTTTATTGCCACATTTCCGAAATTTTTATCTATCAAATAGGCCCCATCACGTAATGTACAATCTAATATTTTAGCGTTTTTCATATTTGTCACCCCAATACGAACTGTCCATTGATTTTATAATCTCTGTATAGATAGCATCTGCAATTAAAAAATCCTCAGGATAATCAATATCCCTGCTCTCTATTTCAGATACCTCGTGAATATATGGATTTATTCCTACTCTCCTATCATATTTTAAAAAAGTCTCTTTTAGAAAAACATATGCCCCGGGAGTTTCACTATAAACAGGTGTCAAATCCTGGGTTCTTGGAAAATTCTGAATATCAAAATTTATAGTTTTTCCTTCACTCCATAAAAACTCTTGTATACGCTTCGCTAAAAATGCCGAATCATACCCTTCAGTCTCCACTTTTTCGATACATGTATTGATACTCAAACTACGAGTAAACGGACCTGTAGCATGAGAAACCACATAGATATCTGAATCCACTTGTTTTATAAATTCACGAATAATATCATTACAGTTAGAAGAATCGGAATCAAGATATTGAGGCCTCTTTAAAAATTCAACACCAGAAACCAGATATTCTTTTATGCCTTCACTACTGCAATAAACATAAACCTTATCAACATCGGCATGTAGACAAGCATTTTGTATCAGGTTTATAAGAGGAATACCATCAGAAAAACACTTTAGATTCTTTCCAGGGATCCTTTCATTATTAAGTTTTATTGGGATCATCGCAACCTTCTTCATCTGCTTATTCCCCCTTTTTTATAATGGCCAGAGATATGTCATCACCAATCGGAACCCTGCATAGCTTTTCACCACTGATTTTTTCATAGTCATCGACAGCCCTTCTCACATTTGGATATGCTTCTGAAAAATAGTCATGAATCAGGATTACACCATTCTCCACCATTTTAGGATAAAAGAACTGCAGTCCGCCCAGCGTCGGCTTATACAGATCCATATCTAAATTAATAAAGCAGAATTTATCCTCTATCCCTTCTGCCGTTTCAGGGAAATATCCCTTTTTCAATATAATATTTTCCTTATTAGGCATAATATTAAGAACTCGTTCTTCACTGGTCTCTTTTAGATGCTCCGCCTGAATCAAAGAGTCCTCCTTTTCAAACTTAAAATCGTCAGAGGAGAAGCCTTCAAACGTATCAAACAGATAACACTTCCTGTCTGGAAAATATTTATTTATATAATAAGAATAGGCTCCCCTGTAAACGCCAGCCTCTCCAACCGATCCTGGAATTTTATAAAAATAACACTCTTTCGAAAAATTCTTCAAAAATAGAATTCTGCTTTCCACGGAAATTTGAACATAGGTTTTATCTATTTTTTCTGATGGGACGTTTGTATTGCTTAAATACTCTGTCATTTCATCCAAGCCCATCAGACTTCCATAGAATAGTTTGTCATACTGCATGGTAAACAGGTTATCCGGACTTACAACTGGTATTCCAGCTACTGTCATGCCTGCTTTAGCCGCATCACTATCCAAAAAGGATATTACCTCATACTTTTCATCGATCATTTCTTTAATTCTTTTTCCTGTGCCGCCGGCCCCCCAAATGACCGCCCTTTGTTTATTTATCATGCTCCTATTCCTTCCTTAGTCCACTCTTCAAGGTATAAAATAATTCCGTATTTCCAGCTTCTTCTAAATTTTGATACGTCTGCTGTACGGCAAATTGATAGTCGGATAAATCCCAATTACAGATATTCCAAATCATTTTATTGACTCTCAATATATTTTTTAAAAACTCTCTATCCTTAATTTGATCAAACCCTGCCAGTTCGTTGATAAACGCTTTCTGCTCCTCCGTTATCTCCAGCCGATCGCTGAATAACTCGTAAAATCTTTTTGAATAGCTTCCGTTATCGCTCCCATATTCTATGGAACGGGCAACCCCTTCAATCTCCCTTGAAATATCTGCTTCCAAATTACAGCCAGCCCTGATAACACCTACCGGTTTATTATAAAATAAAGAATAATTAACGTACGATCCCGGATCACCGCAGACAATCGCATCCGTTAATTCAAACATTGTTTTTTGGCGCCTGTCAAACATTGGATCAAAGCGATAGCCTGCACTTACAATATGCATACCCCTTTCTTCCGCGTACGAACAAACAGGTTGTGCTGCATCTGCCCAATATACACATAGAAGTATCGTATTAAATTGACCGCTGTATTTTTCCAAAACTAAATCAACATATTTTTCTTCATTATAATTACGCTGTGTTGTTTCTATAGAATGGGGTAAAAAAACCGTTAATATCTTTCCCCATCTTTTTTTTAATTGATTTCTTTGATTGCTGTTATAGATTCCTTCTGCATAATAAATGTAAGGACCAACGGTAAACACTGGTATCCATTTGCATCTTTCGTGAATCAGCTTTTTGTATCGTTCTCCACTGAAGATCACTGCACTGTCATACATATAAACAGGCAATTTCCGATAGGTGACATCTTGATGTGAAACAACAGGAAAATAATTCGCTTCCGTTTTATCGATACCGGCAAAGCATAACAGTGCATCTAAGTTCCCATAAAAATTCGATTCTGTGTTTTTTCCTATAAAAGCCAGACCCTCTTTACATAATGCACCGTTATGGAGCAGCCGGTCTGTAAGCTCTTTAAATTCATGAAATTGAAAAAAAAGATCCAGTTTTTGACATTCATCCACATAACTTTGTAATTGGGCGTTATGATTTTTCAGCATTCCCAGCTCTGTTTTGTATCTCTGGTCAATATTCCAAAATAATTTATCATAATATTCGGAATAATTTTTCACTCCATTTAACTCTAGCTGAGCACGTAAATAACCTCTCTCATTAGGTGTAATAACTATTTCGAAATCTTTTGAGTAAAGTTCCAGCATTTTGCTAAACGATATTACTTCTATCCCGTCTATCCATCTGCCTGTCTTTTCTTCTGCATTATCACAAAAAAACGCCACTCTCTTCTTTCCGTAATACTCAAGGGCCTCTATTCCTTTTTTTCCGGCTCCAAATAATATTATCCTTTTCATAACGCTCTTTCTAATTGCCTGTATATATGAACTCCGATATCCTGTTTTTCATTGGTAATATGACTTTCGTTACAGACAGCCTTTATCCAATTATCAATCCCTAAAACACCCACCTCCTCCAAATCCAGAGGTATATCCATATTCTTTTCTTCATTTAAAAAACGACTTCTTTCCAATTCGGACAGCCGTAATTCTTTCTCATATAGAATTCCACAATCATTAAAAACAGTTAAATGACCGAACCTTATATAGAGATAACAATCTTTTCCAAAACTTTTCAAAACACCATTTCTTAATGAAATTTCCTTAGATAAATAAGAACGTGCCGGCTCTATCGTTTTGACAAGCTCTAAATCTGTATTAAAGAGTGCAACAATATCTTTATCCACGGAATCAGCCATAATATACTGCTCTCCAATTACATTTAAAGCAAAATTACTGCTGCTTCTCAATATTTCATTTTCGAATTCTGAACTTCGTTTGATCTCAGTACCTTTGGATAACGACCATTTTATAATTTGATGATTGTAAGTATCGTATAAATACAAGCAGTCATGATAAAACGTAATTGCCGTAATCTCAGATTTACGATCTTCTAACTCTACTTTACTGATCGTATCAGATAACGCATCATAGATTAAGCAACAGGACTGAAAAGCAACCGTAAAGGCAAATAGATGGTCATTCATTTGGATGGGCGATAACAGGAAATAACTATCGCTGTTATTCAGAGTTTTTAATTTGTTTTTCCAGTTAATTTCTTTTTCTAACGTCAAAGTATCTAAACTGTATTTCAAAATATTCTTGTATGTATTGGGAATAAGATACAGCCAGTTCTCAAAAACAAATGCTCCACGAAATAGGAACTTATTATCGTTGTTACTTACTTCGTTTTTCATTGGGATCTTTTGAAACTTATTATTTTTTTTATTATAAACAACCATTTCCCTGGCAAATCCCGGAATTCCTATTAACCAGTCATTTTTTTGTATCAGAGCAGAGTATAACCTTTTTTCAATTTTTTTCTCTGAGGGGGCTCTTCCTAGAATTTTCAACTTATCCGTACTGACATCATAAGAACATAACATATTAAGCATACCGTGAAAAAACCATACTTTCTTTTCCTCGTCCACGATCATATCTTCGATCCAAATGAAAATATCTCTGTCTTCTTTTCTTACCAGAGTATCGCAATTCTGAATCATAACAGGCTTAAAAAGCTGTTCGTATAGATGCACAAGCGATGACATATCTCCATAATATGCATCACTTAATGCGACAGCACGATTCATATTTGCTGTGCGGTCGTAAATCCCCCATCCCTCATGGATATACAAATCCCTTATTTTTTTATACTCCTTCCACAGCAAGGGCCTCATGGATTGAAGTGTACTCTCTGTCAAGGGATGCGGTCTCCATAACAGGGCGATATCCCCCGCCAGTCCTTTCATGATGCGAAAGACATTCTCCATCTTCCTCAACATTCTTTCATTATACTGCAGCAGCGCAGTAACACTGGTATTATAAAAAACAATTCGCTTCCAGCTTCCATCCGGCTTTCTGATGATCTTCATCCACTCTTCCGGAATCGATAAATCCTCCATCTTCGTATCCAGAATCTTATCCACCTTCGGAGACCCCAGCCCCAGCACCTTTTCCTCCCAATACTTCCTGCTCCCTTGATCTTCTCCCGTAAACTCAGTCAGAATCTCCACATACACCTGCCGCATATTTTCCGATTGTACCACTACCTTATCGGCAAATAATACGCCGGGCGTAATGCAATACCCTTTTATGGCATTATTCAACTGTGCATTATGAGCATCGGGTTCAGCTAATATAAAATAAGGTATATATACCAGTAAATCCGTAAACTGTTTCAAATTCTTAGAATAAAAAAACGGATGCACACTGGTCACGTAATTCTGCTCATCATAAGGATTATGTATAAATATCAGATCCGGATGCCGGTTGGCGAAATCATACTGGGTATAGTGAGTCACCGGCACACAGTCAGGATATTGATCTCCCTCATAGTGTTCTTCCCGGAAGCTTCCATCCGGATTCTTATCGTAATAAGGAATCGGGATTACATAAGCGTCGCAGTCTGCATCTTCCTCGGCCGCCCGCCACACACTTTCCAGGGAATCCCACATGGAAGCTTTATACGGCAAAAATACCGCTTCAATCCGAACCGGTATATCGCGTTTTGTGCTTTCTTCTACCCTCAGCAGTTCTTTATTCAAAGCCTTGAATTTTTCATTAAAATCTTCCTGTAATCCGGTAACAGCACTGACAGACTCCAGATTTGCAGGTCTGGAGTCCAACGCCGCAGCCTGGATGATGCGCCGCAGTGCATTACCGTACGCATGAATATAGGTTACCGTTACTGACTCCCTGCTTTCCAGACTTCCAACCATATTCTCCAGTGCTTCAGCGCCCTCCAGACACTGCCCCAGAAGAATCTGCGCCATATCTGAATTATTACCATTTATCGCATTCCATATTTCATCGTGGGCGTAATACAATGTCTTAATAAAATCCAGCGCTTTCTGTTTGTCCCTCTTTCTCATAGAAAAATCCTTTCTGTCACACCCCTGGCGGTATCTGTCTGCTCACGATTGAGGGCACAGCTCTCACTGCGCTTTGGCCCCTCCATTCACCACCAGCACGCCCTTTTTTAAAAGCTGTTCTCCGCTTATGGAATCCATCCGGTATATCTTTTTAATATATTCCCGTCCGCCTTCCATCTGTTTCAGCGCACTTATGTACGCCTCGCCTACTGCCTCGGAAGAAACGAGAATGATATCTGAATACTGAACCTGCGGACTCATGCAGTCTCTCGCGCATTCCTTCTCCAGCGCCTGTCCGTCTTCATAATACGGCACATAGATAAGCAGTCCGGCATTCTCCCGGATCGTCATAATATCATATCCCGGAGAAGTAACGGAACCGCTGACACCGTCGGTTTTATCGGCCTCGTCACTCCCACCGGCGCTGGCATAAGGCCCGTCTATAAATACAATATCCGGTTTTTCTGCTTCCATATCGTAATCTTCAAACGCCTCTGCCTTCACCGATTCAGGAAGCAACTCTGTCTCGTTAATCCTGATTTCCCTTCCCTCCGGGGAATACTTCACATAAGGCGCCATCATCAGACAGCAGTTCGCCTTTTCCTCTGCAATGGACTTGTAACGCTCCAGATTCTTCCAGCCGGCTGCCTTGCAGATCAGAAATACGGTTTCAACCTCTCCTTTGAATTCGGTTTCCAGGCTTTGGGCTATCTCTCCGCGTTTGCCTGCCATCAGCCGGCCGATTCGGAATTTCTCCTTCCAGTCTGCTTCCACCATATACTGCCAGATCAGTTCACAGTATTCTTCCAGCAGTTTTACAGTCTCCGTCTCCTCTCCCTCCACCAGTTCTATGGTATTGCCAACCGCTATGGCTGCATTCTGCATATCTTCAAACAGGGAACCGAGAGCCTCTTCATCCTTCTTTCTGACACAGGAATCCAGAATTGCTTCCGCCCTCCCAAGACTCCCGATAGTATTCCTAAGCTGTTGTTTTAGTTCTTCGCGCACTCTTATTCCATCCTTTCAAAAAACCTCATTGTATCTTATATCGGCATATTCCGACACATTATAAGAAAAATCGACCAATTTTATAACAATCCTGTATTTCACACTTATGCTTTGATTTTTTCTGCCGATAAATAATTATGATATTTAACAAACTATAAAGAAGGCGGTGTAAGCACAATGGATAACGGTATGGACAGTATGCTTGATACGTATCTGTATGAGACCAATTCCCTTTTAGACCAGTTAGATGAGATGCTGGTTGCCGACGAAAAAAATGGAGATTTTTCTTCTGAAGATGTAAACGAGATTTTTCGTATTATGCATACCATCAAAGGTTCCTCTGCCATGATGGAGTTCGGTTCTCTTTCTTCAATTGCACATCATATAGAAGATTTATTTTTCTATATCCGTGACAAAGGGATTGAATCACTGAATACTGCATATAAAAAAGAACTTTTTAATCTCATGTTCCGCTCCGAAGATTATCTCCGCAGTGAAATTGCCAAGGTGGAACAGGGGGCGCCTCTCTCTGATAATCTTGACTCTTTTACTGTGGAAATCAACAACCTGTTAAAGAAAATCAGCAATTCCGACAGCGGCGCCTCACCGGAACCAGAAGCACCCCCGGCGGATTCTGTAAAACCGGCTTCCGGCTCCTGCAGTAAGTCAGGAGTGAAGGTGCTTCCTGAAGACTCTGAAGCAGTCTGCTTTCTCCACATCTTTCTTGAGGAAGGCGTGGGGATGGAAAATCTGCGCGCATACATGATTGTGAATTCCATCAAAGAGTGTGAGCTGGACTTCCGTTATTTTCCTGAGGATATGGAGAGCAATCCGTCTACCTGCCAGGAAATCATAGAAAATGGATTCTATTTCACATTCAAAGATTATGATACGGCCGCAAAGGCGGAGGATATCATCAAAGCACAGAATCACATACGTTCCTATGAGCGCCAGGAGGTACCCCGTGAGGAGGCCGAAAAAGGCAGCGAAGTTCCTAAGAGTTCTCTTTCTGAAGGGAAAGAGGCTGCTTCCGTCCCAGCCGTTCATCAGACGTCCAGTTCTGCCGCAGGAGCTCCGTCCCAGCAGACATATACACCGATTAAGCAGAATCTGATCAGCGTAAATTTAATGAAACTGGACAGCCTGATGGATATCGTCGGGGAAATCGTAATAACGGAATCTATGGTTACTTCTTCTCCGGAATTACAGCTTCTGCCTCGTGAAAGCTTTGACAACTTTATGAAATCCGGCCGCCAGCTGAGAAAACTCACGGATGATCTGCAGGATATCGCCATGTCTCTGCGGATGGTTCCCATATCCGGAGTCTTTCAGAAGATGAACCGCGTCGTGCGTGATATGAAACAGAAGCTCAACAAGGATGTCCGCCTCACGATCATCGGTGAGGACACCGAGGTGGATAAAACTATTGTTGACAGCATCCAGGACCCTATTATGCACATTGTGCGCAACAGTATGGACCATGGCATAGAGGAGACGGTGGAAGAACGAATCGCTGCCGGCAAGGATCCCCAGGGTGAGATTATTCTGTCCGCCTCCCATACAAGCAGCGAGGTCGTCATAGCGGTATCCGATGATGGATATGGCATGGACCCATATAAGCTCATGGCTAAGGCCAGAGAAAAGGGGCTGCTTACAAAACCGGAGAGCGAGTACACACGCAAGGAAGCGCTGGGACTCATTATGCTTCCCGGATTTTCCACCAACCACTCCGTAACGGAATTTTCTGGCCGGGGCGTGGGAATGGACGTAGTAAAGAAGAACGTAGAATCCGTGGGCGGCACTGTATCCATTTCCAGTGAAGACGGCGCGGGTACCACGGTGACCATGAAGATCCCGCTTACGCTTGCCATTGTGGATGGAATGAAAGTAACGGTAGGGAATTCAATCTTTACAATTCCCATTGCCAATATCCGGCAGTCATTCAAAGTCAGGGCCGACCAGATTATCCATGACGAGTATGGGAATGAGATGGTGGAACGCATGGGCAACTTTTATCCCATCATCCGTCTCCACGATTTCTTCCGTCTTGACACGGAAGTTACTTCCATGGAAGATGGAATTCTTCTCTGGGTGGAAGCCAGCGACCGTTCTTACTGTCTGTTCGTCGATGACTTAATAGGGGAACAGCAGGTTGTCGTAAAGCCGCTTCCCACCTATTTAAACAGCTTTGAGCTCAAGAATTACGGAATTACCGGATGCACCATCCTGGGCGACGGGAATATCAGTATTATCCTGGATATTCTCACCCTTCATGCTGCTGCCATTGAAAATAATTAATACGTGGAGGTTTTTATTATGTCAGAACAAATAGAGAACCAGAACGGGCATGAACAGGCAACACAGGATGAAAGCAGTTCCGTTGCGCGCTGTCTCACCTTCGAGTCCGGGGGGCTTACCCTGTTTCTCAGCACGGAATACGTCATCGAAATCATCAATGCCTATTCCATCACCCCGCTTCCTCTCGTTCCTTCTTTCATCAAAGGGATTATTAATTTGAGAGGTCAGATTCTTCCTGTTGTAGATATCCGCATGTGTATGGGGAAACCGGAGATGGAATACACGAATAAAACCTGCATCGTAGTCCTCAATGTGGACACGATCCCCCTGGGCTTCGTGGTGGATTCCGTACGCCAGGTGGTTGATATCAATCTTCAGCAGGTTCGCCCTATTCCGGTAAAGCGTCAGCAAAAACTGCTGGATGGCATGGTGACCACTGAAGACGGGGACGTACTCATGTCATTTGACTGCCGCGCTCTTGCCACCTACCAATACTGATTTTAGATACAGAATATATGAATAACCTGACAGGAGTGTAATCTATGCTTACATTAAGCGATGCCGACTTTCACAGATTGTATACCTATATTAAGAAAAACTATGGAATCGATCTGGGAAAGAAAAAGCAGCTCATCATTGGCCGTCTCTCAAATATGCTGACAGCCCGCGGCTACACCAGCTTTACACCGTATGTGGATGAGATTGTATCCGGAAAGAACAGCGAGATGGTCACACTCATGCTGAATAAGCTGACCACTAATTATACTTATTTTATGCGGGAAGAGGCCCATTTCAAATATCTGCGTGAGACGGTTCTGCCAAATCTGGCAAAAACTCATGCGCGCGACCACGTTCTCTCGATCTGGAGCGCCGGCTGCTCCTCCGGGGAGGAACCCTATACCATTTCCATGTACTTAAATGATTACTTTGGTTCCCAGGCTTCGGCCTGGGATACTCGGGTTTTGGCTACGGATATCTCTCAGAAAATACTCGATACAGCGAGAAATCCTTCCTATCAGGAAGAAAGTCTTTCCCGTATTCCTGCTTCCTGGAAACAGAAGTACTTTGAAAAAACGAATGATGGCGCTTACACGGTTGCACCTTCGATTAAACGCAACGTCATATTTAACACCTTTAATCTAATGGATCCCATCCGTTTTAAACGGCCGTTTGATCTTATTTTCTGCCGGAATGTCATGATTTACTTTGACCAGCCTACGAAAGCCGCGCTGGTGCAGCGTTTTTATCAAGCGACGGTTCCAGGCGGTTATCTTTTTATCGGGCACTCGGAAAGTCTTAATAAAGCAGAGTGTCCTTATCAATATCTGATGCCTGCAATCTACCGCAGGTTACGGTGATTATGCCTTGAGCACAATTTCCAGAAAGAAGGTTTATAATGGAACATAAGATCCGACTGATGATCATTGATGATTCAGCAGTCTACAGAAACTGGCTGATGACCAACATTTCCAAAGATGAACGCTTTGAAATAGTTGGATATGCCACAGACGCTTTTGACGCCAGAAAGAAGATACCCGTTTTAAAGCCGGATATCCTGACTCTGGATATCGAAATGCCTGGAATGTCCGGTCTCGATTTTCTGAAGGAGCTGCTTCCCACCAACCCTTTGCCGGTTATTCTGGTGTCTTCCCTCAACATTAAAGTCTTCGACGCCCTTGCGGCCGGTGCCGTCGACTTCGTGAGGAAGCCGGACATGGGAAGCCACGTGAGCCAGGAAAGCTTCTTATATATGTTAATCAACAAGCTTTTGACCGCGGCTCAATCCCATGTACGCATTCCTTCCGCCGGGCCGCATCCCCCCTCAACTGCCGCCGGAAGGCTGTCTGACCGCATGATGTCACAGTTTAAACCAAAAGCCGCTGACGGCACTGTCATAGCGATCGGCGCTTCAACAGGTGGTACGGAGGCTATTCTGGAAGTTTTGAAACAGTTTTCCCCACATATGCCCGGCATTGTCATTACTCAGCATATGCCCGCCGGGTTTACAGCCATGTATGCGGAACGGTTAAACCGGTTATGCAGGCTGGAGGTTCGGGAGGCAAAAAACGGAGACCGTCTGCATCCCGGTCTCGCACTTCTGGCACCTGGCGGATTGCAGATGCGTCTGGTGCGCATGGGGGCAGGCTATGCCGTTCAATGTCTGGGCAGCGAAAAGGTGGGCGGCCACTGTCCTTCCGTAGACGTTCTTTTCGACTCTGTCGCGCTCACTGTACGGGAAAAAGCCATCGGCATCCTGCTGACCGGCATGGGCGCAGACGGAGCCGCCGGACTGCTTCGTATGCGCAAAAACGGTGCGTTTACCATAGGGCAGGACAAGGGAACCTGCGTGGTCTATGGAATGCCCATGGAAGCACAGAAAATCGGGGCAGTCTGCGTCCAGTCTCCGCTTCAGTCCATTCCCCAGGCGGTGCTTAACAGACTTTCGAAATGAAACGCCCGAATCCCTCCCAAAAACGCAGGAAACACAACAGGAAGCGCTTTTATCCGGGAATTACAACCGGCATTATCCTTTCGTCGCTGACCCTGTCAGTCAGTCTTTTTGCCTATTTTCAGCCAACTGCTGTAAAGAACGCCGTTCACACCATGAAAGAATTATCAGCAGGTATCTCTGATTCGGAGATGGCATGGGCACATTCCCTCGAGAAAGAGACTGATAGGGCGGAACCGCCGGCCGAAGAAGTTCCGGCAGCGCCCCCCTATCTGACTCTCTCAGAAGAAATGGGTGAGATTGAAAAACTAAGTGCTGAAGCTGTGGCATCAAAAGAAGACACTACCTATTCCGTTATGCTGAACACCGCTATGGGTCCCATGCTTTATTACAATCAGGCAGACAGCAGGTGGGCCGACTATCTGTACGGCGGCCAGGACCCGATGAAGAAATACGGCTGCGGCCCGGCTGCCGTGGCCATGCTTCTCAACAGCTTTACCGCCTCCAGCATGACTCCGCCGGAAGCCGCGGACTGGTCCGCAGCCAACGGCTGTTATGCACCCCAGGGCGGCTCCTACCATAATCTGATAAAGGATTCCTTATCAGACGGCGGACTGCAGGTACAAAGTGTTAAAAAGCGTACCACCGACAATGCAGCGGGACTGCTGCGCAGCGGACACATCCTGATTGCACTTATGGGAAAGGGTGCTCTAACCGATAATGGCCACTTTATTCTGATTACAGAATATTTAGAAAATGGAAATGTACACATTGCAGATCCCAACAGTTACGAAAACTGCACGAAGGAATGGAGCCTTAGCCAGCTCATGGCAGAATTGAAAGAAGTTTACGACAGCGGCGCACCACTATGGGCGGTCAGCTTTCCCACGGAAGGCTGACCATTTTTTACAGCGGCTCACTGCGCTGCCTCATCGACTGATCGAAGCAGGCCAGCTCCTCTTTGGAACAGGCATCTCTGATCATCTTCACCAGCTCCCCATATTCCGCCTTCATGGCGGCGCGCAGCAGAAATACCCGGTCTTTTAAGCTGGAAAAGTCATAGATCCGTTCCAGGAAGCTGGTTACCTCAGCAGCATACGGTGTATCTCCATCTGCCTGCCCACGGCCTATTTCCTCCTGCTTAAACGCGCAAAGCATCATAACAAGAGTTGACATTAAATAGCGGTCTTCTTTCAAAAGACAGGTACAGCACTTCGTACATTGTTTGAAATCTCCGTTCTGATAGTGACACGCGGCCAGCAGCTCCCAGGTTCCCTGGAGACGGCCGGTAACCAGTTCGCCTCCGTTGACTCTTCCATATTTTTCGACCTTATTTAAAGCGCGTTCCAGATACAACGCACCCTTTTTAAAGTCCCGCTTCGATTTATAGAACTCCCCTGCAATATAATCAAAATCACTCTCCTTTGGTATAAGACGAACTGCCTTTTCGTATATCTCCATAAGCCCTTTTTCATCGTTCTTCTCATATAGAATCATCATCATCTTCCAGAAAGTGGCCGAGCTTCTCATATCATCTTCATAGATATGATCCGGCATCAGGCTGATCGCCTTTCTGTACCAATACTCAGCTGCATCGATATCGTCTCCTATTGCATAGTAAGAATCCCCCAGATACCCCATCATGTTGCAGTTATCGGGATGCTCCTCCAGTTCCATTTCGATCAGCCTTGCGTTTCTCTCGCCCTTCTCTCTGGACATACCTGCATCCGGAGCGTAACCGCTATGAAAGATAGCGATCTCCTCACTGGCATCAACCGTATCCAAAAAAATCCCTTTCCCGTTTATAACCAGATCCTCGTGGATGCGGTTTTTATATCTCAGTCCCTCCATATTTTTAAAGATTCGGGTCTGAACACCTCCTGAAAACACGCATCCCGATCCGTCAATATGAATCCAGGCTGTAAGCAGTACTGCGTAATGCGTCCTGTCGAGCTTATTTAACAGCGGGGGCAGTTTTTTCGCATCCTCTTCTGTGATGTATTCATCTGCGTCAAGAAACGCAATCCAGTCGCCTTCCGCCTTACTGATGGCAAAATTCTTAGCCGCAGAAAAATCATCGATCCAGGGGAAATGGTAAACCCTGGCCCCCATAGCTTCAGCCAGCTCCACGGTACGGTCCGTGCTTCCCGTATCCACTACAATCTGCTCACAGACCACTCCCTTTCCCCACGCCAGCGCCTGCTCGATATTCTTTTCCTCATTCTTCACAATCATACACTGGGATAGGCGTATGTTCTTCTTTCTCACCCTTATCGCTCCTCTCTCCAAACGCTCCTGATATGCGCCAGTTCCTCCGGTGTAAACAGCCTTTCGATCAGAGACTCCATCTCCCGCCACTCAGCTCCCACCGAAGCCTTTAATAGAAACAGCCTGTCTTTCAGAGATACCAGATCGTAAAGCTTCTTTAGAAATTCAACCGTATCTCCGGCTGTTACAGCAGAATGGTTTACTGATTCGTGAAAGCCTCTAAGAAGAAGGACCAGCGCCTGCATAGAATATGGTTCTGACTGAAGAACCGCGATGCTGGACTTAACCGCCCTCTCATGCTCCCCGGTTTCTAAAAAACAGCGGGCAAGAGTCTCATACGTCTCGCGCAAATGGGCCAGCAGCAGCATGGCTCTGTTGTAGCTGCCGTATCTTTCCAGTTTGAAGAGTGCCTTTTCCAGACAGGCCGCGCCTCCGGCATAATCCCTCTGGCCGCTCAGCGTCATCCCCATCAGGTAATCAAAATCCGCTTCCTTTGGAAGAAGTGAGACCGCCTTTGCATGGACAGCCTGCATCTGATCCCGGCTGCAGTGATTCTGTTCCATAATCTGCAGCAAATACAGAAAAGTGGCAGCGCTTCTCTGGTCCCTCTCGTCCAGAACGGCGGGCATATGGGTAATCGACTCCCGATATGAGTCCTCCGCACCGGCCAGGTCTCCGGCCGCGTAATATTCGTCCCCTAAGTACCCCAGCATCTCATAATCGTCCGAATGTTCTTCCAGCTCCTTTTGGATCAGCTTTAAATTACGGTTTGTGTCCTTCTTTTTTCTGGCATTTCTACTGTAGCCGCTGTGAAGGATGGAAAGCTCCCTCGTACCGTCTGCGACCTGAAGCGGCGTCCCGTCTAACCGGACCAGCTGTTCATGAATTCGTCTCCGGTACCCCAGTCCGGCCCGGTTTCTAAATATACGAATCTGAGTTCCTCCCGCCGTAACCTTTCCCTCATCATCAAGCTGGAGCCAGGCAGCCGTTACGCCTTCCGCCTCCGTCTCCTCAAGCTGGCTGAGGATTGGAAGGAGCTTCTGCTCATCTCCCGGAGCCAGAATCTCATCTGCATCGAGGAATGCAATCCAGTCTCCCTGCGCTTTGCCGGCAGCAAAATTTTTGGCCGCTGCAAAATCATCGGTCCATGGAAAATGGTATACAGAAGCTCCCAGCCCTGCTGCAAGCTCTGCTGTCCTGTCCGTACTGCCCGTATCTACCACGATTTGTTCCCACATGATCTCTTTTCCCCAGGACAGCGCCTTTTCTATGTTGCTCTCTTCGTTTTTTACAATCATACACTGAGAGATACGCACTGTTTTTTTCTTCTCCAAGGCTATTCCTCCGTTATATCTTCCTAAAGGAAAAAGCCATTTCTCAGCATTACACTTCGAAATGGCTTTCCCTCTAGGAGATTTCGCCAAAACTGGCGATATCAATGATTATATCTGCCGATTACTGTAACAGACTCAGAACACCCTGAGGTGCCGCATTCGCCTGAGACAGCATGGACTGAGCAGCCTGTAAAAGAATATTATTCTTGGTGTAAGCTGTAATCTCATCCGCCATATCAGTATCACGGATACGGCTCTCAGCAGCTGTAATATTCTCAGATGTAACTTCCAGGTTGTTGATGGTATGCTCCAAACGGTTCTGAGCGGCACCGAGTTTAGCACGGTAGCTGGATACGGTATCAATGGCTGTCTTGATCGCACTGATCGCTCTGTTGGCGTATGTGGTTGTGGTTGTACCTACATGGAGAACGCTCTTTGTATTATTAGCACCCTTTGTAGCCTCCAGACCTGTAGTCGTCACCGGATTGCCATCCGCATCCTTTGCCGCTGTTGTACTGTCAGCCGTCCATCCAGCCTGAGTAAAGATACCGGAAGTTGTCATAGTCTGACCTTTAATCGTGATCGTCTCACCGCCAGTCGGTCCGATCTGGAATGTCAATTTCTGAACTGCATCTGTACCTGTAGGACGCACTAAGCCTGCAGCAGTACTATTATCAATACCATTCTTAGAAGACAACGGCTTAATACCGTTGAAGTCCGTATTATTAGCAACACGGTCGATCTCGGCGATCAGCTCGTCCATCTCGGACTGGATGTTTCCACGTGCTACAGAGTTGTATGTACCGTTCGCTGCCTGTGTAGCCAGGGTTGTCATACGCTGAAGCATGGAGTGAACCTCGGTTAAAGCACCCTCTGCCGTCTGAATCAGACCAATCGCATCGTTCGCGTTGGCAGATGCCTGATTTAAGCCGTTAATCTGGGATCTCATGCTCTCGGAAATAGCCAGACCAGCAGCGTTATCGCCTGCACGGTTGATCTTATAACCGGAAGACAGTTTCTCTAAGTTTTTGTTCAAACCACCCTGGTTGATACCTAAGTTTCTGTAAGAATTGATTGCCGCTATATTATGCTGAATTACCATAACATTACCTCCTTGAATGAAAAATCTCAGGCGGGAACCTCCCTGTTCCCTGCCACGCGCTCATATGGGCCCTATATGAAACGCATCTGCAAAGCGATTCTATATATTAATTTTGCCTTACATTCTAGTTATCGTCAGATTCTCAATTTATATAAGGATTTCTTTCACTTTTTTCACTTCTGTGGTCATAATTTTTATATCTGCAAGAGCTGCAGCACAAGATCCGGGAGACTGTTTGCATGAGCCATCACAGAGTTGGAGGCCTGCAGCAGAATATTGTCTGCCGTATAGGCGGTTATCTGATCCGCCATGTCCGTATCCCGGATACGGCTTTCAGCTGTCGTTACATTCTCCTTTGTCACACCCAGGTTATTGTTGGTATGCTCCAGATGGTTTAAGGAGGCGCCAAAGGAAGCCCTGACATCAGCTACCGCTTCGATTGCCTCTTCAATCGTATCCACCGCCTTATTGGCATCCTTAACCGTTGAAAAACTGATCTGATCAAGAAGGAGCTCTTTGCTTCCCATAAAATACCGTTCCACATCCAGAGTTTCTTTGTCGGAGTATCCAATCTGAAGCGTAATATCATCCTGCTTCTCCGGCGGTACAAATCCTGGCGGAACAGTTTCCTGCGGATACTCCCCGAAAAGAGGAATATCGTCAAAATCCGTAGTCTGGCTGACCCGGTCGATCTCGGACAGCAGTTCAAGACGCTCCGCTTCTATATTTTCTCTCGCCACAGAACTGTAGGTGCCATTAGCAGCCTGTACAGCCAGCGTCTTCATCCTCTGAAGCATGGAATGAATCTCCTGCAGCGCTCCCTCGCCTGTGTTTGTCATACTGACGCCGTCGTTTACATTGGCCATTGCCTGATCCAGACCTCTGATCTGATTGCGCATCAATTCGGAGATCGCCAGCCCCGCCGCGTCATCTCCTGCCCGGTTAATTCTATATCCTGATGAAAGCTTCTCCAGTGTTTTATTCAGCTTATTTTTCGTGATACGCTGGTTTCTGGATGAATTCACTGCTGCCATATTATTCTGTATCTGCATATGTCTTCTTCCTTTCTGTATTCACTCAAAACCGAGAAGCTTAAGCCGCTCCCCGGCAGGCTCAAAGCCTGCGGCTGCGGACTGTCTGTAATAGAGCCCTGCCTCGCTTAAGTGTCCTGATACCTCATACCAGAGTCCCAGATTATACGCTGCCCGGAAAGATCCTGTACCGACAACGCCTCCTAATTCCGGCTGCTCCCCGATACCCAGACACTCTTTGTAGCTGGCCTCAATCTCCGGAAGAAGCCCGATGTTGGCTTCCGTGTCCGCCAGAATCAGTTTCATATAAAACAGTCCCCGCAAAAAGCAGAAATCAGCCCGCTTCCTCAGAACCGGTTCTTCCCTTTCCAGAATAACCCCCGCCTCCGCAAGCGCGGACAAACGGCTGATATCCAAAAGTGTATAAAGATAAAGCAGCACCCCCTCTGCCCGATACCCTGCCTGGTCCGGTACTGTCTCGTAAAAAGCCTGAAACCAGCTCAGACTGTCTTCCAGGCGCTTCATATTCCTCAAGGTTGCTGCCATCTGGAATTTATAATACGCATCCTCCGGATGCTGCCAAACCGCTTTTTCCAGATACGGAAGATTCCGCTCCCCTTTATCCTGGTATAAGTAACCGTCGTGATCGGCTGCCAGTGGAATGGTAAACAGGGGGAAATCGGTATCCGGCTGTTCGTGGATCATTCCGGCATAGCGCATTCCTTTTGGCAGGAGTCTGGGAAGAGGGGAAGTACTGACCCCGGTTCCGCCATTTTCATGGTATGAGTCATACCGGGTCAATACACCCAGCCACCTCTGTCCATGCTCCATCGAAATCCGGCAGACTGCCTGCTCCAATGTATGTCTGTTACAGGGCTGAAGTACTTCATCCGCATCCAGAACCAGATTCCAGTCACCATCCGAGTGCTCCAGCGCAAAGTTGCGGGCATCTGCAAAGTCGTCGTTCCAGCGGTAGTCCCACACCTTCGCTCCCATGGACCGGGCGATCTCCTTTGTATCATCTTCTGATCCCGTATCGGCAATCACGATGTCATCTACAAGAGAAACAGCCTTTTTCAAACATCGCTCCAGATACCGTTCCTCATTCTTCACAATCATCACAAGATTTATCTTCACAGTTTGTCCTTTCCCTTTTCAAGCAGCTTTTTATAGACAAAGGAACGAATCGCCGCCTCCGCCCCGTCTGTGAGCCCCACGAAGCGGCACCCATATCCATACCTTCCGCCCTCCACCCGTTTTCCCCACAGGACCACGGCATCAAACCGGCGTTCCAATGTACGAAAGGTATAGGAAAACGAGAGTCTGTCCTCTTTTTTTACCAGCTGAACGGTTGTAAAGTACATCCCTCCCGCGCTTAAATTGCGGATTGTGCCATAGAAACAGCCTGATTTTTCTGATTCAAACTCTACTTCGAGATACACTTTGGCACGTATGTCTCTCTGACGCTGGATGATATCCTTTACCTCCAGAATCTTACAGTCTGCCATCCAAGGCTCCACACTCTCGGGAAATGCCGGATTTCTTCGAATAATAATCTCGCAGAAGGCTGTGATTAACCCCGCCTGATCATCATAAAAATCCACCCGTCCTTTATAGCGTGCATCACGAAAGTCATACCCCGGAAAAAAAAGGGAAATACTGTCCTTTGTATGTACAACTCTTGCCTCTGACATCCGCTGCCCTTTCGGGGTATATACCATACATCTGCTGCAATCTTTAATTACCATTTATCTCTTACTCCTCTGGTTCATCCTCAGATGATGATTGATCCTGCTTCTCTGTCTGCGTTCATCATCATTTGAATCCGCAAAAGCTGAATAAGGCTGTCAAAGCTCTCTTTATCAAGGGTTACAGTATCTCCTTCTCCGCTGTACGACAGGGTGCTCAGTATGGACAACGGAGACACCTGACCGCCTGCTGCGGAAAGAAGACTTGTACCCGCCGTAATGCTCCTGTCCGCAGGAATTCCCCTGCTTATCTCAGTACACCTGCCAGCCTTTCGTGAATCATCTCCGCCATAATAGGACAAAACCTTTTTTACGTAATTCTGTGTCTCGTTGTAAGGAGGAATTCCGCTGTATTTTTGTACGGCGCCGGGACCCGCGTTGTACGCGGCCAAAGCAAGACTTACATCCCCAAAACGGTCTAAGTTCTCTTTTAAATATTTTGCGCCGCCCATAATATTCTGCCTTGCGTCATAAGGATCGGACACCCCCAGACTCCGGGCGGTGCCTGGCATAAGCTGCATAACGCCCACAGCGCCAGCATGGGACACGGCATTTGGATTAAAATCAGACTCCGCCTTTGCCACGGCCTTCAGCAGTCTTGCCGGTACGTTATATCTTGCCGCCGCCTCCTCAAAGATGCGGTCCATATCCCCGGCGGAGCCTGTGCCTCCGCTCCTCAGCGCCGTTTTAAAATCAGTGTCCGTGGCGGCGGACCGGCTTTCACTTCTGGTCAGCTTCTGCCTCAATGCCTCCGCGTCTGCCACTGCAGTAATATAACTCATTGCCAAATACTCCTTTCCCTATCTCGAAGCCACTCCATCCGGCCCTATGTACCAGCCGTCGATCGTACAGTTCACCGCCAGGCTGCCGTCATAGTTTAAATAATACCAGGTTCCTCCGTCATTCAGCCACCCGGTCCGCATCCGGCCATCTGGTCCCATATAGTACCATTTATCTCCCACATAGATCCAGGACCGCTCCATATATCCGCTCGGATTCAAGTAGTACCAGCAGGCAGGCTGAGGCTGTATCCAGCCGGTCTGCATCTCACCGTTATCTGCCATGAAAAACCATGAACTGCCATCAGGTGTAACCCACCCGGTACACATCACTCCGTTCTGATCCATGTAATACCATCTGTTTCCTGTATCCAGCCAGCCCCTCACCTTATTTCCGTTTCCATCGAGATAATACCACTGGCCGGAGACCTTCTTCCACGTATTAACCGCTCTGCTTCCGTCCGGCAGCACATAATTGTCTCCTTTAAAAGAGCCGCCGTCACCGGAGTTCTGCAGGACCTCCCGCTCATAGTCTTCCCAGTCAAATTCCTGATCTGTGGAGGCCACAAAATTTCCTTCTTTTAAATACTTTTTTTCATCCGCAGTCACAGGGACCGCCTTGACTTCATAGTAATACGTCTTATCGAGATCCGTCATATACCCGCTTAAATCAATGTTGTTGGTTTCTACCGTCATACGCTTGATTACCTTGTTGTCCCCATACAGCGTAAGGACATACCCCGGAGCATGATTCACCGGCTTCCACAGCGCCTTTTTCTTTAAACCGCTGTTCCAGCCCGCCTTCTGGGTATCTCCCAGAACCATGACCGGCCGGTAATCCACCTTCACCTGTATTCTCCCGTCGTCCAGTGATTTGGCAGATACAAAATCCGCACCGCTGACCTTACACTGGGATCTGTTTAACGAGGCGGGAAAATACTTTCCTTCCTCCGCTCCCACCGTAATCTCTACCCGGACTTTTTTACCGGGATTCCAATCTTCATATTCCGTGCGGTACTGCACATCTTCCAGAGAGCAGCCGGCCGTGCCGACCGTAATCTCCGGGGGCAGAATTTCCTCCGGTTCCCCATAGGCAGATTTCACAGTTACCGCAAGTTTCTCAATTACGCTGGACTGAGCGCCATACACCCGTTCACCAGCGGATAACATAAGTGCCGCCATTAATCCGATGCAGAACAGCTTTCCCGGTTTTCTCACAAAACACACCTCCTTCTATGGTATCCAGATACCATCCTCATTTACATAGAACCCGTTCACCTCAGTACTTCGGGCCATCTCGCCTGTATCGGGATAGAAATAATACCAGTTTCCGTCGATTTCCCACCAGCCTGTCACGAGCTCGCCGTTGCTGTCAGTAAAATAAGTATTTGAACCGCTCTTGATCCATCCGGTAAACATCACACCCTGCATACTGTTGTCCAGAGGATTTAAATAATACCACTTATTATTCAGGGACAGCCAGCCTGTATACATGGAACCGTCTGCATTAAAATAGTAATAATACGGTCCGATTACTTTAAATCCACCCGAAACCATGGTTCCTTCTGGATTTCCCTCCTCCGCCTCCGGACGGAAATAGTACCACTCGCCGTCGATCTTGCCCCATCCAACCGCCATCTGGCCGTTTGGATGAAGATAGTAATACTGGCCGGCCAGATTCTGCCAGCCGGTCAGCATCAGGCCGTCCACATTGAAATAGTACCACTTGCCTTCTATATATTCCCACCGGCCGCGGCACAAGCTGCCATCCGGATACCGGTAACGCCAACCGCCATCCTCTTTTACCCATCCCACGGCTTCTGTCGATCCCCGTACCGCCGTGCTGTCTTTTTTTTGCTGTCCTTTTCCATCGGATACGTACCGGTCTGTGATCTCCAATTCTCCCGATTCAATCCAACTGCTTTTTTTGCCGTATTTTACCTGAAGCTCCGTCTCCGGCACAGTCCTGACCTTGAAGATATAATCCCCCTTCTCTGTCATATACGGGTAAAAATTATATTTCACCGCCGTGGTCTTCGGTACCCTGTATACTGATTTGTTGTTCCGAAACAGCTGAACCTCATAATATCCGGAGGTGTTAGCCGGCTTCTCCCATCTGGCTTCTCCCAGATTGTTTTCATTCCAGAACGCATCCAGGGGAGGATCGTACTCTCCCTTCACCCCGTTAAGTCTTAAAGTTACTACGAGACGATCTCCATCGCGTCTGGCCGAAACGAATTTTCCGCCGCTGACCTTTACATTGGAACTCCTGTAGCTGGCCAGAAAATAGTAATCCCCCACGTCCACCGGTTCCAGCGTAACCTTCATCTGAGGTTCGTCCGCAGCTTTTAACTCCTTCTTTCCTTTATCCAGCCACTCCGCCGCCGATACACTGTACCGGCTGTTATCTCCGCTGACCCGAACGCCGCCGTCATCGGGACTTCCGCTGCCGATTTCTATCTCAGGCAGGCTGCTTCCTGCTTCCAGCTTTGCACTTACCCGAATGCTGACGCTTTTAATCGGTTCTGTCGCTGCGTACACCCCGGCAGCAGTTACCAGCACCATAATTCCAGCCAGCAAAAAAGCGGCAGCGCCCTTTCTTACACGTCTCATCATCTGCCGTTCCTCCATATTCACTCTGTTCATTCATCATCAGGGGCCTTACTGTCCATCTCTTCCGGAATGCAGCCCAGAAAATAGATATAGATTTCCACAATCGCCTGGTAAAGCTCCTGCGGAATAGACGCCCCCAGCTTTATCTGGCTGAGCAGGGTTGCCAGGGAATCGTCTTCATAGATCGGAATTCCGGAATCCATGGCCGCCTCTGTTATCTTTTCCGCCATATACCCCATCCCGGAGGCCACGATAACCGGGGCCTCATTCTTCTGGGGATCGTACTTTAAGGCGACCGCTTTTTTCTTTATCAGATCCTCAAATTCTGACATTAATCGTTCTCTCCTTCTCCCGTATTTCCGGGAACACATCTTCTATTCTCATCCCGTTTGTCTCCTCGCGGACAAAGAACCGGTTAATCTCTAAACCGTTCTTTTTCATAATGCCGGCCACCTGCTCTTTGATGGCGCCGTACCGGTCGGAGAGCAGCGGAGGCACACATAAATGCAGATCAATAATCCTGTCTCTGTATGTCAGCAGCATCTCAAACTGACCAAGGCTCTCTATATGAAATTTAAAAAGCATCTTTATCTTTCTACCCTCTTCCTCCGACTCCCGCTCCGCATCCGGATCGGCCCAGATCTCCGACATCACATTTTTACCCTGATACTGAAACGGGACAAGAAAATGTAGAAGAGGCAGATATACACTTTCATTCAGCAGAAGCCCGTTTAACACCTGATAAAACTGCTGCACATGCTCCAAACCTGCCTCTCCATTGGCTCCCTTCGCCAGAAGAGCTGAAAAGGCATCGGAAAAACCGCCGTCTTTCGGCTGTCTTATGCTGTACAGTATCTGTTCCAGCTCCTGCCTGGGGTTGTCCTTAAAAAAGGGCGCGTACCGGCCGCCTTCCATCAAGCGGTCAAACAGCTGAATAAGCCTGTCAAGGCTCCCGTTCTCATATCTCACCGCGTGAAATACCAGCAGCATCATCGCACTTCTGACCGCGCCATAGTCATGAGTTCTGGAGATGTAGCCGGAGAGAAACGGAATAAGTCTGTTGTTGAGAACGCCAGTGTTGGCAGCCGTATCGCCGTCAGCGGCTTCCCAATCCATCTCATTCACGATCTGCTCAAACTCATCTTTGTACTGCCTGAACAAAAGGCTTTCGATATCATTCGTCAGCGTCCGCATCTGGTGAAGGAAATGACTGCCCGAGGAAAAGTCATTGAGCGCTTTTAAGAAAGCCGCAAAAGGCTCATTGGGTCCCTCGGCCGGACTCTGCTGCAGCATATTCCGGAGCGCGTCAAAAAAGGAACCTGTGAATTTCGCCGAGGAAAACTGCTGCCCCTGCATCAATTCCAGCAGTTCTTCCGGCGAACTCACACGGACCGAGGAGAGCAGCTGTTCGACCAGCTCTCCTACTTCCGCATGTTCACCGAACAGCAGGCCGGCCGTCTCTCTGGAAAAAAGTTGTTCCAGCAGCCGGGGGAGCTGAAGCCCTTCGCCTAATTTCTTTATAAATGCGCCGTAATTGCTCTCGTAATCGATCACATTATATTTGTTTCCAGTTGCAGCGTCTCCTGCCTTTCCTTCCTCCTGTCCGTCGGCACGGACTACCCTGGAAGGATCCACCAGATTATGAATCCGCTGATTGCTCTCCTGGTCCGCAGCCTTTTGGCTGTCGGATATATTTCTGTTGTCTGTATTTACAGAAGGACTGGTTACCTGTAAGATATTGGCCATAATACCTCCATGATTATTTTCCTTTATTTTTTATATATCGGCGCAACCACCGCTATCATTAACTGTTTTTCTATTTTTTTATAATTTTTATGAAATGCCTTATTTCACGGAAAAAAGCGCCGATATCCTAGATATAGCAATCGTAAGCAGATCAGTTCCCATTTTTCAATGAAAGGAGGCTGCCATGAAAATTACAATCTATAACGGCAATGCGGATTTTCCCGATTACCGGACTGTTACCTCCACAGCCAATTCATCAAAAACATCTGTCGGAAAGGACTCCGGCAATTACGATACAGTATCACTTAACAAGTCTCCGTACCCGGAAGACGATACTTCCTTTGCACGTATGCTGGCTCATGAAGCGGCGGCGCGCCTTGAAGGCGGGGTAAGTAAAGAACGTGTTCTTATGCTGAAGCAGCAGGTGGATTCAGGAACGTACCAGCCGGATGCGAGACGCATCGCGGAGCATATGCTTGGTTACCGTTGATTTTAGATAAAACCGGAGGAAGATCACAACATGAATCATGAAAAGAATCATTTAGAGGAGTTTGTCTGTTCACTGGAACAGCTCTCCGATATTATCAAAGATATAACAAAGATTGAAGAGGAAAAAACAGAGGCAGCCGCGCAGGAGCGTCACGACACCATGAATGATTTTTTAAAGCAGGAACAGGCCTGCATGCTAAAGCTTCGGGGCCAGGAGCAGAAACGTCTGCGGCTGGCTGAGGCCATGGGCTGGGGCGGTCTTACATTCCGTCAGATTCTTGAACAGACCCCTGCGGCTGAGCGACAGCGGCTGCAGCCCTTATTCGAGCGGCTTGACGCTCAGGTAAAACGGCTGCTGGAGACTAAAGATTCCGCGGAAAGGATCATCAAGGTCCGCTTAAGAGAATTCGAAACTCTGCTTTACAGGGAGAAGGGCGTCATATATGACGGCAGTGGCAGCATCGAGGCAGGAAGCAGCGCCTCCTTCCATGACAGATACATATAGGCAAACCAGATAATATGAAATCCGGAGGATAACAATACGATGATACGAGCGACATTTTCCGGCTTCTCCACCGCGCTCTCGGCCCTGCAGGCCAATCAGAAGCGTCTGGACATAGTCGGACAGAACCTTTCCAATATGAACACGCCGGGATATTCCCGCCAGCAGCTGGAGACCTCCAGCTTAAATTACAGATCCCCCATCTCACAGTATACGAATGGTTCGGAAATTGCGGTAGGCTTTGGCGTAAGCATGGACAGAGTATCCCAGATCAGAGATCCGTATCTGGATGCGCAGTACCGGGCACAGATTGACAATTCGGGCTATTATGATGCCGTTCAGTCCAGCCTCGACACCCTTTCAAAAGCACTTGATGAAAGTAATATGGATGGTATCCGTCAGGCCATGGCTAATATCAATTCCAATCTTATTGAAATGCAGGAGCAGTCCAAGGTCAACGACCCGGTTTACGAGAGCCAGCTTCGTTCCAGCATGCAGTCCCTGACCAATCTTTTAAACGACGCCGCCAGGCAGATTGACGCCGCTGAAAAAGCGGAGTTTGGCAAGCTGGATGGAACCGGCACCAGCGAGCAGGGCTCTGTACAGAGGGTCAATGAACTGCTCAGCCAGATCGGAAACCTGAATCATCAGATCAAACAGAATCAGATTTTCGGTCAGCCGAGTCTGGAATTAATGGATGAACGCAACCAGATGCTGGATGCCCTCGCCAGTTTTATTCCCATTGAAGTAACCTATTTTAAAGATGCGGGGCATGACGGGAAGATGGAGGACACCAATCCTGATTCTCCAACCTTTGGCGAAATGATTGACGCTCCAAAGGAATTATACGAATATGATGCCAACAATAATATCATTGGCCGAAAAGAATGGCCCGATGATTTAAAGGTAGAACTCTTATATAAGGATAAGGACGGCAAACCGCAGCGTCTGACCCTTGTCAATGGTACCGAGGGAGGGCGCAGCAATAATTATGGAAGCCTTTCCGTCAACGGCACTTCTGATACCCCCGCCAATGTTTCCGTAATATTTACTCCCGCTGCTTCCAGCGGCGAAGCGGCACAGCAGGCATCAGCATCAGGAATTCAATTATCCGGCGGCGCGATTCAGGGCAGTCTTGACATGCTTGGAAAGGCAGGCACCGGAGAACCGGTTAACGATACAACGTCCACCATCGACGATGTAAGGGGATACCAGTATTATAGGAGGCGTCTCGATGACCTGGCGAAGCACTTTGCAGATACCATGAATACTCTGAATGAAAAGAACGGTAAAGCAGGCGATGTGCTGCTCGCAAACAAGGAAAATCCTGATGAGGAAATTACTGCCCTTAACATCGGAATAAGTAAAGGGTGGACCAGCGGTGATGTACACATATCCACAGGGGGAGAAAACTCTACCGATACGATTCTTGCGATGATGAATGCCATGAAAGAATCCCATCCGGAGCTGGGGAACAAGTCATTTGCAGACTACATAAATAATACCGCCACAATTCTGGCCAATGACTCAAAAAACAATGCCAATTCCCTCAAGACCTCTGTGACGGTTTTGAACAGTATACAGAATTCCAGAGATTCCGTCTCCGGCGTCAGCCTGGATGAAGAGGCTTCTAACATGATGTCTTATATATCCGCCTATAATGCAGCTTCCCGTGTTATGACCGCTCTTGATGAGGCGCTGAATACCCTGATCAACAGTACCGGCCTTGTCGGAAGATAAATAAAATCCTATGGAGGTGTAAATCACATGCGAGTTACAAGTTCAGCAACTTATCGAAACTATACGAATTCCGTCAATGACGTCCACAGCAGCCTTAATAAAAGTATGAATAAAGTAACCACCGGTAAAGCCTACGAATCAGCAGCTGATAATCCTCTTGCCTATTACGAGGGCAAGAAGATTGATGATCAGTATCAGGATATATTGAGTAAGCTCTCTCTGACAACAGATGTTAAAAACCGTCTGTATCAGCAGGAGCTGGGCGCCCGTTCGATACAGACCACCTTATCTGAAGCAAAGATAAAGATCGAATATATCCGTTCCGACAGCAATAACGGGGATATGGGAATTGTGGGAACGACCCGAGACGCTCTGCTTCAGAAACAGCAGTCTATGATTAATGATTTAAATGGCCAGTACCAGAACTTTTATATCTTTGGAGGCAGCGATACCAACACAGCGCCCTTTTCCCTTAGTGACGACGGTATGGAACTGACCTTCACCCATAAATTTGCCGATGATGATTTTGCTACTACGATGAAAATGACGTTAAAGCCGCAGGATGACGGAAGTTATAAGTACGAATTCAGCGGCACCACCGGCAATCCTGCCCAAAGTATGGATTCCGACGAAACATTGGATGCAATTATGAGGGCCATGAAGGAGCAGGGGCCGGTGGATGTGGGGTATGGCACAATCAGTGACCGAAGCACTCTATTAGACACCTATACGGGCGGACTCAATCTTCTTACAGGTCTCTCGTCCAATGCCGTCAATGCGATGAATGACCCGGCTCAGGCAAAAAAGGAAATTGAAGACCGCCTGAATAAAAGCCCCATCGGACTGATTGGCCAGGCTGTCGCTGCTGCTGACAACTACATGAACGGCGGCAGTAAGGGCGACTTTACCTCCACCCTTGGTAAGGTGATGGATACAATGACCGAAACAGAACATTCCGTCAGCACTGTATACAGTGATTTAGGCAACAAATATGCTCTTCTGGAAAAAACGGAGGATAAGCTGAATACCATGAAGCTGGATCTGACGAAACAGTACAAGGACAGACTGGGTGCCAATCCGTATGAAGCCATCACCGAGATGTTTTCTTATCAGCAGTCCTATAACGCGGCGCTGAAAGTCGGCTCTCAGATTATGTCGTCTTCACTGTTTGACTTTATGCGCTAGAAAAGCAGTATAAGCTGGTTTTCCGGCGCGTAAAAGGAGGTGCTTATCATGGATCAGCTTTTAAAGGTAACTTCGATTCCCTTTCAGGCAGTCTGTTTTACACAGAATGCCCGGCTGCTTCCTGCTGACAATGTAGCTCTGGAACGTCAAAAAGCTCTGGCCCGCCATAACGCTCTGAATCAGCGTTTCCGGCCTGGAAGCAGTACTCTGGACTTTGATTATATTAATCAGGTCAATATGGCTTTTTCGGCAAAGCATGCATCCGACAGCGGGTCGGCACCGTCACATTCCCCCCAGGCAGCGGCATCCGGTCATACTTTCAGGCCTCCGGCCAGATCTGGAACCGAATCTTTACCCGTCCCTGTGAATGTGAGCGGCGGTCCGCCTGCTGCCTCCAAAGCTGCTTCTATAGAAAAAGCTGCCATACCGGCCGGCGGAGCTTCAACCGAAGTCCGTTCCTCGTATATGGTACAGCGGGGATCATTTGAACTTCGTGTGGCAAAAGGAGAGCTGTCTTACATCCCTCCTCTCGTCATGACGATTATAACGCAGTATCCTGACGTTGAATTTGAATATGTCGGCGGGTTTAATTACGTTCCTCCCCAGGAGGATTCTTCTGAAATTATCATGAACTTAACTATTTAGGAGCAATTGACTTTATGAAAATACAAAATGATTATTACGGTGAAGTGGAGTACGAACAGAAAGATTTACTCACCATTCCCGGTGGATTTTGGGGCTTTTCCGATCTGAAATATTATTTGCCGGTCTGTATCAGCGAGGATGATGGTTCCGTCCTTCTGCTGCAGTCCACGGAACAGCCAGAGATAGCGTTTGTAGTGATTAATCCTGCGTTTTTATGTGAGGACTACTCTCCCGTTCTTTCGGCTGAAGAGCTTTCCTGCTTAGGAGTGACGGAAGAGGGTGAGCTTTCTTATTACGCACTTTGCGTTATCCGGGATAATTACCTTGAAAATACTGTTAACATGAAGTGCCCCCTGGCAATCAACCCTCTGACCCGGGAAGGCAGGCAGGTTATTCTTGAAAACCCTGACTTTGGCTATCGCCACAAGATAAGTTCCTTCCCCAATATTATAACATCTGACAATTTACAGAATGGGAGCCTTGCTCATGCTGATACTGCAAAGGAAAAAAAATGAGAGTATTCTGATTGGAAATAATATCCGCATTACAATCACCGAATGCTCTTCTAATGGGGTGAGGCTTGCTATCGAAGCACCGAGGCAGGTCTCTATAGTCCGTGAGGAGTTATTCGAAGCGGCGCAGATAAACAGAGAGGCACTTGCCCCTAAAGCAAGTTCGGTTCGTTCTCTTCACGCCGCTTTACAGCAGCATTTCTCTGATTCAGGCGATGAATAGGAACGAAAAGAGACGGCTATGACTGAAGATTTTCTTTCATATCCGTCTCTTTTCGTTTCCGTATTCACGTTGTTTCTTTCTTGGATTTTCCTGTAAACATGCATTTTAAAAGCCTGATTCCCCTGCGAATCCAGTAAAAAGGGAGCAGAACCGGCACTTTCTCCAGAAAAGGATAGACCGCGCACATATACCGGTACTCGGGAAAAATCCACCTTACCTTTCGCATAAACGCAGACCACAGCTTCCCCCACGCTTCATAGAACGCTTCTCTCCGGTCTCTCCGCGCCTCCTTTTCTTTATCCCGCTGTATCAGACAGGCCAGACGCAGAGCCTGCCGGTCTGTCTCATGACTGATCTCCCCTCTGCTCAATATCCTGTTTTCCAGTATATCAAAGACTCCAATATCTTCGGGCTGTTCCGCAGGAAGGATCTCTTCCTTTGCCCCAAACCACATATATGCCAGCTGCAGAAGCTTTGCGGCAAGGCCGTCAATTCCAAACTCTGCCACTCTTCCATCTATGTATTCCTGATTCATCTGCTCCCGCCACGCCCTGTGATATAAATACAAGTCCAGGACTTCCCGGATCAGAAGTTCATCCTGCGCATAATGGTAAGCCGCCTGAGCAATCATGAAGACAAACCGGTTTTCCAGCGACAGTGTTCTTACGTATTGGCATAAATCTCGGATATAAGCGCTGTCCAAGATACGCGACATGTTCTTTGTATAAGGGCAGGAGCGGAACGGCAGCTTATGGTATATCTCCACACAGAAGCCGGATATACGTCTCATACGCTCGCCATACCCCTTGTATGTCTGATCGGTTTCGTAGCCCAAATCCACCAGATATCCTTTGGCAAGCGTATAATTCGTCTCATCAAACATCAGTCTCAACGGGCTGCTGCCGGCCATCTCCGGTATCTGGTACAGTCTGCGGACTTTACATGATGTCAGAACCACACACGAAAGCTCCATCATATCCATCATCATCAGGATTTCCTGCTCATCCTCTTCACAGACATCACTGAACTTCAACGCTTCCTGGTATCGTTCAAAAAAACGTTCCTGCCATCGCTCCGGTATTTTTCCACCGTAACCGAGAAGTCCCAGATACGTGATATTGGCAATTCGATGGTAGTCCGCGGTTCTGTACATGCGTTCCCACTCGATTCTGCTGTGTACCGCGCGCAGCTCATCCTGACGTACAATGCTGCCTACCATATTTACAAGAAAGCGTCCCTCAAATATTAACCGATTCATATATCTCTCCCATCGCAGTCGTATGAGGCCGTACATAATCCGCTGGACGGAATCGGACAATGCCAACACTGTTAACAGTCATCAACAGCCCTCCTTTCCCTGGATACGGTTTGTGGAATAGTAAGACCTTTTTCCTCCTACATTCCGATTTAAATACTGGTCTGCTTCCCGGATATCATTCAGCACCGACGCTGTTTTTCTTCGTATCTCATATATCTTCTGCTCCATGGCTTCCTCCGGAGGCCCGCCTTCAATAAAATCATGTGACATCAGCCTTCTCACTTCTTTTGCCTCCTCCGGTCCGCTCTCGGCCATCAGCCATATTTCTTCCTGACAGGCTTCTGCCTTTGCCATCTCATCAGCCCTCATCTGAAGTATCAGAGTAAGGGAAACCTTGTCATTCCGTGAAGCGGCCTCCTTTAGTTCCGATGTCAGCCTCTTCATCTCCTGCATGACATTGAAACGTCTCTGCAGCAAAACTGCCACATAATCCAGCTCGACTCCCATGGCCCTCCTATCCCAGTATACGGCTGTCCTGAACCATGCGCTGGCCTCCTGCGCCTGCCTTACAGCTGGCCTGTTCGAAGGCGCCGCGCAGTTCTGTCAGGATACGGCGGATTCTGGCAATCTCCTCTTTTTCCCGTTCCCGTCCTGATTTAATTTTACTGATATCGAAAATCAGATAGTCATAAATACGCCGCAAATCCCGGCTCAGCGGCTGCTGCATATCCAGAATGTTAATCAGGTACCGTACGATCCGGGAGGTCCGGTCCAGGCAGTCTTCAAATAGCAGGTATTCTTTATCCTCCAGCGCATATTCTGCCTTTGAGAGGCGTTTCACTGCCTCATCATATAACAGCAGCAGCAATTCCGGCCCGCTCATGGAGTATATGCTGTTTTCTTTGTATTTCTGGTAACCGTTCATTCAATCCCCTTCCCTGACGAATAGATATCAGCGATCAGGCCTGAAATTGGGCCAGATAGCTTGCCTGACTGTTTAATTGATTAATCATTGTCTCCATTGTTGTAAACTGGCTGATATACCGATCCTGTTCCTTTTGAAGTCTTTCCTTGAGAGTATCCACTCCCTTCTGCATCTCTTTCAGCTGGTTGTAAATCTGATTATTCATAACCGAAAGCGGAATCTTTTCCGACCCTGCCTCCTCAATCAGACGGCCATAGGAATTGCCGTTTCTTGAGGCATACTTCGTGGCGTATGGAGTCAGGGTATCTTCTACAATTGAAGCCAGCCCCTTCTTTACCGTTCCGCCCCCTGCAAAGACATTTGATACCTTCTCCGGATCACTGGTCATGGCCGACTTGAATTTCGCTTCGTCAAAGGTAATGGTTCCTCCGTCCAGATAATCATCGGAGATCGTAATTCCCATCTCCTTCAGGTCGCTATAGTCAACGCCGCTGTTCATCAGTTCGGTCATTACGGTCTGTATACTCATACTCAGTTCACGCATCGTGGAATCATTGTAAAGAAGACCCTGCTTTGCCTTCTTCTCCCAGTTCTCTATGGATTTATCCGACATCTCCGCTTTCTGTTCTTCCGTCAGCGGGCCATACGCTTTGTCTGGCTTGGTCGTCACCTGATTATTGATCTCCTTGATCATCTCGTTATAGGCTTCGATGAATTTCTTAACCTTTTCCGTTACTCCATCCACGTCGGCTTTGGCGCTGAACGTGACGGACTGAGACGTGTCGAGGACTTTAATGGGATTTCCCGAGCTGTCTGTGGCATCTTTATATCCGAACTCACTATTTACCGTAACTCTCAGGCCTTCCAGATTAAAGGTATTGGAAGAACTGTCAATTGTGGTTGTTACGCCATTGCCGTAGCTTACCTCGATCTCAGCGTTCTGGCCAGATTTAAAGTCGTCGGCATTCGTACTTCCAAATATAATATCTGACGCGGAGGTTTTCGGGTTTCCGTCAGCGTCCTTCATTCCCAGGTTGATCTGTCTGCCCCTGCCAGTCTCGGAGGATACCAGCACAAACTGGTTCTTTTCGCTTAAATAAGAAGCCTTTACTCCCACATCCTTATTGGCGTTAATTTTATTGATCATATCGTTAATACTGGTATTTGCTGTGACTCCATTAATTTTAACGCCGTTAATCACCAGACCGTCATCCCGCAGCGCATTCGTAAATTCCTCTTTCTCAGCGGCAGTAGCTCCCGGCATCAATTTATCCAGATTATCGAGAATACTGCCTTCCAGACTCAGCTTATTGGATGCCCCTTTCACCAGTCCCAGGGTTGACCTCACGGTTGGATCATCGGAGTTGATTGTAAATGTCTGGTTACTTCCCGCATTTGTACCCAGATTAAAGGAAAGATGATCGATACCGGCATCATCCTGAACTTTGGATACCACTATATTGTCAGCACCAAACGCCATGCTCAAACGCTCATTCATTTTATCCTTTAGGGCATCCAGATCCGCAAAACTCTCCCCTGCCTTCACCAGTTCCAGTGACTTCGTCTGGCCGCCAAAGCTGATCGTCAGTTTTTTGCCTGCGAGGAACTGAACCATGTTCTTTGTGTTTATATACGTATCCTTAAACGCTTTCTGGTTTTCGTTAAACTCCGTGAGAGTGATTCCATCCGATGTATCTTTATCCGCACCATCTGTTCCGTCAGGGTTTAAAGTTTTGGAATTAAAGCCTAAGGCTGCCAGCGCGCTGGAGCTTGAATTAATTACCAGGCTTGTTGTCTTTTTTTCCTTCAACGTCATGTGATTTCCGTCAAAGGTAAACTCCATGATATCTGTAATTCCATCTTCTCCTAATTTGATTCCGGATTCCCCCAGTGCCTGATTTAAATCATACGCCAGCTTCTGTCCTCCCGTCGCCGGCTGGCCGTCTACCATCAGAGGATTCCCGTCCCTATCTGTAAACGCATTTCCATTGCTGTCTGCTGTAGCATCCAGATTCATGGTATAATCGATATACTTTTTTACTTTATTTCCATCCGTATCCTCCACGGTATAATACGCCGGAAATGTAAAGTTGCCAGCGGACTGGAACGATCCATCGGTATTATAAGTACCGAATCTTAACTGTCTTCCCTGCAGATTGGAGGATTTGTATACAGAATTGGTCAGACTTCCCTCTGTTATATTCGTATTAATCGGCGAAGAATCTTTTGCCGACGACAGCTGTGTGGAAGAGGTCGCCAGCTGCTTCACTCCCAATATAGACAGATACTCCAGCATATTAGAGGTTCCTGTTGCCGTAACAAATTTCGTTACATCCGTATTTCCCATAGATGTAATCTGATTCTTCGCAAACATATCAGGGTACCTTAAATTAGCTCCCGATGCAAAGGAAAAAAAGTCATCCTGCAGCCCCAGAATTTTGTCGCTGACCGCCTGGTATGCCTCCTGTTTCCAGCTTAAGCTCGTCATCGCATTCTGCTGTTTCGTTATCTTTGCCGTCGTTCCGGCTGTCATCTGCTCAATCATTGCATCCCGGTCAACTCCGGTTGCAAAACCACCGTATCCTCTCAAAGCGGTGTTTCCAAGGCTGTTTGCTCCCGATACACTTGCCATACGTGATCTCCTTCCACTTTATATCATATCAATACTTATCAATATCTTTCATGATGTCGTCATGGTATCATTTTACTGATCGATTTTTTTTTGCATAAAGCTGCTCTATATATGATTTATCGGCGCATTTTAATAGAAAATAATAAAAAGTACGCAAGTTTTTCGGAATACCTGCGTACCTTTACACACTTATACATCTGTATTTTCTGCTTTCACGGAATATACGGACCCAGGCGGCCATGGCGTGGGTTCTCTTTTACGTCAATGCATGACTTGATGATCTCCGTAATGATTCTTACCCGGAATTTACTTTCGTAAAAGCTTATAATAGGAGCGGCCGGACATGCATCCACCACGACGTACTTTGCAGGAAGCCTGGTAAGAATCAGGGCAAGGACATCTGCCTGGCAGCGGCTGCAGAGACATACTTCGTACTGCTCCATATACCTTCGCAGATTCATCCCTTTAAGGATCTGCTCCATCACATTCACCATGTGATAGCTGTCCTCTTTCTTCTCTTCCTTTTGCACCTGATCGGAGAGAGAGTCCAGGATCTTGCTGGACAGTTTATCATTCTGACTTGTCTCGTCTATGACAAGCACACTCTTATCAGGCGCAGCCATCCTCGGTATCTGCTCTTTGACTGCCGGTTCCTCCGCCGGTATCGTCTTAACCGCGGCGTCTTCCTTCGGCGCCTTCGTATCTTCTCTTTCCTCCGGATCAGATTCCGGCGTCTTTTCTTCCGCCTCTGAAGCGCCTCCGCTGGTAATCAGATTCAGCACGTGAGAGGTCTTATTTGTCTTTTTCGGCACTTTCCGCTACCTCCTTTAAGTGAATCTTACCTGCTATTTCATGAATGAAATCCTGGTAATCCTTCACAGCAGCTGAGCGGGGATTATATTCAAATATACTTTCGCCGTGGGCGGGAGCCTCCGCTATGGCAACCCCGTTACGGATTTTAGTATGGAATACCACGGTATCGATCTGATTCGCCAGCTGTTCGGCCATCTCAAGCACATCCCTGGAGAGGATGGTACGCTGGTTGAAACGGGTCAGCAGAATTCCCATGACATTCAGACCGGGATTAAGACTTCCCCTGACAGATTCAATCGTTTCCTTGAGCTGTGACAGCCCCACCAGGCTTAAAATGTCAGAGGCCATAGGGATAATCAGGAAATCAGACACTGCGTATGCGTTCACTGTAAGAAGGTTCAGCGCCGGAGGCGTGTCTATGATAATATAATCATAGCGATCCATGACTGGACTCAGTGTATCCCTTAAGATACACTCTCTGGGACGGTCGGAAACAATCTCCAGTCCGCTGCTGAGTGTAATATCAGCGGACAGAATATCACAATAGTCAGTCCGGCAGATGGCTTCCCCGACAGGAATCCTGCCCGTTAAGGCATCTAACACCGTCGGACCGCTGGATGCCTCCACTCCCAGACAGAATCCCAGATTCCCCTGAGGATCAAGGTCGATCCCCAGCACACGATTCCCTCTTGAAGCGATTCCAGTAGCCAGCGCGGCGGATGTGGTTGTTTTGCCGACTCCGCCCTTTTGATTGGAAACTGTTATGATAATAGCCAAAGCGTTACCTCCGAATTCTATCTTGTTTTATACTGTTTTATAAAAGACCATTCTTTATGGCTGCCACATCGGCAGTTCTTCTTCTGCCGGAGCGCGGTCAACCGTAAGCGTTACCGTATCTGCATCAAGGGGCAGATATCCTGTTATGGGACTGCCGGTCTGCCCATCCACCATCGCCAGGGTGCTGTCCCATTCTTCCCTGCTGCAGCTTAAACCGTCCACGGAATACACCGGATCTCCCCACTCGTTGTACTCTGCTTCAAAATGCCAGACACTGTCAAATGCAGCGCCATGATAGTCCATCATGAAGTAGTCTCTATTGCCGCCGTCCTTTCTGATCGTCAGCCAGGCCGTTCCGCTCTCATCGTTGTATGTAAGAAAGGACTCCTCTTCTCCAGCCATATCGGCTTCCGCAGCGGTGCGGAGTTTTTCCTCCTCCGGATTCCAGACTGCTGCCAGAATAATGCGCTGAGGTGAAACCACACGGTCTGCCGCCACCACGTCACGATACCCGTCACCATTCAGATCACGGAGCAGAAAACCGGGAGGCGTTCCATCCTGATTTCTGTACGACTTGTCCTTCAGCAGTCTGGTAAGCTCCTTCGTGACGGCCTTCCGGTAGACATCAAACGCTTCCAGAACAGTCCCTTCCGGCCCTACGTAATGGCCATCCGGTGTAAACGTATTGTAGCATTTGGCCCCGTCGCTTCCCATATAATATTTGCAGCCGTTTTCATGATCCGTCACCCAGCCGGTCTTCATATTGCCGTTCGAATCAATGTAGTATTCCTTTCCCGCATCCTCAATCCACACGTCCCTGGCCTGCTCACCCGGTGCATAAGAATACTTCCAGTTCTTTCCGTTTTCCGCCAGTTCCCACGAGCCTTCCGCCGCGTCAGCCGCGAAATCACAGGTAAGGACCAGAAGAACCGCCAGCGCAATTCCGGCGTGTTTAATTGAAATCAATTTTACTCATCTCCTCAATGGAACGCTCCACGCTGTCTACCAGTCCGTGAATTTCTTCATATACGATTGATGATTCATTGGCCATCCTGCCGATTTCCTCAGCCACCACACTGAATCCAACTCCGGCTCTTCCCGCCCTTCCAGCCTCGATGGACGCATTTAGAGAGAGCATTTTTTCCATGGTTGCAGTCTGTTTCAGCGCTCTGGTCTTCATTTTGATTTCTTTTACGGCATTCTGAACCTTGTCCGATTCTTCATTAAAAACCTTCATCTTTGTCTGATTGACCTTCTTATAATACGTCAGGTTGACCCACTGGTTCATAACCGTGGCAAAAAGCTCTGCGGAAGAACGTATCATACGCTCTGAACGCACCGGTACCTTTTTCAGGGCATTTATGTACTCGTCCTCCTGGATCCCCAGTTCCCTGGCAATCTGCCGGAACTTCTCCATGTCCGGCGGCTGCGGCAGCACCTGGCCTCCGATCACAGCCCCAACCTTTTCTCCGTCCACGATTAGGTCGGCTGCAAAATCCATCAGCCCCGCATGACAGAAATAGGTGCCTTGTCCCTCTCTGTCGCATCTGCTGCAGCGCTCTGAGCCCTCGGCGTTCCCTCTTGTATACTTCATACAGAAATCAGTAAAATTGCTTCCGCTGGAAATATACTCTCCCTGGGCATCAACCGCAATCGCCGCCAAACCGGTTGCATCAGAAAACAGGTCCTGTATTCGCTGGAATTCTTTTAAGTCCACAATCTTCCTAATATCCATGCTTTTCATCTTCTTTCCCAAAATTCGCTGTCTCCCTTTTTATCAGGACTGCTTCACGTGTTGTGCCAGACGCTTATCCTCCATACGGATATGAGTTACCAACTGGCTGACCAGCTGGTTGAGCCGGCTTAACGCCGCAATCGTTGATCCCTGTTCTTTTATCTCCCGGACTACTGCCGCCAGCTCCTTTTTATAACCCTCATGAAACTGCTTATGACCGGGGTATCCCGGATAGGAGGTCTGAGTCTGAAGCTTTTCTTCGTCTCCGAAATGCTGATTCACATAAGATACCAGGAAGTCCAGTGTCGGTTCCAGCTGGCTGCGCCCCTTTCCCTGTGAACAGGCATCCAGAAGCTGATTCACCGCCTGAAACAGCTGCCTGTGCTCACTGTCAATCATGACATGACCTGTCTCTAAATCTTTCGTCAGTTCGTATCTCATACTCACGCCTCCGTCCTTTTTGATGGATTCTGCAATGCAGCCATATCGTGCTTATACTTTTTCAGAAGTTCGTCAATGACTGCAACGAGATGGCCGATCTCCGGCTTCGCAAGCTGTTCGTCCGCGCCCAAATCCCTTCCTTTTTTCCGCATCTGTTCATCGATTAAGGAGGAAAAGATGATAACTGGAATCTTTTTCAGTCTCGAGTCTTCCTTAATAAGCCTCGTCAGGCGGTGTCCGTCCATCTCAGGCATCTCGATATCAGTAATCATCAGATTGACCTTTTCATATAAGTCGGAATCGTCTTTAATAGAGGATAAGTAGTCCCAGGCCTCCTGACCGTTTGTAAAATTTCTGATATCCGTAAATCCGGCCCGTTCAAGGGAATCATCGATCATACGCCTCAGCAGGATGGAATCCTCGGCAATTAAGATGGGAGAATCACACAGCGGCCGGTCCCCCATGGCCTCTATCTCGGAAACCTGGATCGTGGTTTCCGGCGCGATCTCTGCCACTATTTTCTCAAAATCCAGAATCGTTACCAACTGGCCCTCGCACTGAGCGATGCCGGTGGCAACGCTTTCGTCACCGTTGGCAATGGTCTTATCCGGTTTCTGTATATCTTTCCAGGATATGCGGCTGATTCCTTCGATACCCTGCACCCGGAATGCTACGGTCATATTGTTGAAATTCGTTATGATAAATAAATCCCTGGAGCCGTTTTCCGGGCGGGTGCCGGATAAATAGTATGCCAGGTTGATAACCGTTACCAGGGAATCCCTCGGTTTGAAGATTCCCTCTACTGCCGGATTTGCATGAGGCATGGGTTTTACCTTTTCACTCATGATAATTTCCCTTACCTTTGCCACATTGATGCCGTAAAACTCTCCCAGTACAGTAAATTTCATGATCTCGATCTCGTTCGTTCCCGATTCGAGAAGAATCCCTTCCTTTTCTTTCTTCATAATGTTCTTCCCCTTTCATTTTATAGGTGCTTTTCTGGCATACCAAACGTTCGGATTGTTACATCACCATTTTCGATTCGCAGCAGCATCGTTCTCGCATATGCCCCGCCTGTATCTTCGGCCACAAGTCTCATCTTTTCTTCACTGAGAATTCGTTTGACCATGGCAGCATTTCGTTTCCCAATATTTCCGAAATCTGCATTTCCACTGATCTCAAACATCTTGGCGCCGCCTGCGATTTTTACTATAGTTCTTGATTTTACCATTCCAAATGCCGTAAGCTTACGGATCGTCTCACGAATTCCGGAATCCGCATACTTATATACATTGGAATCATAGGAATCACACTGCTCCGGCAGCAGAATATGAAGCAGCGCACCCAGCCGTAAAAAAGGATCGTAGAAGGTTACTCCGATGCAGGAGCCCAAAGCGTAAGTGATGATCCTTCCTTCTCCTCTGATAAACTTCATATCCCCTATTCCTACTTTTATTTCCTTCTCCGCCATGATCAGATCCCTAACTTTTCTAAAATATGGTTCAACGAGGCAATATCAGGAAGCATGAGAAGCCAGTCTGAAAGCTTTTTCCCCTCCATCACAAAATCCGCATTGAAATACATCAGCTTATCCGTCTCATATCCGTACTCCGTAATCGGTACCGTGAGAATTCCGCCCAGCATGTTGACCGTGGAGCTGGGCACCGACAGGCGGATATCCATGTCCACCAGCTGTGCAAACGCGTTGATATAAGAGCAGATAATGATGTTTCCAACCTCCTCCAGCGCAGAGTAAGCCAGTGAATCCAACTGCTCAAAGGAAGTATAATTTTTACCCAGAAGCTTTTCCAGCACCGTATTGGCAAAATCCATGTTAAAGAGGAACAGCATCAGCCCCTTCACATCGCCTGTCATGGTTACCAGGGTTGCCGCTACTATCTCTTCGATATCTCCAATGCTGTTTACCGCGTCCTCGTATCCCAGAATACTGATCTGCGGCAGCGTAATTCGTATCTCCTTCTGGAGAAACGTGGAGAGCGCCGTTGCCGCATGACTCGTTCCTATACTGCTGATTTCCTTCATCACATCGAGTTCCTGTAAATTCATGTCTTCAAAATTTCTGATTTTCATACCCGCCTCACTTTCGTACATTTTCAGTTTTCTCTCAATCAGCCGCGCAGCGTATTGATTGTCCCCTCAATCTCATCGGAGGTGGTCACCATACGCAGGGCATAGGTAAAGGCACGCTGGCACTCGATCAGCTTTGTCATCTCCTTTGCCATATCCGTCCCGGAGTTTTCCAGGGCCCCCGGAGTCATAACGGGATTTTCAAGCAGGAGGGGTTCTGCACCTGTGTCGCCGGGAACGAATTCATTGTCTCCCACACTGATGAGACGGCTCGGATTGGCGAAGGTATAAAGGCTGATTCGCGGACGGTTCTCGTCCTCCTCCTCGTTCTCATACTCTTCCTCTGCCTCGTCCCCCCCACTCATCTCAGCCAATAGTCTCTCCACATCCTCTACCTCTGCCCGGAGAGGGCTGCGGTTCTGATCCAGCACCATCTTGCCTGAGTCCGTCATCAAATAAAATCCGTCCTCCCGTTCAGCTCTGTAAAAATGGCCGTTCCGGGTATAACTGACTGCCCCGGTGGCGGGGTCCTGAACCATAAAAAACGCATTTGGCTCTGCTATTGCATAGTCGAAAGGGCTTCCGGTCTGTGTCATCCCCGCTGGGTCAAAGCTGGTATACGTTCTCTGTACTTTCATACCCGCCCCGCTGTGAAGTTTTGTCTCTGCATCCGGCGTATCATTTAAATTGTAGCGGATCAAATTTGAAAATACCGCCGTCTTCGGTTTGAAGCCATTGTTGTTTATATTTGCCAGGTTGTTGGCGATGACGCTGATCTTGGAAGAACAGCTTCCCGCTCCCAGCGCCCCTACGTAAAATGACTGATTCATGCTTTTCTCCTTATACTCTTCCTATATCTGATACGGATTTCCCCATCACCTGGTCATACATCTTGAGCATCTGAGCCGCGCTCTGAAGTGCCCTCTGTGACGCCATCATGGCGGTCATTTCCTCTACCATGTCCACATTGGATTTTTCTACCGATTTCCACAGAACTTTTGTTTCGTCAGCCTCTGCGGGAACGGGGGCAGCGGCCGAGGAAAACATCCCGTTATCCTCCTTATGCAGCTGATCGTAATCGACGAAATCCACCACTCTTATAGTTCCCAGAAGCTCCCCTCCGTTCTCACCGTCTTCCTCTGTGCCGGCTGTAATTCTTCCTCTGGAATCCACCGTAAAGTTCTCATTGGAAATCCGGATAGGGCCGCCTTCCACAGATAGCACTCTGGCATTATCGCCTGACACCAGATATCCTTCTTCATCCACGGCAAAGGAACCATTTCTCGTATAGCGTTCTCCAGCCCCGGTTTCCATGCAGAAAAAACCGCTGCCTCCGATGGCAAAATCGTAAAGCCCATCCGTCCGTTCGTAGCTTCCCTGTTCGTAATCAACATGGGTTTCCGACGCGGTCTTAATCTTCGATGTGACTGCAAGAGGCACTGGATTTCCCTTCTGTTTCGTACCGGTACGGTAAAGCATTTCTTCCTGAAATGTGCTGGTAACCATCTTATCTCTCTTGTAGCCGGATGTCTGAACGTTTACCATGTTATTACTGATCACATTTAAATTACGGCTCTGGGTCAGCATTCCTGACGCAAGATTATAAAATCCCTGATACATATGGCCATCCTCCTTTTTGGTTAGTAAAGATATTTATTCATATATAATTTAAGCTTACTGATGGCGCTGCTGTGAATCTGCGAAATCCGCGGCTCGCTTACCCCCAGCACCTGAGCAATCTGAGTCATGTTAAGTTCTTCCACATAATAGAGGGAGATCACCATTCGTTCCTTCTCTTTCAGCTTGCCGATAGCTTCCGTCAGAACCTGTACCGTCTCCCCCTTCATAAAGGCCGTTTCCGGCTGAGCGCTCGTATCATTGCTGGGAATCTGGACCGATTGTCCTTCGTCGTCGCGGCTTGTTACCATATCGAGTGAGAGTACGTTCATCATAGTGCTGATTCTTTGAAGCCTCTGACACTTTTTAACTTCCATTTTTAAATACCCCGCAATCTCTTCGTCAGAAGGTGAATGGCCCGACAGCCTGGTGAGCGACTGCCTGGCATTTTCTATGGCCTGATACTGCTTATAGTAGTTTCTTGGCATCCAGTCATTCTTTCGGATGATGTCAATGATCATTCCCCTGATTCTTTTTGAAATAAACGTCTCGAATTTATTATCACAAACCGGATCATACCGTTCGATTCCCTTCATAATTGCAATGGCGCCTTCATTTATGACATCTTCAATCTGCATAAAATCCGCATACAGGTTATGCATTTGAATTGCAATGGCTTTGGCTATGTAAAGATATCTCAATGTTAATTCCTGCTTAATCTCAAGGCGTTTGTCCTTTTGATAAAGATCAAGCAGCTCTTCATTCGTTTTTTCTTTCAATAATTCTAACTGTTGCATATCACTTCATCCTTCACTGTCAGCCATCATTCCCGCCAGATCCTTCGAGCCTTAAGCTGCCGATCGACTGTATCTGAACATTATTTGCCACCTCATTAAATGAAAGTACACGCACCTTCGGATAAAATTGTTCAATCAGACGGTAAAAATGTACACGCATAATCTGAGAAGTAAGAATCACAGGATTCTGCGTAAAGCTGTTGAACTTTCTGAGCTGCTCCGCCATCTGACGGATAAGACTCTGCAGGATATCCGGATTTAAAGCCAGATAATAGCCGCTGTCTCCCCTTGTGATGGCACCCACCATGGTGCGTTCCAGTTCCGAATCAAGAGTAAGCACCTTCATCGTTCCATCCTCGCAGTACATACGGGTGATCGTACGTTTCAGCGCAGTTCTGATACGTTCCGTAATCATGTCGATATCCTTTACCGGCAGACCTGTCTCGGATATCACTTCTATCATGGTTTCGATAATGGTTTCCAGATCTTTTACGGGTACGCCTTCTTTTAAAAGACTTGTGAGCACGCGCTGGAGCAGGCTGTAGGAGATCAGGTCCGGAAAGGCTTCCCCAATCAGTTCAGGAGAACTCTTTTTTGCGTTTTCCACCAGATGAAACACCTCCTGCCTCGTGATCATCTCATAGGCATGCTGGCGGATTACCTCAGATAAATGTGTCACCATGACTGACAGGGGATCGATCACCGTATAGCCGTACAGCTCCGCCTTTTCCTTATTCTCCGGCTTAATCCAGCGGCTTGGAATTCCATAGGCCGGTTCCACTGTCTCTATTCCGTCGATCTCCACATCGGGATTTTCGGGTTCCAGAGCCAGATAGTAATCCATTAGGATTTCTCCGCTGGCCACTTCTTCCCCTTTGATCTTGATCCGGTACTGGTTCGTACTTAAGCCCGAGCTGTCCCTGAGACGTATGGAAGGAATGACAAAGCCCATATCCTGGGCATACTGTCTCCGAAATATGACAATCCTGCTGATCAGTCTTCCGCCCACGGATTCATCTGCCAGAGGAATCAGACTGTATCCAAATTCCATCTCCACCGGTTCAACCGTCAGAAGAGTATAGACATTATTCACATCCTTGTAATACTCATCCTCTGTCATGACCTTAGATGCTGCGGCCTCTGACTCAGCAGCCTCCCGTTCCTCCAGCTCCTGAAATACGGCTGCACTCATAAGAGCCGATTCCTGCTGTATTTTTTTCGTCAGATAGTAACCGCCAGTCAAAAGCATCAGCGAAACCAGGGCCATCTGAAGGACCGGCATCCCGGGGATTAACGCCATTACAGCGACAGCGACTCCACTGAGCATGATAGATTGGGGCTGAGCCATAAACTGCCTGGAAACGTCTTCGTTTAAGCTTCCTTCCGAGACCGCCCTGGTCACAATCATGCCTGTCGCCACAGAGATTAAAAGTGCCGGTATCTGCGACACAAGACCATCGCCCACCGTTGCGATTGAATAGGTGTTCAGCACATCGCCAATACTCTCTCCTGACTGGACGATGCCGATAATGCTTCCTCCGATTAAGTTTACGGCCGTTGTAATCAGAGACATGACAGCGTCGCCTTTGACAATCTTGGTAGCACCATCCATTGCTCCATAGAAGTCCGCTTCCCGCTGAATCTTTGATCTTCGGTCTTTGGCCTGCTGCTCATTGATCAAACCGGAGCTTAAGTCCGCGTCAATCGCCATCTGCTTGCCGGGCATGGCGTCTAAGTTGAATCTTGCCGCAACCTCGGCCACACGCTCGGCGCCTTTGGTTATTACAATGAACTGCATCAATACAATAATGAGGAAAATAATGAAACCTACCACGACATTGCCGCGAAGCACGAAATCTCCGAATGCTTTAATCACGAGACCCGACGATCCCATATTGGTTAATATATTTCTGGTTGTGGAAACATTGATTCCCAGTCTGAATAATGTTGTAATCAAAAGCAGGGATGGGAAAATCGAAAACTCCAGGGGTTCCCGGATTGTCATGGTCGTCACCAGAATCATCATCGACAGGGACATATTCAGTATAATCGCTACATCCACCAGCCCTGCCGGCAGTGGTATAATCAACAGCAGTATGATAATCAGTACAAACATTACTACCGAATAACTCAGTATCTTTTTCATCCGTAACTCCATCCGTTTCTTCTATCTCAAAAGATCTTCCCTGTGGCTGGCCTTATAGATATAGAACAGGATTTCCGCCACCGCTCCGTAAAACTCGGCGGGGATTTCCCTGTCCAGCTCACAGGAGGCGTACAGGGCTCTGGCCAGAGGCCTGTTCTCCATAATAAAGACGCCATGCTCCTCTCCGGCTTTAATGATGCGCAGCGCCAGCTCGTCCTGTCCTTTGGCAACAACCACAGGCGCGTTGTTCTGTTCCGGGACGTACTTGAGCGCGACCGCATAGTGGGTCGGGTTTCTGATAATCACATCTGCCTGAGGAACCTTCTGTATCATCCTGCTCATGGCCATCTGTCGCTGGATCCGGCGAATGCGCCCTTTAATCTCAGGATTTCCTTCCGTCTGCTTGAACTCGTCCTTCACTTCCTGCTTCGTCATTTTTAAGTCTTTCTCATACTGCCACCGCTGGTACAGGAAATCAAAAAAGGCAACTACTGCAAAAGCCATGCAGACTTTGAGAACCAGGTCAAATACCATCTGAAGCATGTATGCGGCAGAGGACAGCGGCTGCATATCGATCATTCTGGACACCGGAACGATGTCCTCTTTTATCAGGTTGTAGAGAAGAACCAAAAGAAGCGTTATCTTTAAAAGGTTCTTGAAAAGTTCCACCAGATTCTTTAAAGCAAACAGCTTCTTCAGCCCGCTGATGGGATTCAGCTTTCCAAATTTCGGCTTTACAGCCTGAAACGATACGTTAAACCGGGTCTGTGTTCCATGGGCGAGAATTCCCAGGATCATGGCTGTTAGCAGAAGGGGCATCGCGCATTTTAAAAACGTTGCTACAGTGATTGTCAGAAGCTGGCTGGATATAAGCGCTTCCGGCTCTCTTGCGGCCGAATCCAGGATCCATTCCATATAAGCTCTGACATTCTTATAGATATACGGCACCATCAATCGTATGATATAAAAGATCCCCAGCAGAAGGACTACCGTAGTGATATCCTTACTTTGGAAGACGTTTCCTTCTTTCCTGGCATCTTTACGCCGTTTACTGGTTGGTTGTTCTGTTTTTTCCTGACCATTGCTGTCTGACGGCATTCTATCTCCCCTTTACGTTATCCCATTAACCGGCTGATCTGCTGCAGTGATTGAAACATGTAATCCAGTATGTAAAAAATCTTATCTGCCATCGGACTAAACAGAAACAGAAGCATCATCATTCCAACAATAATTTTTACCTGGAAATTAACCACAAACACGTTAATCTGGGGGATGATCCGCATCAATATTCCAACCGCCACCTCCGCAACCAGCTCCATTGCAATCACAGGCAGTGCAAACTGAAGCCCCAGAACCATGCTCTGGCAGAACAGATCCAGAATGGCGCCTGCCAACTGAGGAGTTAAGGCTACCCTGCCAAACGGAACGAGCCTGGCTGAAGAGTAAAATAATCCGATCAGGCTTAAATGACCGTCAATCGCAAAGAATAACAGAATCAGAAATGCGTAATACATTCCGGAGGTAATTGTCATCTGGGTATTGTATTGCGGATCATAGATCTGGGCCATATTGAGTCCCATCACAAAGTCCATAGCCGCGGAAGCAAAGCGTACCACCAATACCGCCAGCTCCATGACAAATCCCAGGGTAAAACCAAACATCATCTCGCCCAGCAGCATGACGCCGTATTGAAGTATGGTCTGCGGCTCCTGCATAAGACGTTCCCCTGTGCTTAAATACAGCAGCAGTGACAGGACAAAGATAAAAGCGGCCTTTGCAGCGGCTGGAAGGTTGGTCCTTCCCAGAAAAGGGTTCAGCGCAATCGCCCCGCTCATACGCATGATTATCAGCGTAAATAAGATGAACATCCCGGTTATCCTGTCACGATAAGACCGAACATCTGACGGGTAAATTCCTGTAGCATGACCAGCATAGAACTTCCCATAACCCCCAGCATAATCATGATTGCAACCAGCTTGGGCACAAAGGTCATGGTCTGCTCATTGATCTGGGTTGCAGCCTGGAATATGGCAATCACCACGCCTACCACCATGCTGACAAGCAGAAAAGGCATTGCCAGTCTCAGCGCCAGCTGGAATGCCTGATACATCACATCAAGTACTTCTACATCATTCATAATTACCTCCTGACACAGGCTTTCCTACCGGAAACTCCTGATAATATTGGAAAATAATAATTCCCATCCATTAACTGTCACAAACAGCAAAAGCTTAAATGGAAGTGAAACCATAGTGGGCGGCAGCATCACCATTCCCATCGACATCAAAGTTGTTGCCACCACAATATCAATCAGCAGAAACGGCAGATAAATGAGAAAACCGGCCATAAACCCACGCTTTAACTCACTGGTCATAAAGGCCGGCGTCACCACAGTCATAGGATAGTCCGCTACATTTTCCCGGATTTCGGAGCCTGACATCTCCACAAAATGATCCAGTGTGTCTTTTTCCGTATTGCGCAGCATAAACTCCTTGATGGGGATGCCCATTTTTTCCACTGCCTCCTGCTGGGTAAGCTCCCCCCGCAAATATGGCTGGTAGGCTTCCTCGTTCACCCGGCTTATTACCGGATTCATAATGTAAAGAGTCATAAACAGGGCGATACCCACCAGAACCGTGTTCGGCGGTGTCTGTTGAATTCCCATCGCGTTTCTGGTAAAAGAAAGGATGATAATTGTTCTGGTAAAGGAGGTCATCATGACGGCAATCGACGGCAGCAGCGCAACCAGAGTTATCAGGAATATTAAGTCCAGTGCCGGAACGTTGCCGCCATTTAAACCAGCAAGAAGATCATTCATCTGTCTCCTCCTTTTTTCTTCTGACAAAGCGAATCATAGATCTCTTTAAAGCCCGCAAAGCCAGGACTCCTGTTCTCTGCTTCCTCTGTCTCCTGTCCGATATAATCCCCTTCCAGTTCCGTTAATAGCTGGATTCCATTCTGACTGACGCCCAGAAGATAGACATGATTCTGCAGCCTGACCAGAAGCAGCTGCTTATCAGGACCAAGCCGTATCTGTTCCAGTACTTTTAAATTCGCTCCGGACTTCGTCTTCCCGTAGCTCTTCCCCAGAAACCGGCTGTACCAGTAGGCCAGCAGCAGGACTCCCCCCATCACCATTACCATGCATGCCAACGAAAAAAATCCTTCGAACATTATAAGACCTCCGGATTTAAATTCCTGGTAATAATCTCGGTGATACGGATTCCAAAATTATCTTCTACAACGACGACGTCCCCTTTTGCAATACACTGACCGTTTACAAACAGATCCACCTGTTCACCCGCCATTTTATCCAGCACGACAAGCGATCCCTGGGTCAGCTCCAGAATATCCCGGACCAGTTTTTTCGTTCTTCCGATTTCCACAGAAATCTCCAGCGGAACCTTCATCAGCATCTCCTGATTCGCCCGCTCCTCCACGCCTCCAGATGCTCCGTCCTCCAGCCGCGCAGTCGTCACGGGATGGATTACCATGCTCTCCCTGCTGCCTTTTTCTTTGGACTTTAGCTCATTCACCATTTCCATCATCTGCAGCTGTGACTGCTGCATCTGATTTAAAAGCTGAAGCATGATGGGATCCGGAGCTGCCTGATATACAGGCGCCATTCCCGCCGGCTGGATATACTGAGGCTGCGGAATAGCAGCCTGGGACTGCGGAATCTGCTCCTGCATCTGCGGCTGCGGAACGGTGGCCTGCATCTGCGGAATCTGCTCCTGCATCTGTGGCTGCGGCACTGTGGTCTGAGTCTGCACCTCTCTCTGCTGTGCCTCTCTCTCTTCCTCTTCTGCCGCGTTTCTCTGTGAATCCGCCTCAGCCTCAAGACTGTCCGCGAACGGCTCCAGAAGAAGCTTTGCAAGTTCGGAGGACATGATGTTTAAAAATTCGCTTTCCAGCTTCCCTTCTATTTCTAAGGAGAAGCGGACCACCACCATCCTCTCGTCATCAAAGAAATATTTTTTTTTAAAAGAGTCCTCGCTCTCTACCGGAAATGATACAGGCGTAGATATATTAACGGCGTTTCCCAGAAATTCGGACAGCGCTGTAGCGGAGGACCCCATCATCTGGTTCATAACCTCACAGATCGCGCTTAAGTTAATTTCATTTAACTCGAATTCTTCTTCCGGTATTTCGCCCCCCATAAGCATCCCCACGATAATCCGCACATCATTGCGGCGGAACATCATGATATTGTTGCCCTTAAGGCCCTCTGTATAGGCTATTTCCACCCCTACTGCCGGTTCCAGACTCTTAAACTCAAATTCATCACTCGTCAATACCCGGATTACAGGCGTCGTTATATTCACCTTTGTACCCAGCATTGTGGAAACTGCTGTTGCTGACGCGCCAAGGCTGATATTCATAATTTCGCCTATGGCGTCCAGTTCCATATCATTAAAGTCACAAACGCCCATTTTCAATCTCCTTTTTGTCCATTATGCCGCCACCCATTCCTTTACTTTCCTATTTCCAGCGCCTTCTGAGCCATAAGCTTTATTGCATTTAAGGCAGTTACATTTGCTTCATAGGACCTGGTCGCTGACATACTGTCAATCGTCTCTTTCAATAAATCCACATTGGGCATATTCACGTATCCATCTTCATCCGCGTCCGGATGGCCGGGATTATAAACCCGTTTCATCTCCCGGTCGTCCTCCACCACATCGGCCACCCTGACCCCTGCATTCCTGCTGGCAAAGCCTTCTCCTTTGGAGGCATTACGCAGCGCCTGCTGAAAGGAGTCAGTTCCATAGCTTTCCAGCACCACTTCTTTTTTTCGGTATGAACCGCCGGATTCTGTCCTTGTAGTATCAATATTAGCGATATTTTCAGCGGCAATATCCATACGGACCCGCTGTGCGCTCATACCGGAAGCGCATATATCAAATGAACTCAAAAACGCCATTTTGGCCCCTCCCTACTTTCCTAATATGGAATTAACAGTCTGTACAATCCGCTCTGCATTAAAGGGCTTGACAATGAAATCCCTGGCGCCGGATTTTATTGCATCTACTACCATGCTTTCCTGCCCCATGGCAGTACACATGACAACTCTGGCAGAAGCATCCGCTTCTCTGATTTTCTTAAGTGCCTGGAGACCGTCCATGTTGGGCATCGTGATGTCCATAATTACCAGGTCCGGTTTCTCCTCTTCATACTTCCTCACGGCTTCAGCGCCGTCCTGGGCTTCCACAAAATTACTGAAGCCATTATCCGTCAGCGCCTTTTTAATCATCATCCTCATAAATGCCGCGTCATCTACCAACATAATCTTTTCCACTGTACTTACCCTCGCTTTTGATTAATATTTTACTTATCAGAGCTTTTTCCTCTGTTATCCTCTTCCTGTTCCACATAAATCCGCTCTTCTATACTGACTGCCATATTTTTCTTGTAGACTCCCATCTTCCCGGTAAACCAGGGTTGTCTGCCCACAAATACTCTCACCTTGCCGTCTTTTGGCTTATTCATATCGATCACATCACCTACCTGCAGGCAGGATAGATCTCTCAGATCAAGTTTCACGGTCCCCAGCTGCCCTGTAACGGGAAGCTCAGAGTAGCGGATATTATCAAGAATAATCTCTCTGTTGTCCTCATATGAAAATCCACGCGCAATATGTTTACGGCTGTCAATCAGATGGAAGATAAATTCCAATAAGGTTCCCGGCATACAGAGTTTTATTTTCTCCACTGCCAGTCCGGCCACATCCACGTTTAAGAGAATAATCGCCACAGTCTCGTCCAGCCCCACTTCCTGGATCATGCTGGGATTTTCCTCTACTTTCTGCACATTAAAGGTGACATTGATGTAATTGGAAAAGCCATCCTTCAGAGCCTGGGAAAAATACTCCACCACCCGGCGGTACAACGCGACCTCCACGTCGGAATAACGGTAGTTGGGTTCTACCCCCACGACCTCATCTCCGCCTCCCAGCATGTGGTTAATCAATGTAATCACCAACCCGGGAGTAACGTAAAGCATAAGAGGAACGTTATTTTTACCTTTATCCTGAATCTCCGCATTAACCAGGGTAACGCTGTCGTTTTCATGAAGAGCATTTACAAATTCATAGTATCTGCACTCCTGAACTTCCATCACTGTAATGTCAGTCAGAACACGGAAGATGCCATTGACCTGTGAAGTCAGTATTCTCGCATAATTTTCAAAAACGCTGCTCAGGATTTTCATCTTGTCCTTTGTAAATTTTCTCGGACTGTAAAAATCGTATTTGTTATAATTTGATTCTTCTGCTTCTATCTTCTGCTCAACCGCCCGCGTCTCTTCCTGCGGGCCGCTGTTCTGCATCGATTTAAGAAGCTCATCTATCTGACTCTGGGATAATACATCTGCCATTGTTAAAGCCACCTCTACTCAATTATTCTGCCGCTGTATCTTCTGCACTCGGAACTGCAGATTCGGAATAAAAACCATCTTCGGCAGATGTTCTCTCAGGATTGTCGGTGGAAGGAGGCACCGTAGTCGAAACGCCATCGGCATCTGGTTCTTCTGTCTCAAATCCTGCCGCGCCACTTCCTGGCTGCCCTTCCGTAACCACTGTTTTGTCTGCGTTCACACCGCTGTTGAATTCTTCATAGTACTCATTCATGGAACGCAGATCTGCTCCCGCGTCAATCATCAGTATCTCCACCCGGCGGTTCTCCGTCCGCCCTTCCCGCGTCTCATTGCCGGCTATAGGGCGAAACTGGCCATAGCTGATATTCACCAATTTCTCCGGTTCTATCACATTCTTTTCCTGAATAAAGATACAAACCTCGGCGGCGCGCATGGCAGACAGCATCCGGTCTGTCCGCGGATTATTCGGACGGGACGGATCTCCCTGCGCCGTATGCGCCATAATGTTAATCTGGGACAGTCCGTCCTTCATAGGTGCTACCACATCACAGAACACGCTAAGCGTATTCTTTCCCTGCTCCGTTATAATGGAACTGTCGCCATCGAAAAACATCCGGTCTTTGAAAACAATAAACGTGTAATCTTCTCCCCTGGATATGGTCACGCCGTCTATGCCTATGTCGTTCATCCGCTCGGCCAGAGTCAGATAAAGCTGATCGATATCCACCTCCCCCACCACATCGGGAAGATCCGGCACGCCCTCAACCTCGCTCTGCGCCTTATCAATCGGCGTATTGATAGCCACTTCTTCCTGTACCTCTTCCTCGGAATGAGGATATATACTGCGTACAAACAATTCCCATTTCTGTTGATTTAAGTTAGACATTGCGAAAAGCATGACAAAAAAAGTCAGGAGTAATGTGACCATGTCACCGTATGTATCCATCCAGTTCCCTCCCCCGTCTGTGGGACGAGGTCTTTTTTTATTCATTGCTGTTCACCTCCGCCTGTGGCTTGTTCTTTTCTGCTTTTGAGAGAAGTTTTTTCTGCTGAGACTGCTTCAGGGAGGCAAGCAGATGCTCCCTTAAATACTTCGGATTTTCTCCTGACTGGATCGCGATAATGCCTTCAATAATCGTGGAACAGTACAGTTCTTCCTCATCCTGACGGATTCGCAGCTTCTTCGCAATCGGGTGGAACAGCAGATTGGACAATGCACTTCCATAAAAAGTAGTAATCAATGCGATTGACATATCCTCACCAAGATTGGAGGCACCTCCGCCGCCGTCAAGATTTAACCCTTTCAGCATATTAATCAGTCCCACCAGCGTACCGATCATACCAAACGCAGGCGCGTAGGCAGATGCCTTCTCATACAGCCCCGCCACTTCGTCATGACGGATCATCATGGTCTCCAGTTCCCGTTCGAGTAAAAACCGCACTTTGTCGGGGTCATTCGCATCCACAATCATCAATACACTCTGCTTAAAAAAGGGATCTTTAATCTCTTCCGCCTTTTCTTCCAGGGCCAGCAGACCACTCTGCCTTGCAACCATGGCCAGATCCACCAGTTGGTCAACAAGCCGCGGGATATTATACTTTTTCCCCCGGAACAGAACCATGATATGTCTGGGAATATCCATCAGGATTGACAGCGGATAGCTTGCGACCACAGCCGCCAGCGTTCCTCCCACTACAATCTGGATACTGGGGATATCCCAGAAGTTTCCGATATTTTCCATTTTGATTCCGCTAATGATTAAAAATATACCTATGATAATTCCAAGCAGTGTTGTTATATCCATGCCAAGATGCCTCCCGTGTTACTATAATCACTTTTTCACTTTAATTTATTTTCCAAAGTAACACAGTTGCGTAAAAACCCCGTCGCCTGTTGTAAGATTGATTCAACTGTATCCTTTACAAGATAATAATCTCCATTCATCATCTTGATTTTTGTTTCAGGTATTGATTCTATGTATTCTATTTGAAATAAATTGACAAACAACTCTTCGCCGTTCAGACGGATCGCCTTAATCATACTGTCCTTCTTTCTTCCGCGAAAAATTAACGCTTCATATTAATTAAGTCCGCAAGTATCTCGTCACTGACCGTAATGATCTTGGAATTCGCCTGGAAACCTCTCTGGGTTGTTATCATCTCGGAAAACTCTCTGGCCAGATCCACATTGGAAGCCTCCAAGTAGCCGGTCATCAGCTCAGGAGCCGCACCACCTGCAGTGGTCGCAGACAGGAGACCCGTGTTGTCACTGAGCGATGCCGTATAATAGTTGCCGCCGCTCTTCATTAAACCTTCCTGATTCTGAAAGGTTGCAATTCCAACCTTTCCAAGAGATATTTCTTTCGTTCCTTTTACTCCGTCATCTCCTTCAGTCTCGATTCTGACTGTGATCTCTCCCAGCTGGTTAAGCTTAACCTCGAGTGCCTGAACTGGATTTCCCTCTGAATCAACACAGCGCAGAGCAGTTAATTTATTCGTATCAAACCCTCCGGCATTTCCGTTTTCAGAGGGTTTATAGCCATAAACGAAATTGGTTCCGTCTGTCAGATACCCCTGACTATCCAACTGGAACTTTCCGACTCTGGTATAGGAATATCCATTCTGCTTCATTGTTGTTGTGTTTGCAGCCGCATCCTCTGTCAGATCTGCATCCTGCGTAGCAATCGGACTCGTTATGAAAAAGCCGTTTCCGCTGATGCTGGCATTCAATCCCCCCACATAGGAAGGTGTGCTGGCCGTCATATCCATACTGATAGACCCCATCATGGTACCGAAGCCGTACTGAGCGCCGTTCGTACCTGCCGCCGTTGTGGTTCCCTCGCCTCCCGCTACGCCGCCTGTAGAATTAGATGAGGTCTGATACATTGCCTCCTTAAAGCTGTAAACCATTGATTTAAACCCAAAGGTGTTGACATTCGCTATATTGTTACTGATTACGTCCAGCTTGTTCTGATGTGCACGCAGGCCTGCCACCGCGGAATCCATTGCTCTTAACATATTTTTTTCTCCTCTTCGCCTTTATCGTCTTTATCTTCGTCTTTATCTTCGTCTTTATAAGGATCCTCTATTTTTCCCATTCCCAGAACGTAGGATAACGAATATTCTTTGTCATCCCCCACCAGCTTGATAATAGGTGCGCCTCCTATAAAGTTGACCGACTCCACCGTTCCATACTTTACCGTAACCGGAATTTGCTGCCCGTAGGAGTTTTCTTCCGTCACCGCAACAGTAATCTCCTGTCCTACCAGCCCCGCCGCATACGTCTGCGTACTGATGGCAGTGGAAGTCTGTATGGAACTTGTCATGGCGTCCATAGACTGTACCATGGCCATCTGAGTCATCTGAGCCATCATCTCACTGTTGTCCATGGGATTGCTGGCGTCCTGATTCTGAAGCTGCGCGGCCAAAAGCTTAAAATAGCTGGTGATGGTCAGCGTGTTCTTATCATTGGATTCCGGCGTGTAGTACTGTGTTTTGTACGGGTTATTCGTCCCGCTGATCGAGTTCGTGTCTGCCATAAGCTCCCCTCCTTTCTATACCAGTCCCAATCGAAGCTGCTGTGCAAAGGAATCTGACTGGTTCTTTCGTTTGCCTTGTTCCTGCTGTTCCCGTTCCCGGCGCTCCCCGCGGCCTTCCCTTTCGGACTCCGAATACTGAGATTCCGGCGGCGCCGTATAAATCACAGTCTCCTGCCCGGTCCTGCTCTCCAGAATTCCAGCGATTTCGCCTGCATTCCGGCTTAATATTTCGAGAGTCTTCGGATTGGCGGCCATCAAAGATACCGAAGCCCTGCCAGCCTCATACACCACCTTCACCAGCACCTTTCCTAATGAGGCCGGCTCCAGTTCAATGGTCAGAGTACCGTTTTTTTCCGGCATCCTGGCTGCAAGATTTTTTCCTAAATCTGCGGGAAGATCGGCTGGCGTAGTTTTTATCAGCCCTGATGTCCCTGGGTTCTCTGGAATTGCTGTAAAACTCTCTGTATTTTCCCGAAATTCCGTGTGCTGAGCCTGTGCCGCACCCGCTGAAGCCATGCTTCCTCCGCTGTCCCCACCACGTGCTAACGTCTGTTCTCCCTCCCGGTTGTCCGCCTCCGATTGCTCCGTATGGCCCTTCCCGGCAGAGGGAGGTTCCACTGATTCCTGTACTGGTTTTTCCCCTGTTTTAGAAGTATGGTTCTCCTGCGCCGGGACATCGGCGGCTTCCGAAGCTTTCCATGATTTTATCTGCTCCGCCGCGCCGGCTTCTCCCTTAACTCCGCTTTCTTCCAAACCAGCTTCCATCGGCAGCTGCATCGTTTCCATGCCTGCTGCCATCGGGACCTCTTCCCGGGTTTCACCCGTCTGCATCGGTAATATCTCTGGATTTGGAGCCGCAGGTTCCACCGGTAAAGTCTCATCAATATGTCCGGCGGCCTCTTCTGTTCCGGCAGATTGAAGCCATTCTCCAGCCTGGACGTTTTTGTCTTCCTGCAGCAGCGCCATGGCCAACAGCTGGCTCTGGATTAATTCAGTCAGTCTGGAATCATCCGGAACACGGCCGGTGGTCTCACAGTCTTTCTCATCCTTCACAGATTCCTTTTCTTTTGCAGAAGAGGCTTTTTCACTTCCCGTTCCTCCTCCGTAATCCATCGGCCTCTTGTCTCTCAACAGCTCTCCGAATCCGGTTTTCCGGCGGTCTGGCTGCTCGATCCTCTTTTCAGCCGGTTCCAGCCTGCACGCCATCTGCATCACGTCAATTTTTGTCATCTCTCACCCTCCTTTCCGCAGTTTCTTTATAATCAACAGCCTGTCAGCCGCAATTATCATCTCTTTTTCTCCACATTTAGTACCGTTTTCTCGTAAGCGCCCCTGACACAAATTCCTCGATAAAGTTCTCTTCCGCTTTCTGCTCCGCCTTCTGGTATGCCTGCAGCTTTTTATCCTTCAGCTTTTCGAACTTTGAGGTATCCACCTTTGCCAGGATCACCTCTTTTTTTTTGCTTTCTTCTTTCTTTTTTAATGTGACCAGTTCTTCTTTTTCCCGGATAATAATCTCTTCCATTCTGCCGATGCACATGTCATATAACCGGAAGCTCTCGATCGGTGCGCCAGCGTGCTTCGTCTGATCAAACTCTTCCCGAAAGCCGTGAAGCTCTGTCTTTAAATGCTGAATCTCCTCTTTTTTAAAGTTCACAGCCGTAAGTGTAACGGCATGCTCCGTCTTTAAGTTGTCCAATACCTGCATCTTGTAATCGAGTACGGTATCGAGGCCATATTTAAAACGTTTCACCGGCTGCTCCTCCCTTAACCTGCGATAGTCTGCATTATCTGTATGATCTCTTCATATGTAAAGCTTTCATTAATTCCCTGTTCCAGGAACTGGTTTAAGCTGTTTATTTTGGATACTGCTTCATCCAGAGCGGGATTCGCTCCCTTCTTATAGGCGCCTATGGATATGAGATCCGCATTCTTCTGATATAGTCCCAGCATATTCCGGAAGCGGGAGGCAGCCTTTCTGTGTTCTTCAGAAACCACCTCAACCATAAGTCTGGATATGCTGGCCCCGATATCAATAGCTGGAAAATGATTCTCATTGGCCAACTGGCGGCTCAGGACAATATGGCCGTCCAGGATCCCTCTTACGGTATCTGCGATAGGTTCGTTGGTATCATCACCCTCTACCAGAACCGTGTATACCCCGGTGATGGAGCCTTTGCTGAAATTGCCGCTTCTCTCCAGAAGCTTCGGAAATTCCGTATAGATTGACGGCGTATACCCTCTTGCTATGGGCGGTTCTCCAATTGCCAGCCCGATTTCCCGCTGCGCCATGGCATAGCGGGTGAGAGAGTCCATCATCAGAAGGACATCGTTTCCCTGATCCCGGAAGTATTCCGCGATCGTCGTGGCGACCAGAGGACATTTCATCCGGAGCATGGCCGGCTGGTCCGAGGTGGCGACCACCAGAATGGACCGCTTCATCCCTTCCTCCCCCAGATCCTTTTCCACAAACTCCAATACCTCGCGACCACGCTCCCCCACCAGAGCGATCACGTTGATATCCGCCTTGACATTCTTCGCTATCATTCCCATCAGCGTGCTTTTTCCAACGCCGGAGCCTGCGAATATACCGATTCGCTGTCCCTTTCCTATGGTGTTCAGCCCGTCTATCGCCTTGATTCCGAATTCCAGGCGTTCCCTGATTGGGGGCCTGTTTAAAGGGTTTGTATAGGGGCTGTTAACCGTATAGAAACGGCTAGCCGTGAATCCCTCTTTTCCATCAATCGGCTCACCAAGAGCATTGATGATACGTCCTCTGAGGAAATCGCCCACCGGCACCTTCAGGCGGCGCTTCGTGTTCCGGACAAAGCTCCCCGAGGAGATGCCGCTCGTCGCCTCATAAGTCATGATCTGTATTTTTCCATCCTTGAAGCCCACCACCTCCGCAGGCATCTGGCGATTCTGCTCTTCGTTGTATATCATCACGATATCGCCAATCCCAGATCTGCCGCCGGATGTCTCCATTAACATCCCTACTACATTTTCGATTTTTCCTATGTGGCTAACCGTCTCTGATTTTGCAATCAGCTTCGGGATCTTTTCATACATAATCGCTCCTAAAATCTGATATTCTCAAGCAGTTCTCTGATGTTTTCCATCTGAGTATCCACACTGATATCTATAATCTCCTCCGGCATCTCAATGATGCAGTTTCCGCTGTTCTCTTTGTTCATGACCACAAACTTGATATTGTCGGACAGCCTTGTGAGTTCGCCAAGCATATCTCCATCCGCCTCTATCATCATGTCGTAATCCGTTTTGTCCATATAAATCTTTACCCAGACCTTCTTTTTCAGCTTTTCTGTTTCAGCAATCAGCATCCTCTTTATGACGTCTCCGCTGGATTTTAAGCTGATATGTATTACCTTTTCCGCAACAGCTATTACGCAGTCCTTTAATTCATCCAGATACAGCTTAATACTCTTTTCCTTCGCATGTTCTACGGATGCGACGGCCTCCTCAATCTCTCTTCGGAATTCCTCCTTCAGCTCCATGCGCATCCGGTTCTGTTCCCTGTCAGCCTTCACAAAGCCTTCCCGGTATCCCGTTTCATACCCTTCCTGATATCCGGCCTCAACGGCTTTGCTTTTTTCCAGATTCGCCTCGGCAATCATGCTCTCAGCTACCTGATTCGCTTTCATTATGATCTGACGCGCCTCTTCCTTCGCCCCGCTTACAATACCGGACGCCTTCTGAAGCAATTCGTTTTCCTCCTGCTCCTTCGGTGAACACAGTATCATTTTCTCCTCGCCCTGAGCAGTCTGTCCCTGTTCCGCCGGCAGCAGTTCCGTCTGGACAGGCGGAACGAATTTTTTAATATCCAGTCCCATGTCCGGTTTTATGATACGGCTAGACGATGAAGTTCTCATCCTCTCCCCCCTTCTTGATAATCACTTCGCCGGCGTCTTCCAGATTTCGTATGATATTGACAATACGCTGCTGTGCTTCCTCAACATCCTTCAGTCTGACATTTGTAGTGATTTCCAGATCGCCCTGTACGGTCTCCGACATACGCTTCGACATATTGGAGAAGAACACCTGCTTCATCTCATCCGTAGCGCTCTTAAGTGCATATACAATATCTCTTACATCACAATCCTGAATAAAGCGCTGTACAGAACGGTCGTCCATATCCAGAATATTTTCGAATACAAACATCTTATCCCGAATACTCTGGGCCAGCTCCGGATTCACCTTATCCATCTCGTCAAAGATCCGTCTTTCACTGCCCCGGTCAACATGATTCATGACATCTGCAACATAGTCGATACCGCCAAGATTCATGTTGTCTTCACTGGTTATAATGGTTGCAAACTTACGCTTCATCTCCTCTTCTACAATAGCGATGGCCTCCGGAGATACCCGATCCATATTGGCCATGCCCTCCAGCGTGGGAATCCGCTTGCTCTCAGGCAGCTGCTCCAACACCTGCGCTGCCTGCTCCGGGTCCATGTAGGACATAATCAGTGCGATGACCTGAGGACGTTCATGCTGCAGCAGAGACAGCAGCGCCTTGGGATCGCCTTTCATAAAGAAATTAAACGGCTTGGACTGCAGCGTTTTCGATACCTTCTCTAAAAGACTCCTCGCCGTTGTCTCACCAAACGCTTTCTCCAGTACGCTTCTGGCGTAATCCAGACCGCCATCCGTCATCATCTTATGGGTCAGGCAAAGCTTATAAAATTCATCCAGAGCCCCTTCCACCTGGCTGTTGGTGGTTTTTCCCATCTTGGCTACTTCATAAGTCAGATCTTCGATATCCTGTTCGCTTAAATATTTATAAATCTGGGAAGCCCTGTCGGCACCAAGCGAGACAACTACAATTGCTGCCTTCTGTTTACTGTCCATATCTTTAAAATCGACAGTTCCTTTTCCACCCGCTGCATCCGCCCTATCTTTCCTTTCTTGTGCTGTCACTTCTGCGGTTTCCGCCATTTTCTTCCCCTCCTTCCCCTCTCAGCCAGCTCTGTATCAGCTTGGCCGCTATCTGAGGATTCGTATCTACGAACCCGCCTATATTCTGCTTTAACTTGAGACTGTGCTGCATTCTGAGATTCAGAATCTCCTCATTCCGCTCCATCTCCTCGTCAATTGCCTTCGCCTCCATACCCAAATTCGATCTGGATATTTCTGGAGCCGTTTCGCCCGGCGCACCCTCGGCATCATTGCTTTCGAAGAGTTCGTCTCCATTTTCGTACAGCATTTCCATATTGTTTTTGCGCTTCTTTCTTCCTAAAAGCAAAAGCATCAAGAGCAGCACGATTAAAATGCCTCCGGCCGCCATCGCAATTTTAATAGAGAGCGGAAGCCCCTGATTCTGCTGGGACGGCAGCGGTGTCGCGGAAGCCGGCACAGACTGATAGGGGGACGGAGCCCTGACAATAGTGATTTTCTCACTGGCGGAATCACGCGGAATCCCGGCGGAGTTAGCCACCAGATTCACCAGATCCGTATTGCTTACCGACGTGTCTTCTGTGTTAATTACGATACCTACCGTCGTGTTCTCCAGAACTCCCGGATCTACCACGCGCTGCTCCTTCACGGAATTATAGAGCCATTCCCGCGTTGCGCTATTGTTGGTATAACCGTCTGCAGCCGCCTGCGTATTATCCTGATTCGTATATCTCGGCGTGTCCGCATTCGCCTCCGCTCCCGCGACACCTCCTGCTCCCATACCGGTTGAGGCCAGGTCTTCATTCGTCACCTCCTCATTCTGCAGAAGCCCGGTCTTATCCTCCTCGTTGATTTTCTCCGGAGTAGTGTACCGGGTGTTTTCCTGAATCAGCTTTTCCATGTTCAGCGTCCCTTTTACAGATACAGCCACAGTTCCCTGACCATAAATCTGTTCCAGTACACGCCTGACGTTGCCGCTTATATTGCTCTCTATCAGGCTCGTAAGAGACGTCAAATCCTTGGCGCTGCCAAACGCCGTGTCATCCGTGCTGCTGCCTCCTACTTCAATCATACTTTCCGCATCAAACACAGATACATTCGTAAAATTCATTCCCCTCACACAGTGGGAGATGAGATTTTTAATCGCAGCAGCATTGCCGGAAGACAGCGTCCGGCCATTCTCCATCGTCACCACCACGGAGGCGGAGGCATCGGTGCTGGTCTGATCCTGAAGCGCGTACTTCTGTTCCCCCGCTTCGGCAATCGTCACCTTCGCATCCCTTACACCGTCAAAAAGCCGGATTTGAGCACCCAGCCTGTCCTGCAATTCATATAAGGTATACTGCTTTTTATCTGATTCCGTTGTCATGAGACCAGCGTTATTGCGGTACATATCATATGCGAAACCACTCTGCGGGTACCCCTTTCCCAGCAGCTCAGCCCTGGTCTGGTCAACCGTTGATGCCGGAACCTGTATCGCTCCTTCTTTATCTTTAAAGCGGTAATCAATCCCGTCCTCCTGCAGCAGTGCGACGACCTCCTGTGCTTCTTCCTGGTTAAGCCCCGTAAACAGAATGCTGTAATCTGTCTGCATGCCGAATCTCAGTATCAACACCGCAATAATGGCAATTACAGCAGTTCCTACTGCAATTGCCATAAATGTTTTTCTTGATTTATCCGATAAATTTTGCCATAGTTCCTGTATTTTATGCATTTTTCCCCAGCCTTTTGCTTTTGTTAAATTTAATTACTCAGACGCTCATCCTCATAATCTCGTTATAGGATTCCATCGCCTTATTCCTCAATGAAATCAAAATATCAACGCTTAACGCAGCTTTTGCCTCTGCAATAGGAAGAGAGTGTGCATCATCCAGCTGGCCTGTCGCCAGCAGATACTGATTTTCCTCAACCTCCTTCTGGGTAACCTGCACCTGGTCCACTACCTGATTCAAAACATTCTTAAACAGACTTTCTCCGCCAAAGCTCTTATTGGCCGCTGTTTTTTCTTCTGTCCCTATATCCCACATTTTTATAGGAGAAATAAATGCTGTATCGATTTCCATAGTACCCTGCCTCTCTTGTAATTAACGATGTGATAAAACTGCTAAAACGACTTGGCTGCACTGCGCAGACGCATCATATCATTATTGATGGAACTGACCATGTGCTGATACTCATACACATTACGGACTAAATCCACCTGCTCCTGAGCCATATCGACATTATTGCCGTCCAGTCTGCTTGATTCCGTCCATGTCGTATGAAGCGCCGGCTTTAACGCACTGATTGCGTCGGCTGTGCCAGTCACATAGTTCGTCGATTTTCTGGCGCCGCGAATCCGTCTTGCCAGCTCATCTTCAAAGGTAATGTACTGCGACTTGTAGCCGGGTGTATCATCATTCGCAATATTCATAAGAGTCACGGACTGTCTGCCCCAAAGGCAGTCCAGCACCTTTTCCGTCAACGCAATTCCATTCCCATATAACCCTGTCATCCTGTTTCTTTCCTTTCTTCCTTTTATATCTGTTCATCTTTTCTGAAATCCCAATATGGAGTATCGTTATAACATCTGCTTACTTTCTGGGTATTCCACTCAGCCATTTCTTCTGCATAAACCATTAACAAAAAATACTGCTGATTTGCCGGTGTAAGCTGCCTGAAAATCATAGCCATTTCTTCTGACTTTGTTCCATTCATATCATCCACTCACTCCTTCTGATGGCACAAATCCCCACGTCAAGTATACATTTTTATTACTTTTTTGATATTATAATATCAATTTCTTAATAAAAAGTCAATTAAATTATCACAATTTTCGTGCCTTTCTGTTTTAATCCGACTTTTTTATTATGTTCTAATGGAACGTTTTCTTTTAAACATTTTGTGGTATAATATTAATTATGAGAAATTATTATTGAGGTATTGGTCCGGTTAACACACGTTCAGAATCATTCAGCCACCTGGTACATGGAATGAATAATCTGATAACCAGTGATAACAGACAGTGACCTCAAAAAAATAATATTTAAAAAGGGTATCCGAATATACGTTCAGTATGTTCAAATACCCTTTTGAGGATTATCATAGATGCAAGCCAGAGAATTATATATGATATAATCCTCTGGCTATATTGGAATTATTAAGTTAGAAATGAGGTATTTTAATGCTTCAACGTTTAAAACAAATTCGTAAAGCACTTGGATATACGCAAACAGAGTTTGCAAGCCGTCTGGGAATCACACAAACGTCTTATTCTATGATTGAAAATGGAGCCAGGCCTTTGTCTGATAAATATATCCATATTATCTGCATTACTTTTCATGTATCAGAACCTTTTCTGGTACATGGACAGGGAGAGATGTTTGTATCCTCTCCTTATGAACAAGAGCTTCTAACCCTGTTTGGAAAATTGATGCCGGAAACTCAGGAATTCCTTCTTACCACAGCAAGGGAACTACTTAAAATGCAGCAGAAAATGTTACCATTAGACAATGAAGCACAAAGCTGATTCTTTTCCGGCTTTTACTGCACCGAATTGAAAGCACTTTGCGCAAGCCGGAATTTGGCCACCAGTTCCTTTAACATCTGAGCCTGGCCGGACAGCTCCTCACTTGCAGCTGCACTCTCCTCGGCTGTAGCTGAGTTCGTCTGCACCACACTCGATATCTGATCAACGCCCTGAGTTACCTGAGAGATCGAGTCAGCCTGTTCCTTTGCGGCGCCGGCGATGTTATCTACCATATCGGATACTTTCTGAGTCTCTTTTACTACCCTCATCAGTGACTCTGCTGTCTCATTGGCAATCTGTGTTCCCGTCTCCACCATCTGCAGAGAACCTTCAATCAGGACGGTAGTATCTTTGGAAGCCTCTGCTGATTTTCCGGCAAGACTGCGCACCTCATCAGCTACAACAGCAAATCCTTTTCCCGCTTCTCCGGCACGCGCCGCTTCGACAGCGGCATTCAATGCCAGGATATTCGTCTGAAATGCAATATCTTCTATGGTTTTGATAATCTTTCTGATTTCCCCGGAACTAACGCGGATTCTCTCCATCGCATGAATCATCTCCTGCATTTGCTGATTGCAGATTGTTACCTCACTGCTGGTCTGCACGGTCTGATTACGGGCCTCCAACGCATGATCCGCCGTTTTCTCAATAGCTCCGGATATTCCATTAATTGCCGCAGCCAGTTCCTCCACCGTGCTGGCCTGCTCGGTCGCCCCCTGGGAAAGCGCCTGGGCGCCTGACGCGATCTGATCGGAGCCGCCGGATACCTGATCCGCGGAAACACGAACCTGAAGCAGCGTATTGGAGAGGCGTTCCATCAGTTGGTACATGGAAGCCGCCATCTGCTGGAAATCGCCCACGTATAACTCTTTTGCTTTGCTGTCAACCTGGAAGTTACCTCCGGCGATCTCCTCCAGCCCAAACTCCATATCTTTAATGATTCCACTCATTGTCGCCACGATTACATTCGTGGCCTCAGCCAGCATCCCCGTCTCATCCTGGCTTGTTACCACAGGTACTTCGCTTGTCAAATCGCCTTCTGCAAGCTGCTTAAGCCGCTTTGCACACTGTTTAATCGGATTGCCGATTCTATTGGCAAGATACAGAGAAATAAAGATCGTTATCACTACCGCGGTCAGCATCAATCCCAGGGTGATGATTGTTCCCAGGATCGTGGACGATGTAAAATCGGATACAGTCGCAGTAATGCCGATACTCCAGCCATCCGTACCGCCGACAGGGGCAAATGCAGAAAATTTCTTTACTCCGCCTATTTCATAGGAATCGAATCCGGTCTCTCCTCTGCGCATTTTCGAATGAATCGCCGCAAGCTGTGCCAGAGAGGAATCATTTTTGGCTTCCTCTTCTATATTCTGCTTCATAATCGTATCAAACGTATTGTCCGCAATTGTGACTCCATCACTGTTAATCATGTAAGCCGCCCCGTGTTCACTGACACTGATCCCACTGACTATGTCATTTAAAAAGGACTCCTTGGGTACAAAGTAGACTACGCCTACGATTCTGGTATCCGGAATTCCGCCTTCCCAGAGCGGCGCCGCTACCATAATCGACAGTTCTCCTGTGATCTTACTGACCAGAGGCTCCGAAACCCATATGTCGCCTTTCATTGCCCGCTGATAGTACTCCCGGTCAGAATAGTCCTTTCCGTCAAAGATACTGATCCCGTCACCCCAGATAATGTTGCCGCGCTGATACCCGTGAGACGCTGCGCGCTGATCAATAATTTCCTTTTTCTCCGCCGCGGTTTTACCGGAATCTGCCAGTCTGGCAATACAGCCGGTATCATAGGCTACATTGAGCTGGGCAGTCAATTCCTGTTCAATCCTCCCCGCTGCGACTACAGCAGTTTCCTGCATGGCCTGCCTAAGAGTCTCATTCGTACTGGAAAAATTAAGCCAGACACTTGTCGCGCCTACAATCATCAACGAAATCGAAACCGTAAGAGCCATACAAAGCAGAATTCTGGTGCGAATACTTTTCATTCCATTTCCTCCTCCAAGGTTGTATCGTCATTCCGTTCCGGATTCTTTGCAAGTCGCTCCGCACAATATGACTTTGTTTAGGATATCGGCAATATTTTCATAAAAATAAGTATGTTTATCTGTAAAAGTGTATTATAATTTGTCAGCTTTTGTCGATTATTAAATTAATAGGGTAGACAAAAACCATTGGTGCCAGGAGGTATATATATGAAAGTAAGAAAGTAAATAGCTGCGCCATTTATAAAAATGGGAAAATTACGGGATAGAAGATCTGGAGGGCAGAAATGAGATGAAAAACTTAAAAATTGTAAAAAAACTGCTGATAACGTTTGGCATTATTATCTTTATGCTATGTGTTACAGCCATAATGGCAATCGCCAGTCTCACAAGTACGAATAATAATTTTGAAACCTTTTATAATATTCCTTACGAAATTACAAACCGGTCTATGGATATGCGCCGCGCTATTCAATCTACAGCGAAAAATCTGGGTTACGCTACCATGTCTGCCGATAAGGAAGCCACCGCGAATTACATACAGGAAGCAAAGAATGATTTGCAGTCCCTGGAGGACGGCATAGCGTTTATGAAAGAAAATTTCAGAGGTGATATGGCTCTGGTAAATAACTTTGAATCAATTATGTCAAGCGTCATTACAGAACGGGATCAGGTCTTTCAATATGCGCTGGAGAATAAGAACACCGAAGCCGCTGCGCTCTATTTCGAAAAAGTAAGTCCGGCATTTGTTGAGGCGCAGCAGCTTCTCGTAAAAATCAACGAAGATGCCAAAATGAACGGGGCAAATAATTTTGAGCAGGCCGATACCTCCGCAACGCTCACGACCATTTTTTTGATTGTAATTTCCGTCATCACCCTGGCTGCCACGGTTGTTCTTGCAGTTTACTTGACCAAGAGCCTGACAACCCCCATTAAGGAGATCGAGGCTGCTGCCAATCAAATGTCAGAGGGACATTTGAAGGTTTCCCTCGAGTATACGTCTAAAGATGAGCTGGGCAGTCTGGCAGACAGCATGAGAAAGATGATGGAACGGATTTCTTACTATATGGAGGAGATTTCCAGTGCCATGGACCAGCTTGCTGCTGGTGATCTGAATGTGAAAAAACGTGAGGAATTCCTGGGCGACTTTAAACCGGTACAGTTAAGTATCCGTACACTGGTCACTTCACTGAACGAGGCTTTTTCACAAATAAACCAGTCCGCCGATCAGGTTGCAAGCGGTTCCGATCAGGTGTCAAGCGGGGCTCAGGCACTCTCACAGGGCGCAACAGAGCAGGCTTCTTCCGTAGAGGAGCTGGCGGCCACCATAACTGAAATATCCCAGCAGGTTGAGAAAAATGCTGTCAACGCACAGGAGGCCAGCAAGAGAGCGACCGATACCGGTTCACAGTTAATCCAGAGCAATCAGCGGATGCAGGAAATGATTCAGGCCATGAACGAGATCACTGTATCCTCCAACGAAATCGGTAAGATTATCAAAACAATCGAGGATATTGCGTTCCAAACCAATATTCTGGCATTAAATGCAGCAGTAGAGGCCGCACGTGCAGGTGTTGCCGGTAAAGGGTTCGCAGTCGTCGCCGACGAGGTGCGCAGCCTTGCCAGCAAATCCTCAGAAGCCAGCAAAAATACGGCAGCTTTAATTGAAAGCTCTCTGCGTTCCGTGGAACACGGCGCAAAAATTTCCGATGAGACCGCACAGGCTTTGGTTGTGGTAGTAGAGGGTGCAAAGATTCTCACAGAGACAATCGACCAGATTTCTCAGGCCTCCAACGAGCAGGCGCGGTCCATCTCACAGGTGACACAGGGAATCGACCAGATATCCGCTGTGGTTCAGACGAACTCCGCTACCGCCGAGGAATCTGCCGCTGCCAGCGAGGAGCTGTCCGGACAGGCGCAAATGCTGAAGAACTTAGTCAGCCGGTTCAAACTGAATAGCACAGCCGCTGAGACAAGACAAGGAGAAAGCCAGCCGGTACCCAATCGGCCAGGACAGCCGATATTGTCAATGGGTACAGATAAATATTAAATGAAAAAACAGAGGTACGCCAGATCATATAAAAGAATCTGTCGTACCTCTGTTTTTCCGCGGAAATGGACTTAGGCAGATGCCTAGACAGTCTCATCCCGAAGCGCATCGATGATTGTATCTTTTTGTATTCTGCGGGAAGAAATCCAGTAGGCCAGCCACATTACCGCTGTGGCGGCCAGCGTATAGCTTCCCATTTTTGCCACAGGCAGATGAGTCAGAAAGGCTTTCCAGGAAATATCTGTCGTTTTCAGAAGAAACGCCCACATTATCACATTGATTGGAACAGCCAGAAGCAATGGCACAATGGCCATCCGCAGTCCTTCCATCAACAGCAGCCTCCTGACAGCCGCAGAGTCCATGCCTGCCGAACGCAGCATAGCGAATTCCTTCCGACGCTGGCGCATCGATCCGGCCACTGATGAAAAAGCATGGGATATTCCGATGAATCCCAGCAGAGCGCCAATACAGTTCACCACCGCGGCCATCGCCCGTCCTCCCGCCTCATTGCTCAATCGGTCTTCTTCCAGACTGTAAATCGTCACATCCTCTTCTGAAAGGCTGCTCTCACAGATTTCCCGCACCCGCTTCGTAACGGCCAGGTCATCGGCTCCAGACGTTTTTAAAAGCAGATACGTGCGGTATGACCCTGCCGCGTATTCCGGAAGGAAATGTTCTGCCGCAGTGTCGTATGTCTCTATAGGAACACAGAGCATGATCCTGTAATCCCTGGGATAGTAATCAATCTGAGGCGGTCCGGTTATCACGGCGCCGATTTCAACGGAAAAAGTATAATCTGTATCCATGGAATCGTCCGCCTTTTCCTCCAGACTTAGCCGCTGTCCCGGGGTTAGATCTAAGAAGGGGAAATATTCCCTGGCCTTTTCATTATTGTTGCTGAAGGGGTGAACCGGCGCCCAGCTCATGGCAAGTGCCCTTGGTTGCTCCGTTTCGTAAAACGGAGCCGGGTCTATGCCCTGCCGGCGGCACCATGCATCGAAATATTCTGGCTCAAGTCCGATTATTTCTGCCTGGATACGGTATTTCCCGTCTTTTTCCATCACACTGAACAATTGGGGATCGATCGACGCAAGCCCGCCTTTCTCAGAAAATGCCTTCAGTTCCTGAGAAGGGGAAGCCCAGAAAGTCACTCTTTTTGCACGGTAGTATACCATTTCTTCTATTCCGGGAACCAGCTTGACTGCATTCCACAGCGCAGAATCCAGCTTCTCTGTCATCTGCAGTCTGGCCTGGATATTATAGTGATTGGCCTGCCGGTTCCTTTCTGATACCAGATCACTGATCAGAAGCTGGCTGAAAAAAGAGAGTACCAGAACCAGGCAGAGAGTCATGGCAATGATACTGGAACGGAACGCCCTGCGGTTGGCCCGGTAGGATGCCGAGGCCAGCTGTCCGTAAATACCTGATATTTTTTGGATGAGACAGCCGCATCTGTTCATTTTGATCCGCTGCTTCCGCTCAGGATCCCGTATCGCCTCCAGCGGAGACAAACCGGCAATCCACCTTGCGGGAAGGAACGCAGATAAAAGCACCGTAATCAGGGAAATCAGCCCTGCCAGAACTGCGATTCCCCAGGAGAACCTCACTGTAACAGGAAAATACAGGAAATCTCCTGCTATGCTGCAGTACAGGCCATACGTCAGATACGTAAACAGCTGTCCCAGCCCCAGACTTATGGGAATGGGAACCGCCGCCAGCAGAATACTCTGCATCAGAATCGTCAAACTGATCTGACCTGGGGTTGCTCCGGCTGTACGGAACATCCCCAACTGTCTGGCCTGAGATGCTGCAGACAATGAAAAGGCACTCTGGATTATCAGTACAAACGCCGCCACTGCTAAAAGGACCAGAAGCCCAAAGATTACGACATTGATATAGTTTAAGGGATCAAAGGATTCCTTTGGATCAAAAACTCCATAATATCTCAGCAGCACGGTATTATAGCGGAAATTGTTCACGTACTGTCCATATTCATCTTTCTCAATGCCAATGGTATCGGCAATCTCAGGCATTACCCTGTAGATATCCCTCACATGATTCATTTTCAGATAAATCACCAGGTTATCATCCGGCAGAATAGCGGAACGTTCCAGAAATCCCATAGAGTAATAGCCGGGCACTGTGGTAGGAGTCGTCACATCCATTTTTCCCACCAGCTTCACTGTTTCCTCACCCGCCGGTACGAAAACTTCGCCTTCTCTGAGGATTCCGGTATTTAGATTTTCCTGTCCCAGCTGCCGCTGGCCGCTGGGAAGCGTCAGAGTATCCCCCAGCCGGTACTGCGGGTTTTTCTCAAAGAATGACTTGGAGACTGCCACCTCACCAGGTTTCTGCGGTACCCGACCTTCCAGAATCTTATTCTTCTCTCCCATCTCTTCCCAGTAATTTCTGTCCGCATCCAGGAGCAGCAGATATGGAAGGGAAGAGCCCTCCGGAAGCCTTATGGCCCGGAACGGCCCCTTTACCATCGTCTCTTGTACAGAAAGGTTATGATCCACCAGATCCAGGTCCTTCCGCTTTAAATCGCCGCCCAGCTCTCCGTGCCAGCTTCCGCTCTCATACTCTGCGATTTCAATACTCCACCGCCACTGGTTATAGCCGTAGGAACACAGGGCATACAGCAGCGTAGATGCGAGAAGAATAGCAGCCATAATGGAAAATGAAGTATGCCGGTTACGGTGGAGAGTGTCCAGCGTATAGCGAAACAGCACCTTCATATTCTCACCTCCCGGTCGGAGATAATCCTTCCATCCTCTATGGTTATAATCCGGTCGGCCTCCAGCGCCAGACGCTCATCATGCGTGATCAAAAGTACGGTCTGATTATAACGGCGGTTTGAGGCCTTCAGCAGGCTTAGAATCTCCTGAGAATTCTTCCGGTCAAGATTTCCCGTCGGTTCATCGGCCATCAGGATAGCCGGCCGGTAAATCAGGGCGCGTCCAATAGCAGCCCTCTGCTGCTGCCCTCCTGACAACTGATGCGGCAGATGGGTAAGACGGTCAGTCAGCCCCAGCGTCTGAACCAGCTCTGCAAACTGGTTTTCATTCGGTTTCTGCCCGTCCAGCAGCATAGGCAGCAGGATGTTCTGGCGAATATCCAGGGTAGGGATTAGGTTATAGAATTGATAGATTAATCCCACCTTTCTGCGTCGGAAGATGGACATCTGCTTTTCACTCAGAGAGGCAATATCTGTATCCTCAATAAATATGTGTCCCGATGTGGGACGGTCAACACCGCCCAGCAAATGAAGCAAAGTAGATTTTCCAGAGCCGGACGTTCCGACGACAGCAACAAAACTGCCTTTTTTAATGGCAAGATCCACCCCGTTTAAAGCATTCACCGTAGTGGAACCAGAGCCATAAGTCTTAGTAAGATGTTCGCATCGAAGAATATTCATAATTGTAATTACCTCCTTTGCAGATCATTCTACTAAATCAAACTAACAATTCGGTGTCAAAGACCGGACAATTTTATTTTTTTTCACCGAACCCCGATTCATAAAACCGGGCCACAAAGCAGGCTCCGCCGTCCTTTCTGTTCTGCGCCCAGAGTTCGCCTCCCTGTCGCTCAATGATTGATTTTGCCAGAGCAAGACCGATGCCTATGCTTTCCCTGGCCGCCTGTTTTCCCCGGTAAAACCGCTCAAAGAGATGCGACATATCCTCTGGGGAAAAACCGGGACCTTCATCTTCCACCGTTATCTGGGTGTAAATCGGATTTTGCTCTGCCGCCGCGACGATACGGGATCCCTCAGGACCATATTCACTGCAGTTTTTTATAAGATTTCCGAAAGCCTCTGCAGTCCAGCCCGGATCACATAAAAGATCCAGCTCTTTTTCTCCCTGTATTACCAGGATCTGTTTCTTTTGTTTTAACAGTGGATCCACTGCCTGCGCCGCATTAGAAAGCAATTCCTCCGCGGAAACGGATTTCCGGTTAAGCACCAATACTCCTGCATCCAGTTTAGACAGCGTTAAGATGGCTGCCACTAACGTTGTCATCCGGTTATTCTGGCTGATAATCGTTTCTACTGCCTGCCTCTGCTTCTTATCGGTAAGGCCATGGAGCAAAAGCTCCCCCATAAGAGAGATCCCTGTCAGAGGAGTTTTCAGCTGATGAGAAATATCAGCCAGGTTGGCTGCCAGATTCGCTTTTCCACGTATTGCCTCCTCACGGCTTTCCCGCAGGGCGGATACTGTTTTATACAATTCGTCCTCCAGACGGGAAAACTTATCTTCCCCGGAACGCGGCAGAACCGGATATACTCCGCTCTCCGCCAGACGAAGATACATGGCTAAATCAGCAATCCGGCGGGCCTCCCTTCGTTTTCCGACTGCCGCCGCCATTGAGACGATACTGAAAAAACACAGCAGATAAAGCAGGGACGTGCCTATGATCTCTGAAATAATAAACCTCGTGCCCAACAACCGCCCCTGATACCCATAAGCAGAAAGTATCTTCTGTCCGGCCTCACGCTCCGTATCGGTAGAATTCTTTAATGCCCCCATCATGTCAGAAGCGCGATCCGGAAATACGGCTGCCACTGCCGCCGTCCAGTCATAGAAGGCCGCCTCACACTGCCTGACAACAGAAACTGAAACCAGCATACAGAATAGCAGGCACAGTGCCATAAGCCCTGCTGTAACAGCGATTCTCTGCCCTCTACTTTTCATATCCATCCTCCAGTTTATACCCGATCCCCCGAACAGTCCTGATAATCTGCTGTCCATCCGGTCCAAGTTTTTCACGAAGACGTTTCATTAAAACGGTCAGAGCGTTGTCCTCCACGTAATTTCCCTCCCGATCCCACAGCGCGTCTAAAATCATGGTTCTCGTTACTGTCCGGCTCTTATTTTCCATTAAGTATTCCAGCAGCCGGTATTCCCCGGCCGTCAGCTGAAGCGTCCTTCCATCTGTCATCGCTGTTGTTTTGGACTTACATAACGTTACCGGGCCGCAGACAATGCAGTCCTCGTTAGCCGCCGTCTCTGTTTCTTCTCTCCTTCTGCGGCGCAGAACTGCTGCGATACGTGACAACAGCACGCCCAGCTTAAACGGCTTCGTCACGTAATCATCCGCTCCGGTGTTAAGCCCACGGATAATATCCTGTTCCTCGTCCTGGGCTGTCACGATGATTACCGCGGGCCCGCGGGTCTGACATACCTCGCGGCAAAAATTTAAGCCGTCGCCATCCGGAAGTCCTAAATCCAGCAAAATAAGGTCTGCAGAATTCCATGGAATTCTCTGGACGGCCTCCATGGAGTCTGCTTCCAAAGTCCGGTATCCTGCCTCCTCCAAAGCGAATGTCAAGGCAGTGCGAATGGTATCATCATCTTCTACCAGTAAGATTTCCTTTGCCATACTTCCCTCCTGGCTCTCCTCGCTACGGATTATAAAGAATCATATGCAAAACCGCCGTTTCGTCACCCACATTCTTATACGAATGAGCAATATCGGCCTTAAACCGGATGCTTTCACCTTTCTCAACTTCAAATCTATGGCCATCGGTGCATATTTCAATCTTTCCCGTAAAAATCGTGATAAATTCGGTTGTTCCCTTCAAATGGGGTTCTGACTCCCAATAGCTCTCCCTGTCCAGCTCCAGATAATACACGGCAAATCTCCGGTTTTCATCATCCGGAAAAAGAGAATAGTTCTTCACCTTTCCGCCGTCTTCCGGCAGCGGCTGTATCTCTGCGGTTCTCACAATTTCATAAGGGCTTTTGGGACGGACCGTCAGGGCATCAAAGGGTACCTTCATACCATTTGAAATTTTCCACAACGTAGAGATGGTCGGATTTCCATCGCCTCGTTCAATCTGCGCAAGCATACTCTTGCTGACGCCGCTCAGCTTTGCAAGCTCGTCCATACTTAACTTGTTTTCTTCCCGCAGCCGTTTCACATTTTTAGCAACGATCATATTCATCGAATCCAAAAAAGCCACTCCCTCTCTTTTGACATTATATCGCACTTAATGCATCATTTTATTGTGTTGGTGCAGTATAATATTCATTTTGTATCATTATACTATTTTGTTTATAATTTGTAAAGGGATCGCATTAACAAAGAGACTGTATCAAAAGGCCTGTTACCGTTCACAGCCCAATGTCAGTTAGTTAATATCGAGCAAAGGGAAGCGTAATCCTGCAAATAGAACTCTGATACCCGTCTCCATATGGGTTGGAGGCCCGGCTCATCCGGTCATACTCCGAACTGTCATGAAGCAGAAGGCCAAACGCCTGATAGACAGCCTCTTCTTCGTCCCGGTAAGCCGTAAAGTTCCGGCTTCCACTCCCTCCGGCCGCTCCGTCGTATCCCGCATCACTAATACCGGTTTCCCCAGCCCCGGAGCCTCTTCCTGAATTCCGCCGCTGTCCGTCAGTATCAGATAGGACTGATTTAGAAAATTATGAAAATCCAGCACATCCAAAGGCCCGATCAAATGAATCCGCTCGTGGCCACCCAGCACCTTTTCTGCTGTCTCCATCACCTGCGGACTGGGATGGACCGGGTAAATCACTTTGATGTCAGCGTTTTCATCCACCACTCTCCTGATAGCTCCAAGCATGCGGACCAGCGGTTCTCCCAGATTTTCTCTCCGGTGGGCTGTCAGAATGATCAGACGGCCTCCTTTGGCCCAGGTCAGTTCCCTGTTACTGTAGCCCTTACGGATCGTCGTCTTCATCGCATCGATCCCCGTGTTCCCAGTCACAAAAATATGTTCCCGCTTCTTCCCCTCCCGCAGCAGATTGTCCGCAGCAGCAGATGTCGGTGCAAAATGGTACTCTGCCAGGATTCCCACCGCCTGCCGGTTAAATTCCTCCGGATAAGGCGACCGGATATCGTAAGTACGCAGGCCTGCCTCCACATGTCCCACCGGAATTTTCAAATAGAAGCAGGACAAAGCGGCTGCGAAAGCAGAGTTTGTGTCTCCATGCACCAGCACGAGATCCGGCCTTTCTTTATCCAGCACAGGATACAGGCGCGTCAGAACCTGGGTGGTGATCTCACCGAGCGTCTGGTGTTCCTTCATCACACATAAGTCATAGTCAGGCTTCACCTCAAACACCTTTAAAACAGAGGTCAGCATCTCTCTGTGCTGACCTGTCACACAGACCAGAGTACGAAGGCGGCCTCGGTTCTTCAGTTCTTTTACCAGCGGGCACATCTTAATCGCCTCCGGCCTCGTACCAAAGATCAGCATCACTGTCCTTACCATGCCTTCATCATTTTAATCCAGGCTCTTTTTGCTGTCATAAATTCCTCATGATGTTCCATTACGTGAGACCGGTAAAAGGAAAATTCCTGCAAAAGCACAGAAAATTCCGGATTGCCGTAATAATCGCAGAGTTTGGGGATTACCTCCTTAAGCTGGCGTTCCATCTCCTCCATCCTGGCTTCATACTGGTCATTCTGCGTGATATAAAGCAGCAGCGGCTTATAGCGGATCCAGCCGACGAGCGCCCTGAAAAATCGTTTCGTTATAACAGGCGAGCCAGAGGTCATTGCTTTCAGTGAATTGGGGAGCGCCCCCGACAGAAGGCCGCCGTAGGCGGAAAATCCATCGTGGAATGTATAAACAGGAATCCGCACCACCTCATTGCCGCAGATGCAGGTACTTAAAAAAGTATCCTCACCTCTGGCCCCCGGCGGATTATAGAATGGATATATTTTATCTGGATTTTTCAGATTCATTCCAAGGTTAGCTCCCGAAATAAACTTCATCCCATTGACAGCAGGAACCTCTTTTGGCGTCCCATGAGCGATTACGCATTCTTCTCCCCATGCGCACATTTACGACCGGATACTCGTCATCGTCAAAAAAGATCAGAGCGTCCATCTTATTCTGCATGGCAAAATACAGCACCGCATTTCTCTTTCTGGCATACCCCTCTCCGAATATGATTCTGGACTCTTTTGCACTTATCACCTTCTTCTTAACCAGGGCTCCCGCCTCATTGGCGACAGCCAAAGGCCCCAGATAATGCACCGAATCCACCATCCCCAGAATCTCCTCATCCGTAATCTGATAGTCGCTCAGCTCAGTGTTGGTAAATTTAAGGTCATAGGCCACAAACAGATGCAGGGCATATTTTTTTGCGTCATTTTCCTCCGAACCGCTCCAGTTATACAGATATGTACGCACGACACTAAGAAAATTCTTTCTTCCTGTTACAAAGCCAATCCCAATATTTATTTTTTTATTTTTAATCGCAATCTCCTTCTTTCCACTGCTTCAGATTCGGGTATGAATCCAGGATCGAGTCATACTGTCTCCGAATACCGTATATCGCTTCCGGGTCCAGACGCCTGTAACGGTCATACTTTTCTTTCCGTTCTTCCGGTCTGGCCCATCCGAAGTGCTTCACCCGGAATCTGGAATCACACCGTCTAAAATCTTCCAGATTAGCTGGAAATCTGCCGCAGTGCTGAGGCGTCTCTTTCCATTCACAGTGAAAACCAGGCCGGCAGCGCAAAAGAAAGATACGGCTGCTCTCATGGGCATTCCAGTATGTATCTTCGCGGTACTCATTCTCGTTCCACATATCATAGAGACGGAATCCGTATGCATCGTACTTAGGGTCTTCCGTCATCGCTCTTAAATGTGTCCAGAACCCTTCTTCCGGCACTTCATCCGCATCCAGACAGAGAATCCAGTCGGGATTGGCCTTCATGGTCTCCTCCCACAGCTTCCTGCGCAGCAGCACCTCATTGGAAAACATCGAAGTTTCATTGTGGATGATCCGGTGCGGAGTATCCGCCAGCAAAGCTTCGCAGAGTTCTGCTGTCCGGTCGCTGCTGGCATCGTCGACAATGACTGCTTCATCAACATAACGGCCGATTTCATCAAGGACCCGCTCCAGATACCGGCCCACCTCATTCCTCACTGTCATGGAGAGCACAATCCGTTGTTTATGATGTTTCACGGCGTCTGATTCCGAGACCGCGCTGTCTTTTTCTTTTGTATAGTGGGGAACTGTTTTTAAATCGCTGGGGCGATAGATATGGTAAGCAGGATACGAGGTATCCACAAAGAGCCCGATTCCCAAAACCGATGCGCGGATGCAGAAGAACCGGTCCTCGCCGCGGATTGTAAGATTCGGAATATAAGAAAAATCTACGCCCTTAAGCAGGGCTTTTCTGCTGATCAGTGTACAGGCGCCTAAACCGCCTACCTCATAGATCCCAGGTACCTTCAGCTGTTTCAGAAACTGACTGCTTCTTTCCGCTTTTGTCTCTTCATTTATCTCCTCTCCCGGACTTCTATAGGCGAGATCATATTCATCGAAGAGCCATACATTCGGTTCCAGCCTCTGTCCCGGATGCCAGCGGGTCCAGAAGATTTCGGAAATTACATCTTTTTCTGCCTTCTCTAAATGCTCCAGCAGTTCCGGGTTTAAAATCAGATCTGAATCCACGAGAAACAGGCCGTCATATTCCTGATCGAGCGCATACTGAATGATCCTGTTTTTCCACTCCGCTACCCGGAACATTAACGCATTGCTCCAGTAATGTGTGTCCTCGTTACACAGATAATCTCCCGGCGGAGCCGCCGGAAGCACAGAAACTACTGAGCCTTTTCTGCTGAACTGATTTAGAATTTCGCTGGAATCCATGTCCTGATTATCGTCTACAAAAACGTAATCCATCAGGAACTCCTTATGTTCTAAATTTGATAATGACTCCAGAAATGCCTTTAATATATCGGGCTTCTGGCAAATCGGACTGCCAACCAGTATTCTTTTCAATAACATACTTCTCCTTTCCGTTATAGTTCTATAACGGCTTTTTCTTTCTGGAAATTAATTCCGGTTCCTGCTTCTCCACCGGGTTTGTTACCGGCACATTCCTGTCTTTCTTTGGTTTCTTTCCCTTTTTCGGATTCTTGTCTCCCATAGCACTTCACCTCTTCTTTCTTTTCCTTAATATAATAAAAAAGCCACTTAAAAAAGTGACTTCTGTAAGGATTCTGTGTAATTTTTCGTCAGCGCTCTATCACCGTGACCGCCGATAACTAAGTATAACACCAATACCAGTATGTGTCAAATTAAGATTCCCCATAGCAAAAGTATATACAATTCTATAAGCTTTCTATCTAATATTGCATGGTCATCAAATATGTCAATAAATTCATCCAGTCAACACCCTTTTTATGGTTGTGGATCATAAAGCATGGCACATTTTGTGCCGTTTTCCTTCTGAAAAAAAGAAATAACGATGTTTTTCTCCGCAGGTTGCGCCCTCCAGTTCAAAATACTTAAATCAGGGGGACGCAACCATATGATTGACTAAACCTCATCAATCGCCTTCCCAATATCATCCCTCATATACTTATTCCCAAATTCAATCCACTCCGTCGCCCTATACGCATTCTCCCGCGCCAGCTTTAGATTCTCCCCCTTAGCCGTCACGCCCAGCACACGTCCGCCGTTGGTCACGATTCTGCCTTCGTCATCGAACTTCGTTCCGGCGTGGAACACGTAGTATCCGTCATGATCCTTAAAATTCTCAAATCCGCTGATCGGATAACCTTTTTCGTAGTGCTCCGGATACCCGTTGGAGGCCAGTACCACGCAGACCGCCGCGTTATCCTCAAACTCCAGTTGGATCTGATCCAGCGTGCCGTCCACACAGGCCTCGAACACTTCCACGATATCATTCTTCATACGCGGCAGTACGACCTGAGTCTCCGGATCCCCGAATCTCGCATTGTATTCCAGAACCTTCGGTCCCTTCTCCGTAAGCATCAGGCCGAAGAAAATGATTCCCTTAAATGGTCTTCCCTCGGCTTTCATCGCGTCCACAGTGGCCTGATACACGTATTTCCGGCAGAATTCATCCACCTCTTCCGTATAGAACGGGCTCGGGGAAAAGGTTCCCATGCCGCCGGTATTAAGCCCCTGGTCTCCATTCTTCGCCCGCTTGTGATCCTGAGCCGAAGTCATGATCCTGATCGTATCTCCATCTACAAAAGACAGCACGGATACTTCGCGGCCGGTCATAAACTCCTCTACCACGATCCGGTCACCGGCGGAGCCAAACTGCTTATCCAGCATCAGCGTCTTGACGCCGTCCTTCGCCTCTTCCCTGGTATTGCAGATTAAAACACCTTTTCCGAGAGCGAGTCCATCCGCTTTCAATACGATGGGCATTTCGGCCGTTTCCAGATACAGAAGTGCCGCCTCCGGGGTATCAAAGGTCTCATAGCCTGCCGTCGGAATCTTATATTTCTTCATCAGATCCTTGGAAAATGCCTTGGAGCCCTCCAGAATCGCCGCATTCTTTCTCGGTCCAAATACGCGGAGTCCTTCCTTCTCGAATACATCCACGATACCGCCCACCAGCGGATCATCCATACCAATCACAGTTAAGTCCACCTGGTGTTCCTTCGCAAACGCTGCCATTTTGTCGAACTCCATGGCGCCGATCGGCACGCATTCCGCAAATTCAGCGATTCCCGCATTGCCCGGAGCACAGTAAATCTTATCCACTTTGGGACTCTTTGCCACCTTCCACGCGATCGCGTGCTCTCTTCCGCCGCTTCCTACAATCAGTACCTTCATCATCCGCCTCCTGATATTCTAATAAATGTGTCTGCTTTCTTCCAATTCAAATTTTCTTCCAATTCAATTTTCATCCAAAATGCCCCATCCTCGATATAGCGGTCCTAAGGCATTCTCTTATCCGGATCGCTGCATCGGGTGGGGAATCGTGTATTCCTGTAATTTCAATCCACATTCTGAGTCCAGAATACAAAACCCAGAATGACATAATAGCTATGCTGCCATTTTATCTGGTTGCCCGGATTGTTTTGACCTCATGTCAGTGGGGGATATCTGCCCGCCACTGCCGCTAAGTTTGTTTTTGCGATTCATCTCCCACCTGTATAGGCTGGGAGAATTCTCGTTGATTTTGTCAAATATTTGCCTGTCCGTTTGCAATCAGCTGGATGGCCTGCGGCAGAATAACCCACTCCGCCTCTTCCATCACACGCCGCTGCAGAATCTCCGGCGTATCTCCGTCCTTCACCTCTACTGCCTTCTGCAAAAGGATTGGGCCGCTGTCCACGCCTTCGTCCACGTAGTGTACCGTTGCTCCGGTAACCTTCACGCCCCGCTTTAACGCCGCCTCGTGAACCTTTAAACCATAGTATCCCACGCCGCAGAACGAAGGAATCAGGGATGGATGGATGTTAATCATACGGTTCTTATATTTCCTGGTCATGGCCTCCGGAATCGTTACGAGGAAACCGGCCAGCACGATCAGGTCCAGCCTGTATTCATCTACCTTTGCCAGAAATGCCTCATTAAACGCCTCCCTGGTTTCAAACTCCTTCGGAGAAATGGCGACAGCCTCGATTCCATGGTTACTGGCCCGTTCCAGCGCATACGCGTTACGGTTGTTGCTGATTACCACTTCCACGCTTACATTGGTGAGATGGCCGTCGTCCATCCTGTCTAAGATGGCCTGAAGATTCGTTCCGCCGCCGGATACGAGAATGCCGACTCTCAGCATAAGGTCACTCCCTTTTCTCCTGCCTCCGCATAACCGATTACATACGGAATCTCGCCAGCCTCACGGATGGCCTTCATGGCTGTATCAGCCTGAGTAGGATCGACCGCCAGAACCATGCCGATACCCATGTTATAGGTATTGTACATCATCTCCTCTTCAATACTGCCCTTCTCAGCCAGAAGCTTAAAGATCGCAGGTACCTCGTAGCTGTCCTTTTTGATGACTGCTCTGACACCGTCCGGAAGCATACGCGGAATGTTCTCATAGAAGCCGCCGCCCGTCACATGGCTGCATGCCTTGATCGTAACGCCGCTGTCCTTCACGCTCTTTAAGGCTTTCACATAGATCTTGGTCGGAGCGATCAGTGTCTCACCTAAAGTTCCGCCCAGTTCATCGTAATACGTATCAAGGCTCTCCTTTGTCATCTCAAATACCTTGCGTACGAGAGAGAAGCCATTGCTGTGCACACCGGAAGAAGCCATGCCGATTAACACATCGCCGGCTTTTAAGTCTTTCCCTGTGATCAGGTTCTTTTCATCGACAACACCGACCGCGAAACCGGCCAGATCATACTCATCCTCCGGATAGAAGCCCGGCATCTCGGCCGTCTCACCGCCGATTAAGGCCGCGCCGGCCTGTTTGCAGCCGTCCGCTACGCCGCCGACGATCTCAGCAATCTTTTCCGGAAAATTCTTTCCGCAGGCAATGTAATCCAGAAAGAATAAAGGTTCTCCGCCTGCGCAGGCAATGTCATTGACACACATGGCAACGCAGTCGATGCCCACAGTATCATGCTTATCCATAAGAAATGCAAGCTTCAGCTTCGTACCTACGCCATCGGTGCCGGAAACCAGTGTCGGTTTCTCCATATCCTTAAATGCGCTCATGGAAAATGCTCCCGAAAAGCCGCCAATTCCGCCTAACACCTCCGGTCTCATGGTTCCCTTCACGTGTTCCTTCATCAACTCTACTGACTTATATCCAGCCTCAATATCCACACCGGCATTCTTGTAATCCATTTCTCTTCCTCCTCGCTATGAGCACTTGGCGCCTGTATTTCAGGCGCTTACGTGCGATGCATGTCATCTCCACTTAGTGACTCTGTCTTATTTCTTCATCTGCGCAAGATATTCCTTATATCCGATCTGCTCCAGCTTGTCCGCTTTCTTCACCACATCGTTCTTTAAATTCTCTGAATACTCCTTTAATCTGCCGAGCAGAGCTTCGTCAGACGTAGAAAGAATCTTAGCTGCAAGAATTCCCGCGTTTGTTCCTCCGTTAATCGCAACTGTGGCAACCGGAATCCCGGATGGCATCTGTACGATGGAATAGAGGGAATCCACACCGCCGAGATCGGAAGTCTTCATCGGAATTCCGATAACCGGCATCGGGAAAAGTGCTGCGCACATGCCCGGAAGATGAGCCGCCTTGCCGGCTCCCGCGATGATCACCTTCACTCCTCTTGCCTCTGCTGTCTTCGCGTAATCAAAGAATATATCAGGCTCTCTGTGAGCCGAAATAACCGTAATTTCAAAATCAACACCCAGTTTCTCAAGAACGTCCGCGGCCTGCGCCATAACAGGCATATCGGAATCACTGCCCATAACAATTGCTGCCTTTGCCATAGTAAATCTCCTTTCATTATTAACGGTTATGTTTTTCATTAGTTATATTAATATATAAAGCTTATAAATCAGTCTTTACTTATAATTATAATACTAGCTTTTTATGTTCCCGTCAATAATTTTCTTGAAAATACTCGTATATAAAATAATGTAAAACTTCCTTTACAAAAAATGTAAATTGCACTTTACTTTTAATGTAAAGCGTGCTATACTCAGAATGTAAAGGGAACATTACTTTTTTTTTAAAAGGAAGGGAAGTGTTGTGTAAGTGAAAACAAGAATACAGGAGTTGAGAAAGCAATCGCGAATCACGCAGGAAGAACTGGCGGATGCTCTGGGCGTAACGAGACAGACCATCATCTCCCTGGAAAACGGCAAGTATAATGCCTCTCTCCAGCTGGCCCACAAAATTGCAGTATATTTTCACATGAACATTGAAGAAATATTCTTATTTGAGGAGGAATAAACTATGTTGCTGAACAATTTATTTATTGATAATCCAATTGATTTTGAGAAGAGATGCAAGATCAGAATCATCGCCAGCTGCCTTCTTCTGGTGCTGGGCGCAGTCACGATCGCCCTCTCCTTCCTGGCAGGCGACCAGATTCCTGTGCTGTACATGACCGCCGACCACTATGACTTCATCCCGGGCTTCTATATGGGAACCGGATTCGGACTGCTTTTCGCCGCCATCGCGACGATCATTAAAAACGTCCGTTATTTAAAGAAACCAGATTTAAAGAAAGAGCGGGAAATCTATGAGACAGACGAGAGGAACCGTATGCTGGGGCTGCGCAGCATGGCTTACGCCGGTTACGCCATGCTGGTCATACTTTACATCGGAATCCTGGTCAGCGGTTTCATCAGTATCATTATACTTAAGACACTCCTGGTAATACTGGCTGTCTATGTACTGGTCCTGTTTATCATTCGAATGATACTGCAGAAAACAATGTAAGGATTTATAACAGCCTGGTAAAAGGCAGAGGCAGCTGATCAGGATCAAGGATTAAATTAAAAAACACAGAATACGCCGTCGGGCCTGACCCTTCGGCATATTCTGTGTTTTTATTTAAGATCTAAATTTATAACACAAATTTATCTCCCATTTTCTGCATTTCTTTGAGTCCAGGCCCCAGGCCCGGCAATTTGTTCCACGTTCAGTCCAGTGGAACATTCAGTTCCTCTACTCCCGGAAGTACGAATCTTCCGTCGGCGATAATTGAAATCCTGCTGCCGTCCGCCCGCACCGCGTCGATCGTATCCAGCTCCGAATAAGGAATCGTAATATCCGTATGGCAGCTGAAATACGCCTTCGACAAATCTTCCTTCCTCAAAATGGAGATCTCGTTGTCTCTGGCTATAATTTCCTTGCCGTTGGGATTATACACGGCGCTGTCCTCGGCCCAGCTGTAGCACGTATCGCCGACTGCGAAATGCGGTCCCATCTTCTCCACGATCAGAATCGGAAGCTTGTCGAGAATTCCGTATTTCCCGGCCATGGCGTACGCCGTCGTATTCGTTCCGATGGCGAACTCTCCCATGGGAAGCGTGTCGTGGTTCTTCAGAATCATCTGTTTTACCAGCGCCTTCCCCTCTTCCGGATTCTCAAAATTATCGCAGGCATACTCTCTGATCATCCCGTCTTCAAACGTCATGGAGAGATTCTTAAACTGGAAATCCCCGATATACACCGTTCCGACAAACAGAGTCCCCTCCGTTTTGGACAGCTTCGGCGACGTGAACACCTCGCCCAGCGGAATGTTGACATCCGCCACGCAGTTCTCAAAATTCGTCTCCTTTTCCCTGTCTCCGAGTTCATGCAGGCTTACGCGCAGGTCAGTCCGGTTGTCTCCCTTTCCCTTCACCTCCACGTAATCCGCCTCATCCAGCGCATCGATGATCGTCTGCTGGATCGTCTTATACTTTTCATAATCCAGCGTATTGATCGCAATGGTCTCCTCGAATATCTTCTCGAAACGTTCTCTTGCCTGCTCGGGGCTTAAGTCGCCGCGGCTGTCGCGTCCGATCTCCGGAACCGGGAATGCGATGATTGTAAAGCTGGTCTCATCACCCGGCATATATTCGTTGGTAATCACAGCCGTCTCATTGGCTGCCCTGGCGCTCAGCTTTTCCTGTTTTGCGTCCAGGCGGTTTGTCTCCGGCTTATTGACCGGCTGGAAGCCCTCCTGTCCGAAGGTCTCGATCACAGCAGGACCCGCATAGGCCGCAGCTTCTTTCTTATACTGCTCATAGGCCACCCGCAAAACGGAAGCCTTCCTGTCGGTAAACGCCTTGTTTAAGTAGATAGCCTCGTCGTAGCGGTGATCGTACTCATACTGGCGGTTTGCCGGCGTACCGTAATAGCCCACCTTTTTGCCCGCCTTCTGATTTACAGACCACACCGCAGAGCGGCAAAGGATCGTATCCAGCCCCATCTCACGGAAGTTCTGAATCGCCGCCTTCACCATACGCTCAAAGCCCAGCTCATACCGGATCTGCACCGCACTCTTCTTTGACAGATCGCGCCCCATCACCTCGAAGCCCTTCCGGTACCCTTCCGTGTAGGTGTCTGCCATAAGCCGAACCGTCTCCTCCGGAAGCGAATTCATAAACTGCGCCACTAACAGCTCGGATTCGGATATATAATCGCCAAACCGGTATAAATACCGCAGGTCGCTTAAATCGCTGTCCAGGATGATATCCTTCGCAAAAGTCAGCGTAGGATCCACGCCTTCCCGGATGCGGTATGCCACCGTATAGTCACAGTAATCACTGACAAACCAGTAGAGCACATCCTTAATACTGGCGGCGGAAGGGACCGTATCCTCAAACATATTATAAATCTCAATCAGTGTTTCATTTAAAATGGTGATATCCGTCAGCCTGTTTTCCGCAGCAAAGATAATATCGCCCCGGATTTCCTTATAAAGGTAGGAAAGCAGCTGTCCATACTCCTCTCCCAGAGTGGAAACAGCGTACTGCGGATTGCCATAGCTGGTCTCGTAATTCTCCGGAAGAATGTCCTCATAAAGCCTGTGGTTCCAGTCCTTTAACTCCTCAAGCGGCGCGTTTTCCGCCAGTCCGCCTGCCACCATTTCCCGATAATCGCCGATCATGCCGATAAAGGATGCCATCTTACGGAAATAGGAGCGGTACGGTTCTTCCACCGTCTCCTCGCTCTGGATGGCCTGGAGCCGTTCCATGGAAAGCTGATACCGTTCCATCACACTTTCATTTTCTTCTTTGAATCTGTCACAAACGTTCATTGTCATCCTCCAAATCCAATGATAATCAGAACTGCCCACACAATAACCAGAAGGCCGCTGACGGCCATCCCTATTTTGGACAGTATGTACTTCTTTTCCTTTTCAAAAAAAGAAAGCGCCCCATAAATCAGAGAGACTATGGCAATCAGGAAGCTGCAGAAGCACACCGCGGCCACATTAAGCTCCGCGTTCCCTGCCGTCATGACCGAGCTCGCCACACCGATGACCGCAAGAATCAAAGCGGCGACAGCAAGCCCAAGGGCCATGAAGCTTCTCCTTGCAAATGGTTTCCTAATGTAGGATACTTTTTTCTGCTGCTGCACGCCGCTTCCTCCTCACTCTTATCGTCTGTACAATTTTGTAGAACACAAAGCCGAGTAAACCGCCAAGGGTGTTGAGTATCATATCGTCCACGTCGAAGCTGCCGACCTTCCACACCAGCTGCACCGTCTCGATGCAGAGGCTGAACAGAAAGCTTAACAGCACGGTGTTATACCAGTGACGGCTTCTGCGGCTGATGACCGGAAGAAAAAATCCGAATGGCATAAATCCAACAACATTTCCCACAATATTCAGCAAAAACGACCGGATTCCTACCACGTGCCAGTACACAATAAAACGCCTGATCTCCTTGAACGGCACCAGATTATAGGCGTACTCCTCCTGCAGATGGCTTCCCCGGCCAAAGTCCTCGGAGAAGAACAGGAAGTACGCCAAAAAAATCAGGTAAACGATAAAAATCACCCAACCCAGCTTTTGTCGTTTTGTTGTATTTTTTATCATAAATGCCCCATTTAAAAAGTGATCTCGGATTTTCTCTTAAGCAGAACAGCGCCATTGATGATAGACATGATTCCAACGCTTAAGCCTGCTACTGTAATAATGATTCCGATTACAATGTTAAGCGCGCCCGCATTTCTCATGGTCTTATAAACTCTCTCCATATTCAGCTCTCCTTACTTTACGCCGTAGATTTCGTAATAGGCGTCAATCGCCGCCTTTAAAGTATCATCAATCATAATCTTTCCGTTATATTCTTTATTATACAGATATTCGATAACTTCTGCCATGGTAACGATGGCTTTTGCATGGAAACCATACTTTTCATGAATCTCGTCGAGAGCACTCTTATCCCCTTTTCCCTTTTCCATACGGTTTAAGGAAACCATCAGACCGAGAATCGTCACATCTCCCTGAGCCTTGATAATCGGAAATGTCTCTTCGATCGACTTGCCGGATGTGGTCACATCCTCGATAATCACCACACGGTCACCGTCCTGAATCGGACTGCCCAGAAGAATTCCTGCGTCTCCGTGGTCCTTTGCTTCCTTCCGGTTCGAACAGTATCTGATCTCTTTCCCATATAATTCATGGTAAGCGATGGTAGTCGCCACGCTTAACGGAATTCCCTTGTATGCCGGTCCGAACAGCACATCAAACTCGTCCCCGAAATTATCATGGATGGCTTTCGCATAATACTCACCCAGCTTCTTAAGCTGTGCTCCTGTCACATAGGCTCCTGCATTCATAAAAAATGGAGACTTTCTTCCGCTCTTTAACGTAAAATCTCCAAACTTCAGCACGTTGCTGTCTACCATAAACTCTATAAATTCCTGCTTATACTGTTCCATCTTATCGTCCCTCCTGAAATCGGGCTTCTTACCGAACGGCTCCGACTAACTCATTGATATCTTCTATGTTGTACTTCTTCATATAATTTTCGATTCCGCTTACAACCTCAGCTGTGGCATATGGGTTATGGAAGTTGGCCGTTCCCACGGAAACTGCCGTGGCTCCAGCCAGAATAAACTCCAGCGCATCCTCTGCATTCATAATGCCGCCCATGCCGATGACGGGAATCTTCACGGCGTTCGCCGCCTGATACACCATGCGGACCGCAACCGGCTTCACCGCCGGGCCGGATAATCCGCCCGTCTTATTGGCCACTGCAAAGGTTCTGCGGTTTATATCGATCTTCATGCCTGTCAGCGTATTGATCAGAGAGATCACATCGGCGCCGCCCGCCTCTGCCGCCTTCGCCATGACGGTGATATCCGTTACATTGGGGCTCAGCTTCATGATAACCGGCTGCTTCGCATGTTTCTTTACCTCTCTGGTGATGGCCTCCACTGCTTTCGGATCCTGTCCGAATGCGATGCCGCCTTCCTTCACATTGGGGCACGAAATATTGATTTCCAGCATATCCACCGGTTCATCCCCGAGGCGTTCCACCACTTCCACATAATCCTCCGTGGTTCTGCCGCAGACATTAACGATAATCTTCGTGTCATACTGCCTTAAAAACGGAATATCCCGCTTTGCAAATACTTCAATTCCCGGATTCTGCAGACCGATCGCGTTGATCATGCCGCCGTACGTCTCCGCGATTCTGGGCGTCGGATTGCCGGGCCACGGCACATTGGCCACACCCTTGGTCACAACCGCTCCTAAACCGTTTAAATCCACCATCTCACCGTATTCTGCTCCGGACCCAAAGGTACCGGATGCCGTCATGACCGGATTTTTCAGTTCCACACCGGCTAAATTCACCTTCATATTCATCAGAGTTCCACCTCCTCTGCCCGAAATACCGGCCCGTCTTTACAGATTCTTGCATTGTGAACATGAGAATGTTCATCCACGTTCTTTGTCTTGCAGACACAGGCCAGACACGCTCCGATTCCGCATGCCATCTTCTCCTCAAGAGACAGAAAACAGGTGATGTTCTCTGAAGCGGCAAATTCTTTTAACGCGCGCAGCATCGGCGTAGGGCCGCATGCAAAAATCACATCCGCCTTTAACCCGTGTTCTCTGATCGCGTCAATAACATTGCCCTTTGTACCGGCGCTGCCGTCTTCTGTTGCAAGAACCACATCCCCGTAAGGAGCAAATTCCTCATTTAGAAACAGAACGTCGCGATATCCTAAAATCACTTCTTTTTTACAGCGTAGCTGCTTCGCCAGTTCCAGCATGGGTGGAATTCCGATTCCCCCGCCGATCAAAAAGGCGGTCTTTCCTTCTGCAGCTTCCTCCAGCGGGAATCCATTGCCGAGAGGTCCCATGATATCGACGGGATGGCCCGCCTGGTAACGGGAAAATTCTTCCGTTCCCGCTCCAACGGTCCTGTATACGATCCGCAGCATACCGGTTTCTTTACTCGTCTCACAGATGCTGATCGGGCGCGGAAGCAGTTTTGCTCCGTCCTTTGTATACACAGAAATAAACTGTCCCGGCTTTGCCTGGGCAGCCATCTCCTCCTCCCGGATCCACATGCTGTACACATCTTCTGTCAGCCTTTCCTGACGGTCCACAAAGGCTGTTACTTTTCTCTGAGCCATGATTCCTCCTACAGTACGCTGTTGATATCGGAAACCATATCGATGACCGCCTGTCTGGAGGCTTCACCGAAATGCTCTGCGCCAAACTTCGCGTATTTCTCCTGCTTATATGCGGCGATGATGCCTCTGGAGGAGTTGACGATTGCACCGAGTCCGTCTTCATTGAAACAGTACTTAAGGTCTTCAGCCGTTCCGCCCTGCGCACCGTATCCCGGTACCAGGAAGTACGTATTCGGCATCAGTTTTCTTAAGATCCGGCTCATCTCCGGATAGGTTGCTCCCACTACGGCTCCGACGTTGCTGTAAGCGCCGTCCATACAGTCCGCGCCCCATTCCACTACCTTGTCTGCTACCAGCTCGTACAGCGGCCTTCCGCCGATCAGCTGATCCTGGAATTCACCGCTGGAAGGATTGGAGGTCTTTACCAGTACGAAGAGTCCTCTGTCCTCCTCTTTGCACACATCGACAAACGGCTTCACTCCATCCGTGCCGAGATACGGATTGACAGTCAGAAAATCGGTGCCAAAGCCGGTCAGAATGCTGCCGCCCACTTTCACATGGCCGATATGTGCCGTCGCATACGCGGCGGAGGTAGAACCGATATCCCCTCTCTTCGCATCGCCAATCACGAGAAGTCCCTTCTCCTGACAGTAATCAACCGTTCTCTTATATATCTTAAGCCCTTCGATGCCGAACTGCTCATACATGGCGATCTGCGGCTTAACTGATGGAATAATGTCACAGACATGATCCACGATTTCTTTATTAAACTGCCAGATCGCCTCTGCGGCACCTTCCAGCGTCTCACCAAACTCATCGAATGCCTTTCTCGTCACATGCTCCGGTATATATCCAAGCATCGGATCCAGTCCAACACAGATGGGGGCCTTTGTTTCTTGAATCTTCTGAATCAACTGATTAATCATAGTCTCCTCCTTCGTTCCTCACATTTTCTCTATTCTTACCAATTCTATCATAAGTAGGGGGCTGTTTCAAGCGTCTTTCTCACCGTTACTCGCCGCATTTAAGTCGTGAAAATTCAATTGAAGAAAATTAGCACTCACCTATTGACAGTGCTAACAATTTGTGTTATATTACACCTAGAACAAATCAAACAACAACACCGCATCAAACGCGGTGCAGATAAATAAGGAGGAAGAACCTATGTTATTATCCAGAAGAAATAATTTATTCGATGAATTTTTCAATGATCCATTTTTTAACGACTCTGTACAGAACAGAACAACGCTTATGAGAACTGATATTGAAGATGACGGAACCAATTATATCATCGACGTGGAACTTCCCGGATACAAGAAGGAGAACGTGCGTGCTGAATTAAAGGATGGCTATCTGACCATCTACGCCGAGGCGTCAGGCTCTTCCGAAGACAGTGAGAACAAAAACTTTATCCGCAAGGAACGCTACAGCGGCTCCTGCAAGAGAAGCTTCTATGTTGGTTCCCAGCTGCGCCAGGAAGATATTAAAGCGGCCTTCGACAATGGCATCTTAAAGCTGACCGTTCCGAAGGAAGCTCCGAAGCAGATCGAGGAAAACCACTACATCACCATCGAATAACACATATTCCCGCTTTCCTTACCGGAATCAACCATATTCTATGATACCAAAAAGAGGACAGCCCACCGGACCGGACCGCCTGCCGTTTCTGCAGACAGCGGAATTTCCGAAGGGGGCTGTCCCCTTTTTTATCTTCACGTTTCAATTTTTATCAGGGATTCCACCCCCGGCCCGTGAGTTGGACACGGACACTCCTTATTCCAGCAGAAAAGCTGTCGCCACATAGGCGCCGCTCTTATAAGACTTCTTTACCATCTGTTCTTCTACTTCGATCTTTAAATTCAGCCACAGTTCTTCCGCCGCGATGGACAGATGGGACAGCATAATTCCCATACTCAAATCCCTCATCGCCACCATGGTCTGGGAAGGAAGAAATTCCCTGCAGGAGAAAATATAGATTCTGTCGTGGTAAACGATAAAGCGCCACGGCTGCGTATTCATGGCCGAAGGTGCCAGTCGAACAGCCTTCAGGATATTCTTCAGCGGTTCGCCGATCTCATCCTTGAACACGCAGAGTTCTTTTAACGGAAGGCGTTTTGCCGTAGCCGGATCACGGTACAGCAGGGATCTGGGATATCCAAACGCCACGGCAACGGCCGTCTTCATCCCGGCAGGCTCCGGTCCGGGAATCCTGGTACTGCCTAAGTAACACGTTCCCAGTCCCTTGCCGGTCATATACAGAAGAACAGGCTCCAGAACGTATCCTGCATTCATCATCCAGCCCTCCTTCTCTTCCGAATAAAACACCAGATAATACGGTGCTTCCACCTTCCAGAAACCCTTTACAGGAAGATCCTTCCCTATATTTTCCTTAATCTCCATCTTTGTGGAAATCTCCGGGCAAAGTGTGGCCACACGGTCTGCAAACGCCAGGACATCCTTTATAAGCTGCTCAGGTACCGCTTCATATTTAAATTTTCGAATGGATCTTCTCTTGAAGATCATCTGATACAGATTCATCCCTGCTCCCCTCTTTTCACTACAGCGATTTAAACTCCTCCAGCAGTTCCTTAAATACGGCCAGCGCTTCCTTTACCGGCTGGCCGGTAGACATATCCACACCGCACAGCTTCAGGAGCTCGATCGGAGGCATGGAATTGCCGCCGCTTAAGAATTTGAAGTAGCCTTCCAGTGCCTGCTCATCACCAGCCAGAATCCTGCTGCTGATCGCCATGGCCGCCGAAAAGCCCGTTGCATACTGATAAACGTAAAACGGCGTATAGAAGTGAGGAATTCTTGCCCACTCATAATCAATCTCGCGGTCGACCACCATCTCCGGTCCGAAATATTTTTCATTGAGTTCGTGATACAGCCTGCAGAGCAGCTCCGCCGTCAGCGGTTCTCCGGCCTCACTCCTTCTGTGAGTCTCAGCCTCAAACTCCGCAAACATGGTCTGACGGAACACCGTTCCACGGAAGCTCTCCATGAAATGGTTCAAAAGATACGCCCGCTCCTTCTTATCCTCCGTCACCGCCAGCAGGTAACGGTTCAGCAGCGCCTCATTACACGTAGACGCTACTTCCGCGACGAAAATCTTGTATCCCGCGTCCACATAGGGCAGCGCCTGATCGGAAAACCAGGAGTGCAGGGAGTGTCCCATCTCATGTGCCAGGGTGAAGACGCTGTCCAGTGTACCGCTGTAGTTGAGCAGCACATACGGATGCGTCCCGTAGACCCCCCAGGAATACGCGCCGCTTCGCTTACCTTCATTTTCATAGACATCGATCCAGCGGTGATCGAAGCCTTCCTGCAGAAGAGCCAGATACTTATCCCCCAGCGGGGCCAGGCCCTTTTTCACGGTTTCCTTTGCCTCTTCATAAGGAATCTTCCTGTCATCGTGTTCCACCATCGGCGTATATAAATCGTACATGTGTATCTCATCGAGTCCCAGCACCTTTTTTCTGACCGAGACGTATTCATGGAGAAGCGGCAGCCCCTCCTGAATCGCTTCCGTCAGATTGTCATAGACGCTTTCTGGTATCTCGTTTTCTGACAGATAATATGCCCGGCTGGAACCGTAATTTCTGGCTTTCGCATAAAAAGAAGCCTGCTTTACGTTTGCCGCGAACGTGGCCGCCAGTGTATTGGCAAACTGGCCATAAACGCTGTACATCGACTGAAAAGCAGCTTTTCGCACCCGGCGGTCCCGGTTCTCCATCAGCGGAATATACGTACCATGGGTCACAGGAATTTCCTTCCCCTCACTGTCTGTGATAGACGGAAATTTCGCATCCGCATTATTAAACATGTTAAAAATATCGGAAGAACTCTGGGTCGCTTCCATGGATTTTGCAAGAAGCTCTTCCATACCTGCGGAGAGCGTATGGGCCTTCTTCTTCATAATGATCTCAAACGTCCGGCTGTACCGGTCCAGTTCTTTTACCGTACTCCGGAATCTGCCGAGAGCCTGTTCATCCATGGCCAGAATCTCCGGTACGATAAAAGATGAGAGTCCCGCCGCTTTATAGGAGAGCGCCTGGGCTCTTGCATAAAAATCCTGATACTTCGCTTTCGCCGTGTCTTCATCAGACTTCTCTCTTCCGTATACAAACAGTCTCTCAATCTTTAACGATATCTCTTCATCGAACTTCAAACACCGAAACAGCATCTCGCCCGATTCAGCCAGATGCCCTTCAAACTCCTCATAGCCGGCCAGCTCTCTCTCTGTTTCAAGAAACAGCGCTTCCCAGGCTTCGTCGGATGGCAGAATGTCCGCCAGGTTCCAGGTATCACAAACCGGTATCTCATCTCTCTTTTTCAAAATAATCCCTCCACTATATCCACTGGTTTTATTCTATCACCCATATTTCAAAGAAACAATCAGCAATATGGAAAATATTTGATTGAAATCACATGGTTTCTTGTACTATACTGTATACACCAGTACTGCACAGTGCAGTGCTGATATTTCCTCCGGAAAAGAAAAGGGAGAACACCATGAAAATCATACGCACAAAACAATTAGACCTCCATCAGCTGGAAGACTTGCATACCCTCGAAACCGCATGCCGGTCGCACGATCAGACTTCACTCACCTTTCCCACGGAAGACGGCTGTCTTTTCTTTCTATTATACGACGAAGAAACGCTCTTATCCGCATTTTCTGCAATTTTTAACGAATTTGAGACATGCAGCTGCAGCGCCTTCACGCTCCCGTCCTGCCGGAGGCGCGGGCATTTTACCCGGCTGCTGGAAGAATTGCTGAAGGAGTCGGGCGAATGCGATCTCCTCTTCCTGGCCGATGATTCCTGCGCCGACGCGAAGCATACGCTGGACGCCATCGGGGCGGAGCTATTAAACCGGGAACACATGATGGAGCTGCGCCTGCCTGCGCCGTCTCCCGGCCTGGACAGCCGGGCGGTCAAATTCTCCCCCGCGCTCAGCCCCCGGGATGAGGACACACTCTATACCATCCGCGTAAATGATCAGCCTGCCGGCTCCTTCCACCTCATTTTTCAAAATGAAACCGTTTACTTCTATGGTTTCGAGATTCAGGAGCCCCTGCGGAATCAGGGAATCGGAACCCGTGCCGCCGCCGCGCTCATTGAGGAACTAAACCGGTCAGCCAGGCCGCAGCCGGAGGACCTCCCGGTCAGCCGCGTCCTGCTTCAGGTGTCCGGGGACAACGAACCGGCGCTTGCACTTTATCGGAAACTGGGCTTTGCATTTACAGAGACCCTGTCGTATTACGTGTATTAACGGATTGGACCAGCGATAAACGGGAGCCGGTGCAGGACAGAAGTCTGTTTCTGCACCGGCTCCCGCCAGCTTCTCTATACTTCCCGGATCATACAATACTGCTTCAAATCAAAATGCTTCTCCACCACCCCGAATACCTTAAATCCAAAGTGCTGGTAAAACGCCACATTTTTTTCATTGTGCGTCTCCAGTGAGATCATCTGCCTGTGGCGGTCCGCATAATCGATCGCCTCATTTAAAAGCAGGGCTGAGATCCCGTGGTGCTGCATCCTGGGCCTCACAGCCAGATAAATGATATGTAACCGCTCCTCCTGGTGGAGCTGGTCCGTCCATTTGGAATTTAAATAATCCCGTCCCATGGCAAAATTCCAGAACGTCTTCAGTGATGGGTCCTCCTTGATCAGATACCCGTCTGTCCGCAGCGTCGCGGCCGCCTCTGTCAGATAGTAATGCACCGGATTATAGGGCTCCGATTCGTCCTCCACCACAATGATTCCATTAATTTCCGGGCTGTCCGCGTAGATTTCACACGTCTCAAAGAATTCCTCCATATCGCATTCAAACAGCTCCGGCATCAGCCGTTTCCTCGTGTCCTCATCAGGGATCAGCTTGCAGTACAGAGGGTCCCTGGCAAAGCATGCTGTCAGCAGCTCCTTAAGCTTCTCCACATCTTCTCTTTTCACTCGGTACAATCGGTCACTTTCCATGATTCGTTCTCTGTTATCTCCTTTAATTTCTGTATCATTTTTTCTATTGCGTGGTTCATGTATTCAATATCATCCAAATAGCAGGCCAGCTGGTTCTCCTCCACCCGCTTAAGGATCAGAAGCTCTTCCGTGAAATCCTCGTCCTCTTCCTCCAGCTTGCCCTTTAGAAGCTGCACCAGATGAAACAGATTTTCGTGGTGGACGATCCGGCCGGCTCCCCACTGCAGACGCCCCGCCTCCTGATTCATCACGTAATCCGTAAAATGGCGGAACACCTCCTCGTCAAACTGAAATGCATACCGGTTATTGTCGATCCCGTAGATGGCCTCCAGCGCACACCGCCCATGGCCGTTTTCCAGGCATTCGACAGCGGTCCGCACCAGCTTTAAATTTCTCCGCACTGCTTCCTGCGGAAAACAGACCTCGTCGTGCCAGTCCAGCCTCACAAAGCTGTCCTGCTCCATTTTGAAGAGCTGCATCAGGACGGCTTCCAGCTCACGGTACTGTTCCCGGTATTTCCAGGGCTGCTCCTGATTCCGGCACTTCTCATTAATCCGGCGCACCTGCTCATAAACCGCATTTCCCAGCCGGGCTGCCTCTTCTGTCAGCTCCTTCAGCCGTTCTCCGCCGGCTCCGGTCTTCTCCGAATAGTCGAGATCCAGGCTGTCCTTAAGCGCCAGAAACAGCCTCTCAAAATTAAGGGGCGCTACCGCCGTCCGGTCGAATGCCATGACCAGACATCCATACAGCTCATGATGAAACCGGTATACCGCCTCGTCGTAATAGTCGTCATTGTCAAACTGCGTATGGTAGTGGGTCTCCATGAACTGGCCCGACGTGAAATCGTTGACCATGGATGGAATGCCCGAGATCGCCATGGAGAAATCGTCCGACATGGTCTCGACGGGACATAGCACAGCCACGCCTTCCGGATACACGTCCTTTCCCACACCGGTGCCCCCGAGCAGGGACTCCAGAAAATCCGCATACTCGTACACCGTGCGTATGGCGTCCTTTTTTCCATGTGCGTGAGCCGGCAGTTCAAAATTAAAATCCGCCGCCACCTTCCCCCGCCATTCCGGATGGACGACGGAAACCTGCTGCCACGCGCCGGTTGACCAGTCGTATTTCGAATCCGCCATCCCCCACTCCTCAGCCGCCATGGCACAGAAGACAATGGTTTTTTCCGGGCGGTACCCGCTCTGTATGAGAGCCCTGCCGATTCCCAGCATCAGGGCCACCGCCGCGTTGTCATCCTGAAAACCCGAAAAGTAGGAGTCGTAATGGGCCGACAGCAGAATCATGGATTCACGGTCCCGTCCCGGTATCTCCCCCACAATATTGTAGGAGACCGCCCCCGTCTTTACCGTCGAATCCGCGCAGAACCAGACCTTCTTTTCGCCTGTACCGGCCATGCTTTCCTTCAGTGCGCGCGCATCCGCCCGTGACATGGAAAATGCAGGCGCATCGGCCGGGCCTCCGATATCCTGGGCATTTAAGGCGGTATCATCCACCTCCCCGTAGCCGCCGCCCTGAACGGCGATTAAGGCCGCCGCGCCCCGGATATGGGCCTCATACACGGGAAAATTAATCCACCACTCCTCCCTCTGGTTGATCTCTGCCAAAACCAGCTTGCCGGAGACATCGGCGCCCTCGTAATCCGCCGCCGTCCCCTTACCGCCGCAGACGATGGTGAACTCCTCGAATCCATCGGTGTGAAAATCCGTCTGATACGCCCCCAGCTGACACTCCTTCAGCTGACCGGAGGCGTCGTAAAATCTTAAGATGGCCTGTTTAAACTCCCAGGAATCCAGTGAGATTTCATCCTTTCTCACTCGTTCCAGCCCGATGGCCTCCATCTCCCGCCGGATCATCTCCCCGGTCTCCCATTCCGCCCTGGAACCGGCCGTCCGGTATCCCAGCGCCTCGTTGCACTTATACTGCTCCATCCGCTTTGCCAGATGGAAGGAGTAATCCACATCAACGGCCCTTACGTATGCCTCTTCTTCCTTCAATTTGCATTCGCCCTCTTCTTTATGCAAAAAGCCGGCTCAGAAAGTATTATTTTCTTAAGCCGGCTTCTCATTTCAATATTATTCTTCCCAGTTGTGATAGGTGGCCTGAACGTCGTCATCCTCGTCCAGAAGATCGAGAGTGCGGTTCATCTTTTTGATCGCGTCCTCATCGGTCAGTTCTACCCAGGTCTGCGGGATCATGGTTACGTCGGCCTCTGCCATCGGAATTCCGGCCGCTTCCAGCGCTTCACGCACCGCGCTGAAATCTTCCGGCGCCGTGATCACCTCGTAGCTGTCTTCCTCCTCGGAGAAATCCTCGGCTCCCGCATCCAGAGCCATCATCATCAGTTCATCCGGGTCCATCTCACACTCTTCCTTATCAATGATGATCTGGCCCTTTTTATCGAACATATAAGATACACAGCCTGGCGTTCCTACATTTCCGCCGCCCTTGGTAAAGGCGCTTCTCACATTGGCTGCCGTCCTGTTTTTGTTGTCGGTTAAGGTGTCAACAATGATCGCTACCCCGTTCGGACCATATCCTTCATATGTAATGGTCTCATAATTCACAGCATTAGCGTCGCCGGCCGCCTTCTTGATTCCACGGTCAATCGTATCGTTCGGCATATTGTTGGCTTTGGCTTTTGCAATGACATCGC